>Ga0209257_1003768_pt1 | contig 12516 bp, 4 predicted proteins | sample AraplaCvi_mCL_r2_FD_184277 | JGI IMG/M metagenome (GOLD analysis project Ga0209257, IMG submission 184277) | Arabidopsis root microbial communities from North Carolina, USA - plate scrape MF_Cvi_mCL_r2 (SPAdes) (version 2) | ecosystem: Host-associated > Plants > Roots > Endosphere | place: USA...
CGATCTCCATGCCGGTGAGCTCGGCGCACATCGTCTGGAAGTTGATCAGCGCTTCCATGCGGCCCTGCGAGATCTCCGCCTGGTACGGCGTGTAGGCCGTGTACCACGCCGGGTTCTCCAGGATGTTTCGCAGGATGACGTTGGGCGTGTGCGTGCCGTAGTAGCCCTGGCCGATGAAGCTCTTGAAGACCTGGTTCTTGTCGGCGATCGCACGGATCTTGGCGATGGCCTCGACCTCGGTGATCGGCGCCGGCAGCGCGAGCGGGTTGGCGGACTTGATCGACGCCGGGACGATCGCGTCGGTCATCGCTTCCAGCGAATCGAAGCCGACCACGCCGAGCATCTGCGCGATTTCGGCCTCGTTGGGGCCGATGTGGCGTTCGAGGAAGGCGTCGTGGTGCTCAAGGGCGCGCAGGGAGGTCTTCTGGCTCATGCAGGGGGCATCCGTTTTTGGCTCGAAAGCCGGGCGTGCGCGTGCGCGCACATGGAGTGCCCCTCTGTCCTTTTGCCTGAGAGTTTCAAAGCGCGGGGCGGGGGAGGATGACCCCGCTGGCTTCTTGCCCCTTCGGCGCCGGTTCCGCGCCCATGCAGCTTCGGGGCGTGGTCGGTCTCTCCAGAGTGTGAGCGGACGGCGGTTGTGGGGCCTGAGCGATTCCGGGCGTTTGCGCCTTCGGCAGCGCTCCGGGCCATGGGGCCAGGGCGCTTCTCCCACCGTCTGCTGGGCGGATTATACCGGTGGCGGGGCGTGGCTTGGGCGATCCGAATGGGTCCGGAAGAGGGCGTGGAGCGGGTTGCGGACGCCGTTCATGGCGGGTCCAACATGGCCCAGCCTCGGCGCTTCGCTGCGTTGCCGTCGGGAGGCGGTTTGTCATTCCGGCGGTGTGCGAACGGCGGTCTTCACGCCGGTCCCGTCCTCGCCATCCTGACGGGGCGGTCGTGCGCTGGCCCATTCGCGTCCGATCCGCGCCGTCCGCGGCGGGGGCGAGGGCGGCGATGGCTGCGATGGCTGCGATGGCTGCGATGGCTGCGATGGAGGCGTCCGGGCCGGCATCGCATTCCCCTTTCATCGTCATCCCAACGAAGGCCGGTACCCAGGCGGTCACGTCACATTCCGGCGAGCAGGAATGTATCTGCGCGCATCGGTCGTGAGCAGGGGCGGCGCAATGCTTGCTTCCCTGCAAGCGCGCAGATCACGAACCGATCTTCGCAACTCAACACGAGTCGATCTCCATGACGAATCGGGCAGATGTTGTTGATCAAGCATGCACAAACGCTTCAGCGTGACGCGGCCACGCATTGCATGTTCGGCGAGGATGTCGTCCTTGAGGAACAACTTCGCATTGCGATCGCTCGATCTGATGCGCGCCTCTGCTGTTCGCGTTGTCAATTCGTGGCAATGACGATGCCGCGTTCCAGCCACTTTCGATGAGGCGACCTTATTCGGACGAGTCTGATTTCTGCACGTAGCCGCATTCATAGGATCGCGTCGCGTTGAGCACGGTGGTGACTCAACCATCAAGCACATTCCATTGAAAAAGGTGATACCGCGTGAACAGGATTTACAGGGTTGTTTGGAACACGGAACTCGGCCAGTGGGTGGTTGCATCGGAAGTGGCAAAGGGGCGCAAGAAGTCCGCGTCGACCGCGGCAGCATCGAGCGCCGCCGCCGTGGGCGTGCTCGCGGCCGGTCTGCTGGTGGCGGGTCCTGCATCAGCGACGCTCATCGTTCAGGGCAACATGAACGGACAGACTTGCGAGTCGAATGCCGACGACACCAGCGGCATCTGGTCTCGCAATACCGAGTGCGCCAACATCACCGGCGGAACCGGTCAGAACGGATCGAGAAGCCCGGGTCGCAACGTTGTCATCTATGGTGGGGCGTCTCATCAGGAAGACTCGATCGCCGTCGGCGGTTCGCTGGATGTGTGGGGCGGTTCGTCCTTCCACAGCGACGTCAACATGAGTGGCCGTTATCTGTACAACCTGGCTCCAGGCACGCAGGGCACTGACGCGGTCAACTTGAACCAGCTCAAGGCGGTCGAAGCCAAGATTGTCACCAATCCTAGCGTTACGGACCCCAATGCCGTGCATTACGACACCACGGCAAAAACCAAGGTCAGCTTGGCCGGCTCCGGCGGTACCACGCTCGCAAACGTGAAGGCCGGTGCAGCGGACGGCGAGGCCGTCAATCTGGCGCAGCTCAAGGCCGCGGGCCTCAAGGTCGACACCAACGGCACGCCGACCAATGCGTTCGTCGCGTACGACACGGCGGCGAAGGACAAGGTCACGCTCGGCGGCGGCGCGAATGGCACCACCATCGACAACGTCAAGGCCGGCGACACGGCGCTGACCTCGAAGGAAGCCGTCAACGGCGGCCAGCTGGGTCTCACCAACCAGAAGGTCACCGACCTCACGAACAACTACACCACGCTCAACACCACCGTCGAAGGCCTGCGCGACAACGCGCTGCTTTGGGACGGCGCGAGCGCGTACACGGCCAAGCACGCCGGCGCCAACGCGAAGATCAAGAACCTGGCTGCGGGAGACATCAACGCCAACAGCACCGATGCCATCAACGGCTCGCAGCTGTACGGCACCGCCGATTCCGTGGCTGCTGCCCTGGGTGGCGGTTCCAAAGTGGGCACCGATGGCAAGATCAGCATGCCGTCGTACAAGGTCAACGACGTCGCTACGACGGGCGGCGTGCAGGGTGCGATCGAGGCGCTGGACAAGCGCTTTAACAACTTGGGTCCGGGCGGCGATTCGCTGAACTGGGACGCCAACGCTGGCGGCGGCGCCGCCTATTCGGCCAACCATGGCGGTACCGCCAGCCGCATCACCAACGTCGCCGATGCGACGCAGGGCAGCGATGCGGTCAACAAGAAGCAGCTCGACACGTTGGTTCAACCGCTGCTGCCGGCGCTGAAGTACGTCAAGTTCGGCACGACTGTTGCCGCTGACGCCTTCGCCAACGGCCAGGACACCATCTCCATTGGCGGCAACGCATTCTCCACGGCCGACAAGAGCATTGCGATCGGCGCCAACGCCAGCGCCAGCGCCGTCAACTCGGTTGCGGTCGGCTTCGGTTCGAGTGCCGGTGAAGCCAATACCTTCGCAGTGGGCGGCATCCTTCCCGACCAATACCGTCGCATCGTCCACGTCGCCGACGGCGTAGAGGACTCCGACGCCGCTACGGTTGGCCAGCTGAACGAGAAGTTCGACCAGGTGACGAAGGCGGCTTCGACGCTCAAGAGCGGTAGCACGCTGAGGGCATCCGGCATGCTCGGCGCCACCTTGGCAGCGACCGACCTGATCAAGGCTGGTGACACCATCAAGACCGGTGCGACCGTCGCGGGCGTGGATTCCGTGGCTGCGGGCCTGGAAACCAAGGCCATGAAGGACCGCGCGATCGCGATCGGTAACGCGGCCAATGCAGCAGAAGTGGACAGCGTGGCCATCGGCCAGAACGTTGTTTCCAACGGCGTGCAGTCCGTGGCCATCGGTTCGCAGCTCCAGGCGTTCGGCACAAGCTCCATCGTCATCGGCACGGGCGGCACCCAGGTGACCAACACCGGTGCGTACACCACGGCCATCGGTTACAAGACCACGCTTGGCGGCACCAACACGGTGGCGGTCGGCGGCAACATCGTTTCCTCGGTCTCCAACAGCGTGCTGCTGGGTAACAAGACCAGCGACGGCAAACGCGGAGACAACATCGTGTCCGTGGGCTCGTCCGGTGGCGAGCGTCAGGTCATCTTCGTCAAGGCCGGTACGCAGGACACCGATGCGGTCAATGTCAGCCAGCTGAAGTCGGCCGCTGCCGCGATTGGTGGCGGTTCGGTGGTCGGTTCCGACGGTAAGGTCACGCTGCCGACCTACAAGATCGACAGCAAGGACACCACGGGTACGCTGGCCGATGGCATCACCGCGCTCGATCAGCGCATCACCAACATCCCCTCCACCGACGCGCTGGCGTGGGATACCGACGCCTACAGCGCCAAGCACGGCGGCGCCAACGCCAAAATCAAGAACCTGGCCGCCGGCACCGTCAGCGACACCAGCACCGACGCCATCAACGGTTCGCAGCTGTTCACGGCCAGCAAGTCCGTCGCTGACGTCATCGGCGGCCAGAACGGCGGCGTGAACGACGACGGCACCATCAAGGCGCCGACGTTTGCCGTGGACGGCAAGGACAAGGCCACGGTCGGCGACGCCATCGCCGCGCTGGATGCCAAGACCACGACGCTCACCACCGACGCGCTGCTGTGGGACACCGACGCTTACAGCGCCAAGCACGGCGGCACGAACGCCAAGATCAAGAACCTTGCTGCGGGTACTGTCAGCGACAACAGCGCCGAGGCGATCAACGGCTCGCAGTTGTTCAAGGCCAGCAAGTCCGTCGCCGATGTCATCGGCGGCCAGAACGGTGGGGTGAACGGCGACGGCACCATCAAGGCGCCGACGTTTGCCGTGGACGGCAAGGACAAGGCCACGGTCGGCGACGCCATCGCCGCGCTGGATGCCAAGACTACGACGCTCGCCACCGACGCGCTGATGTGGGACACGAATGCCTACAGCGCCAAACACGGCGGTACCAACGCCAAGATCACCAACCTGCTCGCCGGCACGGAGGACACCGATGCGGTGAACTTCAAACAGCTGAAGGACGCCGGCCTGGTCGACGGCGGCGGCAACCCGCTCAGCGCCGTCGTCTACGACGCTGCCGCCAAGACGAAGGTCACCTTCAACAATGGTGGCGCATCCACCACGTTGGCCAACGTCACCGCTGGCGTGGACGACAAGGACGCGGTCAACGTCAAGCAGCTGAAGGACGAGATCGGGAAGATCCCGGGCAATCCGCTCGCGATCTCCTACGACACCGCAGCCAAGGACAAGATCACGCTGGCCGGTGCTGACGGCACGACCCTGACGGGCGTAAAGGCGGGTGTTGCCGACGCAGACGCCGTGAATGTCAAGCAACTCAAGGATGCTGGCATCATCGGCCCGGGTGGCGAAGTGCAGAAGGCCGTGCTCTTCGATGGCCCCACCGGCGAAGCCAACGTGGCCGGAAAGAAGGTCATCAACGTCGCAGCGGGCATGGTCAGCGACAACAGCAACGAGGCGATCAACGGCTCGCAGTTGTTCAAGGCCAGCAAGTCCGTCGCCGACGTCATCGGCGGCCAGAACGGCGGGGTGAACACCGACGGCACCATCAAGGCGCCGACGTTTGCCGTGGACGGCAAGGACAAGGCCACGGTCGGCGACGCCATCGCCGCGCTGGATGCCAAGACCACGACGCTCACCACCGACGCGCTGATGTGGGACACGAATGCCTACAGCGCCAAACACGGCGGCACCGACGCCAAGATCACCAACCTGCTCGCCGGTTCGCAGGACAACGATGCGGTGAACGTCAAGCAGTTGAAGGACGAGGTCGCGAAGGTGGCGCCGGGCAACCCGCTCGCGGTGTCCTACGACTCCGACGCCCGCACGCAGGTCACCTTCAATCCGGGTGGTCCGGCCGCCAAGCTGACAAATGTGGCGCCGGGTGCCATCAACGGCTCCAGCAAGGACGCCGTCAACGGTTCGCAGCTGTTCAGCACCGCGAATTCGCTGATCCACGCACTGGGTGGCGGAGCGGAGCTCAACGCGGAGACGGGCGCGATCACCAAGCCGCAGTACAAGGTCGACGGCAGCACGGTGATGGGCGTCGACGGTGCGATCGCGGCCCTCGACAGCAAAATGGGCAACGCGTTGTCCGACTCGTTGCAGTGGGATGGCGTGTCCAAGGCCTACAGCGCCAGCCACAACGGCTCCCAGCTCAACAAGATCATCAATGTTGCCGATGGCACCAATCCCAACGATGCGATCAACAAGGCGCAGCTCGACCGTACGGTGGCCCCGCTTCTGCCCGCACTGAAGTACGTCCGCTTCGGCGGCACCAGTGCAGCTGATGCTTTCGCTAACGGACAGGACACCGTTGCCATTGGTGGCAACGCATTCGCCACGGCCGACAAGGGTCTCGCGATCGGCGCCAACGCCAGCACCAGCGCCGTCAATTCGGTCGCGATCGGCTTCGGTTCGAGTGCCGGCGAAGCCAATACCTTCGCAGTGGGCGGCATCCTTCCTGAGCAGTACCGTCGCGTCGTCCACGTCGCCGACGGCGTAGATGACACCGACGCCGCTACGGTTGGCCAGCTGAACGCGAAGTTCGCCGAGGCGACGAAGGCGGCTTCCACGCTCAAGAGCAGTAGCTCGCTGAAGTCCTCCGGCCTGCTCGGTGCCACGCTGGCCTCGACCGACCTGATCAAGTCCGGCGACACCATCAAGACCGGTGCGACGGCCGCAGGTGCGGATTCGCTGGCTGCGGGCCTGGAAACCCGGGCCATGAAGGACCGCGCGATCGCGATCGGCAACGTGGCAAATGCGGCGGAAGTGGACAGTGTCGCCATCGGCCAGAACGTCGTGTCAAATGGCGTGCAGGCCGTGGCCATCGGTTCGCAGGTCCAGGCGTTCGGCGCAAGCTCCATCGTCATCGGCACGGGCGGCACCCAGGTGGCCGACACGGGCGCGCGCAGCACGGCCATCGGCTACAAGACCACGCTCGGCGGTACCGATACGGTGGCGATCGGCAACAGCATCGTCTCCTCGGCCTCCAACAGCGTGCTGCTGGGTAACAAGAGCAGCGACGGCAAGCGCGGAGACAACATCGTGTCCGTGGGCTTGGCCGGTGGTGAGCGTCAGGTCATCTTCGTCAAGGCCGGCACGCAGAACACCGATGCTGTCAACGTCAGCCAGCTCAAGGGCATCACTGCCGCGCTGGGTGGCAAGGCGGACGTTGATGGCACGACGGGCGCCGTTACCGCACCGAAGTACACCATTGCGGGCAAGGACTACAACAATGTCGGCGAGGCGCTGAACGCATTGGCCGCTGGCGGGCCTGTTCAGGATGCCTTGCTGTGGGATACCGCTGCGACGGCATTCAGCGCCAAGCACGGCGGCGCCAATGCCAAGGTCACGAACTTGCTTGCCGGTTCGGTTGGCAAGGACAGCACCGACGCCATCAACGGCTCGCAACTGTTCGGCGTGTCCGACAGCGTAACCAAGGCGCTGGGTGGCACGACGCCGGGCTCGGTGAATGGCGATGGCACCATCACGGCACCGAAATACACCATCGGTGGCGAAGAGAAGTCCGGCGTGGGCGAGGCGATTGCCGCGCTGGATTCGCGTATCGATGACGGTATCGGTGGCGACGCCCTCAATTGGGACAAGGAGCTGGAGAAGTTCAGCGCCGCCCATGGCGAACAGGCGACGAGCGTCATCACCAACGTTGCGGCGGGCGCGGTGAACAAGGACAGCACGGATGCCATCAATGGCGGCCAACTGTTCAATACCGCCAAGTCCGTCGCCGACGTGGTGGGCGCAGGTTCGAGCGTCGACGAGAACGGCAAGGTCACGGCCCCGACGTTCACCGTCGGTGGCAAGGAAGTGCACACCGTAGGCGACGCCGTCACCAACCTCGATGGTCGCGTGACAACCGTTGAAGGCAACGTCACCAACATCACGAACAAGTTCGAAACGTTGCAGGGCGACGTGCTGAAGTGGGATGCCACCGCGGCCGGCGGCGCGGCCTTCTCGGCCAAGCACGGTACGACACCGACCGACAGCCGCATCACTGGAGTGGCCAAGGGCGTCAACGCCAATGACGCGGTAAACAAGGGGCAGATGGAAAAGGCGATTGACGACGCGGTGATTGGCGTGAATCCCCTTGCAGTCAGCTACGACAGCAGCGACAAGACCACGTTGACGCTGGGTGGCCTGAAGGAAGACGGCACTCCGGCTACCGCTCCGGTCAAGCTGACCAACGTGGCCTCAGCCACGGGTGACACCGATGCCGTCAACCTGAAGCAGCTGAAGGATGCGGGCCTGTTCGACAAGACCACGGGCCAGGCACTGGACGCAGTCGTATACGACGCCAACTCGGCCAAGGCCTCGGTCACCTTCGGCGGTGCCAACGGCACGACGCTCAACAACGTGGCCGATGGTCTGATCACGCGTGACAGCCGCCAGGCCGTCAATGGTGGCCAGATCTTCCAGCTTAAGGAGCAGCTGACCCAGTCGATCACGAACATCGACAACCGCGTCACGAACATCGAGCAGAACGGCACGGGCGGCGGCAAGGCGGACTACATCCACGCCAACCCGGTGCCGGCTGGCGTCGAAGCGCCCAAGCCGGCCAACGCTGGCGATACCGCAGGCATCGCGGTGGGCTACAACGCGTCGGCCAGCGGTGAGCAGGCTTCGGCGATGGGTGACCACGCGGTCGCTCAGGCGAAGGACTCGGTGGCAGTCGGTAACGGTTCGACCGTGACCGAAGCCGCGACCAACTCCGTCGCCCTGGGCAACAAGTCGGTCGCCGATACGGCCAACACGGTCTCCGTGGGCGCTGCCGGCAACGAGCGCACCATCAGCCATGTCGCACGCGGCACTGCCGAGAGCGACGCGGCCACGATGGGCCAGATGCGCGAGACGCTGGGCGCAGCCAATGCCTACACCGACGCGCGCATGCAGGACGTGTGGCAGGACATCGGCAACGAGATCGACCACGTGAATCGTCAGGCCAACCGCGGTATCGCGGCGGCATCGGCGCTGATCAACGTCACCCCGTACGTGCCGGGTCACACCACGGTCAACGCCGGCATGGCGACCTACCGCGACGAGACGGCACTCGGCATCGGCGTGTCGCGCTGGAGCGAGAACGGCCGCGTGAACTTCAACGCGGGCGTATCCGCTGCGAAGGACGACGAGCCGGTGTTCCGCGTCGGCGTCGGTTACATCTTCTGATGTAGCCCTGCCATGACACGGCGGAGCCTTCGGGCTCCGCCGTTGTCGCGTCCGCTCCCAATATTGGAAACCCCATGTTCACCATCCAACGTCTGTCAGGCGCAGTCCTGACCGGTGTCGCCGTCGCCTTGCTGGGCGGCTGCGGTACCACCACCTTGAGCCAGGTGCACGACGGCCAGACCGAGGCGCCCGTGTGGCCCGAGGCGGCGAAGGCGAATCCGCTGATCCCGGCCACCGTGCATCCCAACCTCGACTCGCTACGCAAGATCGCCGTGGGCACGCCGAAGCTGCAGGTCTACAAGCTCATCGGCCATCCGATGTACCGCGAAGGCATCGCCGGTGTGCACGAGTGGGACTACCTGTTCAAGTTCGCCAATGGCGAGTCCGGGCAGGAAGTCACGTGCCAGTACAAGGTTCTGTTCGACGACAACATGCTGTCGCGCCAGACTTCGTGGAACCCGGCGGAGTGCGCACAGCTTGTCGGACCGACCGAAGTGGCGAAGCCGGTCGAACCGCCGCACGTGGTCGCGGCCACCGAGGTGTCCGCGGACTTCCTGTTCGCCTTCGACAGCGCCCGGCTGTCTCCGGATGCGCCGGCGGCCATCGACGAGAAGGTCCTCGCCGTGCTTGAAAAGGCCGAACGCGTCGAAAGCCTACGCATCGTCGGCTATACCGACCGCCTGGGCACCGACGCGTACAACCAGCCGTTGTCCCAGCGCCGTGCCGAAGCGGTCAAGCAGTACCTGACGACGCGCGGCATTCCGACCGAAGCAATCGTCGCCGAAGGCCGCGGCGCGGCCGAACCGGTCGCGACGTGCCCGGGCAAGAAGAGCCCGGCGGTCATCGACTGCCTGGCACCGAACCGTCGCGTGCGGATCGAGGTTGTCGCCCGCTGAGTGTTGCTTCAACTTCGCATCTCGATCCCTGGATCGATGCAGGCCCGCCTTCACCGGCGGGCCTTTTTTTATGGGCACACGGCGCCGCGCGCGTGGTGGCCTGCAGCCGGAGCCATGGCCAGCGTGTCCGCGATTGGTCACAAGCGTGAGGCGTGTGAGGCGGCCGACGCAGGGGCCGGCGGGCTTCATTCTCCCGAGCCCGCGCCAAGACGGTATCGATTCGAAACACGCGTTCGTATTGACCATGCCGCCATGGCCCCGCGGGTGCAGACGCGCTCCGGGTCGGACGAAATCGAGTTGCTCCCATTGCGACAGCGTCGAAGGTTGCCGCTCGAACGCTACGGCCGTTGGGCCGTCGCCATGCATGAGTGCCTTGGCCGCCCTCATCTGCGAGCCTGGCGGCCGCCCGCGGATGCTGGCCGCTTCGCCGTCGTCGTTGGTCACCCGCCCGGCCGATCGGCCCGGCCTTGCGTGGCACTTCAGTGTCTGCGGATGCTCGCCGTCGGAGCGATGGGTTCGACGCGATGCTCGCCTTCTCACTTGCAAGTCTGTTCGTTCGAAGCGCGAAGCGCGGACAGCCTCGCGCGCCAGCAATGTCGCTTGAGCCTCGCCGCTGACGACCTCTCTCGGCTGGCTTTCAGGAAGTAAGTCGAAACCTCGTTGTCACCATCGACTTGACGGGTGGGGACGACGCGCCGCTCCCCGTCGCGCCATCAACGTCCGCTGCGCCCGGACAGATGGCAACTCCGCATCAATGTACTTGCGCGCGCAAAGGGTTTGCGCAATGTGCCTTTCCTTTTGAGCAGACGAGCAAGAATCGCTAACGATGCCGGGCGAATTTTTCTCATATGACGCCCTGAAGCCTATACGCAGCAAGGCTTTGCGATAGGCCCAATGTGTTTTCAGATGTTTCTGATTATGTCGTTCGACCCCCGTTCCTAGCATCGCCGATCGCGTTGCGCCCCATGCGCCGCGACCTCTTTATTCAACCAGGTGATTGCTGTGAACAAGATTTATCGTGTTGTTTGGAATACCGAACTCGGCCAGTGGGTCGTCGCATCGGAAGTGGCCAAGGGCCGCAAGAAGAAGGCCTCCACTACGGCGGCAGCCTCGAGCTTCGTTGCTGCGGGCGTAATGGCTGCCGGCATGATGGTGTCCGGCCCGGCAGGCGCCGTGCTGATCGTCCAGAAGGGCATGGACGGCTCTACGTGCGAAGCCAACGGTGACGACACCAGCGGTGTCTGGTCACGAAACACCGAATGCGTGAGTCTCGGCGGCGGTTCAGGCCAGAACGGTTCGCGTTATCCAGGACACAATGTCGTCGTATACGGCGGCGGTGGAGACCACCAGGAAGACTCCCTCGCCGTCGGCGGTACGCTCGACGTGTGGGGCGGTAGCTCGTTCCACAGCGACGTAAACATGAGCGGCCGCTACCTCTACAACCTGCACGACGGCATCTACGACACCGACGCGGTGAACCTGCGCCAGCTGAAGGCAGTGGACGCCAAAGCCACCGCCGCGCAGAGCAGCATGAGCAGTGTCACCAACACGGTGAACAACATCACCAACGGTGGCGGCATCAAGTACTTCCATGCCAACTCTTCGCTGGCCGATTCGGCTGCGACGGGCAGCGATTCCGTGGCAGCGGGCCCTCTCGCGACCGCCAAGGGCGTCAATTCCGTGGCCATCGGCAAGTCGGCCAACGCACAGGACGGTTCGACCACCTCCGTCGGCGCCCTTAGCGAGGCGAAGGGCTCCTGGTCGGTCGCGCTGGGCAGCAGCGCCAAGACCGCGCTCGACACTTCCGTCGCGCTGGGCAGCAACAGCTCGGTGACGGTCGCCAACAGCGTCGCGCTGGGTGACAGCTCGATCGCCGACCGCGCCAATGCCGTATCGGTGGGTAACGCGACCGCGCAGCGTCAGATCATGAACATGGCCAAGGGCACGGCCGATACCGACGCGGTGAACGTCAGCCAGCTCAAGGGTGTAACGACGGCGCTGGGCGGCGGCACGGCAGTCAACGCCGACGGTTCCATCAAGGCACCGAGCTACGACGTCAACGGCACCAAGTACAACAACGTCGGCGACGCCATCACGGCGGCGGCCGCCAGCGGCGGTGGCAGCACCGATGCGCTGAAGTGGAACCCGACCACCGGCGCCTATGACGCGGCGCACGGCACCGCGCCCACCAGCAAGATCACCAACGTCGCCGACGGCACGATGGCCGCGGGTTCGAAGGACGCCGTGAACGGCGCCCAGCTGTTCGCCGTCGACCAGAAGGCCGGCGCCGCGCAGACCGCCATCACCAACATCAACAACGGTGCGGGCATCAAGTACTTCCACGCCAACTCCTCGCTGGCCGATTCGGCCGCGTCGGGCGCCAATTCGGTGGCCGTGGGTCCGCTTGCGACCGCCAAGAGCAACAACGGCGTCGCCATCGGCAATGCGGCCAACGCGCAGGACGGTTCGGCCATCTCGGTCGGCGGCCTGAGCGAGGCGAAGGGCTCCTGGTCGGTCGCGCTGGGCACCAGCGCCAAGACCGCGCTCGACAAGTCGGTTGCGCTGGGCAGCAACAGCTCGGTCACGGTTGCCAACAGTGTCGCGCTGGGTGACAGCTCGGTGGCCGATCGCGCCAACGCCGTGTCGGTCGGTACTGCCGCTGCACAGCGTCAGATCATGAACATGGCCAAGGGCACGGCCGATACCGATGCGGTGAACGTCAGCCAGCTCAAGGGTGTAACGACGGCGCTGGGCGGCGGCACGGCAGTCAACGCCG
>Ga0209257_1003773_pt1 | contig 12508 bp, 13 predicted proteins | sample AraplaCvi_mCL_r2_FD_184277 | JGI IMG/M metagenome (GOLD analysis project Ga0209257, IMG submission 184277) | Arabidopsis root microbial communities from North Carolina, USA - plate scrape MF_Cvi_mCL_r2 (SPAdes) (version 2) | ecosystem: Host-associated > Plants > Roots > Endosphere | place: USA...
CCAGGAGAAGAACTACGGAAAGTCCTACGCGATCTACAAGCGGGCGGTTGAGGTCTTTCCGCGAGATCCTGCGGCATGGCTGGGCTTTGCGGCCTCGTCCGACATGGTTGGTCGCTTTGATACTTCGGATCGTGCCTATGCGCAGCTTTCCAAGATGATCGGCGGTACAGCCGTCTACTACAACAATATCGGCTATTCCCATCTGCTGCGCGGCGATCTGCCGGGGGCCCGCACCTACTTCCTGAAAGCATACGAGATCGACCCCTCGAACGAGACCACGGCGAGGAATCTCGAGTTGATGAAGAACAGCGTCAAATACGCGCAGCGGTAGATTGCTGGCGTCACTCGTTCACGACCGCCGGCGCCGCCCCGCTTAGGGAGAGGTCACGGACACGGGCCATATTAAGAACGCAAAGAAGCGCGACGGCACTACTTTCGGAGTGGCGAACGGGTGTCGCTACAACGCAGTTTCAACGGAGTTGCAGGCCATAACCAAGGGATCGGCCTAGCGCACCTTTCTTAGAACGAGCTTGCCATCCGCCGAAACGGTTCGCTCGTAGCGTGGCAAATTACCGATCGAACCGCCTTGGGGTTCGGCTGCGGCCAAGACATCGTCAACCGCGGAATCCGGAGCGGCCACGGAATAGGATGATGGTGACAAACGCTGGGTCACATCTTTCCCCGGTGCGCTGATGATCATGCTGCCACTGGATGCGAACAAACTTGGGCCTACGCGGCCGTCAAGGTCGGCGACATCCTTCTGCAACTCCTCAACGGATTTCCGAACAGCCATCATATCGTCGGCTTTGGCCCCATCGGCGATATTCACGGCCTGTTTGCTGATCTGTTGCTTCAGGCCGTCGATCGAGCGTTTGAGTGCTGAAAGGGTTTCTCGGCTTTCGCGCACGTCCGCGGCATTTTTTGCCGTGTAAAGCAGGATACCGGCGTTCAGCGGCAACAGCATGAGTACCAGCGCGATGATCGGCATGCGTCTCGAACGGCCTGGCTCCTTCGCGGAGTGCTCGTTGCGCCGCAACTTGGCGTCCGGCTCGATCTCGATATCGACATTCGAAATATGAGTCATCGAATTCCTCCGTCACGAAGCTGAGCCGCAGCCCTGACTTTCCGTGTCCCCGAAACCCCGAATGATCCCCTCGGGATCACGCTCACTCAGGTGTCCCTCGCTATCGCGCCGATCGTCGGTCTGCAACAGTATTTCGTACATTCCTTAACGGTTCCCGCCTCAGTCCAGTGTGAACACCCCTCCCCAAGCCCGATCCAGCATCTCCAGCGACGCGACCTTCGGCAGGTCGTTGAAATCGCAATAGGAGGAGATGAAATCCAGGAGGTATTTGGGATGGTAACAAGACGCCAGCGTATCTCCCTTGTATTTTCGATCATAGAACAGGCGCAAATCATCGCTCAACAAGTTTATCGCGACCTCGCGCGCGTAGGATTCGAAGATGCGGATATATTCATCTCGCGAGGGGTTATTCACATATATCTTATATTTGAGGCGCCGCAGGCCGGCTTCATCGGAAAGTTCCCGCGGCGCAATGTTGGTCGAGAAGACGACGAGCTCATCGAACGGCACCTTGAACTTCTTGCCGGTATGCAATGTCAGGAAATCATAGCCACGCTCGAGCGGCACGATCCAGCGGTTGATCAGCGCCTGCGGCCGGTCCTGCTGGCGGCCGAAATCATCGATGATGAAGACGCCACCCGATGCCTTCAGATGCACTGGCGCTTCGTAGACATTGGATCCCGGGTTGTAGGTTAGGTCGAGCAGATCCAGGGTGAGCTCGCCACCGGTCTTGATGACCGGCCGCCGGCACTCCACCCATCGCTGATCGGCCTTCGGATGCGGCCTACTCGTCGGCTCGCGCACAGGCTGGTGCGTCGCTTCATCATAGAAACTGATGACATAGCCGCCGACTTCGATGGCGTAGGGCACCCAGATCGTCTGGAGGAAGAGCTCCGAGGTTCGCTCGGCAATGCTGGTCTTGCCATTGCCAGGGGGGCCATAGAGCAGGATGGAACGGCCCGAATTGACGGCAGGCCCAAATTTCTCAACCAGCGCCGGAGACAGCACCAGCCCTTCCAGACTCCGGATCAGCCGCTCGGAGGTGACGCGTTCGTGGTGAATCGACTGCAAGCCGAGTTGCCGGCAGAACGCATCGAGTGACACTGGCGCCGGACCGACATATTGCGACTGCCGCATTGCCGCATGCGCGTATTCCAGCCCCTTCATCGAAAGCGCATAGCGGATGTCGGACTTTATATCCTCGCTCGAAAGCCCCCGCGCCTCGAGATAGGAAAGCTTCACCAGCTCCTTGATGAGGAGGTTCGTCAGCACTTTTGACAGCTTCATCCGGTCGGCGAGGTGCGACGGTGTGATGGTATCCTGTTCGGTGGCGCATTTGACGGCCAGTCGCAACAGGAACGACAGCTCGAGTCCGGTTTCTTCGAGGCCCATCGGCGCCACCGGCATGCGCGGATCAAGCGCGAGGCCGAAGTCTTCACGATCCTGATTGGCTGAATACTGCATGTGGACCTCCTCTTGCCTATCAGCCGCCCCTCAAGCCAGTGAGAAGACTGATCACCCGAATGACGACGGGGACGAGTACGATGATGAGACTGACGGGAAATAGGAAGGCACCGAGCGGCAACAACATCTTGATCGGCAGGGCATTGGCTTTCTCCTCGGCCCGCACGATGCGAAGATCGCGCATTTCCTTGCTATAGACGCGCAGGGTCTGCGTGACGCTCGTTCCAAGCTCCTCCGACTGGCGGAAAAGCACGGCCAGAGCGCGCGCTTCGTCTATCCGCAATCGTGTCGCGAGATTGGCCAGAGCTTCACGCAACCGGCGGCCACCGCGCACCTCCAGCATCATGATCGAAAGATGCAGACCAAAATCCTGTCGTTTCTGGACAAACTCGCGCGAGACGCGGTTCGCCGCCGCCTCGATGCTCATGCCTGCATCGAGGCAGACGATCAGCATGTCCATGAAATCGGGAAAGAGCCGCCTGTATTCCCGTTCCTTGGCGTCGCCGCGCCGGTCGATGTAGATGTTGACCAGCACAAAGGTGCTGCCGGCGGCGATCATCCCGACGACCAGGATCGCGAGCCTGGACATCTCAGGGACAAAACGGTTCAAGGCCCAGGCCGCCACCACGAAGACACCGCCGCAGACGAGCGCGCGGACGACCTGGAACACCGTGACTGCACCGGCACCGAAGTACCCGGCCCGGATCAAACGGTTCTGAGTGGAATTCGCATTCTGGTCGCGCCGGGTGATTTCGAAATAGCGGCGGATCAAACGGTTTTCCGCCTCACCGAAGTCGACGATGGCGCCGTCGCCGAGTTGGAGATCGTCGCCGCTCGTCTTCGCCGTCGTTTCCGACAGCCGGGCACCGACCTCGCGTCGCCGGAAGACAAGCTCGGAAGCGGCACCGGCGAATATCAGCACCGCGAAGAAGACGACGAGGTAGATTCCATACTCACCGAACATAGTGGCCTCAGTACTCGAAGTTGACCATCTTGTAGAGAATGACGTTTCCGACCGCCATGATAGCGACAAGCACCGCGGCGATTGTCGGGCCGTAGCCGCTCTCCCAGACCACATCGAAGTACGTCGGCGAGAGCGCCGTGATCATCGCGTAGAGCAGGAACGGATAGACCGACATGAAGATCGCCGTGATCCGCCCCTCCGACGAGATCGCCTTGACCTTGGCCTTCAGCATCGCCCGGTCGCGCAGCGTCTTTGAGAGATTGTGCAGGATCTCGACCAGATTGCCGCCTGTTCCCGCCTGAACGCTCAAGGATATCGCCAGCAGATTCAGATCTTCCGCGCCGACGCGGTCGCTGAGATTGACGAGCGCATGATCGAGCGTGACACCATAGGTCAGTTCGTCCGACAGCAAACCGAATTCGGTCCCGACCGGATCGGGCATTTCGCGCGCCACAAGGGAGATCGCGGCCGGCAAGGGATGGCCCGCCGACAGACTGCGATTAGCGACGTCGAGCGCCTCGGGAAGCTTCAGGGTAAACTTGCGAATCCGGCTGGCCCGTGCCCGCCAGACAACGACGACCGGGATGAGAAGGCAGACCACCAGGAAGATAGGGATCCGGACAAGATTGCCCGGCACAAGAAACTGGACCACCAACCAGACCAGCACCGCACCGACGATCCCGAAAAGCGCAAAACGCTTTGCGTCGAACTTGATCCCGGACTGCGTGTAGAATTGCCGGAAGCGCCGTATCGGCGGCAGGGATCGCCAATTGTCGTCGGCACCGCGCTCCTTCAGCATCGCGCGATAGGTGTTGAGGTGGTCCTCGCTCTCGTCGAGCAGGCGCAGGCGATGATTGACCGCTCGCTGGCGTTCGGACTTCCTGAAGTAGCCGCGCAACACCGCTTCGACCGCAATCAGCGCGGCGATGAAGACGGCAGCATAGAGCAGCAGCAAGGTCATGATTCGACGACTCCCGTTTGCAGCGGCTTTCCGGGATCGAATATCGCCGCCGGGATCGCGATCCCGAGTTGCGCAAATTCCTCGATGAAACGGGGACGTAGGCCGGTCGCCCGGAATTCGCCGCGGATGCGTCCGCCATCGTCCGTACCGGTTCGTTTGAACCGCATGATTTCCTGCATCTGAACGACCTCCCCCTCCATGCCGGTGATCTCGGAGATCGAAACCACCTTGCGGCTGCCGTCGCTCAAGCGTTGGGCCTGGACGATGATGGTGATCGCCGAGGCGATCTGCGAGCGGATGCTGAGCTGGGACATGGGCATGCCCGCCATGCCGACCATCTGCTCGAGCCGGCCGATCGCGTCGCGTGGCGTGTTGGCGTGAATGGTCGTCATCGACCCTTCATGCCCGGTGTTCATCGCCTGCAACATGTCGAAGGCCTCTTCGCCGCGCACTTCGCCGACGATGATGCGATCAGGCCGCATGCGCAGCGCATTCTTCAGAAGTTCGCGCTGGCGCACCTCGTTGCGGCCGTCGAGTGTCGGCGGCCTGGTCTCCAGTCGTCCGACATGCGGCTGCTGAAGCTGCAATTCGGCTGCATCTTCGATCGTGATCAGGCGTTCCTTCTCCGAGATTTGCGACGATAGGGCGTTGAGCAGGGTCGTCTTGCCCGAACCCGTGCCGCCGGAGATGATCATCGACACCCGGCCCTTGACCGCGGCGCTCAACAGGATCCGCATTGCGTTCGCCATGGCCCCGTGTTCGACCAGGCGCTCCAGCGTCAGCGGCTTGCGCGTGAACTTGCGGATCGAGACGAGCGGCCCGTCGACCGAGATCGGCCTGATGGCGACGTTGACGCGCGATCCGTCTTTCAACCGTGCATCGACCAGTGGCGTCGATTCGTCCACACGGCGTCCGACGGCGGAGACGATCTTGTTGATCACGCGCAGCAGGTGATCTTCGTCCTTGAAGCGGACCGCTGTGCTTTCGAGCTTGCCGCGTCGTTCGACATAGACGCTCTTGTAACCGTTGATGAGGATATCGGCGATCGAATCATCGCCGAGCAACGGTTCGATCGGCCCAAGCCCGAGCATCTCGTCGGTGATGTCGCGGATCAGGTCATTGATTTCCTTGGCATTGAGCGGAAAATTGTTGCGCCGGATGTAATCCTTGACCAGCGGCCTGATCTCGGTGGCAATCTCCTCGTCCTCAAGCGTATCGAGAATGCCGAGGTTGATGCGATCGAGCAGATAACGGTGCAGGTTGACCCGCTCCGCAACCATGTCGAGCCCGAGCGAAGCCTCCAGCGTGGCACTCGCAGCCGCGCCGGCGGCCCCAGGATCGGGCACTGCCGCAGTCTCGGCCATCGCCGTTGGAGAAGGTTCGGCGGCTTCCGTGAGTTCCTCATCACCCGGCTGCCGCTGCTTGTAGAAACGTCCGATGAACCCGGTTGCCATTGCCCCTCATCCTGTTCGACTATTTCACGATCACCGTCGCACCGACCTTCACCCGCTCGTAGAGATCGATGATGTCGGCATTGCTCATGCGGAAACATCCTGAAGACGCGAATTGTCCGACCGTCGACTGGTCGTTCGTTCCGTGAATGCGGTAGAGCGTGTCGGCGCTCCCCCGGTATAGATAGATCCCGCGGGCGCCAAGCGGGTTGAACGGGCCGGGAGGCACCAACTCCGCAAGCTCTGGCGCGCGCGCCTTCATCTCGGCCGGCGGCCGCCAATCAGGCCATTCAGCCTTTCGGCCGATCTTCACCACCCCGCTCCAGCGAAAGCCGTCGCGGCCGACGCCGATCCTGTAGCGGAGCGCGCGCTTGCCGGAGATGATGAGATCGAGCGTCCTAGCCTGGCTGGCGATGACGATGGTGCCGGCCGGGTAGTCCTTCTCGATCGCCACCACGGCGCTGGTCGTCGGCCCGAGGCTCCGCGGCACCGTCCCGCTGGCTGCGGTCGAAACCGGCGCAAGCGCCAGCGCGCCCACAAACAGCGCCGCTTGCATCAGTCGGCGGGTGCCGAAGGCATCGCCACGTCGGCATATCGCTCCACCGCTGCGACGGACTGGTGCCCTCATCTGACAAGCGCTCCAAGCTTACCGACAGCGCCGCAGAAGGGCGAGCGCGAGTTGACCTCGTCGGGCAGGACACCACGGTTCACCGCCTCGCTCAGCGTGTCCCAGTCGTAGGGGATGATATGCGCATGCGTCTCCTTGAACACCTTGTCCACCTGCTCGCGGCGCACACCAAGGCTGAAAAGCTTCGTATGATACTTGTTGATGACGACCTGGATCGAGTCCGCACCGCCGCGCAACCGAACCAGGTCGAGGAACAGGTCCTTGGCCTGATGCAGCGCCGGGATCGTCATTTCGGTGACGATGGAGACGCTGTTGACTGACCCCAACACATCGCTCTTCCACGGTGTTTCGTAATAGGGAACGTCGATGACCATGTGATCACTTTCGAAGGCGGCAACATCCAACATGCGCAGCACCAGTTCGGCTCCCTTGGGTTCCAGCAGCACCGAGGGTTGCTTGAACGACAGCAGCGTGAATCCGCCTGCATGACGCTTGCGTACGAGATCGATGAATTCGAGATCGACGCGTGATGGATTGGCGACAACAGTCTTCAGATCGTAATCGTTGAGAAGGTTGAGATAATAGCCGAGCGATCCCGTCGAAAAATCCAGGTCGAACAGGTCTACACGAGGCGCGGCACCTTTTATCGGCTGCGCCAGCACATGGGCCAACGACGAGGAGATGACACTCGCTCCCGCACCGCCAACGGCGGCGACGACCGCATGAACTCGGCTCTCGTTGCCACCGACACCCGGCGCATGGGTCGAGATCATCTCGATCAGCGATCGGCGCTCGAGCGGCTTCTTCAGCCAGTCGTCGCCGTTCAGCCGAAACAGCGGCCGCATCAGTTCGTCGGACAGAACCTCAGAAACGATCACCATCGGAATGTTGCGATGACTGGTACGAAACGCAAAAATCTCCGGGCGACAGAGCATGTCGCCGCAGTCGACATCGAGCACGATCAGATTGAACTGCGTCGGGTCGAGCCGTCCCGACTCGCCAAGAGCGCTTAAGGCCATATGGCGCACCTCGTAGCGCGACAGCGACCCGAACGTGTCGAGCATAAGGCTCGCCGCCGCCGCATCGTCGGAAAGAACGAGGATCTTTGTGGTTGTTGCAAAGTTCATATGTGCGGTCATCTCGCTCCCCCACGCAATATTGAAGGGCTCAGCAGCTTGAACATGTCTCGAGGTCTTCCGTCGGCAGCGTCACCGGATGAGCAGGAATGGTGATGTCATTAAGCCCAAGCAGCGCGCCGAGAACCGGGAGGTCGAATGTAACATTGCGCACTTCCATCCGCATGGTGAGCACCGGCCCATCCGGCCGCCCCCAATAGCCGAGGCCCGAGCGTTGATAGGTCACCACAAGGTTTGCCGGCTGGATGCGCCAATTGAGATCGCAGATGCCCGGAGTCGGATCACCTGTTACGCCGCAAAGGCCGTCGCCTCCCAGCACAATCCGATTGACTTCAGCGGTGCAGTTCGCGAGCGCTGGACCGCACGTCGAGTAAATCGCCGCATTGTTCGGCGCCGCCTTACCGTTATCCAGCGGATTGGAGGCGCTTATCGGAAAGACAGCATTGAAGTCCGTCGTCAGCGGATTGGACACGGCCGCAAGGCGGGCGCCGTATTGCAGCGCCTTGACCGTCTGGTTCCATTGCGACATGGCGTAGCCGAACTCGATGAAGGCCGCGAACATCAACAGGACCAGCGGAAACGTTATCAACCCTTCGGTCAGCGTCACGCCACGCTGGTCCCGCCAGAAAAAAACGGGCGTTCGACGGTCTACCATCCGATGTACCTCTCTTCGTGGGAGGAGCTGATGGTAATTTGATTGATGCCGAGCCAGGAGAAGATCGGCGAGCTCTGGTAGATATGCGCCGTCTGCACGGTGATCGTGCCATCCGCGTCGACAGGAATGATAGTGATGTCTGCAAGATCCGGGCCCCAGCCTGGAACGCGCAAGGCGGCACCTGCAGCCGGGCTCTGCGTCCCATAAAACGCGATCAGCTTGGCAGTTGCCTCGTTGCAGGTCGGGTCGTAAGTTCCCGTATCCGGCCGGCACCGCGCGAGATAACGGCCGGCGTCTCTCAGGCCGGCGTCGATCTGCATCCGTTCCCAGAAGATATTGCCGAATTCCAGAACACCGGCTGCAAATAGAGTGACGAAGGGCACGACCGCCACCGCTTCGGTGAGCACCGCCCCGTTATCCCTCGACCAGAAGCCGAGACGAAAGCGATCGCGGATGAGATTTCTGAGAGCGATGATCATCGGACCAGTTCCGCTTCTTCCCGCAGGAACTCGTCGAGCGTGCCACGCCCACCACTGCCGGTGATGTCGATCATCTCGAGCGAAAGATAGCGTTCGCTACCTGCCTTGATCGCCGGTTTCGTCAGGAACATGCGGGCGAAGGCAACCGCTCGCGTATAGGAATGTCCCGTCAGGCGACCTTCGTTGTACTCGTGTTTGCAATTGACAATGGCGGAAAAGATCTCGCGGCGATCGCCATATTCGTCCGCGGTATATTCCGAAAGCGGCGGCCCCGTGTAACACTGGCCGCCCGTCCCGGGCGTTCCGGTCTCGCCGTTCGCCGAGGCATGGCTGATGAGAGACGGGGTGCTGAGCTCGTAGCGATAGACGTCGTAAGTGGAGGGCTGGGTGGGCGCCGAGGCGCCGTTGCCGGGATAGCTCGAATGGTTGCTGAGAACCGTGGCGACGGACGGCGCGGTGCCGCCCTGCGCGACGTTCCAATAGGTTGCATAGTTCCAGTTGTTGCCGGTGCTGATCTTGCCGCCGGCGAGGGCGGTCATTGATGCCCCGTACCCTAGGGGAACGGCCTCGGTTGGATCCCCGACCGTGCTTCCAGCCATCACCGGATCATAGTCACCGCAGGAGTTGTTCTTCCTTGCTGCGCGCACGTTCTGGGCCGGGCGGTAACGACCGTCGTTGCGCGAGTTTTTGAACGATCCCGAATATTGGCCGAAGCGCGTGTTCAGGCCGGCTTCGACAGGGCCGGCATTGGCGCCCGTCTTGGTTTCCAGCTCATCCTGTTTGTAGCACACCCCCGGCGAGCCCGTCGCCAGCGCCTCGGAAAGAACGTCCGCGCCATTTCCATAGGTCGACAGAAACCCGAAATTGCCCGGCCCGGGAGAACTTGACGAAGTGCTATGGAGCTCGATCTGCACGCCGTACAGCGCGCCGTTGGCAAAGTTCGTGTGCAGCGCCTCGGTCGCTTCTGCGTCATTGTTACCCGCCGGGCTTTCATACGGATTGCAAATATAGATCGGCGTCACGTCGCAGGCGCTGACCCGGTAAGCTGCCACGGCGTCGGCGGAAACATTGATGGTATTGCGATTGAGGCCGACCGGCAGCGGGAAAATCGTCTGCATCGCCTGGTCCTTGGCCGTGACCCACGCGTAGCCGGCCTCATTCGGATCCGTCGTCTCCATCGCCGCCGTGATCGGGTCGTCGTCGTCCCCAGCGAAGGTTCCATCGCCCGGTATGCCCTTGAGGAATTTGACCGTCACCGTGCTCGCGGCATCGTCCCCTGCGTCGTAGGAGACCGTGATGTATGAGCCGAGCGACATGCCGGCGCCGCCACCGCCGAAGGCTGCGGTGTTGGTAAGCTTTTCGATCGCCGCCTCGGCACGCGTGATCGCATCATCGCGGCCGTCAAGTTCGCGGGCTCCGGTGAGAGCCATGGCGTCAACGGCGTTCTGAAGATCCGTATGGAGATTGGCGCTGCGGCCGACGTCGATGACGAGCAGAGAAAAGCCGAGAAGCATCGGCATGGCAATCAGCGTCAACGCGATGACGTAACCTCGATGGTCGTCCCAGAACCGTTTGATTGCCCTGTTCAACATTGGCATGCCTCTCCGATCGCGGCGGCTCACCGTCGTGACACGTTGTTCTTATTGCATTCCTCTCAGGGGCCTTCGCCGCCTATCTGCTGCTGCCATCGCGGTCATTTTGCCGCGCTGCTGTAGCCGTTCGTGCCCATAGGCGGCGTGGCCGTCGGCAGGATCACTGCCGTTGGCATCGCTGCGCCAGCGCTCGGGCCGGTGCCGTTGTAGTCCCGCATGACCTTGCCAATCGTCTTGCCGTCCATGGAGATTCGGGTGTTCTGCGCCACCCTCGGGAAGGGATCCTGAATATGGATACCCTTGTTGGCCTCCACGGCATTGCCGAGCCCGAAAGTGATCGAGTCTCGGTGGTTCATGTAGTCGGCGCAGCCGGAGATGAGGCTCGCTGCTGCCAAAACCAGGAATACGCGCTTACTTCTTCGCAACAGCAAGTGCGCCTCCCGTGTCGAGATCAAGTCTGTGGCCATAAGGCCCGGTGACGCCTTCGCCATTGCGGAAGCGGCGCAGCATGTCCTTGTCCACTTCCAGAACGCCAAGCGCAAAAAGCTCGACGTCATTGGACGAGCGCGTCTGCTCGAGCGGGCTATAGAGCGCCTCGCCTGGTGCCGCCGGCCGCACAATATGCGGCGTTACGACGATCACGAGGTCGGATTCGCGCTTCAGGAAGCTGGTTGAGCGGAACAGTGCACCGATCACCGGAAGCTGCCCCAAGCCAGGCAGTTGCTGGATATCCTTGGAGTTGATCGATTGCAGCAGGCCGGCCATGGCGAAGCTCTGGCCATCACGCAGCGCGACGGTTGTCTTGGCGGCCCGAGAGATGAAGCCGGGGTTACCGTTGACGTTGATCGATGTATCGATTTCGGAGACTTCCGGCTCGACCTTCAAGCTGATCAGCCCGCCGTCGAGCACCACCGGCGTGAAGGTCAGCCGTACACCGAAGGGCCGGTAGTCGGTCTCCGTTGCAACGGTCGCGCCATTGGCGACTGTCGTCTGAATCGGCACCTCTCCGCCGGCATGGAAGCTGGCGGTTTCGCCGCTCATGGCGATCAGGTTCGGTTGCGCGAGACGGCGCACCAGCCCCTTTTGTTCCAGTGCATTGATGACGACATCGATGCGGCCGCCGGAGATTTCCAGCACCTTGGCAATCAATTGACCGAAGGGCTGCATGCCGGTTGCCGCACCCGCGGCATCTTCGAGAGTGCGGACCAGCGCGCCGTCCTTGACCGCGATGCCCTGGCTCGTCGTCGCCTTACCGATACCGTTGTTGCCGGCCCCCGCCCAGCCAATACCGAGATCACGACCGGTCTGGCGCGATGCCTCGATCACACGAACCTCCAGCATGACCTGCTGGGAATCGTTGACGCGCAACTGGTTGAGAACCGGCTGATCCGAATAGGACTGAGCGATTTCGAGCACCCGTTGCAACTCGGTGGCGTCGCGCACCATGCCGGTCAGGCGTATGCGGTCATTCGAGTTGATCACCCGAACCTGCGATCCCGGCGACGCGGAGCGGATGGCTGACGCCACTTCGCTGAAATCGCTGGCGACGCGGATGTCGATGACACCTAAAAGCTTCTTGTCGTCGCCATAGACAGAGATGTTGGTCGCCCCGGTCTTTTTTCCGCGTATAAAAAGCGACTTGTCGGAGAGTGGCACGACATCAATGAGATCGGCACTTCCGATCACAAGATCTCCGAAAGGCTTGCCCGTCGCGATCGTTATTGTGTCGTTCGGTGGCAGCACCACCTGCTGAACCGACCCGCCGAGATTAATGAACTTCTCCTGCGCGTCCGCCGAACCAATAAGACCGGAGGCCCAAAAGCCGCAGGCCGAAACAAGCGCAACGGTGGCCGCCAAGGCCCTGCGTCTCGCCTTGTATTTTAAACTTCCCCTCAACATTCCGGCGTACGCCCCCTCTCCTCGAAGTTGGCCCTACCCAGCTTCAGGGTAGGTTTAATTTCCCGTTATTGGATCTGCCCCACCCGGTATTCTTCCCGTTTGTTGCTGCTCCAGACACCGACGGTCGCCCACTTCGGTTCCGCCGGCAAGACCGGCTCGACATTTCGCTCGACAATTTGCACCTGTTTTTCGCGC
>Ga0209257_1003779_pt1 | contig 12491 bp, 11 predicted proteins | sample AraplaCvi_mCL_r2_FD_184277 | JGI IMG/M metagenome (GOLD analysis project Ga0209257, IMG submission 184277) | Arabidopsis root microbial communities from North Carolina, USA - plate scrape MF_Cvi_mCL_r2 (SPAdes) (version 2) | ecosystem: Host-associated > Plants > Roots > Endosphere | place: USA...
GACGTTGTCGGTGAGGTCCTTCCACGTACCCGCGACGCCCGGCACCTGCGCCTGGCCGCCGAGCTTGCCTTCGGTACCCACTTCGCGGGCCACGCGCGTCACTTCCGCGGCGAAGCCGTTGAGCTGGTCCACCATCGTGTTGATGGTTTCCTTCAGCTGCAGGATCTCGCCCTTCACGTCCACGGTGATCTTGCGCGAGAGGTCGCCCTTCGCCACCGCGGTGGTTACCTCGGCGATGTTTCGCACCTGCGAGGTCAGGTTCGACGCCATCGCGTTGACGGAGTCGGTGAGGTCCTTCCACGTGCCGGCGACGCCCGGCACGACGGCCTGGCCGCCCAGGCGGCCTTCGGTGCCGACTTCGCGCGCCACGCGCGTCACTTCGGAGGAGAAGCCGTTGAGCTGGTCCACCATCGTGTTGATGGTGTCCTTCAGTTCCAGGATTTCGCCGCGCACGTCCACGGTGATCTTGCGCGAAAGGTCGCCCTTCGCCACCGCCGTGGTCACCTCGGCGATGTTGCGCACCTGCAGTGTCAGGTTCGACGCCATCGAGTTCACGTGGTCGGTGAGGTCCTTCCACGTGCCCGCGACGTCGGGCACCTGCGCCTGGCCGCCGAGCTTGCCTTCGGTGCCCACTTCGCGCGCCACGCGCGTCACTTCGGAGGAGAAGCCGTTGAGCTGGTCCACCATCGTGTTGATGGTGTTCTTCAGTTCCAGGATTTCGCCGCGCACGTCCACGGTGATCTTGCGCGAGAGGTCGCCCTTCGCCACCGCGGTGGTTACCTCGGCGATGTTTCGCACCTGCGAGGTCAGGTTCGACGCCATCGCGTTGACGGAGTCGGTCAGGTCCTTCCACGTGCCTGCGACGCCGGGCACGACGGCCTGGCCGCCCAGGCGGCCTTCGGTGCCCACTTCGCGCGCCACGCGCGTGACTTCCGAAGCGAAGCCGCGCAGCTGGTCCACCATCGTGTTGATGGCTTCCTTCAGCTGGAGGATTTCGCCGCGCACGTCCACGGTGATCTTTCGCGAAAGATCGCCATTGGCCACGGCGATGGTCACGTCCGCGATGTTTCGCACCTGCGCGGTGAGGTTGGACGCCATCTGGTTGACCGAGTCGGTCAGATCCTTCCAGACACCCGAGACGCCCTTCACCTTCGCCTGGCCGCCGAGGCGGCCGGCGGTGCCGACTTCCAGCGCCACGCGCGTCACTTCCGAGCTGAACTCGCCCATCTGCTCGATCATGCGGTTGACGATGTTCGCCGATCGCAGGAACTCGCCCTTCAGCGGGCGGCCGTCGGCTTCCAGCGACACCGTGCGGGTGAGGTCGCCCTTCGCCACGCCGGCCATCGCCTCGCCCATCGCCTCGACGGGACGCACGAGGTCGTCGATCAACGCGTTGACCGAATCCTCCATGCCCAGCCACTGGCCTTCGCGATTGGCGGGCACGACGCGCTGACGGGTCTGGCCTTCGCGGCCGACGGCGTCGCCCACGCGCGCCAGTTCGGCGGCGAGTCGGCGGTTGTGGTTGACGATCTCGTTGAGGATCTGCGCGAGCTGGCCTTCCTGGCCGTGCCAGTTGAGCGGCAGGCGCACGGAGAAGTCGCCACCGCGCACGGCGTCCATGGCTTCGATGATGACTTCGAGCGGGTCACGCGGTGCCTCGCGCGGTGCACGCGGTGCGCGAGGCGCAGGCGGCGCGGACGGTATCTCGGCCTTGACGCGCTTCTTCGGCGCAGTTGCTACGGCTTTCGCTGGCGATGGCGTCGCCTTGCGCGCCTTCGACGAACGGCGCGACTTGGTTTCCGTGGTCACCCTACATCCCCCATGCACTGCGGCTTACGGAAAATCACGCGAGCTTATCGCAGCGGCGATGACGGAATGTTCACGCGGATTGGCGCGTCGCGTCAGGTCGAACCGGACTCATCGGCCGTGCGTGGCCGTCCGCGACGGCGGGTTTCAAGGACGGTATAGCCGGCGATCGCGACCAGCAGCGGCCCCAGGTAATAGCAGGCGCGATAGGCCAGCAGCGCCGCAAGCATCTGAGGCTGCGGCACCTCGTGGCCGAGCAGGGCGATGAACACTGCTTCGAGCACGCCGATCCCCGCCGGGATATGCGCGATGGCCGACGCCACCGCCGCCACCAGCAGCGCGCCGAGTACCGCTGAGTACGCCACTCCCCCCTGTGCAAGCCGGGGCATCAGCACGAACAGCAGTGCCGCCATCAGCGCCCAGTTGGTCGCGGCCAGCCCCAGCTGCACCAGCGCAAGCGGTACCGAAGGCAGGCGGAAGTGGTGACCGCGCAGATGGAACAGGCGACCGTGCGTGAGGCGACAGGCCACGAGGTACACGACCACGGCGACCAGCATCGCCGCACCCAGCCACGGCAGGCGCTCGCCGGTGAGCGGCCAGTCCGGCGGCGTACGCACCCGGCCGGATGCGAACAGCGCGCCTCCCAGCAGCAGGTAGCCCATCCAGTTGGTGCCGATCGCGAAGGCGACGACGCGGCTGATCGTCCCCAGGCCGAGGCCGGCCCGCGAATACAGCCGATAACGGAACCCCGCGCCGCCGAACAGCGCGCCGACGTTGAGGCTGAAGGCGTAGGCGACCATCGCGATGCCCATGACCTTCGGCGCCGGCAGGTCGTGGTGCGCGTAACGCCGCGCGGCGAGGTCGTAGCCGGAATAGAGCAGGTAGCTGGCGACGGTCAGGCCGATCGCGATCGCCAACGTCCCGGGGCCGTAGCCGGCGAGCGTCGCGCCGACTTCCGCCCAGTCGACCGAGCGCGCATACCGCGCCAGCAGGAACGCCACCAGCACGAGGAACGCGTAGAACGCGACCCGCCGCACCCGGCGCCAGCGGTGGCGGGCAGCGGTCACGACGGGGCGTCCGCGTCGCCCGGCGGTTTCACGAGCGCGGTCGCCGGCTTGCGCGCCGGCAGCCAGCCGGCCCATGCGGGGAAGTTGCGCAGCACGTGGAACAGCAGCGGACGCGTGAGCGGTTGCCAGAATCGCCCGCGCGGCACGCTGTCGGGCTCGATCGCCTTGCAGTGGTCGTCGATCAACGTGCCCAGTCGCCCGCGCAGATCGCGCGCGAACTCCGCATCGCGGATGAACACGTTCGCCTCCAGGTTCAGCGACAGGCTCAACGGGTCCAGGTTGCTCGAACCGACCGTGCTCCAGTCCTCGTCGATCACCGCGACCTTGCCGTGGAACGGCCGCTCGCAGTACTCGAAGATGTGCACGCCCGCATCGACCAGGTAGCGGTACAGCCAGCGCGCTGCGATCAGCGCCAGCGGCGTGTCCGGTTGGCCCTGGAAGATCAGCTGCACCTTCACCCCGCGCCGCGCCGCGTCGCGCAGGTCGCGCAGGAAGCCATAGCCGGGGAAGAAATACGCGTTGGCGATGACGATCTCGCGTCGCGCATCGCGGAACGCCTGCCGGTAGGCGTGTTCGATGGCCCGCGAGCGGCGGCCGTTGTCGCGCGGCAGGAAGCAGACGTCGGCCGGCCCTTCGGACGAGCGCTGGTCGGCCTCGTTGCCGGGCTGCCAGCGTTCGCCGGTGCCACGCGTGCGCATCGCGTGGCGCAGGAACGAGACGATGTCGGCGACGACGGGTCCTTCGACCTCCACCGCGTAGTCCTGCTTCGCGGTCGGGCCGAAGTCGGCCAGGTGGTCGGCCGAATAGTTGATGCCGCCGACGAAGGCGATGCACTCGTCGATCGCCACGATCTTGCGATGCATGCGCCGGAACACGTTGAGGCGCACGCCCATCAGCGTCGGCTGGCGGTCGAACATGCGCAGCTGCACGCCGGCGGTGGTCAGCTCTTCGAGGAAGGCCTGGGACAGGTCGGGCGAACCGAAGGCGTCGATCAGGAAATGCACGCGCACGCCGCGTTGCGCGGCGGCGACGAGGCGGTCCTTCAGCGCGGTGCCGACCTTGTCCTCGAACCAGATGAAGGTTTCCAGCATCACTTCATGCTGCGCGGCGTCGATGGCCTCGAACACGCGTTCGAAGTAGTCCTCGCCGTTCTCCAGCAGGCGCACTCGATGGCCGTGGCGCCAGCACGAATCGATGGCACGCCAGAGCCTCACAGCGCGATCCTCGCCAGCAGCGGTACGTGGTCGGACAGGTGCGACCAGGGGCGCGAGGAGAGCACCCGCGCCTCGGTCACCCGTGCGTGGCGCACGTAGATGCGGTCCACCGGCAGCGTCGGCCAGCGCGAGGGGAACGTGCGCGCGACGCGGCCATGTGTGTGTTCGAAGGCTTCAACGAGTCCGCAGCGGCGCAGCAGCGGGTGGCCGCGCGCACGCCAGTCGTTGAAATCGCCGGCGACGATGAGCGTCGCGTCGCGCGGCACCTGTTCGGACACGATGCCGCAGAGCAGGGCGATTTGCCGCTGTCGATGCGATTCGCGCAGGCCCAGGTGGACGCAGATCGTGTGCACTTCGATGTCCTGCCCATCGCCTTTCGTATCCGGCACGCGCACGACGGCGTGGAGCAGGCCGCGTTGTTCGTGGCCCTGCACGGAGACGTCGCGGTTCTCGAAGGAGGCGATCGGAAACTTCGACAGCAGCGCGTTGCCGTGGTGGCCGTGCGGATACACCGCATTGCGGCCGTAGGCGAACTGTGTCCAGAGCGTGTCGGCAAGGAATTCGTACTGCGGGCCCGCGGGCCAGCCGGCATGGCGTCGCGCGTGGTGCGCGTGCTCACCGAGCACTTCCTGCAGGAACACCATGTCTGCGGACACGCCGCGGATCGCTTCGCGCAGTTCGGGCAACACGAACCTGCGGTTGAGCAGGCTGAAGCCCATGTGCATGTTGACGGTCAGGACGTTGATCGAGGTCATGCAGCGACGTGTGGTCGGACAGGCCAGCATTCTGCCGGCCGCCCGGGCGATGGCGCGTGAGGGGCCGGCGAGGCGCGCGTGCGGACGGCGTGCACGCGAGCTTCACCTGCTCATAGCCAGCGTCGCACGCGTTTCGCGTAGTCGGCAAACTCCTGCGGGAAACGCGCGGCGAGTGCGGCTTCCTCCGGCGGGATCTGCAGCCGGTCGATCCACATCACATAAGCGGGCACGGTAGCGAAGGCGAGCGGATGCGCAAGCGCAATGACCCAGCCCGTCAGCATCAGCGCGTGCCCGAGGTACATCGGGTTGCGGGTGATGCGGTACGGGCCATGGGTGACGAGTTGCGAAACGGCATCGGGCCGCAACGGGTTCACGGTGGTGCGTGCGCGACGGAAGGCGAACTTCGGCGAGACGTTGAGCGCGAGGCCGATGCACGCAACCGCCACGCCGGACATCGTGACGTGCGGCCAATCCCAGCGCCATTGCGGCCAGACGTGAGTGAGGGCGTAGGCGAGCGTCGCCAACGACAGCATCAGGATGGGCGGGGGAATCGGAGGCGGCCGCTTCATGCGGTCGTAACCACAGGGTCGAAGTCGATGGGCATTTCGATGAGGTCGGACATGGATGCGTGCGCGAAGAAGGATGCCTGCAGGATAGGGCGGTAATCCGGCTGCATCCTCGCAAGAGAAACGTTCGCGGTTCGGTCTATCCGATTCCCCGTCCTGTGTAGCCCGGGTAAGCGAAGCGCACCCGGGTTGCGGTTGCAGGCTCCGATTCGCCGAGTCTCCCGGCAGGGCGAAAGCTGGACGTGACGCCCCGATGCAAACCCGAGCTCACCACCCCCGTGCAAGCTCGCGCGTGATCTCTCCGGCGGGTACGGCGCGACAGCCCGTCGTGTTCTGCCCCGCCCACAACGGAGAGAAGTCCCCGCTTCCCTGCGCCTCGGCCTTGCCGCGCAACGGCGTCACCGCGCCCGCGGCGAGCGGGAAGGCCGGAACATCGCCGCGCATCGCGCCAAGTTCGTCCATCAGGCGATTGCGGATGCCGCGTGCGGGTCGCCCGGTGAACAGATTGGTCAGGACGGTCGACTCGCCTGCATCGGCGCTCAAGGCCAGTCGATGCACCGCGCTGGTCGTCGCTTCCGGACACAGCAGATAGGCCGTGCCGACCTGCACTCCGGCAGCGCCCAGCGACCGCGCCGCAGCGACACCGGCCGCGTCTGCGATACCACCGGCCGCAATCACCGGCACGCGCACCGCACGCACGATCTGCGGCAGCAGCGCGAACGTCCCCGCCTGCGCGTCGAGGTCGTCGGACAGGAAATGCCCGCGATGCCCACCGGCCTCCAGCCCCTGCGCGATGATCGCGTCCACGCCCTGCGCCTGGAGCCAGCGCGCTTCCTCGACGGTCGTCGCGGACGACAACACCTTCGCGCCGGTCGCGCGCACGCGTTCGAGCAGGTCCGACGCCGGCAGGCCGAAGTGGAAACTGACGACCGCCGTTGGCAGTTCGGCGAGTACGTCGGCGAGGTCGTGGTTGAACGGCGATCGTGCCGGACCGGCCACAAGCGCGCCGGGATCCAGGCCGAACTCCGCGTAATACGGCGCCAGCACGGCGCGCCATGCGGATTCGCGCGCAGCGTTGGGATCGGGCGGCAGGTGGCAGAAGAAGTTGACGTTGATCGGGCCCGCAGTGCGTTCGCGGATCGCGACGAGGTCGCGGCGCAACGCTTCGGGCGTGAGCGTGGCCGCCGGGAGCGAGCCGAGCCCGCCCGCCTGGGTCACCGCGAGCGCGAGCGATGCGCCCTGCACGCCGGCCATCGGCGCCTGAATGATGGGAAGGGAAATGCCGAACAAGTCAGGGAGCGTCGTCATGGCTTCACTCTAGAAGGCCAGCCATCCAAGCGTTATCGCCAAACTGCCCGTCGCTTGCCCAATCCATACCCGGGCGTGTGTCGGGGTTCCTCCGACCACCCCTTCCGATTTCCCTGACTGCGGCTCAGCGCGCCTCGCGCTCAAACTGAACAGGCCCCGGCGCCGAGGTCGATCCTCTCCCCTCGGAACTTTCCCCTCCGAACACCCAGGTCGGCTGCCCAAGCCGGCGTCGGGGCAAGGTTTCCAACCGATTACGTGGCGAGCAGCGGCCCAGGACCTTCGTCGTCCTCGCGGTAACTCTCGCCGGTCAGCGCCATCGCCGCGGCGAGCTGCTTCACCGCCTCGCACTGCGCGGTTCCATCGTCCAGCTGCCACACCGCTTCCAGCCCGTCGGCATGGGTCAGGCGCAGCACGCATGCGCGGCTGCCGGGAAAGGGTCCGGTCGCTTCGATCCGCCAGCCCGGCGGCAGGGTCTGGGTTCGCGTGTCCATGCAGGCAACGCTAGCGCGCGCGGCGATAGGCGAATGTGAGGCGACGACGACGGACCGGCCGGGCGATTCGACCACTCCAGCACGGGGACAAGGCGACGCGACGCGGTATCGTGACGCCCCTCGAAGCCGCGCCGACATCCGAATGTCCGAAGCCAACGTTTGCCCGACCGCCGCGCCGCAACTGGGCCATGCCCTCAAGCCGCGCCAGCTGATCATGATGGGCCTGGGTAGCGCGATCGGCGCAGGCCTGTTCCTCGGTTCGGGCGTGGGCGTACAGGCGGCGGGGCCGGCGGTGCTGGTTTCGTACCTGATCGCCGGCGCGCTGGTGATCATCGTGATGAACGCGTTGGGCGAAATGGCCGCGGCGAAGCCGGCCAGCGGCGCGTTCTCGGTGTACGCAAGCGACGCGATGGGCGCGACCGCCGGCGCCACGGTCGGCTGGCTGTGGTGGGCGCAGGTGGTGATCGTGGTCGCCGCCGAATCCGTCGGTGCGGGTGGCCTGCTCGCCACGATCTGGCCGCAGATCCCGGTGCCGCTGTCCTCGCTGACCTTCATGGTGGTCTTCACCGCCATCAACCTGCTGGGCGTGCGCAACTTCGGCGAATTCGAATTCTGGTTCGCGATCATGAAGGTCGCGGCGATCCTGATCTTCATCGCGATCGGCGCCGCGCTGTTGTTCGGGCTCCTGCCGGGCGTGCCGTCGCCGGGGTTGTCGAACATCACCGGCAACGGCGGGTTCGCGCCCAAAGGCTGGGCGGGTATCGGCGCGGCATTGCTGGTAGTGGTGTTCGCGTTCGGCGGAACCGAGATCGTGGCTGTCGCCGCGGCCGAAACATCGGACCCGGCGCGCAGCCTCGCGCGTGCGATTCGCACCGTCGCCTGGCGCATCCTGGTGTTCTACATCGGGTCGATCAGCGTGATCATCGCGGTCGTGCCGTGGACCAGCGAATCGCTGCGTTCGCCGTTCGCGGCGGTGCTGGAAGTGGCGCGCATTCCGTACGCATCGACGACGATCACGCTGATCGCGGTGATCGCACTGTTGTCGGCGCTCAACGCGAACCTCTATGGCGCATCGCGCATGATCTTCTCGCTGGCGCAGCGCGGCGAGGCCCCGCGCGGGCTCGCGCGCGTGAACCTCCGCCAGGTGCCGGTGGTCGCCGTGCTGTCGTGCGTGGCGTTCGGCTTCATCGCCACCGTGTTCGAGCTGTGGTTCCCGAACCGCGTGCTGCCGGTGCTCCTCAACATCGTCGGCGCGACGTGCCTGCTGGTGTGGACGATCGCGCTGGTGTCGCAGCTGATCCTGCGCCGACGCGCCGAGCGCGCGGGTACGCCGTTGCCGTTCCGCATGCGCGGGTTCCCGTGGGTGACGGTCGCGGCGCTGATGATCCTGGCGATGATCTTCGCGTTGCTGGTGTCGTCGGAGCAGACGCGGGGCCAGTTCCTGTCGATGGCCGCGCTCACCGCCGGCATCGCGCTGGCGAGCGAGCTGGCGCGGCGTTACCGCGGGAAAAAGCGCGCGACGGTTTGAGCCGTCGCGCGCTGCCGCGGCGTGTACGGGAGGGGTTGCACACGCCGCTTTGCCCCAACGTTGTTCGAAACTAGTTCTCGTAAGCCGACTCGCCGTGCGAGGTGATGTCGAGGCCTTCGCGTTCGGATTCCTCACTCACGCGCAGCCCGACCGTGTACTTCACGATCAGGAAGGCGACCAGCGCGACCACGCCCGACACCACCACCGTCACCAGCACGCCCTGCAACTGGATCCACACCTGCGAGGCGATGCTGTACTCAGGCAATGCGGTTTCGGTGACGTAATCCCAGATGCCCGCACCGCCCAGCGCGGGGGAGGCGAAGACGCCGGTCAACAGCGCGCCGAGGATGCCGCCGACGCCGTGCACACCGAACACGTCGAGTGCGTCGTCCGCGCCGAGCAGCCGCTTCAGTCCATTGACGCCCCACAGGCAGACCGCACCGGCGAGCGCGCCGATGATGATCGCGCCGCACAGACCGACGAAACCCGCGGCCGGTGTGATCGCGACGAGTCCCGCAACGGCGCCCGAGGCCGCACCCAGCATCGACGGCTTGCCCTTGCTCAGCCACTCCACCGCCGTCCATCCCAGCACCGCTGCGGCGGTCGCGAGGAAGGTGTTGACGAAGGCCTGCGCGGCGACGGCGTTGGCTTCCAGCGCGGAGCCGGCGTTGAAGCCGAACCAGCCGACCCACAGGATCGACGCGCCCACCATCGTCTGCGTCAGGTTGTGCGGCTTGATCGCCTCGCGCCCGTAACCCACGCGCTTGCCGATCACGTACGAACCGACCAGTCCCGCGATCGCGGCGTTGATGTGCACGACCGTGCCGCCGGCGAAATCCAGCGCGCCGCGTGCGAAGAGGAAGCCCGACTGCGCGAGCACGCCCGGCACGGCTTCATTGCTGGTGAACGCGTCCGGGCCCGGGAAGAACCACACCATGTGCGCCATCGGCGTGTAGGCGAAGGTGAACCACAGCACGGTGAACAGCAGCACTCCGGCGAACTTCACGCGTTCGGCGAACGCGCCGATGATGAGCGCGCAGGTGATGCACGCGAATGCGCCCTGGAACACGAAGAACACCAGTTCGGGAATGTAGACGCCCTTGGTAAACGTCGCGCCCATCGCAGTGGCGTCGAGCCCCTTTGCGAACACGCGATCGAATCCGCCGATGAACGCATTGCCGGGCGTGAACGCCAGCGAGTAGCCGTACAGCGCCCAAAGGATCGCCACCAGCGAGAACACGATCAGCGTCTGGATCAACACCGACAACACGTTCTTGCTGCGCACCAGCCCGCCGTAGAACAGCGCAAGACCGGGCAGCGTCATGAAGATCACGAGCGCGGCGCAGACGAGCAGCCACGCGACGTCTCCCTTGTTGGCCACAGGCGCGGCCGCGGCCGCGGCGTCCTGCGCGAAGGCGAGTGCAGGCGTGGCCAGTGCAAGCAATGCGGCAAGACCGGCCAGTCGCGGCTTGCGGAAGGTTGCGATGGCGTGCTGGCGTGCGGCGGCGTTGTCGGCAGCCGGCAGTTTGCTGTCATCCCCGCGCAGGCGGGGATCCATCTGTGAATGCATCACGGCGTGGTTTCCTTCTTTCGTCGAAGTGACGGTGATCGGGTCGATGGTGTTCATGTCGGCCACCTCACAACGCATCGTCATCGAGCTCGCCGGTGCGAATGCGCACCGTGCGCTCGAGCGATTGCACGAAGATCTTTCCGTCACCGACCTTGCCGGTGCGCGCGGCGTTGGCGAGCGCTTCCAGCGCGGCCTCCAGCGAGGCTTCCGCGACGGCGCATTCCACTTTCAGCTTCGGCAGGAAATCCACGACATATTCGGCGCCGCGATACAGCTCGGTATGGCCCTTCTGGCGGCCGAACCCTTTCACTTCGGTGACGGTGATCCCGGACACGCCGACTTCGGTGAGCGCTTCGCGCACCTCGTCGAGCTTGAACGGCCGGATGATCGCGGTGATCAATTTCATCTCGCAGCTCCGTGGTGGATGGGGCTTCAAAAAAGGGTGGGTCAGAACGTCTTGGTTAGCGTGAGCACCACCGTGTCCTCGCCCAGGAAATTGCCGTGGACGTTGGTGTAGAGCGCCTCTTCGGCGTCGGTGTCGGTGTAGGCGAGCGCGATGGCGAAGCCGCCTTCGAAGGTCTTGGTGACGCCGAGCTTCCAGTCGACGTACTCGAAGTCCTCGTTGCTCTCGATCCACTGCTTGCCGGCGTGCGCGTTGAGCGTCCAGGTCGGCACGAATTCCCAGTTCATCGCGGCATCGAGATAGCCCGAGCCATCCGAATCGGCGTAGCCGAACAGATCGGTGAGGGCGTAGGAGTACTTGGCTGCGAACAATCCTGTTTCGAGCTGGCCAGCGCTGATGCCGAAATAGAGCTCGCCCGTGTCCGGGCTGTTGAAGCCGGAGGGGTAGTCGCCGGGATACCAGTAATACAGCGCGCCGACGTCGAAGCCGACGGTGTCGTTGAACTTGCCGCGATAGCCGCCGTAGAAGTCGAGTTCGACGCTGTTGGAAATGTCGTTGTCGACAACGGGCGTGTCGGAGAGCCAGCTGACATTGCTGCCCCAGCTTCCGACGTAGAAACCGCTGTCGTCGGCGTACTCGACGCCGGCCTGTAGTGCCGGTTCCTGGTTGTTCTGCGAGATGCCGCGGAAAATGTAGTCGCTGGTCAACGCGACCGATCCGGACACGCCGGCGATCGCGTCAGCGGGCAGGGCGAGCGTAAGCGCGCCGGCCAGCACGACGGTGACGAAGGATGAAACCTTGTTGCTTGCATGGATGCGAGACGACATGACGCAGGCTCCTCATAAGCGGTGGCCCCTCCCCGGTCATTGCTGTTCGTGCTCTGCAACGTCGGGCGGATCGTCGGTGCCCGGGTTGTCGCGGAGACGCACTCGCCTTGCGGCGGACACGTGCCCGTCGTTTTGATCACCTCGTGAGTTGTGTAGCGGTGGTGCGACTTGCTGCCGGTCAGGGCCGTTGAATGGCCCGCGTCATGAAGACGCTGTTCGGATCGTCCGTGTAGTCCGCGAACGGACCGCAGGATTGAAAGCCGTAACGCGCATACAGCGCGCGCGCCGGTTCGAAGCCTTCCATCGAGCCCGTTTCCAGGCTCAGCTGCGTGTACGCGCGACGCCCTGCCTGCGCGAGGATGTGCTCCAGCATCGCGGCCGCGACCCCCTTGCGGCGGTGCCGTGATGCGGTGCGCATCGACTTGATCTCGCCATGCGCGGCGTCGAGTTGCTTCAGTGCGCCGCAGCCCAGCAATTCATCGCCCTGCCATGCAGACCAGAAGGTGATCTGCGGTGCACGCAGGCCGTCCAGGTCGAGTGCGTGAATGCTTTCCGGCGGAGACAGGGCCGCCATGCCGCGCAGGTGTTCCTGCAGCAGCGCGGCGACATCGGGATGATCGAGACCGCCGGTGCGGATCTCCATCGCGAACCTCCGTGGGGAAGGGCATGGGACTGCGTGGCGCGGAACTGCGTGCTGCGGAACAGACGCGGCCCGGAGCATGCGCCCCGGGCCGTGCGTGGATCAGAGCGTGTAGTACATCTGGTACTCGAGCGGGTGCGTCGCCGCGCGGAAGCGCGTGACTTCCTGCATCTTCAGCGCGATGTAGCTGTCGATGAAGTCGTCGGTGAACACGCCGCCGGCCTTGAGGAAGTCGCGATCCTTGTCGAGCGCTTCCAGCGCCTGGTCCAGGCTGTGGCAGACGGTCGGGATGTTCTTCTCTTCTTCCGGCGGCAGG
>Ga0209257_1003781_pt1 | contig 12476 bp, 10 predicted proteins | sample AraplaCvi_mCL_r2_FD_184277 | JGI IMG/M metagenome (GOLD analysis project Ga0209257, IMG submission 184277) | Arabidopsis root microbial communities from North Carolina, USA - plate scrape MF_Cvi_mCL_r2 (SPAdes) (version 2) | ecosystem: Host-associated > Plants > Roots > Endosphere | place: USA...
GATGGCCGCGCGGATGGCGGCGGCGGCCGAGGAGACCGGAATCGGCCTGACCCTGCTGCCGGTGTTCTACGCCCATAGCAACTTCGGCGGCCTGCCACCCACCGACGGCCAGAGGCGCTTCATCCACGACGTGGACGGCTTCGCGCGACTGGTCGAGGCCTGCCGCCAGATCGTCGCCCCGCTGCCCGAGGCGGTGGTCGGGATCGCGCCCCACAGCCTGCGCGCGGTGAGCGGCGAGGAGCTGACCGCCATCCTGCCCCTGGCCGCCGGCGGGCCGATCCACATGCACGTGGCCGAGCAGACCAAGGAGGTCGACGACTGCCTGGCCGCCACCGGCGCGCGGCCCGTCCGCTGGCTGATGAACCACACCGAGGTCGACAAGCGCTGGTGCCTGATCCACGCCACCCACATCAACGCCACCGAGACCGAGCGCCTGGCCAAGAGCGGCGCGGTGGCGGGCCTGTGCCCGGTGACCGAGGCCAATCTCGGGGACGGGATCTTTCCGGCGCCCGATTACCTGGCTGCTGGCGGAAGCTTCGGAATCGGCACCGACTCCAACATCGTGATCGACGCCGCCGAGGAGTTGCGGACGATGGAGTACGCCCAGCGCCTGACCCGCCGGGCCCGCAACGTGCTGGCGGGCGGCCCGCGCCGCTCGACCGGCGGCGACCTGTGGCGGGCGGCGACCCTGGGCGGGGCTCAGGCCCTGGGCGTCGGCCGCGGGGGTCTGCGTCGCGGCGCGCCGGCCGACTTCATCACCCTGGATACGAGCCATCCGAACATCGCCGGCCGCAGCGGCGACACCCTGATCGACAGCCTGGTCTTCGCCGGCGGCGGCATCGACACCGTCTGGCGGCATGGCCGGCAGTTGGTCTCCGGCGGCCGCCACCGCGCCCGCGAGGCCATCCAGGCGCGCTACGTCCAGACCCTGAAGGCCCTGCTGGCGTGACCGGAACCCTGCACCAGCGCATCCGCTCGGACATCGAGGCCAAGATCCGCTCCGGCGAGTGGGCGCCCGGCCACAAGGCCCCGACCGAGGCCGAGCTGATGGCGCAGTACGGCTGCGCCCGCATGACGGTGAACAAGGCCATGACCGCCCTCGTGGAGGCCGGGCTAATCGTGCGCCGCAAGCGGGCTGGCTCGTTCGTGGCCCGTCCCAAGGTCCATGCGCCGGTGCTGAACATTCCCGACATCCAGTCCGAGATCGTGGCGCGCGGCGAGGCCTATGCCTTCCGCCTGCTGTCGCGGGTGGTGCGGGCGGCCGATCGCGGCAGCCCCGACGAGGTCGAGTTGGCGGCGGGCGGCAAGCTCCTGGCGCTGGACGGCGTCCATGACGCCGGCGGCCGTCCCTTCGCCCTGGAACGGCGACTGGTCTCGCTGAAGGCCGCCCCGGAGATGGAGGCCGCCGACTTCGACGCGGCCGCGCCCGGCGCCTGGCTCTTGGAACACGTCGCCTGGACCGAGGCCGAGAGTCGCATCGGCGCCGTCAACGCCGACGCCGAGGACGCTCGCCTGCTGGCCCTGGACGAGGGCGCGGCCTGCCTGGTCGTCGACCGCCGCACCTGGCGCGAGGGCCAGCACGTCACCCGCGTCCGCCAGATCTTCCCCGGCGAAGCCTATGATCTGGTGGCGAGGTTCGGGCCCGGAGCCTAGATGGGGGCTTAAGGGCGCGGCTTCTCTGGCGCCCGGCGCTGACTCCGGCTTACCTGCCGCCCAAACCGGAGGACGCCATGGACCTGCACGCGATCGCCATCCCGACCTACGCCCAGATGCTGAAGGGCCTGTCGGCTCAGCTGGCCAAAGGCGAGGCCTATGCCGCCGAGGGCGTCATGCCGCCGGAAGAGCTGATCGGCGCGCGCCTGGCGCCGGACATGTTCCCGCTGTCGACCCAGGTCCGCTTCGTCTGCACCCAGGCCAGCGACATGCTGGCGCGACTGACGGGCTCGGAGCCGTTCGCCCCGGCCCAAGATGCGACCGACTTCGACGGCCTGCGCGCCCAGCTGGCCGAGGCCATCGCGCGGGTCGAGGCGACGCCGGCTTCGGCCTTCGACGGCGCGGCCGAAAGGAAGATCGCGCTGAAGATGCCCAACGGCGTCATCTTCGACGTGACCGGCGAGCAGTTCGTCCGCGACTGGGCCCTGGCCCAGTTCTATTTCCACCTGACGGCCGCCTATGCGATCCTGCGCCACAAGGGCGTGCCGCTGGGCAAGCCCGATTGGGTCCCGCACATGTTCGCCTACATCCGGCCGGGGACGCTGCCGGGCGGCTAGTCGGGCCCAGAGCTATTCGGGCATCGTCGCGAACCGCGTCACCCCCTCGGGTGGGATCACCCAGGCGGGGCGGTCGCGATCGAACAGCAGCATGGTCGGCTGGAACAGGGTCGGGTCGTCCAGGCTGCCGGCATAGATCGTGTGGCTGTCATGCAGGCCATGCTCGCCGCCGAACACCAGGCCGCCGCAGGTCGGGCACGAGTTCCGCGTCGCCTCGCCGCCGCGGAAGGCGCGGCTGCGGTACTGGCGCGCGGGGCCGGTGATGGTCAGGGCCGAGGCCGGGAAGCCCATGAAGCCGATGAACCCCGAGCCCGACGCCTTGCGACAGTCGCTGCAGCAGCACATCCCCATGAAGTCCGGCGCACGATCCGCCGCCCAGCGCAACGCGCCGCACAGGCATCCGCCTTGGAAGATCGAAGGGCTCATGACGCGACACTAGAGCGTGCGCGCGGGCGGACAAGTCTCGCCTTGCCGTGACCACGCCGTCCAGCAGGCGGTTCTTGTCCATGTGGACCCCCGATTGTTGATGGAGCAGCCGCCGTCCGCACGGCGGGAGATTGCAATTGTGGACAAGCGCCACCGTGGCGCGCAAAAGTCGGCGCTATTGAGGGGCAACTTCAAGCTAGCGGACTGTGCGATGCGAAACTTGGACTTCGGCGTGCAAGTCGGCACGGTCTACAAGCACGGTAGCGACGAGGTCGTCACTTCTCAGCGCCTGCTCGGCGAGCTCCTGGAGCAGGATGTTGAGATCAAGACGATCGAAGGCCTCGCCGGCCCGAATGAGGTCGTCCACTGGCTGCTCAGTCCGGCCGGCTGGGCGACCCTGTCATCGCTGTTTGCTATCGCACTTCCGGATGCCCGGGCTTGGCTCGTCGGGAAGGCCCTCGACGCTGGTACAGCCAGCGTGAAGTGGGTGCTAAGCGGAAAGGCCGAGAAAGCTGCGAAGGACGCTTCAGCAGTACTTCAGGGAGCGATCGCCAGGGGCGACACAGTCCATTTTGGCATCAGCAATCCGCACGTCTTTCGCGGTGGCGCCGCGATTGAGCTTCAGGCCGGCTCCGAGGAAGAGATCATCGCGCTGGTGAAAATTCTTGGGGTAGTCGCCGGCCCGATCAATGCGGCGATCGAGGATCTCCTGGATGAGACCCTCGCCCTTCATCCCGACTACAACCGGTTTGCGCAGGCTGCGATCCGATACCCTGCCGACGGGATCCTACGCGTCTGGGTTCGCGTGGGCTCCGACGCTGAGAGGGTGCTTGAATTTCCATTCGCCAAGGATTGAGGGCGTCGCCATGGCCACAAGGAACCCGAAGCCCCGGCCGGATACAGCTGACCTGAGCGAGATCGCGAACGATCTCCACGTCCACGCGTCAGACCGCGAAGTTTGTATCTTGGCCGTCTCGCTATTGGAGTCAGCCCTGACGCTTGCTTTGAAGGCGAAGTTTGTCGCCATGACACCGGCGCAGGAGAAGGACGTGTTCCGTTCTCTGAGTAACTTCAACACCAAGATCCGCCTTGCAGCGGCTCTGGACGTCCTAGCGGGGGCGGCGCTCGACGACATCGACGTGATTAGGGATATTAGGAATGACTTCGCCCACGGCCTCATGATCCACAATCTCGCGGATCCTATCATCGCCCCTCAGTGCCTGGGCCTTAAGCTCCCGGCGATGATGCTGGACGAGGCACAACGCGCGGTTCTCGGCCTTCAAACGCAAGATATGGCAGAGGATGAGCCGAGGTATCTTCACCGCAAAAGCGGAACGACGGTCGATCTCTCGGGGGACTACATGATCATCGTTGACCCGAACTATGCATGCGCTGCTTGGGTCCCTCGGCCTAAGGCGGAGATGGTCCATCCCCGGACCGCCTTTATCGAGGCGGTGCACGTCCTCTTCTATCTGCTGATGGTAAAGGCTAGCCCTTACCTCAGCAGGCCGGTGTCTCCCCCCCACCCCAAGCGAAGGTTAACGGGTCGATCTAACGCGACTCTAACAGCCGCATTTTGTTCTCTACGGCAAGCTCCGAGAACGCCAACAGAGACAACAGCTTCTGAGAAATCCGTCCTGGTGGCGGGGGGCGGGATCGAACCGCCGACCTGTGGGTTATGAATCCACCGCTCTAACCATCTGAGCTACCCAGCCGCACCAGGAGGCGCGGCTTATAGGCGAGAACCGCGCGGGATATCAAGCGCCCCTTCTTCTGGAAGCCGCGCTTACTCCGAAACGATCGCCGCCGTCACCGCGCCCAAGGCCTTCACGGCGTCCGCCGGGGCCAGCTTCACCTGCAGGCCGCGCTGGCCGCCGTTGATGAACACGTAGGGCTCGGCCAGGGCGGCCGCTTCCAGCACGGTCGGCAGGCGCTTCTTCTGGCCGAAGGGGCTGACGCCGCCGACCTTGTAGCCGGTGATGCGCTCGGCGTCGGGGACGGGGGCCATGGCGGCCGACTTGCCCTTCAGGGCGGCGGCCAGCTTCTTCATGCTGACCTCTTTGTCCGAGGGCAGGATGGCGCAGGCGGGCTTGCCGTCCAGCATGACGACCAGGGTCTTGAGCACCCGGCACGGATCCTCGCCAAGGGCCTCTGCCGCCTGGAGACCGACGCGCTCGGATCCAGGGTCGTATTCGTACGTATGCAGGTCGAAGGCGACGCCGGCCTTCGTCAGTGCGATCGTGGCGGGGGTGCTCTTGGACATGATCTGGCTCATATCCAACTGTGCACGGTGTTGGAATAGTGCGGACGATGATGACGGCCTTCGATCGACGGACCCTGCTGCGTGGCGCTCTCGGTTTAGGCGCGGCGGGGCTGCTGCCGGGCTGGGCGCGGGCTGGAGAAGCGGGCCGGTCGCCGGCCGCGCTGTCGGGTGAGGCGATCAAGCTCACCGTCGGCCACACCATGGCGACCATCGACGGCCGCTCGGGCCATGCGGTCACGGTCAACGGCACGCTGCCCGGTCCGCTGATCCGGCTGAAGGAAGGCCAGAACGTTCGGCTGTCGGTGACCAACACCCTCGACGAGGAGACCTCGATCCACTGGCACGGCCTCTTGGTGCCCTTCCAGATGGACGGCGTGCCGGGCGTGGCCTTCCCGGGCATCAAGCCGGGCGAGACCTTCACCTACGAATTCCCGGTCCGCCAGGCGGGCACCTACTGGTGGCACAGCCATTCGGGGCTGCAGGAGCAGATCGGCCACTATGGCCCGATCATCATCGACCCGGCCGGCGAGGATCCTATTGCCTATGACCGCGAGCACGTGGTGGTGCTGTCGGACTGGAGCTTCCTGCATCCGCACGCGCTGTTCCGGAAGCTGAAGGTCAATGCCGGCCACTTCAACATGCAGAAGCAGACGGTCGCCGGCCTGCTGAAGGGCCAGGACCAGCCGCTGAAGGACCGCGTCGACTGGGCCAGGATGCGGATGGATCCGACCGACATCGCCGACGTCACGGGCTCGGTCTATACCTACCTGGTGAATGGTCATGGTCCGCTGGACCATTGGACGGGCCTGTTCAAGCCGGGAGAGCGGGTGCGGCTGCGGTTCGTCAATTCGGCGGCCATGACCATCTTCAACGTCCGCATCCCGGGCCTGTCGCTGGAGGTCGTGGCGACCGATGGCCAGCCGGTCGCGCCGGTCAGCGTCGACGAGTTCCAGATCGCCCCGGCCGAGACCTTCGACGTCATCGTGCGGCCCACCGAGGACAAGGCCTTCACCCTGGTCGCGGAGACTTCGGATCGTTCGGGGATGGCGCGCGGGACCCTGGCGCCGCGTCTTGGCATGACCGCCCCCGCGCCGCCCGTCCGCAAGCGTCCCCTGGCGACCATGAAGGACATGGGCATGGGCAACATGCACGGCGGCATGTCGTCCATGGGGGACATGCCGGGCATGGACATGTCGATGCGGGCCCAGAGCAACGCGCCCGAGGTGCCGCTGACGCCGGGCGTCCAGACCATCGCGCCGATGCCGATGGACCGCATGGCCGAGCCGCCGCAGGGCCTGGAGGACGTCGGCCACAAGGTGCTGACCTACGCCCAGCTGGCCAATCTGCATGAGCCGACCGACAAGCGCCCGCCGGAGCGGACGATCGAGATCCACCTGACCGGCAACATGGAGCGCTTCATGTGGGCGTTCGACGGCGAGGCGTTCGGGCCGATCAAGAAGCCGATCGCCTTCCGCCGCGACGAGCGGGTCCGGGTGGTGCTGATCAACGACACCATGATGGCCCACCCGATCCACCTGCACGGCCATTTCTTCGAGCTGGTCAACGGCCAGGATCGCCAGCCGCTGAAGCATACGGTCAATGTCGCGCCTGGCGGCCAGGTCGCCTTCGACCTGACGGCCAGCGAGCCCGGCGACTGGGCCTTCCACTGCCACCTGCTGCTGCACATGCATGCGGGGATGTTCAACGTCGTCACCGTGCGGCCGCTGGACGGGGAGGCCGCATGATGTTGATCGCCGACCTTCAGCACGAGCACCATCAAACGGCCGACCCACACGCCGGCCATGACATGAGTACGATGAAGCCGGCCGCGGAAGTGAAGCCGCCGCCGGTTCCGGCCGGCCACGCCGCCGATCAGCTCTTCGATCCCCAGGCCATGGCCGCCGCCCGCGCCCAGCTGATGAAGGAGCATGGCGGCGGGACCTTCTGGACCGTCCGCGCCGACCAGCTGGAATATCGCTCGCGGTCCGGGAACGACGCCCAGGCCTTCGAGGGCGAGGCCTGGTGGGGCGACGACGCCGGCAAGTGGGTGGTCAAGGCGCGCGGCGAACGCGTTGACGGCGAGGGCTGGGAAAGCGGCGAAGCCGAGCTGCTGAAGGCCTGGCCGGTCGGACCCTATTTCGACCTCCAGGCCGGCGTTCGCTACGACCTCGCGCAGAAAGGCAGGAGCTACGCCACCGTCGGCTTCGAGGGTCTGGCGCCGTACTGGTTCGAGGTCCAGGGCGCGGCCTATCTGTCCGATCGGGGCGACGTCTCGGCGCGAGGCGAGGCGTCCTACGACCTGCGCCTGACCCAGAAGCTGATCCTGCAGCCGCGCGTCGAGGCCGACCTGGCCGAGGCCGGCGCCGCCAAGCTCGAGGCGGCCTGCGGCTGCGCTACGAGATCACCCGGGAGTTCGCGCCCTATGTGGGGGTCGTCCGGGAGCGGACGTTCGGCCCGATGACGCCTCTGGGCGAGCGCGCGGGGAGCACGGCGGTGGTGATCGGCGTCCGCGCCTGGCGATAGCCCACCCTATCGTTACGGATAGCTTGTCGCGCGCGTAAGCCTGGCCCAACATTCGTTTGAGCGGCCTTCAGAGCCGACGAACGAGGGAGTCAGGCTGGATGTCGATCGCGACCGATTTCGACCGCATGCGGACCCTGGGCGACGTCGCCCGCTACCACGCGGAGGTGCGGCCCGACGCCGTGGCCTTCAGCTTCGAGGGGCGGGACACGACCTTCGCGCAGTTCGATCGCTACACGAACCAGGTGGCCAACGCCCTGATCGCGGCGGGGCTGTCGACCGGCGACCGCGTCGCCTATGTCGGCAAGAACAGCGACACCTATTTCCAGCTGCTGGTCGGGGCCGCCAAGGCCGGGGTGGTGACCACGCCGATCGGCTGGCGCCTGGCCGCGCCCGAGATCGCCTACATCGTCGCCGACAGCGAGGCCAAGCTGGTCTTCGTCGGCCCCGAGCTGATCGGCCATGTCGAGGAGGTCGCCGCCGAGCTGACCCACCGTCCGGTGGTCGTCGCCATGGAGGCTGAAGGGGCCGGTGAGAACCAGACCTTCGAGGCCTGGCGCGACGCCCAGAGCGACACTGATCCGCATAAGGCCATCGCCACGTCGGACATCGCCATCCAGCTCTATACCTCGGGCACGACAGGGCGGCCCAAAGGGGCGATGCTGACCCACGACAACCTCTTGGGCATGCGCCGGGAGGCCGCCAGGAACCCCATGGAGTGGAACCAGTGGGGCCCCGACGACGTCAGCCTGGTGGCCATGCCGGTGGCGCATATCGGCGGCACCGGCTGGGGCCTGGTGGGCCTGATGAACGGCGCCAAGGGCGTGGTGGCCCGCGAGTTCGACCCGTTCAAGGTCCTGGACTTCATCGAGAAGGACAGGATCTCGAAGATGTTCATGGTGCCGGCCGCGCTGCAGATCGTGGTGCGCCAGCCCCGGGCGCGCGAGATCGATTACTCGCGCCTGTCCCACATCCTGTACGGCGCTGCGCCCATTCCGCTGGATCTGCTGCGGGAATGCATGGAGGTGTTCGGCTGCGGCTTCGTCCAGCAGTACGGCATGACCGAGACGACCGGCACGGTGGTCTATCTGCCGCCCGAGGACCACGACCCGGCCGGCAACAAGCGCATGCGCGCGGCGGGCCTGCCGATGCCGGGCGTCGAGATCAAGGTGATCGACGAGGCGGGAAACAGCATGGCGACGGGCGCCGTGGGCGAGATCGCCATCCGCTCGGGCTCGAACATGGCCGGCTACTGGAAGCTGGACGAGGCCACCCGCAAGACCGTCGACGCCGACGGCTGGCTGCGCACCGGCGACGCCGGCTACCTGGACGAGGACGGCTATCTCTTCATCCACGACCGGGTGAAGGACATGATCATCTCGGGGGGCGAGAACATCTATCCGGCCGAGGTCGAAAGCGCCGTCTACGGCCACCCGCATGTGGCCGAGGTCGCGGTGATCGGCGTCCCCGACGACAAGTGGGGTGAGGCCGTCAAGGCGGTGGTCGCGGCCAAGCCGGGGGTGACGCCGGATCCCGAAGACATCATCGCCTTCGCGCGGACCCGGATCGCGGGGTTCAAGGCGCCGAAGTCGGTGGATTTCGTGGCGGCGTTGCCGCGGAACGCGTCGGGGAAAATCCTGCGGCGGGAGCTGCGCGCGCCGTACTGGGAGGGCCGGGAGCGGCAGGTGAACTGACTCAGCACAAGCCCCCACCTGACCTCGCTCCGCGAGGTCGTCCGCCCCCAAGCGGGGCGGAGAGGTCCGCCGCCCGCTCCGGAGCTCTTTCTATCCTCCCCCTTTGGGGGAGGGGGACCGCCGAACGGCGGTGGAGGGGCCTTCGCCGCATCTATTCGATAAACGCCTCCACCACCTCCCGCGTCCCGACCATGAACGCATCCGCCACCAGCGTCAGCGGCCGCACATCCACCTCCGATGCGCCGCGCGCGATCAGCGTCGCGAACCGATCGTACAGTCCCGGATACTCCCGGTTCTCCCCGACCTCGACCGCCTTGCCGTCGATCGTCAGCTCGGCCCCGCCCAGCGACAGCTTCAGCACGCCGTCGTCGGTCCAGGCGGTGATGTCCCAGGTCTGCGGGCCGGTCTGCAGGAAGTCGAGGTCGGCGGTGATCGCGGTCCCGCCCAGGGTGGTCATGTCGACATGGCCGGCGATCGGCGACTGGACGTTCTCGGGCACCTGCAGCCGCGCGTCGGTGACGAACACCTCCGCCGGCATGATCTCGGTCAGGATCGACAGGGCGTTGATGGCCGGGTCGAAGACGCCCATGCCGCCGGCCTGCCAGATCCACGTCTGGCCCGGGTGCCAGCGGCGGACGTCCTCGCGCCACTCGATGGCCAGCTTCTGGATGTTGCGCGAGGCCAGCCAGGCCTTGGCCTGGGGCACGCCGGCGGCGAAGCGCGAGTGCCAGCTGGTGAACAGCGTCACGCCGTGCTGGCGGGCGACGGCGGCCAGTTCGGCGACCTCGCTGACCGTGGCGCCGGGGGGCTTCTCCAGGAACACGTGCTTGCCGGCGCGGAGAGCCGCCAGGGCGGTCTCGCGGCGCGCCTGGGGCGGGGTGCACAGGGCGACTGCGTCCAGCGCCGGGCCGTCCTTCAGCATCGCCTCGACGTCGTGGAAGACGGGGATCCTGCCCAGGTCCGGCAGGCTGCGGCTGGCGGCGGCGACCAGGGAAAAGCGCGCATCGCCGGCGAGGGCGGGAATGTGCTGGTCATGGGCGATCTTGCCCACGCCGACGAGGCCGATCCGGATCACGCTGCTTCCTCCCATCGGCCTTCATGCCGCTCCACGCTAATTATAGTATGAATGGGGCGGCGCAAGCGTGCGGCCAAAAAAAGGGAGCGCGACCCGAAGGAAGCGCTCCCGAAAAGGGAAGAGACGTAAATGAGCCCGGCGAGACAGGGGTAAGGCTATGAGTCCCGCCTGACCCAGCTACTTCGCCGCCGGCGAGACCGGCAGGCTCCGGGCCGCCAGGGTGACCTGGGCGGTGGAGGAGAGGGCCCGGGACGAGGATCCCAGGGCGATGTCGTAATGGCCGGCCGCGATCGACCAACCGTGGTCCTTCTCGTTCCAGGTGGCCAGCAGGCGCGGATCGACCGTCAGGGTCACGCGCTGGGTCGCGCCGGGGGTCAGGGAGACCTTCCTGAAGCCGGCCAGGCGCTTGGGGGCCTCCCAGCCTCCCGCCTTCGGGCCGACATAGACCTGTGGCACGTCCTTGCCGGCGCGCGCGCCGACGTTCTTGACGTCGAAGCTGACCGTAACCTTGTCGCCCGCCACGCCGGCCGAAAGGTTCGAATAGGCGAACTTGGCGTAGGACAGGCCGTGACCGAACGGGAACAGCGGCTCGATCTTCTTCAAGTCGTACCACTTGTAGCCGACGGCGGCGCCCTCGATGTCGTAGTTGGTGTCGAACAGTTCGCCCTCGGCCTTGCCCACGCCGTCCAGGGTCGGACGCGGCAGGTCGGCCACGCTCTTGGGGAAGCTGACGGGCAGGCGGCCCGAGGCGTCGACCTCGCCGGTCAGGACGCGGGCGATGGCCTCGCCGCCGGACGTGCCCGGGAACCAGGCCTCGACCACGGCGCCGACCTTGTCCAGCCACGGCATGACCACCGGACCGCCGGTCAGCAGCACCACGACGGTCTTCTTGTTGGCCGAGGCCACCGCGTCGATCGTGGCGTCCTGGTTCTTCGGCAGGTTCAGGTCCTTCACGTCCCAGGATTCGGTGGTCCACTGGTCGGCGAAGACCAGGGCCAGCTCGCTCTGGGCGGCCAGCTTGGCGGCGCGGGCGGGGTCGGTCCCGTCGTCATAGACGACCTTGGCGTTCGGATAGCGGGCCTGCAGCGCCTTCAGCGGCGAGGACGGATAGTAGATCACCGGGCCCGGCCAGGTGGCGGGTTCGAGGCCCTTCACCGCGCGGCCGCCGACCGGATAGACCTGGGACGAGCCGCCGCCCGACAGCACGCCGACATCGGCATGGCCGCCGATCACGGCGATGGTCTTGGCGGTCTTGGCCAGGGGCAACAGGTCGCCATCGTTCTTCAGCAGGACGACGCCTTCCTCCGCGTCGGCCTGGGTGATCTTGGCGTGGGCGGCCAGGGTGGCGGCCGGCAGGTCGTGACCCTTCGGCGTCGGCACGGGATTGTCGACCAGGCCGCTGGCGAACATGGCGCGCAGCACGCGGCGGGCCATGTCGTCGATACGGGCCTGGCTGACCTTGCCCGAGGCCAGATCGGCCTTCAGCGGCGCGCCGAAGAAGGGCTCCTTGTCGAAGGCCTCGCCGGCCGATTCCTGGTCGAGGCCGGCATTGGCCGCCTTGGCCGACGAGTGGTCGGCGCCCCAGTCCGACATGACATAGCCCTTGTAGCCCCAGTCCTTCTTCAGGACGGTGTTCAGCAGCCAGTCATTCTCGCAGGCATAGGTTCCGTTGACGCGGTTGTAGGCGCACATCACCGAGTGCGGGTCCGACTGCTCGATGGCGAACTGGAAGGCCAGCAGGTCCGAGGTGCGGGCCGCCGCGTCGCCGATGTTGCTGCTGACCACGAAGCGGCCGGTCTCCTGGCCGTTCAGGGCGTAGTGCTTGATCGTCGAGATGATGTGGTTGGACTGGATGCCCCTGATCTGGGCCGCGACCATGGCGCCGGCCAGCCAGGGATCTTCACCGCCATACTCGAAGTTCCGGCCGTTGCGCGGCTCGCGCATCAGGTTCACGCCGCCGGCCAGCTGGACGTTGAAGCCCGAGTCGCGAGCTTCCTTGCCGATCATCGCGCCGCCCTTGAAGGCCAGCTCGGGATTCCAGGTGGCGGCGGTGGCGATGCCGGAGGGCAGGGCGGTGCGCGCGCGCAGGTCCTGGTGGCTGCCCTGGGTGGCGACGCCGACGCCGGCGTCGGTCTGCCACTGGCCGGGGATGCCCAGGCGCGGCACGCCCGCCACGTAACCGGCCGAGGCGTCCAGGGAGTCCGGATGGCGCGTGTACTTCGGCTTCA
>Ga0209257_1003783_pt1 | contig 12474 bp, 12 predicted proteins | sample AraplaCvi_mCL_r2_FD_184277 | JGI IMG/M metagenome (GOLD analysis project Ga0209257, IMG submission 184277) | Arabidopsis root microbial communities from North Carolina, USA - plate scrape MF_Cvi_mCL_r2 (SPAdes) (version 2) | ecosystem: Host-associated > Plants > Roots > Endosphere | place: USA...
TGGCGGCCAGCGCCGTGGCCTACGGCCCGAGCAACCAGCTGCCCCAGGCCATGACGCGCGCCGACATGGACCGCGTGAAGGCGGAGTTTGTGCAGTCCACGCGTTATGCGGCCGAGGCCGGCTTTGACTGGCTGGAGCTGCACTGCGCGCACGGCTATTTGCTGTCGAGCTTTATCACGCCGCTGACCAACCAGCGCACGGACGAGTACGGCGGCAGCCTTGAAAACCGCTGCCGCTTCTCGCTGGAAGTGTTTGCCGCCATGCGCGCAGTCTGGCCCGCCGGCCGGCCCATGAGCGTGCGCATCTCGGCGCACGACTGGGCGCCGGGCGGCAACACGGCGGACGATGCGGTGGCGATCGCGCGCCTCCTCAAGGCAGCGGGCGCTGACTTCATCGACGTGTCGTCGGGCCAGACCACACGCGCGGCCAAGCCGGTGTACGGCCGCATGTACCAGACGCCGTTTGCCGACCGCATACGCAACGAGGTGGGCATACAGACGATTGCGGTGGGCGCGATCTCGGAAGTGGACCACGTCAACAGCATCATCGCGGCGGGCCGCGCCGACCTGTGCGCGATTGCCCGCCCGCACCTGGCCGACCCGGCCTGGACGCTGCACGAAGCGGCCAAGCTGCAAAGCCGCCATGTGACCTGGCCCCAGCAATACCTGAGCGGGCGCGACCAGCTGTACCGCGAAGTCGCCAAGCAGCAGGCACAGGCAGTCGCTGCTCAGCCTCCCGGCGGTAAGTAAAAAAATCACAGCAAGGAGACCCTATGGACATGGAAGCACGAGGCCACAGCGAACACCCGGAGGCATTGCGCCTCTGGCTGCGCATGCTGACCTGCACGCAGCTGGTGGAAAAGCAGGTGCGCACCCAGCTGCGTGAGCAGTTCGACACCACGCTGCCGCGTTTTGACCTGATGGCGCAGCTCGAGCGCAGCCCCGAGGGCCTGAAGATGAATGAGCTGTCGCGCCGCATGATGGTGACGGGCGGCAACGTCACCGGCATCACCGACCAGCTGGTGGCCGAAGGCCTGGTGGAGCGCGTGGACGTGGCAGGCGACAGGCGTGCCTACCGCGTGCGGCTGACGTCACGCGGGCGCAAGCTCTTTGACGAGATGGCGGCCGAACATGAGGCCTGGATCGTCGCGGCCTTCGAGGCGCTGTCGCCGCGCGAGGTCGAATCGCTGCACAAGCTGCTGGGCAAGGTCAAGCAGCACCACAACCAACTCGCAGACGCAAAACTGGAAACCACATGAAGCACTACATAGGCCTGGCCAACCCCATGCACGCGCATTTCGATGCGATGGCCCATTACCAGGCGGAGCACTTCGCCTATTCCTTCGACGCCGGCGTCGCGACGCTGACGCTGAACCGGCCCGAGCGCAAAAACCCGCTGACCTTTGATTCCTATGCGGAGCTGCGCGATCTGTTCCGCACGCTGAACAGCGCAACCGACGTGAAGACGGTGGTGATCACCGGCGCGGGCGGCAATTTTTGCTCGGGCGGCGACGTGCACGAGATCATCGGGCCGCTGACCAAGATGAGCATGCCCGAGCTGCTGGAGTTCACCCGCATGACGGGCGACCTGATCAAGGCGATGCGCCTGTGCCCGCAGCCCATCATCGCGGCGATTGACGGCATTTGCGCCGGCGCGGGCGCCATGATGGCGCTGGCGGCCGACATGCGCCTGGGCACGGCGCAGGCGAAGACGGCATTCCTCTTCACGCGCGTGGGCCTGGCCGGCGCCGACATGGGCGCCTGCGCGCTGCTGCCGCGGCTGATAGGCCAGGGGCGCGCGTCGGAGCTGCTGTTCACCGGCCGTGCGATGAATGCACAGGAAGGCCTGCAGTGGGGATTTTTCAACGCGCTGCATGAGCCGCAGGAACTGCTGGCGCAGGCGCAAAAGCTGGCACAGGAACTGGCCGACGGCCCGACCTTCGCGCACGGCATGACCAAGACCATGCTGCACCAGGAATGGGCCATGACGCTGGACCAGGCCATAGAGGCCGAGGCGCAGGCGCAGGCGATCTGCATGCAGACCAAGGACTTCACGCGCGCCTACAAGGCGTTTGCGGCCAAACAGAAACCAGTGTTCCAGGGCGACTGAGCCACGCGGCCCGGCAAGACAACAAGGCAAGGACATTCACGCATGAAATCGAGCACCGCCCACCTGGCACTGCCTTTTTTTGACGAGGTTCACCGCGAGCTGGGCGGGCGCCTGGCCGACTGGGCGCCGCAGCAGGACGTCGATGAAAGCGACGACCGCAGGGCCTGCAAGGAATGGGTGGGCCTGCTGGGCGCCAGCGGCTGGCTGCGCTACTGCGTGCCGGCGGGCAAAGACGGTGCGCTGGGCGGCGCGCTTGAAAAACTCGATTCGCGCGCGCTGGTGATCCTGCGCGAGACGCTGGCCTTTCATTCACCGCTGGCCGACTTTGCGTTTGCGATGCAGGGCCTGGGCAGCGGCGCGATCACGTTGGCGGGCACGCCGGCGCAGCAGGCGGCGTATTTGCCGCTGGTGGCCAGCGGCAAGAAGATCGCGGCCTTTGCGCTGAGCGAACCCGATGCGGGTTCGGACGCCGGCGCCATGGCGACCGCGGCCACGGAGACGGCCGAAGGCTGGACGCTGAACGGCAGCAAGACCTGGATCAGCAACGGCGATATCGCGGATTTTTATGTGACCTTCGCCAAGACCGACCCGCAGGCCGGCACGCGCGGCATCACGGCCTTTATCGTCGATGCCAACAGCAAGGGCCTGGACAGCAGCGAGCACATCGCCGTGATGGCGCCGCACCCACTGGCCACGCTGAAGTTCGCGCACTGCAAGCTGCCGCGCGATGCGCAGCTGGGCGCGCTGCACGGCGGCTTCAAGCTGGCGATGCAGACGCTGGACATCTTCCGCGCCTCGGTGGCGGCCGCCGCGCTGGGCATGGCGCGCCGCGCGCTGGCCGAGGCGGTGCGGTTTTCGAAGGAGCGAAAAATGTTCGGCCAGACCCTGGCCGACTTCCAGCTGACGCGGGCCAAGCTCGGCGAAATGGCGGCCCTGGTCGATGCGGCCGCGCTGCTGACCTACCGCGCCGCCTGGATGCGCGACGAGAGCGAGCGCCTGGGCAGCGGTGCGCGCATCACCGCCGAGGCGGCCATGGCCAAGATGACGGCCACCGAGAACGCGCAGAAAGTCATCGACATGGCGCTGCAGATGCACGGCGGCCTGGGCGTGAAGGTGGGCACCAAGGTGGAAAGCCTGTACCGCGACATACGCTCGCTGCGCATTTACGAAGGCGCGACCGAAGTGCAGCAACTCATTATTGGAAAGGCCCAATTGCAATCATGAGCACCTCCGTCTCCGATCCTATCGAAAGTGCCACTGCGGCGCCCTCCGCGCCTTCTGCGCAGGTGGACCGCTTTGTGCACGAGCGTCTGCCGGCGCCCGAGCAGCTGCCGCGCATGGAATACGCGCTGCCCGAGCTGCGCATCCCGGCGCAGGCCAACCTGGTGCAGTCCCTGTTTGACAAGGCCTTTCGCGAAGGGCGTGCTGACAAGCCCATGCTGCGCTCGGACAAGATCACGCTGAGCTATGGCGACGCCTTGGAGCGCGTGAACCGCATCGCGCAGGTGCTGACCGAGGACTTTGGCCTCAAGCCCGGCAACCGCGTGCTGCTGCGCGGCGGCAATTCCATAGGCATGGCGCTGGCCTGGCTGGGCGTGGTGCAGGCCGGCCTGGTGGCGGTGGCGACCATGCCGCTGTTGCGCGCCAAGGAGCTGGGCGAGATCATTGAAAAAGCCCGGCCCGCGCTGGCGCTGTGCGATGCAACGCTGCTGGAAGAATTGCAGGCGGCGCAGGCGCCCAGCGCCACGCTGCCCACCATCGTGCCCTTTAACCTGATGGATGCGCCGGGTTCGCTGGCCGTGCTGTCGGCACAGAAGGACGGCCAATTCAAACCCTGCCCCGTGTCGGCCGACGACATCGCGCTGATGGCCTTTACATCGGGCACCACAGGCAAGCCCAAGGCCGCAGTGCACACCCACCGCGACGTGCTGGCCGCCTGCGAGGCCTGGCCGCGCCATGTGCTCAAGGCACAGCCGGACGACATTGTGGTCGGCTCGCCGCCGCTGGCGTTTACCTTCGGCCTGGGCGGCATGCTGATTTTCCCGATGTGGGCTGGTGCGTCGGTGTACTACCCCTCGATTGGCTACACGCCGGAGGCCATGGTCAAGCTGATCAAGCAGGTGGGCGCGACCATCTGCTACACCGCGCCCACGTTTTACCGGCAGATGGCGCCCTTTGCCAAACAGCACGGCGTGCCCGGCCTGCGCCTGTGCGTAAGCGCCGGTGAGAGCCTGCCGGATGCCACGCGCCAGCTGTGGAAGGATGCCACCGGCATAGAGATGATTGACGGCATAGGCGCGACCGAGATGTTCCACATCTTTATCTCGGCGGCCGGCGCCGACGTGCGCCGCGGCGCCATCGGCAAGGTGGTGCCCGGCTATACCGCCAAGGTGGTGGACGACACCGGCGCCGAAGTGCCGCGCGGCACGATTGGCAAGCTGGCCGTGGTGGGGCCCACGGGCTGCCGCTACCTGGACGACGAGCGCCAGGGCAACTATGTGAAGAACGGCTGGAACTACCCGGGCGACGCCTTTATGCAGGACGCCGACGGCTACTTTTTCTACCAGGCGCGCGCCGACGACATGATCATCACCGCAGGCTACAACGTGGCCGGCCCCGAGGTCGAAGACGCGCTGCTCAAGCACCCGGCCGTGGCCGAATGCGGCGTGGTGGGCCTGCCCGACGAGGAGCGCGGCATGGTGGTGAAGGCCTTTATCGTGCTCAAGCCCGGTGAGGCCGGCGGCGACGCCACGGCCAAGGCCTTGCAGGACCATGTCAAGGCGACGCTGGCGCCCTTTAAATACCCGCGGCAAATCGAATTTGTCGACAAGCTGCCGCGCACCGAAACCGGCAAGCTGCAACGCTTCAAGCTGCGCCAGCCATGAAATTCAGCGTTCCCAAGCGCGTGCGCTTTCACCACTGCGACCCGGCCGGCATTGTTTTTTACCCGCAGTTTTTTTACCTGCTGCATGAGGTGCAGGAAGACTTCCTGGAACACATCGGCTTTCCCGAGCACCAGCTGATTGCCAGCGGCGTCGGTGTGCCCATCGTCGACCTGAAGACCGAATTCCTGGGCATGTGCCGCAACGGCGACGCGCTCACGATGACGCTGGAGCTCACGCGCATAGGCAACTCCAGCCTGGGCATGCAGTACGAGATCCACGGCGGGGACAGCGGCATCAGGCTGCGGGCGCACGGCGTGGTGGTGTATTCCGAAGTTCCCAACGGCAAGCCGGTGCGCATTCCCGATGCGATGCGCCAGGCCTTGCTGCCCTATTTAAAAACATCCCCTGGAGACCAGCCCCATGATCAAAAAACTGCAACCCCCTGACTGGGCCGAACCCAAGGGCTATGCCAACGGCATGCTCGCGCGCGGCGCGCTGCTCTTTGTGGGCGGCCAGATCGGCTGGAACGCGAAGCAGGAATTCGAGAGCGACGACTTCGTCGCGCAGACCAAACAGGCGCTGCAGAACATCGCGGCGGTGCTGAAAGCCGGCGGCGCCGGGCCCGAGCACATGGTGCGCATGACCTGGTATGTCGTCGACAAGGTGGAATATGTCGCCAGGCTCAAGGAGCTAGGCGCAGCCTACCGCGAGGTCATGGGCAGGAACTTTCCGGCCATGACCTGCGTCGAGGTGGCCGGCCTGGTCGAGGACCGGGCACAGGTGGAGATTGAGGTCACGGCGGTGGTGCCGGACTGAAGGCCCACGCGTGCCAGAGCGGCAAAAGAACACAAAACAACACAAGCCCAAAGCGAAACGCCCGCCTGACGCGGGCGCTTTACTTTGGGCTTTTTTACGACTTCGGCTTTTTGGAATCCGGGAAACCGATGTGTTGTTACGCCTGATTTTTACAACACCAGGGGATTAGAAAACCGGAAGATTGAGAGAAAATCACCTATTAATTCAAACTTTAGTAGTAATCTAAGTGTTTATTTCGCCCCAGGCCACTGTGCCAGGCAAGTGGTTCAGTGGCGGGCTGACAATGTCGTTGCGCGCCCCGCCTTTTGCCATTCAATGCCTCATCAACAAGGCTTGCAATGACTGACCTTGGGCAGACGGCTGTTGCCACGGCCAACGGCGAATTGCTCACCAGACGGCGAGCGGGCAAGGCCCGCAAACGCGGCCGGGGTGTCCTCTATATGGCGCTACTGGGACTTGCCGGGCCGCTGGCCATTGCGCTGGCGCCCGACAGTGAACACATCTTCTGGGAAGCGATCGTGCTGCTGGCCGCTACGGTCAGCGGCGTCGAATCCGGCCTGCCCGCCGCGCCCTACAGGCCGGCGCTTGTGGTCCTGCCCTTGCTGGGCGCGGCGACCATTGCCCGCACGACCGCGATGCCCTTCCTGCTGGTTCTGGCGGCTGTTGCGATTGCCGCCTGCTGGGCGATCCGCCGCGAACATCAGCGCGTGCTCAGGCAGTGGGGTACGGCGGCAGAGGCTGGTGCGGGCACAGATGTGGAGGCCGGTGCAGCAGCGCCGCAGGCACGGCAAAACCCCAGGACAGACGAAAGCCACGGGGCCCGGTTGCTGGCCGAGGTCAGCCATGACCTGCGGCAGCCTGTGCAGGCGCTGGTGGCCCAGGTCGATCTCATCGCTGACAACCCGGCGCACATCAGCCCCCGCCAGTTCAAGGAAATTCACGCCAGCGTGAACACCCTCGCGGAAATGCTCAATGACCTGCTGGACGTCAACCGGGTCAATATGGGCATTTACAAGGCGGCGCTGCAGCCGGTGAATGTCCGCCTCGTCTTGCAGGAAGTGGAGCAGGTTTTCGCGGCCGAAGCGCACGCCAAGGGATTGCGGTTTTTGGTCGAATGCCCGAATGAGGTGTGGATCAAAAGCGACCAGCGCCTGCTGCGGCGGATACTTTTCAACCTGACGGCGAACGCCATCAGGTACACCGACACCGGCGGCATTCGAATCAGCTGCCTGCTGGTTGAGGGCCGCGCCCTGCTGCAGACGGAGGACACCGGCCGGGGAATGAGCGTGGCGGACCTTGGCGCAAAAGTTGCGGAAGTCAAGTCGCGGCCGACAACCAGCGATCGGGGCCTTGGCCTGGGGCTTGGAATCGTCAGCGCCATGGCATCCCAGCTTGGGCACAAGCTGCGTGCCCTTTCCGAGATCGGCGAAGGCACGCAGATCGAAGTGGACCTTGGTGAGTGCATGGACGCTGCCTCCCTGGGGGCACATGCGGGCGACAGGGTGCCGCCGGCGGCGTCCGACATTCTTGTCGCCATCGTGGAGGATGACAGTGTTGTGCTGCAGGCCCTGGTGAATACGTTCACAAGCTGGGGGTACTGCACAGTCTCGGCGGACAGCAGCCACAAGCTCGTGGCGCAATTGCGCCATGGCAGTGCAACGCCCATGCTGGTGGTCACGGATTTCAAATTGCAGGCCAGGGAGACGGGCCTGGATGTGGTGCGCACAGTGCGCGGCATGTATGACGAAGCGGTGATCCCCGCGGTGATCCTGACCGGCGACGTGTTCGCTGAACTGGAGAAAGACGCGGCGATGGCCGGCGTCCGTGTGCTGTACAAACCGGTGCGTCCGTCGGATCTGCGCAAGCTGGTCAACGAGCTTGTCTTCGTGAGCGAGACGCAACTGCCTCCCGCATCCGCATCCACATCTATATCCACACCCGCATCCGCGCCAGCACCCGCAGGCAGCGCGCGGTTGGGTGGCTGAGCGATTGAAAGGCCGCTATCAGTGCACCGTGACGTTCCACTCGCAGGCCGGCATGTAGTCCCAGCGCTGGTCGCCGGGAAGGTGGCCGGCCAGGATGTGAAGGATGTTTTCGGCGCCGGCGTATTTTCGGGCCACTGCGTTCACGCCCGCGATCCGCGCCTGCTCAAGAATCGCCGGCGACTCTTGCGGAACCAGAAGCACTACCGGCAACTCCGATGTGGGAGCGCGCGACGCGCGGATCGCCCTGGCGAGGTCGAGCCCATCCATGCCCGGCATGTTCAGGTCGGTCAGCACCGCATCGAAGGTGTGGTGGCCAAGCAGCCCCATCACCTCGGGGGCGTTACCGGCAACCGCGACGGCGTGGCCGCAGGCGCTGAACTCATCGGCCAGAACCAGCTGGTTGATGCGGCGGTCGTCCACCAGCAACAGCCGCAAGGACTTGGTGTGGGCGCTCAAACCCCACACCGGTATTCGCAGCTTCAGCGCCGCCGCATGACCTCTTCGCGCGTATTCACCCGAACTCAGTTCCGCGCCGATCGACAGCGCAAGCGCCCTGGCGCACTCCAGCTCGCTCTCTGCGCAGGGCGGCAGCGAGAACCCGGAAATGACTTCAAAGCAAAGATCGCTCTCGCCCGGCCGAACTGGCTGGGCCGGCCGGCCCGGCTGACCGGATTGCCTTGCCTGGTGCGAATCCAGGTAGGCCTCAACGGTGACGGGATAGACCGGATTGAGCTGCGTTGACCGGACCAGATGGATGAGTATTTGTTCAACAATCGCTTCGCTGCATGGAACCTGCATCAAGGGCAATTCTTGCGATGACTGCGCGAGGCCGGAGGGAAAGTTGAGCTGGATGGACGTTGACCTGGAAAGCCTCTCGAAGAGGGCGCTCAGCGAAGAGGATGGGCGATGGGAGATGAGGCTGTTGGCGGCAGAATCATGGGTTTCGAAAAGCAGCGCATCCAACGCATGCAGAAGCCGGTTTGTTTCGCCTCGCAAGGCGAGCAGCTGCGTCCGGTCCGGCCCGCTCTGGGTGGAGCTGCCGATCAGCAGGCGAACAGCCGAAGCGATGGTCGTGGCGGCGGCGACACGGCCGCACAACTCGCGCAGGAGGCGGCCGCACGCCTTCGTCAGCCCCGAAGCCGCGACGGCATCGGGTGGCAATATATTTGCGCAGGCGGGTGAAGCACCCATGGTTCGATTTCTTGGCATTTGTACTTCGGATCGGCAAAACCTGTTGTCTCAAACTGAGCTTTCCTCGAGCTCTCGCCAAATTTATCCCCCAACCGCGGACAGGTCCAATGCATGTTGCGGGCGCATTGATACCCATCGTCTATGAATCTGACCCAACGCCAACTCCGGATGTTTGTCGTGACAGCAACACTGGGCAATGTGTCGCGCGCGAGTCAGGCGCTGCACCTGAGCCAGCCGGCCCTGACGCGGGCGCTGCAGGAATTCGCCGCGCAGCTGGGCTTTCCCCTGTTTCAGCGCGAGGGCCGGGGCCTGGCGCTGTCGCGTGAAGGCGCGCGTTTCCTGCCGATCGCGCAGCGCCTTCTTCGTGACATGGATCACATTGCTGAAGACGTGCGCGACGAGAGCAAAGGCGTGCGCGGCGCCGTGACGATCGCGGTGGGCGCTGCCTTTGGCAGCACAGTGTTGCCCGGTGTGCTGCGCAAGTTTTTCGAGCTCTATCCTCTGGTTCGCGTGCGCTTGATCGAGGATGACAGCGGCCCCATCATCGAGCATGTGACAAGGGGCGAAGCCGACCTGGGAATCGCCTCGCTGGTGGGCGACCCCGCGCCGCTTCACTGCGAGCGCATACTGCGCGCGCCTATAGGCTTGCTGCTCAATCCGCAGCAGTTCGCGGTTGCGCCGGATGAGACCGAAACAGCGCTGGCGACCTTGCCCCTCTTGAAGGAAGCTTCGGGCACCAGCACGCTGCATGCACTGTGGTCCAGCGGCTCCACTGTGGTCAGCCAGATGGAGCCCGGCATCGAGTTGTCCAGCTTGCCGCTGCAGATCGCTTTGGCAAAAGTGGGGGCCGGGGTGGCCGTCGTGTCCGCACTCGGGGCCTCCAACCCGGCGGCCGCGTGCCTGCAGTTCATCTTGATAAAGCCGATGGTGTACCGCGAGATCTACCTGGTGCATCAGCGGCACACGCCCTTAACCCCCGCCGCCAGGGTGTTCAGGGAAGTTTTCTGGAGCCATCTGCCGCTACTGCGGAACACGCTGGAGATTCATCCCGCCGTGACCTTCTTCAAGTCCTCTGAGTCGGAGATGGACCGGGCCAATGGCGGCAGCGAACAATGTGACGATGCGGCTCAGTGAGCGAGGACGCATTCGCAAACGACTTGCACGTCCCATTCACGCAACGCCGGCACGGCCCCATCGGAGCAAGAAAGAGAAGAGGCACGGGCTTGACGCCCTTCGCTCACGCGCAGACGCAGTAGCAGCGTGCCGGCTTTGTTCATGAGGCCTGGAAGACCTTGAACGCTTTGAACGCCCTGGCCGCCCTGAACGCAGGCATCGCCCGCTTCAATCGCAACGCAGGCCCCAGGCCCGGCTTGTTGCAAAAGAGGCATTAAAGCCATCCCAAGCGGCTGTATTTGCAGCTTGAGCACCTTGCCGGGTACAGGGGCAACGGTATGGCGTGCGGTGTTGCCGCCCGATGTTTTCACCGCAGGCTGCAGCGCCATCAGCGCGCTGAGCCACTCCCGCAAGCCTGCGGGTGAGACCCAGCCACCGGAATGGCAGAGCTGGGCCAGAAGCCTCAGGTGATCACTCAGCAGATAGAGCGGGTGGTCCTCTGCGAGAGATTCAGGCGAGTTGATGATGCACCGGTTCAATGCATTGAGGCAGCTGTGCGGGTCCCACAGGCAAGAGGCATCCACGCAGCTCCGGATGTGGGGCCCCGCCCCGTCTACTGCCCCGTCTCTCGCCGCTCTTGCCCCTGTTGCCTCTTCTTCCGCGTTTTCGGCCGCCATTTTTCAACCGATCTTGAATTGCTGCTCAAAGGGCTTGCTGACGACCAGGGTTTCAGGGCGGCCCTTGAGGTGAACCCGGAAACGCCCCATTTCATCGCGGCGCATGAAATCAACGCGCTTCATGTTGACGATGGTGCTGCGGTGCACCCTCTTGAACAGTGTTTCATCCAGGCTCGCCTGGATATCACCGATGCCGTGCCGCATCAAAACCTGGCCGTGGGTCAACACCGCAATCGTGTATTTGCGGTCGGCCTGAAGATACAGAATGTCGTTGGGGTCCAGAGGCACGACATCACGGCCGCGCACGCCTGTCAGCCAAGGGGACGAGTTGGCGGCCGCGGCGGGCAATGAAGAGGCTCTGGCCATGGCAACCCGGCGGGCATCCACCATGTCGTCGGCTCTTTGCAGCGCCTGCGCAAGCCGGCTTGGCCTGATGGGCTTGACAACATAGTCGCAAACTTCGTTGTCAAAAGCGAACAGCGCCTGGGAGGGGTCGCCCGTGACAAGGATGACCACCGGTAGCGCAGGCGCCCTGCGCACAATATCCAGCGAACTGACCCCGGGCGACTCGACACCCGGCATATGCAGATCGAGCAGGACAACGTCGGGCCCAACAGCCACCAAGGTGCTCTCCAGTTCCGCCTGGGACTGCACAATCGCCTGAACATGCCAGTGCCTGGAAAACTGCGCAACAAGCTCGGCCAGCGCCTGCGCCTGCTGAGGATCGTCCTCCGCGATAACAACTCGCCTAAGTTCCATCCCTGAAGTCCCCTGTTATTTTTGAAGCGAGCCAATCTTCGGGCTTGCTGCCGCAAGCCTTATGGCTTGCCCAGCGGCCATCGCCGTGGCCGTCCTGGCATGCCCAGGAAACTCGCCCATCTGATGCGCCACTGCGATGATGAGCAATCTAATAAAAGCAACGGAAGAAGGCCCTATGTCCATCAACCCCGGGATGCCGAGCGCTGCAAACGCCCGCGCCAACCGGCAGTCCCGACCGCTCAGCGCGGTGGAAACGAAGGGCGGCAGGGACGCGCGTACAGGAGGAAATCTCATGATCGACACAGCTTGAATGGAGGACGAGCAGTCAGCCCTTCAGCGGGGGATTGATACCCACTTATAGAGAAGGTTAATGCAACTGTAAGTAAACGTTATATTGCCGTCAATTCTAGAATTTTGACTAGTTAGTTCTAATTTCGGCAACACCATGCCAATGCGAATTTTTCGGCGCTCAATACATTACTTTGAAGTTGTTGCGCGCACCCAATCGATTCGTGCCGCTGCCGACGCCCTTCACATAGCGCCCTCAGCGGTAAGCCGGGCTGTGCAGCAGCTTGAAGAAGAAGTGAGGGTTCCGCTGTTCTGCCGGACGGCGCGAGGCCTTCAGCTTACCGTCGCAGGCGAGACCCTGTTCGCCTCCCTGCAACGCTGGAAGCATGAAGTCCAGAACCTGGCCGACGACATCAGGAGCCTGAAAGGCACTCGCCTCGAAACCATCCGGATAGCGGCGGTCGAAGTCACCACCTACACGCTTGTTCCGCAAGCCATCGCCAGCGTGCAAAAGCGGATCCCAGGGCTCGGCATGTCGCTCCTTGTGGGAAACAACCCGGCCGTGCTGGACAGCATCCTCAACGGATCCGCCGACATTGGCCTAGTCATCAGCCTCCCGCAGAAGGCGCCCATGCGCGCGCTCTGGACCAT
>Ga0209257_1003784_pt1 | contig 12470 bp, 12 predicted proteins | sample AraplaCvi_mCL_r2_FD_184277 | JGI IMG/M metagenome (GOLD analysis project Ga0209257, IMG submission 184277) | Arabidopsis root microbial communities from North Carolina, USA - plate scrape MF_Cvi_mCL_r2 (SPAdes) (version 2) | ecosystem: Host-associated > Plants > Roots > Endosphere | place: USA...
CGATCTGGAGGAAAGAATCCTCCACCGCCATGTCCAGGACACCTTCGCCAGGCATCAGGTAGGAATTCCAGATATGCCGGCTTGCTTCCTTGAATCTCTGCATCTGACCCGTTACGTCTTTCATCTCCGCATCCCTTCAGAAGCCCATCTGCCCATTCCCGCGTATCCCAGACTTCGAATTGGCACGCACGCCCGAGGGAAGCATACGACTTCCAGAGCACGGCGGCACGGTACAAATCAGCACGTTGCTCGAGACTCGCTGCCACCTCACACCCTTCAACAATCTGGCGCCAAAGTTCCTCGTTGACCATCGCGAGGCGTCAGCCGCATGGTCTATACAGCCTGTGGAATCTGCCACATCCAAGCAGACGCCACCAAGGTCTGGCGGAGCGCCTTCTCGCCGGCAATCACGACGTGGACCTACCCCTTGACCAGGCCGTAAGCCTGGTCCCGCTCCCCAGCACGTATCAGTGTTGCCGCTTGCAGCGGCGGCAGAGACATCAGGCGGCGCGTTGAAGCTCGGCCACTGCAAGACTTCCCGGGCTGTCATCGCTGAACAATCGAGACGCGCGTCGCGACCACTTCAATGAAGCCATCGCTGACGTACATCCTGATCATGTTCTGCTTATGGTGAACTATGCAGCTTCGAACATTGCCAAACCGGTGTTCGCCCGCCAGCGAGGCGACATCCAGCTTGGCTAGGCAAGACGTCACACCGCCAAAAGCGATCGTCACGGGCTGGGGGTCTGAGGTAATGCCTCCCTTGCGCATGAGCAGATTCATGGAGCAAATACCGGCGGCAGGCGAGAAATGGATCGATTCCAGATATGAGAAGTCGAACTCCACACCCTCGATCTTCTTGAACCCGCCACGGCCAACCCGAACGCGCGATGTTTCGGCTGCATCCATTGGCCGAGGCAGTGCAGCCAACCGCACATCACGACCGGCCGCCTCGACGAGCCCTCCCGCCAGGTAGAGCCGCAGACTTCCGCGTGAGGTGTCAACGCCGCCATCTTGGATGTTCCCGAATGAGGCGTTGTGAGCCAACTCCTCAAAACCAAATCGCCCGAAGAACTCCTCTATGCCCGCACAGGAAAGCGAGTACGCTGATCGAGCCCTACCCACCTTGTAGTCACCAAGGCTTAGGTCGATCTCGCATGTTCGCTCAACGATTGATAGGGAGACTGAATTGATGACGCCATCATGGAACTCGACATCATCAAACCTCTCCTGGCACGTCACGTCACTCACACCAGTCTCCTGCACTTGAAAACCTGAAATCCCTATCTGAGAAATCCAGATACTACACGCCACATCCGAAGGCATCGACCGGAGGCGAGTGGTCTACGATTCTCCAGCCCAGCCACCAAGCTCGTCCATATGGATGGCAAGCGAGCGCGGATCGACATACATGGAGAGCTGCTGAGCGGCACCTGCCCACCAGTCAGCCAGCCGCGCCACGTCAAACGGGCCGTACTGCAGACGACGAGTGGCAACTGCCACTTCCTGCAAGAGCACGCTGGGGGCGTAGGCAGCGCTTGCGAAGTCTTCAAGCCTTCCAGGAAGACCACCAAATTTGCTGTCGAGCTCCGCGTCCCATCTGCTTTCAGGCTGGAATGGAATCTCCCCGGCACCGAGCAGTTCCAACATGTTGATCACCACGGCCACCACTCCCTCGCCCAATGCAGCGCGCGCGTCAGCCCCGAGACCGAGGGCCGTCGCACGAATCAAAGCACTCTTGAGCGCCCATCTCTGATCACGAGATAGCGGCGAATGACCGGTGATTGAATCCACCAGCCTACAGGTATCCCGCGACCCCTTTTCATCCAAGCACGGCCTCAGCTCCTTCATGAACCGATCAAAGGTCGCCGCCTTTCTGGTGGGCGACAGATCCACTAAGTAGTAGTCAGTGGATCCCGAAAGAATGCCCGACGCAGCACGTCTGGCGACGTCCTTCGTCAGCGCTAATGAAGCCTGCCCGCCCCTCCATTGACCCAAGGAGAACATCCAGGTTGAGAACCAGTCAGTTGAGAGCAGGAAGATGACGTCATCTGTTTCATCAGAGATTTGAAGCAACTCAATATCCTCGTGACTTGCCAGGAAGCTCCCCGTAGGTCGCAACCCTACGAGCACCTCCGCCAGATCAACGAATCGTAAAGGGGGCCGAAATTGAGCGGCAAGTGAAGTCCTCGTTATAGAACAGAATTGCGAACTCACCCTCCGGCAGTGAAGGTTGATCTGAAAACAACCACTTCTTTACATAGAACGTCGTAGAGACTCCGGGCTCAAGCTCCAGAGCACCCGCTGGCGCCCTTGAATGCCCGAGATCGGGATCATCCTCACGCCATTCCGAGCTCCCCGAATCTCTTCGAAGCACACGTACGTAGTAATCATCAACCAAGGAGCGAGCAGGATCTCCAAGTGGCATACCACTGGAACGCGCACCTGAGCTACGTATCGTGAACTCTCCTCGAGCTTGCAGCGAGCCCTGATCCTTGACTCCGACGAAGTCGATGTCCAGCAAAGGGCACGCTGCGTTACGACGAAGTTCAGCAGCACAACCTTGGACTAACAGCACAACCAATAGCAGGGCACTTCCGCGCAGCCTCATGGCACAACCCTCGAATGTCTACCACTGTCATCCCACGCACGCCTGGACGCAGAGAATGCGTCGTATGCTCCGGCTTCCATTGTTGACTGAAGCCTGCCTCTATTTGCTTCCGATCACTCCCTTTCAGTGGAGTGCATCACTCCCTTCAACGCCTACTGAAAGCGCTGCCGCCCGGCCCACTTCGATGATGGCTACCGGCACTGGGTCGCCCGGATTACATGTCCACGGCGTTGGGGCCGACTTCAACACAATCGCAAGTTCGTTGGCTGGCCACGAGCTCTCCATGCCTGCCTCAAGGTCAACGTTTCCGCGACCTTCTTCTCCGAAGGAGATGTACCGGCCAGAAAATTACGCAGAATGCCACAGCGGTGAACGAATAGATCTTGTATATCGCCAGCTCACCATCTATGAAAACCGGGCCGAAACCCAAAAATAGGATCACAAACAGGTAAGAGATCGCCAGCGCAATCAAAGCGGAAACAACCAGCTCCTTCAGGTTCTTCATATCAGGCCTTAGTAAAGTGTCTCAACCGCCTTGCACTCGTCGCATGACATCCAGCGGACCGCGGCCACCTCGCCGCTTCCTAGCATTATGCTCGCGCTAGCATCTAACCCAGCCCCGCCCAAGCTGCATACATTGCTCCACTTGGTCATTGCGGGCGTAAAACCTCCGCCTAGCTGATAAGCCGTACAACCCGCACCTGAGCCAAAAGCGTTCAGGCCTGCGCCCATAGTGAAGAACATTCCATTCATGTTATACGGATGTATGTCGGGGAGATAGTCTTCGAGCGTCACATCGCCCGCGGTGGCATTTACAAAGGGCAGACCCTTCAGTCCGTAGCCAGCACCAGCCGCAACCGCGCGATATAGAACTCGCGCCTTGCGGCCGTTGACGCATTGAGACGTCAGGTCAAAAACGAAAACGCCAACAGCCGCGTGATACGCAAGTGACGCAGGAAGCGCCTTGCCAGTCCACCGGACCAGACCAGAAGGATCACTCCATGAAAGTGGACTTGACCCGACGTACCCATACGTAGACATCGACGCCTAAGATCTATGACCGACCGTTGTTTGCTGGCGGCACAGAACAAGCGACCTGTACCTGTACTTGAAATCTGTGGCGGAGAGATTGATGGAGTTGATCTCGAGTTCCGCAACAAAGTGGAATAGCGGGCGCAGTTTACTGATTCGCCTGAGGCGTGCTTCTCGCTTCTGCACGTGAGGCAAGCAACGCCAGCAGACGCAGTGAGCCACTACCCTGCGCTTGGCGGTCCATCCTGGTCCAATAACGCTGCACGAGCTGCTGAGCCAGTTCAGGCTGCCCGGCCGACAACGCTGCGTACTGCATCGCCCCCATCAAATAGAACGCGGCTTCCCCCTCCTGCAGCAGCGCCGGGCCGTGCTCGCCTTCCAGCAACCTCTGCCCCAAGCGGATTACATCCTCATGCCGATTTTCGGACACGGCCGCTGCCAGGCCAAACGCTGCCGCGACCGTGGCATCGTTAGCGGCACAGGTCACCCATTCTGGCTCGCCCCACATCCGCTGCAGGCGAGGCGGATCCAGATGGGCGGCGGTATTGCTGACAAGCGAGAAGATCATCGTAGCAGTGCGCTGGGGACGCTGATCCAGCGCACAGTCCATCGCCAACCCGCGCATCGCCTCTACCTGCAGTGCATCCAATTCAGACATGGCATTCGGCTTCTCCCTTCGCCCCTCCACCAGTGCCGCGAACAACTCGTTGGCAGCTGCGGCCTGTCTCACAGACGCGAGCGAGAGCCGGTCGGCATCAGCGTCCATGCCCGTGCGCGGCGGCGGTCCTCCGAGGTGGCGGATGAGCGGCCACGGTGCGCCTCCCAGCGCATGGAAGTCAGACACCTGAGCGCGCTGGAAGCGGGCCCGCGGTGCTTCCAGCCTCAGTAGCGGGTACATGTCTGAGTTCATTCTGGACGGGTAAAGCGCCAGGTATGCCTCCAGCGCCGGCCGGCTCATCACCAGGGTGTCCTGCATGTCACGCAGGCTCTTTACACCAACGCGGGCCAAGTCCGCCGCCACCAATGGCTGCCGGAACGGGCCATCGCCAAGCTCCGGCACCTTACCATGCGGCGAGGCCACCAGGATCAGGTCGCCCTCGTCGGCCAGATAGGCGCGCGCATCGGTGAAGTTGGTGAGCAACGCCGCCAGCACCGAGTTGACCAGCTCCGGGGTGATTTCGTACAGCTGTATCCACTGAACGAACAGGCCGTCATGATTGAGCTGGTGCGGAATGTACTGGTAAAACTCGGTGCTGAACAAGGACGCCGTTCCGCCCATCCAGGGATTGGACGGCTCGGAAATGATGAGATCGTATTTCTCAGGTACCGACGCAAAGTAGGCCTTGGCATCGTCAATGATTACGTTCGAACGGGGGTCTGTATATGCACGCGAGACCCGCTCCCCAAAGTAACGCGCGCCAGCCACCATGGCCGGCTCGATCTCTACCGTGTCTACCTGTCCAACTTTCGCATGGCCCAGAAGGGTGTGCGTGGTCATGCCGGAGCCAAACCCGATGACGCCAATCCGGTCGAACTGCTCGCGCATTGACAGCGGCACAGCCGCCAATAGCACCATTGTGGCTTCATCAGGTGCAGGAGGCTGGCCGGCGCCCATGGAGATCGCCGCGTCGACCTTGCCGTTGGTGGCAATACGGCGGATCTCCGCGCCGTTGAGGCCATGGTCGTACACCGCTACGGTGGCGGTCTTGCCATCCTGGTGGTAGACCATCTGCGCTTGGGTGCCCAGCGTGGAAGCGCCTGTGCGATAAACAGAGGAATTCAACACGACCGGATCGAAAGTCACCAGCAGGCCTGCGCAGACCGCCGCCGCGGCTCCCAGAGCGGCTGCCGACACAACCGGGACAATCCGACGCGACGTAGGCGGACTGTACCGGGCCAGTAGCACCAAGCCGAGCGCCATATCAAGCATTGCGGCAGACAGCAGCGCGTGCTTCAGGCCCAGGATCGGCATCAGCAGGTGCACTGCCGCCAGCACGCCTACGATCGCACCCACCGTATTGAATGCGTACGCTTGGCCGATGGCCTTTTCGCCATACCCGTCGCGCAGCAGCGCCAAGGTCAGCAGTGGCAGAGTCATGCCAGCAAAGAACGCCGCGGGGAACATAACCAGCAGGGCGATTACGGCGCTGGCAAGGTTAAACAGGCCGTAGCCTTCGGCGCTGTGGGTGATGACCCGCATAAGCCAGCCAACCCATCCGAATGCGTTGGCGTACACGAACATGGATGCAAGCGCGGCGACGCCCATGAAGACCTGGATCCAACCCGCAGTGGCCAAGGGCGATTGCAGCCTGTCGGCACGGTTCTTCAGCCACAATCCACCCAGCGCGATGCCGAGGATGAAAGCGGCGAGCATAAGCTCGAAGGAATGGACAGTGGTACCCAGCGCCAGTGACAGCATGCGGATCCAGGTGATCTCGTACACAAAGGAAGCCGCACCGGTGAGCCCAGCAACCAGCAGGATCAGCAGTGGACGGACCCTTAGTGCTGTGTCCGCTGGCGAAGCGACAGTAGTCGCCGGCCGCGGGGCCACCTCACGCTTGCTCAGCGGATAGACCAGGAACGCTACCAGGAGGTTAAGCAGGCCGGCGGTGAACACCGTGCCAGGCATGCCAATCGCCGGAAGCAGCAGGTAGGTAGAGGCCAGTGCGCCAATGGCCGCGCCGAGGCTGTTGGAGAAGTACAAGCCCGCCAGCACCCGCCCTTCTGCGTGCTCCTGCAGCCTGATGTAGCCGGCACTCATCAGAGGAAAGGTCGCTCCGAGCAGGATGCACTGCGGCAGCACCATCGCCGCCGCGAGCAGCCAACGCGCAATCTGCAGCTGCCCAGTGGGAAGCATCGGAAGAAGCTGGGCATAGGCCCAACCGGTCAGGCCTTGGTAGAACCCGTCGAAACACAGCCCGAGCAGCCCGATGATCGCCTCGATCAAGGCATAAGCCAGCAACGGGCGGCGCACCCTGCTGCTCCAACGGCTGACCAGCCACGCCCCAATCGCCATGCCACCCATGAACAGCATGAGCACAAGCGACTGCGCGTAGGAGGAATGGCCAAGGAAGAGGCCCAGATACTGTGTCCAGATCGACTGATAGATCAGCCCGGAGAACCCGGACAGAACGAAGATCCACAGCAGCCACGTACCCGCCCTTCCTTTCCCCTGCGTCATGCTTGGCCGCTCCGTTGAGTGCTGAACGTTGAACATCGAGCGTTAACCGCCCAACGCAGCTGCCCGATCCCCACCGGACGCTGCGGCTTATGAACAAGCCGGATTTTCCCGACTCAGTCCTTGGTAACGCGGTTGATCTCGGCCAAGCTGGTGGTGCCGGCGGCGGCTTTGACCAGCGCGGACTGACGAAGATCGTTGATTCCTGCATTCTGCGCCGCTTCGGCGATCTGGATGGCGTTGCCGCCAGCCAGCACGATGACCGAGATTTCGTCGCTCATCGGCATCACCTGGTAGATACCGGTTCGCCCCTTGTAGCCCTCGGTACACTCTTCGCAGCCCACCGGCTCGTACAGGGTGATGCCCGCATCGATCTGGGCTTGCGTATAGCCTTCGGCGAGCAGCGCATTGGCGGGGAGATCGACGGGACGTTTACAGTTGTTGCACAAGCGGCGCGCAAGACGCTGGGCGATTACCAGCGTCACCGAACTGGTGATGTTGTAGGGCGCGATGCCCATGTTCATCAGGCGGGCGATTGTCTGCGGCGCATCATTGGTGTGAAGCGTGGACAGCACCATGTGACCGGTCTGCGCAGCTTTGATGGCAATTTCGGCCGTTTCCAGGTCGCGGATTTCGCCGACCATGATGATATCCGGATCCTGTCGCAGGAACGAGCGCAGGGCAGCAGCGAACGTCATGCCGCGCTTCACATTCTGCTGAACCTGGTTTACGCCAGGAAGGCGGATTTCCACCGGATCTTCCGCCGTGGAAATGTTACGCGTCTCATCGTTGAGAATACCCAGCGCGGTGTAAAGCGACACCGTCTTGCCCGAACCGGTAGGGCCAGTGACAAGCACCATTCCGTAGGGCTTGTGGATAGCCTCCAGGAACAAGCGCTGCTGTTCCGCTTCATAGCCAAGCTTGTCGATACCCAGCTTGGCTGCGCTGCCGTCCAAGATACGCAGTACGACCTTCTCGCCGAACAAGGTGGGCAGAGTGCTCACACGGAAGTCAATCTGCTTGGTTTTGGAAAGGTTGAGCTTGATGCGCCCATCCTGCGGCACGCGCTTTTCGGCGATGTCGAGCTGCGACATGACCTTCAGGCGCGCAGCGATGCGCAAGTTCAACTTGACCGGCGCCTTTGCCACATTCTTGAGCAGACCATCGATGCGGAAGCGCACGCGGTAGTCATCTTCATATGGTTCGAAATGGATATCCGAGGCGCCCTTGCGTATGGCATCCACCAGAACTTTGTTGACAAATTTGACTACCGGGGTGTCGTCACCCTTGGCGTCGTGACCGGATTCGGTGCTGCCGCCGTCTTCGTCGCCGGCAGACACGTCCAGGTCGCCCATTCCCTCGTCGTCGCCCCCAAGAGATCCGCCCAGAGTGTCATGCTTGGACTGCCATTGCTCAAGAGTGCGACGGATCTGGTCTTCGTCGACCAAGATAGGTTCGACGACGAGATTCGTGTGGAACTTGATTTCGTCCAGTGAGTGGGTCGGATCGCTGGTTCCGACGAACAACTTGCCGCCTCGCTTGAACAGCGGCAGCACGTGGTGCTTACGCAGCAATTCCTCACTGACCAGGCTGATCGCGCTCTGGTTGGGATCAAAAACCGATACGTCGAGCAGTGGCATGCCGAATTCGAGCGCATTGGCGGCGGCCAACTGCGCCGGGGTAACAAGCCTCTTATCTGCAAAGTACTGCGGCAGTGGCTGCTTGGCTGCGCTGGCCTTTGCCATCGCGTCGCGAGCAGTCGCCTCTTCCAGTGCACCATCCTGTACCAGACGGCGAGCGATGCCGGTGATGCCGACTAGATTGGCAGTTGCGACGGTCGTATTCATCTGAATTCCTGAAAGCGGACACAAAACCAACTGCGGCAGCCGGGCCAGCGGCGATCAGCAGGGTACAGAGAGAGAGTACATGTTACATCCACCCTTTCGGTCACCCAAGGTCTCGGCGCCCACGTGCAACCTTCAGCCAACGCCTCGCTCCCAAGCCAAACGGCTCCCACAGTTGGTACACAAACGAATCATAACCAGGTGCAGGCAGGCCAAGAGGTTCGCGACACGGCGATGGCACGTAGTAGGTGCCAAACCACTGGTCGAACACGGAAAACACTGTGGCGAAGTTGCTGCCAATCCCCTCCCCTTGCCTCACATGGTGCCAACGGTGCATGGCAGGGGATACGAAAATCCGTCCCAACCGTCCATATGTCCAGGGCACATCGGCGTGGATGAGAAGCCCGTAGTAGTGCCGGATCAGAGCATTAAAGAACATCACCCACGGCGGGAAGCCAAGCAGCAGCAGCGCACCCATGTCGATGACGAGGGTGCTCAGCCGGTTCAAGGGATGAAAACGGTATAGCGTGAACCAGGTCATCTCCCGATCGCTGTGATGCATCGCGTGGAACGGCCACAGCCAGCGCGAATGCTCCAACCGATGGCGGAAGTAGGCAATGCCGTCGCCGACAAACACGGCAGCAAGTATTACACCCCAAGCCGGCAGCTGGTGCCAGAGCGACGGCAGCCAACCAACAGTTGGTCGGTAGAGGGCGCCCTGCATCCAACCGATCACCACCGCCAGCAGGGGCGCCACCATCAGAACATCAAGTACGAAAGAAAGCACATTGACGTGAGCCCCCGGCGGCAGCAGCCGCTTGACCATGCCCGTCAAATTTCGGCGGTGCACGATGGCCGCCAGCAACAGGAACGCGGCCAGCTCCGGCAACAGCGCCCAGGCAGCATTGATCCCCGACTGGATCACATTCAAGACATTGGCAGACTGAATCATCCCCGCATACCTTTCGCCGACAGCGCGGCACTACGCGCACCTTCCCCAAGGCGATGCCGCAGCTTAGCACTGAGGCAGCCAAGGCAGGGACCGAAGAGCGCCATCAGCCGTGCGGACAGGACTTCACGGCTACCTCCTGTGGCGCACTGGTCTTGCAGTCCCAAATGCCGGTCGCCGGCACGTAGGTGATGGTAACGGTCGCACTGGCCACTTTTGCATTTACGCCAGCCGAGTTCATCGTAGCCACGATGACACAGGGATTGGCTGCACCCGCCGCGACAGACGCGACGTACTTGCCGGTTGTTATCGCGGTGGCTGGCAGCGTGCAGGACACGGAACCATTGTCATTGGCGAACTGCTCGGCGATTGGCGTCTTCAGCCCACCCAGCAGGGTCACGGCCTCTGAAAGCTGCGCGCGGGCCGTGTAGTCGTTGTACTGCGGGATCGCGATGGCCGCCAGGATAGCAATGATCGCCACGACGATCATCAACTCGATGAGGGTAAAGCCGTTCTGCTTGTTCATGGGTGCGCTCCCCAGCGCATGGGGTCAGTGGAATGTGCCGCTGTGTATCACAAGTTCCGTGCCAAAAAAAAAGCCCCGGCAGTGCCGGGGCTTTTCCAACACCCGCCGTCAGTTACGGACCAGCAGCGGTGGTGCAAGCCTTCGGCTGGATTTCGGAGGCTGCGTTGGTGGCACAGGTCCAAGCGCCGGTCGCCGGAGCGAAGGTCAGAGTGACCGTCTTGCCCGAAGCCTTGGCATTGACGCCAGCAGTCTTCATGGTGGCGGTGACCGCGCAGGCGCCGCTGGCCACAACGGTGGCAACGTACTTACCGGTGACGACCGAGTTGGCCGGCACGGCGCAGGAACCAGCACCGTTGTCCTGGGCGTAGGCTTCGGAGATCGGGGTCTTCAGACCGGCAGCCAGGGTGTAGGCTTCGGTCATCTGGGCGCGCGCGGTGTAATCGTTGTACTGCGGGATCGCGATGGCGGCCAGGATGGCGATAATCGCCACGACGATCATCAATTCGATCAGGGTAAAGCCCTGCTGCTTCTTCATGAGTACATCCCCAAGAGGTAGGTAGTAGATAAGACACTGGACCCTCCCGGACCGGATGACCGGTTGAGCGAGGCGGGTGCCGTGCGGGTGGATCAAAGCAGGTTGCGTGCCAAGTTCTCGACGATGCTCCCCAGCATTCCCCGGGCGCAATGATGGCAGCTATTCCCAAGATTGGAACCCCCCTCACAGAATTCTGAGACGCACCCTGCAATGTGACCCTGTGCGTCACCTTTTGACGGCAAGGGCGCCCCGGGGGGGTGAAGATCTGCCCCTGCAAAGGGATGCCAACTGCGCCCGGAACCGGCTACCATGCGCCGAGATAGCCCGCCTGGGGATGGTGTGGCTGGGGAGCCCTGAAATGTCCGTGAGCCGTAGTGCAGTCAAGAAACAGCCCGTGGCGCGTAGCACCATGGAATTGCAGCCGTTTGTCTGGGAGGGGACCGACAAGCGTGGCGTGAAGATGAAAGGCGAGCAGACCGCCAAGAACGCCAACATGCTGCGTGCCGAGCTTCGCCGCCAAGGCATCATGCCCAATGTGGTGAAGCCCAAGCCCAAGCCGTTCTTCGGCGGAGCGGGCAGCGCCATCACCGCGAAGGACATTGCCTTCTTCAGTCGTCAGATGGCGACCATGATGAAATCAGGGGTGCCCATCGTTAGTGCCCTGGAGATCATCGGCGGGGGGCACAAGAACGCCCGCATGAAGAAGTTGATCGGCACCATCCGGGCCGACATTGAAGGCGGTTCGTCATTGTATGAGGCCATCAGCAAGCACCCGGTCCAGTTTGACGAGCTGTACCGCAACTTAGTCCGGGCCGGCGAAGGTGCGGGCGTACTGGAAACCGTCCTGGACACGGTAGCCACATACAAGGAAAACATCGAAGCACTGAAAGGAAAGATCAAGAAGGCTTTGTTCTACCCGGCGATGGTCGTGGTCGTAGCCCTGCTTGTCAGCTCCATCATGCTGATCTACGTGGTCCCTCAGTTCGAAGATGTATTCAAGGGCTTTGGTGCTGAACTTCCGGCATTCACGCAGCTGATCGTCAATGCGTCGCGCTTCATGGTGTCCTACTGGTGGATCATGCTTTTGGTCGCGATCGGCACGGTTGGTGGCCTGCTATACGCGTACAAGCGCTCGCCAAAAATGCAGCACACAATGGACCGGTTCATTCTCAAGGTGCCGGTGATCGGCCAGATCATGAACAACAGCGCCGTGGCGCGTTTCGCGCGCACTACGGCCGTAACGTTCAAGGCCGGTGTCCCGTTGGTGGAAGCCTTGAGCATCGTTGCCGGCGCCACCGGCAACAAGGTCTATGAAGAAGCCGTATTGCGCATGCGCGACGATGTATCGGTGGGCTATCCGGTCAACATGGCCATGAAGCAGACCAACCTCTTCCCGCACATGGTCATCCAGATGACCGCCATTGGTGAAGAAGCCGGCGCACTGGATACAATGCTCTTCAAGGTGGCTGAGTACTTCGAACAAGAAGTCAACAATGCGGTCGATGCCCTCAGCAGCTTGTTGGAACCGTTGATCATGGTGTTCATTGGCGTTGTCGTCGGCGGCATGGTGATCGGCATGTACCTGCCCATCTTCAAACTCGGCGCCGTCGTCGGCTAAGGTAACCATGGCATTTCTAGACCAGCATCCCGGCCTCGGCTATCCCGCCGCGGCCGCACTGGGGCTGTTGATCGGCAGCTTCCTCAACGTCGTCATCCTGCGCCTGCCCAAGCGGCTTGAATGGCAATGGAAGCGCGACGCGCGGGAGGTGTTGGAGCTTCCCGACATCTATGAACC
>Ga0209257_1003785_pt1 | contig 12469 bp, 12 predicted proteins | sample AraplaCvi_mCL_r2_FD_184277 | JGI IMG/M metagenome (GOLD analysis project Ga0209257, IMG submission 184277) | Arabidopsis root microbial communities from North Carolina, USA - plate scrape MF_Cvi_mCL_r2 (SPAdes) (version 2) | ecosystem: Host-associated > Plants > Roots > Endosphere | place: USA...
AAAGCCCGCGCGACGCAATACGGCGGCCTTGGCCTCCAGGAGGCGCTGCTGGCCCGGATTGGCGGCCAGGGCTTTGTCGACGGCCGCTTCGGCCTCGACGCTACGAAACTCCTCGTTGAGGGTGCCGACGATGTCGAGCCAGGCGTCGATGGCGTCGCGCTTCAGGCTGACCGCCTGGCGGAACCGCATCAGGCCGGGCTCGATCCGGCCCTGCCGGGTCAGGGTGCGCCCGAGCTGGCGCTGGTATTCGGGGTTGCGCGGCTCCAGGCGCACCAGCTTGGCGAACACCGCCTCGGCGCGGGCGGGGTTGTTCAGATCCAGCAGGACGTTGCCCAGGTTCTGCTGCGCCGAAAGCTTCCTGGGCTCCAGCTTCGCCGCCTGCTCCAGCACCGGAACCGCCTCGGCTTGGCGCTTCAGCTTGCGCAGCAGCACGCCGCGGGTGTTCAGCAGCTCATAGTCGCGGGGATAGCGCTCGAGCCCCCGCGCCGCGAACGCCTCGCCCTCGGCGAAGCGGCCGGCTGCGTAGAGCTGGGCGGCGAGCGTGCGATACACCGGGGCGGGGCGGGCCGGATCTTCGTTCACGGCCGCGACCAGGTGGCCGACCGCCTCGCCCGTGCGTCCTGCGCTCAACGCCGCCTGCGCCGCCGCCAACCGATCCGTCATTCCGCTACCTTCAGCGCTCTTGCCGGCGAAGCACTTACGGCCCCGGCTCGCCCGTGGCTAGCCCATCGCCCGAGCCATAGCGCCATTTCAGGACCAGGATCGTGGCCGACAGCGCCAGGCAGACGAGGTTCGACGCCATGATCGGCCAGCTGTCGATCAGGAAGCCGTAGGCGATCCAGAGCGAGAAGCCGGTCACCGTCACGGCGTACATCTTGAGCGACACCGAGGAGGCGTCGCGCTCGCGCCGGATCTTGGCGATCTGCGGGATGAAGCTGGTCATCGAGCACAGGGCGGCGCCCGTTCCGATGACGTCGGCGATAAGGGCCACGGGCTCAGGCCCGCGAAGCGTCGGTGTCCATGGGCACGCTAACGGAGAGCCGCAGCCCCGGTTGCGTCGCCACCGTTTCGAGCCGTCCGCGCAGTTGCTGGGTCATGAGCTGGACGACCGTCAGGCCGAAGCCGGTCTTGGGCGCATCGGCAGGCATGCCGACGCCGTTGTCGCAGACCGTCAGGTCGAAGCCGGTGGCCGTGCGGCGCACGCCGACCTGGATCCGGCCCCTGCTGTCGTCGGGGTAGGCGTGGCGCAACGCATTGCCCACGATCTCGCTGACCAGAAGGGCCACCGGGGCCCCTTGCCGACCTGGAATGGTGACGGCTTCCAGGTCCAGGTCGATGTCCACACCTTCGCGGCCGGCGGAGCCCGCCAGGTCGCCGACGATCTCGCGGACCAGGGCCGAGACCTCCACCTGTTCGGCGTCATCGACCCAGCCCACGTGGCGGTGGGCCACGCTGACCGCCGCGACCCGCTGCTGGACGGCCTTCAACGCCTGCCGCGCGCCCTCGTCGCTGGCGCGCCGGCCCTGCAGCAGCACGATCGAGGAGATGAGCTGCAGGGTGTTCTTCACCCTGTGCTCTACCTCGCGCGCCCGCTCGGCCTGGCGCTCGAGCGCCTGCTCGGCAGTGTCGATGCTCAGATCGGCCATCCCGTCTCCCGTCGTTTGGCCAACAAGGACGGTATCATATCGAAGGTTGACGGCGCAGGGGTGCGACTTGGCGCCGCCATTCACATAACGTGGTATGGTAAAGCTGGAGGGATGCAAGATGCCGACGCTTGATCATGTCGTGATCCCCGTGCGCGACGCCGAGGCGACGCTCCGGTTCTACAGCGAGATCATGGGCCTGCCGCTGGTGGAGAGCTACAGCGGCGACGATTGGGACGGCTATCCGTGGCTGATGATGGTCTTTGGCCTCGGCGGCCGGCAGCAACTGGTGGCGGTGGCGCTGCGGGGCGCGCCTGCGCCCGACTATCGCGGCGTGCCGGTGGACGCCCGCCACTATGCCCTGGCGGCCGGGAGCGCCGCCGAGCTGGACGAATGGCGGACCCGGCTGCGCGACGCCGGCGTCGACTTCTGGGAGGAAGGCCATGGCGAGCAGAGCTCGATCTACTTCCCCGATCCCGATGGGGTGATCTTCGAGGTGACCTGGCCGCCGAGTTCCGTGCCGAAGGTGGCGAACCCGCCTGCGATGGCGGCCGTGCGCCGCTGGGTGAAGGCCGGGGTCTCGGCCTGAGCCCGCTTGACCAAAGGGGGCGGCCACGCCAAAGCCGCCTGCCATGAACATCCTGCTTGTGGGTTCCGGCGGGCGCGAGCACGCGCTGGCGTGGAAGATCGCCGCCTCGCCGCTGGTGAAGCGCCTCGTGGCCGCGCCGGGCAACCCGGGCATGGCCGCCCAGTGCGAGCTGCGCGACGTCTCGGCGACGGACGTGGACGGGCTGGTCGCCCTGGCCCGCGAGGTCGCCGCCGACCTCGTGGTGATCGGGCCCGAGTCGTCCGTGGCCGCGGGCCTCGCCGACGCGCTGCAGGCGGCCGCCATCCCGTGCTTCGGGCCCAGCGCCCAGGCGGGCCAGCTGGAAAGCTCCAAGGCCTTCACCAAGGCCTTCTGCGACCGCCACGGCCTGCCGACCTCGGCCTATGCGGTCTGCGAGGACGCGGCCGCGGCCAAGGCGGCGTTGGAGCGGTTCGAGCCGCCCTATGTCATCAAGGCCGACGGCCTGGCGGCGGGGAAGGGCGTGGTCATCGCCTCGGAACGCGCCGAGGCCGAGGCCGCCATCGACGACGCCTTCGGCGGCCGGTTCGGCGCGGCCGGGGCGCGGGTGGTGATCGAGGAGTTCCTGGAGGGCGAGATCGGATCGCTGTTCGCCCTGTGCGACGGCAAGGACTCGATCGTCTTCGGCTGGGCCCAAGACCACAAGCGCGCCTTCGACGGCGAGCAGGGCCCGAACACCGGTGGGATGGGGACCTATTCGCCGGCGGCGGTGTTCACGCCGGATCTGGTGGAGCAGGTCCGCGAACGCCTCGTCGAACCGGCTTTCGACGGCATCGCCGCCGACGGCGCGCCCTATCGCGGCGTGCTGTTCGTCGAGCTGATGGCCACGAAGCATGGCCCCAAGCTGGTCGAGTTCAACGTCCGCTTCGGCGACCCGGAGTGCCAGGTGCTGATGCTGCGCCTGGAAAGCGATCTCGTGCCGTACCTGCTGGCCTGCGCGACCGGGACGCTCGCGCAGATGCCAGCGCCGCTCTGGCGGGACGAGTCGGCGGTCTGCGTGGTCATGGCGGCCAAGGGCTATCCGGGCGCGCCCGCCGCGGGCGGCGAGATCCGCGGGACCGACGCCGACTTCGGCCCGGACCGGGTGATCTTCCATGCGGGCACCAAGCTGGACGCCGCCGGGACCCTGCGGGCGGCAGGGGGGCGGGTGCTCAACGTCTGCGCCCGCGCGCCGGGCCTGCGCGAGGCGCGCGACAAGGCCTATGCTGCCGTGGACGCCATCGACTTCCCCGACGGCTTCTGCCGCCGCGACATCGGCTGGCGGGCGCTGGGCTAGCCCTCCGCCACCGCCCGCAGCCGGGGCAGGGCCACCGAGTGCCAGGCGCGGCCCAGGCCGCCGCGCACCTCCTCGCTCTCGTAGTCGTCGAACTGGTCCCAGCCCGAGTGCACCAGCCGCACATGCGTGCCGCCCGGGATGTTGCGCAGCCGGATGTCGACGAAGGTGTCCGGCACGTCGGGGAAGCCCCACGAGAAGCTGAGCCGCCGCGGCGCGTCCAGGATCTCGATCCGGCAGGCGATGGCGCCGGTGACGTCGTCCGCGGCCCGCCGCGCCCGGTCCGGCTGCAGGTAGAAGATGTGTCCCGCCTCCGGCCGGAAGCGCAGGCAGCCCATCCACAGCGGGACCAGCTCGGGATCGGTCAGCGCCCGCCACACGTGCTCGCGTGGCGCGGCGATCTCGATGATCGACTGGACGTCTTCCACCATGCCCCGCCTGTGCGGGCGCGAGGCGCGCGCGTCAAGCATCGGCGCTCGCGCCTTGCTCCCGTAGGGGACGCCTCGCTAAAAGGGTTCAAACAATTGTACGAAGCGAGGAACGCCATGTCCGTCACCGCCGACGTCGCCGCCGAGCAGGCCCGCGAACAGGCCAACACGGGCACGAAGGACGTGGCCGAGAGCCACCGCTTCGACGAAGCCGCGCTCGAACGTTGGCTGAAGGCGAACGTCGAGGGCTACGCCGGGCCGCTGGAGGTGCGCCAGTTCAAGGGCGGCCAGTCGAACCCGACCTACCAGCTGATCACGCCGAACAAGAAGTACGTCCTGCGCCGCAAGCCGCCGGGCAAGCTGCTGCCCTCGGCGCACGCCGTGGACCGCGAGTTCAAGGTGATCTCGGCGCTCTATCCCACCGGCTTCCCGGTGGCGCGCCCGTACGGCCTCTGCACCGACGACGGCGTCATCGGCACCTGGTTCTACGTCATGGACATGGTGGAGGGCCGCATCCTCTGGGATCAGAGCCTGCCGGCCTATGAGCCCGCCGAGCGGAACGCCATCTTCAAGGCCAAGATCAAGACCCTCGCCGACCTGCACAACACCGACTACGAGAAGGTCGGCCTGTCCGACTACGGCAAGCCGGGCAACTACATGTCGCGGCAGGTCGACCGCTGGACCAAGCAGTACAAGGCCTCGGAGACGGTCCACATCCCTGAGGTCGAGCGCCTGATCGAGTGGCTGCCCAAGACCGTCCCGGCCCAGGAGCGCACCTCGATCGTCCACGGCGACTACCGCCTCGACAACATGATCTTCCACGCCACCGAGCCGCGGGTGGTGGCGGTGCTGGACTGGGAGCTGGGCACGCTGGGCGAGCCGCTGGCCGACTTCACCTATGTGCTGATGAACTGGATCAACGGCACGATCTCGACCCTGCCCGACTTGAAGGCGCACGGCATCCCGACGCTGGACGAGGCGGTGGAATACTATTGCAGCCTGACCGGCCGCTCGGGCCTGCACGACCTGAACTGGTTCTTCGCCTACAACGCCTTCCGCCTGGTGGGCATCCTACAGGGCATCCTGGGCCGCGTGCGCGACGGGACGGCCAACCACCCGGACGCCGCCAACATGGCCCCGCGGGTGCAGAGCCTGGCCGAGATGAGCTGGGCCTACGCCCAGAAGGCCGGCGCGAGCTAGGCCTTCGCCAGCAGGGCGTCGAGGGCGGCTTCGTCCTCGAAGACGGCGCGGACCGGCCACGCTGTGACGCGGTCACGCCAGGCGGCGGGCAGGCGGGCCCAGTCCTTCTCGGTGGTGACCAGGCCGGCGCCGAACTGGGCGGCGCGCTGGGCCAGGCGCCGCAGGGTGGCCTCGTCGTAGGCGTGGTGGTCCGGGAAGGGCCAGAAGTCCTGCAGATCGCAGCCGGCCGCCTGCAGCGCGCGCTCCACCTTCCAGGGCTTGCCGACGCCGGCGAAACCGACCTGCGGACCGGGCGGCGGGGGCGCGGCGGGCGCCAGGCGGGCGACCAGCACCGGAACGGCCGATAGCGCCCGCAACAGCTCCGGGTCGGGCGCGTCGAGGTCGCCGGGCAGCAGGATCACGGCGGCGTCGGCGCGGGCGAGACCCACCTTCAGCGGCTCGCGCATGGGGCCGGCGGGGAACACCCGGCCGTCGCCGAACGGCCACTCGTCGTTGCGCGTCTCGCCGTCGACGACGACCAGGGACAGCGACTTGCGCACTGACGGGTTCTGGTGGCCGTCGTCCATGACGATGGCCCGCGCGCCGACCTGTGCGGCGGCCAGCGCGCCGGCGGCGCGGTCGCGGGCGATCCAGACGGGCAGGTCCTGCGCCAGCATCAGCGGCTCGTCGCCGACGTCCGCGGCGCCGTGGCGGGCTGCATTCACCTGGACCGGACCCACGAGGTCGCCGCCATAGCCGCGCGACAGCACCGTCCCGCCCAGCCGCCGGGCGATCTCGCGCACGACCGGCGTCTTGCCCGTGCCGCCCAGGGTGAGGTTGCCGACGCAGATCACCGGGACGCCCGGATCCACCGGCTGGCCCTGGGCGATCCGCCGGGCCGTCGCCGCCGCCCAGATCCACGACACCGGGGTCAGCAGCAGGCGGGCGATGGCGCCGGTCTTGCCGTCGCGGTTGTACCACCAGCGGGGCGTGGCCAGCTTCATGCGGGCAGCAGCGGTTCGAGCAGGCCGAGCGCGTGGTCCAGCGCCGCGCCCTGGCGGTTTGCGAAGCCCAGCGCGGCCTCGCCCATCCGGCGCGCGATGGCCGGGTTGTCCAGCAGGCCGCGGATGTGGCGTGCGAGCGCCGCGCCGTCCGCCGCCTCGATGGCCGCGGCCTCGGCGAACAGGGCGGCGTAGAGGTCGGCGGCGTTGAAGGCGTGCGGGCCGGTGAGGATGGGCCGGCCGATCCGCGCGGGTTCCAGCGGATTGTGGCCGCCGATGCCGGGCAGGAAGCCGCCGCCCATCACCACCACGTCGGCCAGCCGGAAGAACAGGCCGAGCTCACCCAGGGTGTCGGCGACGTAGATGGGCTTGTCCATCGCCTCGCCCGCGCCACGCCGGCTGGCGCCGAGCTCGCGGGCGATCTCGGGCCCGCGGTCGGGATGGCGCGGGGCGACGATCAGCAGGCCGTCGCGGCCGGCGGCGCGGAACGCCTCGGCGACGATCGCCTCCTCGCCCGGATGGGTGCTGGCGGCGAGGACGACCTTGCGCCCGCCCGCCGCGGCGCGCAGGCGGCCCAATTCGGCGTCGTCAGCCGCCAGGGGCTCGCCGACCGACTTCAGGTTCAGCTGAGGCCCCGGCGTCGCGCCCAGCCGGCTCAGGCGCGCCTCGGTCGCGGCGTCCTGCGGCAGGATCAGGTCGAAGGCTCCGACCAGCGCCCGGGCGGAACCCGGCCAGCGCGCCCAGCGGTCGGCGCTGGCGTCGGTCATCCGCGCCGAGAGCAGGGCCAGGCGCACGCCGCGCGCCCTGGCCGCCAGGATCAGGTTGGGCCACAGCTCGCTCTCGACGAACACCGCCAGCGAAGGCCGCCAGTGGTCGAGGAACCGGCGCACGGCGCCCGGCGCGTCCACCGGCGCGAACTGGTGGATCACCCCGTTCGGCAGGCGCTTGGCCAGCAGTTCGGCCGCGGTCACGGTGCCGGAGGTCACCAGCAGGCGCAGGCCCGGCCGCCGGGCCCGCAGCGCGGTCACCAGCGGCAGCAGGGACTGGGTCTCGCCGACGCTGACGCCATGCAGCCAGACCAGCGGGCCGTCCGGGCGCGGCGCGCCGGGCCGGCCGAGCCGTTCGCCGAGGCGGGCGGGGTCTTCCTTGCCCCGCCGCGCCCGGCCGCGCAGCACGGTCGACGCAAAGGGCTCCAGCAGGCCCGTCGCCGCGCCGTAGAGGGCCAGCGGCAGGGTTCGGATCACACCACCTCGGCGGGGGCGAGGCGGCAGGCGTGGGCGGCGTCGGTCTCGACCTGCAGCGTGGCGTGGCCGATGCGGAACCGGGTCTCCAGGCCCTCGCAGGCGATGTGCAGGAAGCCGTCGCCGTCGTGGTTGTGCGGCCGCAGGATGTGGGCGGTCATCGCCGTCTCGGTGGTCGACAGCGCCCAGACGTGCAGGTCGTGGACGCCCTCCACGCCGGGCAGGCCGGCGAGGTACTTGCGCACCGCCTCGACGTCGATGCCGCGCGGGGCGGCGTCCATCGCCAGGTCGGCGGAGTCGCGCAGCAGGCTCCAGGTGCCCAGCACGATCACGGCGGCGATCACCAGGCTGAGCGCGGGGTCCAGCCACAGGACGCCGGTGTAGGCCATGGCGAAGGCGCCGGCGACGACGGCCAGCGAGACGCCGGCGTCGGCGGCCATGTGCAGGAAGGCGCCGCGGACGTTCAGGTCGTCGTGGCTGCCGCGCATGAACAGCATGGCCGTCGCGCCGTTGATCACCACGCCCAGGCTGGCGGTCAGGATGACGATGTCGGTGTCCATCGGCGTGGGATGGCCCAGCCGGCGCACCGCTTCCGAGACGATGGCGCCCACCGCCACCAGCAGCAGGATGGCGTTGCCGAGCGAGGCCAGGATGGTGGCCTTGCGCAGGCCATAGGTGCGGCGGCCCGCCGGCGCGCGCCTGGCCAGCACCGTGGCGCCCCAGGCCAGCAGCAGCGACAGCACGTCCGACAGGTTGTGGCCAGCATCGGCCAGCAGCGCCAGCGACCCGGTCCACAGCCCCGCCGCGACCTCCGCCGCTACGAACGCCGTATTGAGGACCACCCCGATGGCGAAGGCGCGGCCCATGTTGGCCGGCGCGTGGTGATGGTGGCCGGCCGCGTGACCGTGGCGATGGCTGTGGCCGTGATCGTGATGATCGTGGTCGTGCGCGTGGTGGTGATGCTCGTGGGCCATCAGCGCCTATGTCTCACCGACCGCCCGGGGGATCAATGCGCGGGGCGCCCCACCAGGGCCTCGGCCCGGCGGGTGGTGGCGGAGAGGCGGGCCGACCAGTCTTCGATCAGCCGGGCGACCGCCGCGTCGTCGGCGTCGGGCGGCACGTACAGCGGGCCCTCCCAGACTACGGCGCCCCGGCCGAAGGGAGCGGCGAACATCACCCGGTCCCAGGTGTTCGCGACCTGCCATGCGGGGTTGGCGGCGATGCCCATCAGATAGACCGGCTGGCCGGAGCGTTTCGCGATCTGCAGCGAGCCGGCGGCGATCACCTCGTTCGGTCCGCGCGGGCCGTCGGGGGTGACCACGAGCGCGCCGCCGGCCTTCACCCAGGCCGTGGCCTCGCGGATCGCCGCGACCGCCTGGCGGGCCTTGGCGGCGTCGCCCTTCTTGGCCGAGGAGACGCGGATCGCCGGGAAGCCCGACATGTCCAGCGCCCGGGCGATGAACTCGCCGTCCGCCGAGGGCGAGACCAGGCAGCGGGTGCGCTTCCTCCACCACTGCGGCGCGGTGGCCAGGCACAGGGGGATGCGGCCGTGCCAGAAGAGGGCGATGGCCCCGGACGCGTCGTCGGCCAGCACCGGCTCGACGCAGGCCGCGTTCTCGTGCCGCCAGCGCACGGTGCGCAGCACGATCCGCAGGTAGGTTCCCAGCACCCAGCCGAGGAACGCCTGGACGCCGTCGCTTCTGAGGAAGGCTTTCAAGCGGCGGGCTCCGCCTCCAGGTCCTGGCCCCCTAGGTCCTGGCCCCCCAGGTCCTGGCTTTGCGCCAGGCGGGCGTAGAGGCCGCGCTGCTTGACCAGGCCGGCGTGGTCGCCGGTCTCCACGATGCGGCCGCGGTCGATGACATAGATCCGGTCGGCGCCGCGCACGGTGGTCAGGCGGTGGGCGATCAGCAGGGTGGTGCGGCCGGCCATCAGCCGCTTCAGCGCCGCTTGCACCTGGGCCTCGCTCTCGGTGTCCAGCGCGCTGGTGGCCTCGTCCAACAGCAGGATGGGGGCGTCCTTGAGGAAGGCGCGGGCGATGGCGATCCGCTGCCGCTGGCCGCCGGATAGCCGCGCGCCGGCCTCACCGACCAGGCTGTCGTAGCCGTCGGGCAGGGCGGTGATGAACTCGTGCGCCGCCGCCGCCTGGGCCGCCGCCTCGACCTCGGCCGCGCTGGCGCTGGGCCGGGCGTAGGCGATGTTGGCCCGGATGGTGTCGTCGAACAGGAACGGCTCCTGGGTGACCAGGGCGATCTGGTCGCGCAGCGAGGCGAGGGTGACGTCGCGCACGTCGCGGCCGTCCAGGGTCACCCGGCCCGAGGTGGTGTCGTAGAAGCGGGGGATCAGGTTCAGGATGGTGCTCTTGCCGCCGCCCGAGGGGCCGACCAGGGCCACGGTCTCGCCGCGGCGGGCCTCCAGGCTGACGGCCTCCAGCGCCGGCGCGCCGTCGCCGCCGTAGGAGAAGCCGACGTCCTCGAAGCGGATGGTCCCCTCGGCGCGCGCGATGGGATGGGCGTCGGGCCGCTCGCGCACCTCGGGCTCCACGTCCAGGGCCGCGAACAGCCGCCGCGCCGCCGACATGCCCTCGGCGAACACCGTCTGCAGGTTGGCCAGCTGGCGCAGCGCCTGCGAGGCCATGGTCAGGGCCGCGACGAACGAGAAGAAGGCGCCCGCGGTCATGCCGCCGTGCGTCGCCCGCCAGCCGGCATAGGCGAAGACCAGCGCCACGATCAGGGTCATCAGGAGTTCAGTGGCCGGCGCGGCGCGGGCGCGGGCGTTGGCGCCCTTGGTCAGGTGCTTCTGGCGGCGCTTCACCACCTCGGCGACCCGGCCCTCTTCGTAGGCCTCGCGGTTCTCGATCTTCACCACCCGGACGCCGTCCAGGCTCTCCATGATCGCCGAGGAGAGGGCCGAGGTCTCCTCCATGGCGCCCTTGGCGGCCTTGACGGTGCGCTTGGAGAACCGCCGCATGATCGCGCCGGCGCCCGGCACGGCGGCCAGCAGCACCAGCGACAGCATCCAGTCGTTGGACACCATCACGATCACCGCGCCGACGAACACCAGCAGGTTCTGGGTGTAGTTCACCACCCCAGCCGTCGCCGCCTCGCGGATCAGGCCGGCGTCGTACAGCACCGAGGAGACGTAGGCGCCGGAGTGCTGGCTGCGCAGCCGCGCCAGGTCGGCGCGCACCAGCTTGCCGAACAGCTGGACCTGCACGTCGCCGACCACGGCGTTGCCGATGCGATTCACCAGCGTCGCCTGGACCACCTGGGCGATGGTGCGCCCAAGCGCGAGCGCGGCGATCGTCAGCGGCAGGACGACGATCGCGCCGGGCTTCTTGAACACCAGGAGGTCGTTGGTGGCCGGCTCGATCAGCCGCACCAGCTCGGCGCTGCAATAGGCGACCACCACGGCGCCCAGCATGGCCACGAGCCAGCCCTTCCAGCGCGGCGCCATGTAGATCCGCGCCACCCGGGCGACCAGCGCGCGGGCGGACAGCTCCGGCTGGGCTGGCTCGCTCATGGGGTTGGGATCGGATGTTGCGGGGGCTGCGTCAAGCTCGGGGGCGTCTAGGGCCGATCGACGTTCGCCGCGAGCCTGGTCGTTGCTGTTCTCCTCGCCCTACGGCGGAGGAGAACACGTTCCTCCATCTGAATGTGGAATGGCCCTAGCCGCGGCCCGGCGGGCGCTGTCGGATCGATCTAGAACCACACGAACCACACGAACAGGCGGCGGCGCGGCCCGGGATGGGGGCACGATCCGTTCGCGTGGTTCGTGGGGTTCGTGGTCGATCGAGGGGCGCTTTGCGCCGGGCGCGGCGATCAGGCGGAGCTGCGCCAGACGTCGGCGCCTGGTCGCGGCGGCGCGATGAGCGGGCGTGGCAGGGCGGAGGCGCCCATGAGCTCGGATCGTCGGCCGCCGGGGCGTGGCTCGGCCGAGGGCCCGACCGCACGCACGGGCGCGGATGCGGCGGATACCCGGATGCCGGCTTCGGCCAGCGCCGGCTCGGCGGCGAGGTCGTGGCGGATGCGGGCGATGCAGGTCTCGACCGCCTCGTGGACGGCGTCGAGGTCGAAGTCTTCGGCCTCCAGCAGCGCGTCGAGTTCGTCCAGCGCCTCGTTGCTGTCGTCGGATTCGTATTCGTTCCAGCCGGTCCGCTCGGCCGGCGGACGAGGCGGCGCGGCTTCGGCCGGTGGCGTCGGGCGGGCCGGGGCGGCGGCTCCGCGGTCTTCGCGGCGCGCGTCCTGCGCCAGCCGGAACTCCAGCGCCATCGTCTGGCGCACTGCGCGCGACACGCGGTGGAAGGCCAGGCCCAGTTGCGCCTGGGTCTGGACATCGTTCGTCCGCTGCATGGCCTCGCTCAAGCGGCGTACCATGGCCATGCCGGCCTCGGCCAACTCCGCCAGAACGCGGCCGTGCCGCTCGCGCATGTCGCCATCGGTGGACATGAACAAAAAGAGAACATATCGAGCGCGCGCCGTCAAGCCCGGGTTCTCGCGAGCGCCCAATTCAACCATTTCCTGCGAATGTGGTCGAATACAATCATGGCTTGTATTTGGCGTCAAAGGGTGTCCACAGTGATCGCCGCCGCCCCCGCTGAATCCTGGACGATCCCTCGGGCGCCGAGACCGCAAGTTTCAATAAATGGAAGGAAACAGCACCATGGACCAGATCGTAAAAGACAGCCTTAGCGAGCACCAGGAAGCCGTGTCGAAATACCTGGCAGGTGCAAACCCGGAAACCGCCGCGGCAACGACTTACTCTTATGATTGCGTTGTTTCGCTCGGAGCCGCAGGCGGCGGTTATCTGAATGTCGATTTCAAGAAGGCCGGTTCTGTATTCGCCAGATTCGAGGGTGGCTTCGCCGGAGGGTTCGGCGGCTACCTCGGCTGGGGAACGGCGTGGTTCAACACGCCGATCGAGGGCCTGATCGGCAAGGCCGGCGGGTTCGCGGTCGAGGTGGTCGGCATTCTCGGCGGCACGGCGCACGTGCAGATCACCGGCGAGGGTTTCATCGGCAACTGCTCCACGGGCGGGATCGGCGCCGGCGGCGGGATCGGCGCCGGTGGAGGCAGCTTCAAG
>Ga0209257_1003805_pt1 | contig 12410 bp, 9 predicted proteins | sample AraplaCvi_mCL_r2_FD_184277 | JGI IMG/M metagenome (GOLD analysis project Ga0209257, IMG submission 184277) | Arabidopsis root microbial communities from North Carolina, USA - plate scrape MF_Cvi_mCL_r2 (SPAdes) (version 2) | ecosystem: Host-associated > Plants > Roots > Endosphere | place: USA...
CTACGTCTACGCCCAGGGCAATCCGGTGGCCGAAACCGGCACCGCGATCCAGGGCGGCGCGTACACCGCGATCGATACCAAGAACTACGCGCTGTTCGAGAACTACGGCAAGGACTTCCCGGGCGGCGCCACCTCCAGCTACACCGTCAAGGGCGGTGAGACGCTGCAGGGCATTGCCAACACCCTGTGGGGCAATCCAGGCCAGTGGTACGTGCTGGCCGAGGCCAACGGCCTGTCCGGCTCCGAGGAGCTGAAGGCTGGCCAGGTGCTGGTGGTGCCGTCCAACGGCAAGTCCGAACCGATCACCTCGCAGACCCACAAGACCTACAACGAGAACGAGATCGTCGGCAGCAAGCTGCCGAACCTGAAGTCGCCTCCGCCGAAAGGCAAGAAGTGCGGCGGCTTCCTGCAGATCCTGGTGATCATCGTGGCCATCGTGGTGACGATCTACACCGCAGGTGCGGCAGCCGGCCTGATGAGCGTGGCGACCGGTGCGACGACGACGTTCGGCGCCGGCCTGGCCGTGCTGGGCGGCGCTGGCGGCCTGGCAGGCATGGGTGCGGCAATGATCGGTGGCGCCATCGGCTCCATCGTCAGCCAGGGCGTCGGCATTGCAGTCGGCATCCAGGAGAGCTTCAGCTGGAAGAGCGTGGCCATGAGCGCCATCGGCTCCGGCGTGGCAGCCGGTATCGGCGGCACGGGCGTGTTCAACCTGACCCCGTCCACCGCGATCAATACCGGCCTGACGGCAATGGCATCGAACGTGGCGACCCAGGGCATCAGCATCGCCTTCGGCCAGCAGAAGAACTTCAACTGGCGTTCGGTGGCGGCGTCCGGCGTTGCAGCGGCGGCCAGTTCGGCGGTCGGCGACCTGCTGAAGAACGTTGATATCGCCGGCAGCGATGCGGCCAACGAATTCCTGCGTAAGACTGCCAAGTCCGTGACCTCCAGCGTGACCACCCAACTGGTGGAAACCGGCAAGGTTGACTGGCGATCGGTGGCGATCACCGAAGTGGGCAACTACATCAACTCGAAGGTCAACGAGAAATGGAGCACCGGCCTGTCGAATGTGCTGGCCGAGTCCGTAGTGGGCGCCGGCCTGGCAAGGCTGCGCCATCAGGATCCGCTGGCTGGCGCCATCGGCGGCGCGGTGGGCAGCATCGTCGGCCAGATGTCGCGCAGCGCATTTGCTGCGGTGGGCATCGATGCTGAACAGGTGGCGGCCGAGGGCCAGTTCTCTGGCGCGCGGTCCATGGTCAACAAGGACGGCACCATCGCCGGCACCGATATCAAGTTGCCGTGGGAAGTCCCTGTCGCCGAAATTTCGCCTCCGACCGCCAACAAAGCCCTGGAAACCGTGTTCAACGGCCAAGGCTTCAGCAGCAGCAATATCCTGGACAGCATTGTCAGCGCCGTCGGTTCCGGCCTGGGCAGCGCGTTCGCGCAGTGGGCTGGCCGCGATACGCGCGCAGCTGCCACCGCAGGCGGCGGTGCGGCAGCGCGCGCCTACCAGACTACCATCAAGGATGGGACGGCAGCCGCGTTCGACAAGCTTGTGAAGGCGAAAGCAGACAAGGCCGAAGAAATCCGTAAGGCCTTTGCACCGAAGCCGGCCAAAGACCCATTCGCTGCTCCTTTGTCCGAGGAAGACAAGCTGAACCGCATGTTGGGCATGCCGACCCTGGGCGATTACCTGAAACCGGGAGCCGGCCTGCCGGGCATGCCGGGTGCGCAGGACTTCTCGGTCGTACCGGGTGCTGAGCAGCAGCCGGCGCAGGCCCCTGGCGCCGAAAGCGGCGCAGCAGCGCGCGACGTCGACATGAACCAGCTGAGCCGCGCGGCGCTGGCCAAATCGATTTCCTTGCGCCAGGAACATCCGAACTGGACCAACGCCCAGATTGCCGAGGCGGCCAACGCCTGGGGCAAGGACGCGTTCGGACGTGAAGACTTGTTCAACGTGCAGAAGATCGTGCGCGGCGACACTGCCCTGGGCATCGCGGGCGATGCATATGGCAAGGAAAACACCCGTGCCGGCTACGGCCTCGACACCATCCTGAATGCGGCCAAGGGCAAGCAGGCCTGGGAGCTGAAAGAAGGCAAGGACACGCTGATGATGGCGTCCGACGTGGCTGAGGCGCTGTTTAGCGACAAGGATATGCGCAAGCAGTTCGACAAGGTCGGCGGCCAATTGATTGCTGGCGAAAGCGCGATCCGCGTCCAGGCCCAGATCCTGGCCGAGCAGCGCCAACGCCAGCAGGAAGCTGCGAAGGCACAGCAAGCGCAGCAGGCAGCCCAGGCTGAGGCTGCGGCGAAACAGCAGGCGGCCGACAAGGTGGCCGCGCAGCAGCGCAGTCAGGCCGGGGCATCGAACGCCGATTACTCCGAGGTTGACGCCAACATCGCAGCCCAGCAGGCAAAACGGGCGGAAATCGCCCGTGAGCGAGACCAGGCCACCACCTGGCTGGGCCGCGCCGTGGCTGACTTCAAGGACAATGCCTACGACGTTGCCTATAACGTCAAGGGCACCGTGCTGATGATCAGCGCGGACCCGAACAAGGCAGTCAAGGACGGCGTCAAGCTCGCGTCCGATACCGGCAAGGTGGTTGCCGCCAATGTGGTCGACCTGGCAGGCCGCTCGGCCAAGGTCGGCGGCGACCTGATTGACGGTTTCAGCGGCAACAAGCCTGGTACTGACCAGACTTCCGCATCGCTGATGAAGCTGCGTGACAACCTGTTGGCGAGTGCCGGTGCGGACCAGCGCGCCCTGATGTCCCAGTTCGTGCCGAAAGCAATCGACAAAGGCCTGACCGCGGTGCAGCAAGGGGCAGATGCCAGCATCACTTACCTGAGCCGCCAGGCAGCCAACGCGGCCCAATACCTCGACGCGCAGACCGGCCTGAACATCTCGGCCGACCTGACCAACTTCGCCGACCGGGCGGAGCGCTCGCCGAGCATCACCGCCGAGCTGGCGAAAGACGTGAGCGAATTCAAAGACCAGAAGATGAAGCAGGTCTACGAATACATCGACGATGTCGGCACCGGCAACAAGTGGTACTCGCCAGTAGTGGGGGCGGCACTGTACACCGCGACCAAGGTGCTCGATACCGGTGCCGACCTGGCGCTGGGTGGCGCCCGCATGACGGTCGACAGCGAATACCGCCACGAGAAGATCGAGAAGTTCGAGAAGCTGGAAGCGGTGCAGTCCACGGCGCATCTGTTTGGCCAGGGCGTGCGCACCGCGGTAAACGGTGCAGCCAGCGGCGCGATGATCGCCGTCGGCGGCGTGGTTGCCGTCACCGGCAACACGGAAACGGCCGACAACATCTTCGGTGCCGCGACCGACTTGCGCAACGACGAGCGGTTCCAGCCGATTCGCCAGGATGATTACGCCAAGGGCGTCCATATGGTCGGCGGCATCGCAGTTACTGTTGCCACCATGCCGGCCGGTGGCGCGGGCCTGGTGTTTGGCGGCCTGCAGTCGATCAACTCCGCCAGCGTCAAGATCGAACACGGCGCCTCGACCGAGAGTGCCATGGCTAGCGTCGGGATCGATCTGGCGGCCATGACAATTGGCGGCGCGTTGAATACAGCTGCGGTGGGCAAGGCGGCGCAGATGGGGGCTCCGTTAGGTGGTGCCATTGGCCGTGCCGAACAGGCCGTCGCCCGTGTGATGCAAAGTGAAGGCCGCGTTGGCTCGGCGCTAAAAGCGATCTCCGGCGATAAAATGCAGGCTGTGGCTGGCTTGGCGGTTGACGTTAGCGCCATGGCGGCCAAGAACGAGCTGACCGCCAACGACTTTGCAAGCAGTGCCGCCTTCAATGCGCTGGGCGCCATCATCGGCGGCCGCCGCGGCGTGCATATGCCGGAAGGCCCGGCACCGCGCAGTACGCACGGTGATGTCACGCCGGAAGTCCGTGTCGGCCGCGCTGCGGAAGCGGAGCCGGTGCTGCCAGGTCGCGCAAGCGACAGCCAGGCACCTGGCGCCGTGACGCCGAACCGCGTGTCGGCCGATGATCTGCTGGCTGCGTTGCCAATGCGCCAAGCGGTGGCAACGCAGGCCCACGTCGCGCCTAGTGCTGAACCGGTTGCCGTGCCGGTCCGTGTGTCCAAGCCAGAGGTTGAAGTTGTACGCCGCATTACGGCCAATGAAGTAAACGCCGAGATGGAAGCGGCGGGTATGCAGCAGGCGTGGATGAAGGACACGGAGGTGGTCGAGCGGATCGATCCTGCCGGAACTCAGTATCGCCAGGTGGTCAGCCAGGGGCAGGCAGAAGCTTGGGCGCGAGGTAAACCTGCCGCAGGGAACTGGGCAACGCGAGATCCGATCCCGAGCCAAAGTTACGCACGCAATGAACTGGCGATTCGACCAGAGTTCAAGTCTGATGTTTCGATTGAACTGACCTACGAATCGACTGCACCGCATCATGTGCGTGACGGTACTGTGGGCCCAATGGCCGACTCTCCGGGGGGGGGAAGCCAGGTACAGTTCATGGGCGACAAGAACCTGAAAGTCGTCGGTCAGCGCGAGTTGCCGGTCGAAGGCTCTCAGTTTGCTTCTGACGTAGTTGCACAAAAAGTCCGTGAGAGGAAGCCTTTCGATTCGGCGGCACCGGTGGATGTCAACAATCTGACTGCCAAAGACATCCCTTCATACAGGAGTGGGAACTTCAATTCCTGGTTTGATGCACGTACGCCAGCAGAAATTGGCACGATGTATAAGACCGAGGGCTTGCGCAATAAGATCGAGACTGGACTGCGTGGAGCAGGTGGCAAGCACGAGTTCTTGATGGTTGCTGAAGCGCCGCAATGGAGCAAATGGGGCGTTAGTGCCGAACATGTCCAACAAGACTTCGCTGTCAAGATTTCGGATCTAAACGAAGGCGGGTTGGCTAAGAACTGGAAACATTCGACAGGCGGCAAGGAACTGGCCCCCAATTCGAAGACCGCGCATAACGAGCTGCAAGCGATTATTAAGGACTCGAATTCCCTTGATGATTTCAAAACGAATATGAGGCCGTGGGCGGATAAATGGATGAATGGTGGTTATGAGGCATTGCCACCAGGCTTCCAAGGCAAAACGGCAGTGCGGAACCGCGCTGAGGCGGAGAATAGTTCCACGGCGTACAAGCTATCGTTCGACGAATCGCTGAATACGGTTGATCGATCGATGTCCGTGAAGGCTGGTAAGATTCTGGCAGAAGATGCCGTTGGTTCGGCATCCTATGCGCGATTGCAGCGACAGGGCACCGAAGTCCGGTTTGTCCACGATCCGAGCATGAGGGCGATGGGAGAGTTTGATTCGAACAGGAACACTGTAACCGTGAATATGGCGCGTCACTCAAATCCCGAGGAGGTTGCCTCCACTGTGGTCCATGAAGCGACGCACCAGAATGGTTTCTTCAATGGAGTTGTGCAAAACACACGCCATACGGAATATCAAGCCTATAGGAATGAGCACTTATTTATGACTGGCAAGCGACCATCATTGGCAGAGCGAAGGGAAATTTGGAACGACATGCAAGAGCTATATCCAGATTTGCCACAAGGGAAAAACCCATTTGGGGGCGCGCAATGACCCATATTGTTGCGAGTGACGTTACTGGAACAGAAGCCGTAAAGCTTATAGAGCAAGGGAAGAAGTTACTTTGCCCAGTCTGTGCGGCTACAATTGCAACTGTTCCTGAAAATTGGGTACTTGGAATGCCCTTGCATGGCATTCAATGCCCTAACGATCAGCAGCACTACATGATCCATTGCCAAGACGAAGGCGCTATGAAGGAAATGCGGGCTCGTATGAGGGCGCGGGCTCTGAAGAAATAGGTACTTGACTGGCTATTGCGTCGACATCCATCTCCGTGCGGATGGATGGCGCAGCGCGGTTACAATGCGCCTGCGGACCATGTTGGTGCGTGAATAGAAATTGGTGAGAGAGGAATGGCGATTAGAGATTATTCTGAGGAAGACGATTACTACGATCAAGGCTTCCATAAGGAGGGATTGGTTTCGGTGTGGGTGGGCCTTAGCGGTGATGACGGCGAGCCAGACCTCGATGTATTGCAGGATCTGTGCGGGGTCGGCTATTACCGATTAAGCGACCAAGAGCATTACAACTTTGGATTTGAACTGGTCGACTTGCGTCAGCTGCTTCAGCCGTTGTCTTACTCTAAGTCTTACGTCGAGGCGGCGGTGGCTATGGCATCAATGCGTGGCCTGCAAAAGGCACGATGGGTGACGGTACAGTACGATTTTAATTATGACCCAGCCAAGGTCCAGCGGCCGATAGCAAATGATCCAGTCTTCATTGGCAGTTTCCCTTACACTGTCCTGGACTCTCAACAAACGCAAGGCTTGATTGAATCCTTCGTTGAACGTCGCGCGGATGGCAAGGAGATCCACGAAGGAATGGATCTACTGAAGCTCGTACAATCCGGCTGGGAACCGCTGAAGATCACGCACGTCGGATGGGTATGCGATGGCCTGAACATTGGCTTTGACTACCCCGACGGGGTTTTAGCAAAAGTACTTCCTGGACGTCGCCATATTGCGTTGATCGAACGTGAACTCATTGTCGTCAATGCGCAGGGCCAACAACAGTATTCCATTGGCGGAAATCAGACGATTGGCGGCCAGGAGCGTGTAGGTGAATTCGGCTGGTTCGAGCCCGCAGTAAGACATCCTGACAAATGCTTTGGCGCGGTTTTCCAAGCCCACGGCCCCGCAGGCATTGAGCAATATCAGTTCGATATTGAAGTCGATACAGGCAAAATCGCAGAGATTCGTCGGATTCACTGATGCGAATGTATGCGCTGAACTGGCGGCGGGTACTTCATGTCTCGTCAGAGTCATGCAATGTCGACAACACTTTCCAGGCATACGTTATGGTGAGGTCCAGATAACAAGGACCCCTGCCGTATGGCGACGAATGCACAGGGTACGCGTGACGGTCTGGTGGAATGGGCGCTTCAGGTTCCGTTTCTATACGAGCAAACACCAGTATTGGCAGATGATGACGGGGCGCTTGAACAGATCCTGTTCGAAGGCATGAGCGACTTTTCCCTGAGCTAAGTGCTGAGGACAGTTCATGGCTCCAACAGTTGACGAAATCTACGAGCAGATCAAATCGCATCATCTGTTCTAAAGCCAGAACTCTCGCAGCAGTACAATGCAGCGGGCAAGGTCAGCAAGACCACCATGCGTACGGTGACGCCGAAGTCGACCAAGACTTACCAGTACACCTACGACTACTACGGTGATGGCCGCGAGAAGTCGATCCGCGCCTTTGGCGATGCCAGCGGCAACGCGACCTTCACCTACAACGCCAACGACAAGCTGGTGATGATGAACCAGGGCCGCGGCGATGGCCAGGACCGTGACGAGATCTCCCGTTACGCCTACGACAACGACGACCACATCGTCGCCAAGTGGCACGACAACGGCAAGGACGGCGCGCGCGACCGCATCGACTACGTCTACGCCCAGGGCAATCCGGTGGCCGAAACCGGCACCGCGATCCAGGGCGGCGCGTACACCGCGATCGATACCAGGAACTACGCGCTGTTCGAGAACTACGGCAAGGACTTCCCGGGCGGTACGACCTCCAGGTACACCGTCAAGGGCGGCGAGACGCTGCAGGGCTTAGCCAACACCCTGTGGGCAATCCGAAATGGGCTAACGATGCTCGGGCTGCTGGTTATGCTGACCGCCGAATGAACGTGCAGCTGTTCATTGAGACCGGGCTGGAAAATAGTGGGCGCTAAAAGCGAGATTCGAATGAAGAGAGAGTATTCTGAGTTTTTTGAGGAGTTTGGTGATGGCGTGCAGTACGCATCCATTGCTGAGGAAGTTGTCGCCAAATTTCGGGGACGATTGCCGGACTCCTTGCTGGAAGTGTGGCAGGAGCAAGGTTGGAGCTCCTATGGCGACGGGTTATTCTGGACCGTAAATCCGGATGAATATACTTGGTTGGTCGACGAGTGGGTTCACACCATAGAAGATATGCCCAACGACAGTTATTTCGTCATCGCGCGCAACGCCTTTGGTGAGTTTTATTGCGTCCGACAACATGGGGCCAGGGTATTTACCATCTGCTGTCCGTTTGCTGCGCTAATGGCGACGCGAGAAGCACTGAAAGATGGAAGCATCGATGACGCATTGGAGCTCTTTTTCGGTGGCAGAATGCCCGAGGATTTTGACTTTAACGATGAGGCCGAAAACCCGATGTTTGAAGCAGCTCGAACCGCTCTTGGCTCGCTCGGACCCGAAGAGATTTATGGCTTTGTCCCGATACTCCCGATGGGCGGTAGCGCTGACGTTGCGAATCTGCAAAAGGTGAAGCTCGATGTGCACATCGACATCGTCAAACAGTTCGCGGGTGTCAGGTTGATGACTGGCTGAGTGGGCGCATTTCCTTGGTCATCGAGTGCAGCGACTGGCACTTCCTTATATGACTGAGGGAGACCTGACATCCGCGTGGTTCCACTTGAAGTCGAAATTGGCGCAGCACTCGGAAGTCGACAATTTCCACGCAATGGCCGAGTCAACGGGGGCTTCGCCTCAGGAGCTGGCAAAGGAGGCTAAATATGGAACAACGGATGCCGTTACCGAACGTCGATGATTATCTTTTTGGACGTGGACTTACGCTCGCGGACTATTTCATTGAACAGACACCTGTGTCTGAAATGCTTTGCTATCGAGATGCAAACGGACGTGATTTCGATCTGCAAATTAATGATGCGCAATTCGCCGCAGCGGTGTTGACACGACTGAGGGATCTCGGCGTGCGAATTGTAAGGCTGGGTGGGGTTAAATCAATCGAAACTACTGATGCGGGCGCCCGCCCGCAATTTGAATCGCGAACAGCAGCAGAAATCACGCAGGCTTACATCGGCCAGCAGTCCTTTGCTGTAAAGGCGGCATCTTCGTTAAAGGGGCAGGTCGCCTGGTTAATCTCGTTATTTCAAGACATGCACGCGCAAGGCCGCCCGGTCGTCACAGGTCAACGCATTCAGTTGGGATTCTCCATGCTTACGGTTGGTCAGTCTCCAGACGGGACGCTAACGTTGTGGGAACCTGACTTTGAGCGTAACCCTTTCGTGGATTTGCGTGAACGTGTAGACGTGACTTTGGCATTGCTGTCTCAGCAAACCGGATTTATACGGCGCGCCAATTGTTCTACGGCGGAGATTTCGTTCCAGGACAAGATCGTGCTGGCTCGCGGAGCGCTTCAGGCGTCATCCATCTATTTGGAAAGAAGTGCTCCGAATCCGGAAAAGCATGATTCTGGATGGTTTATAGGTATTCGTAATAGCAATTCTGAATTTGAATTGGAGGCGATTTACGCTTTCCAGTTAATTCAACTACGCCCAGCTTTGTTGGAGGTGCTGGCCCTCCCTGCTGGCTTCATGGTTTCTATTGAAGGCAACCGGATCGTGGAGGTCGCCAATGAACACAATCAAGCGATTGAGATTCTGCCGGCGCCTGGTGCGGCAGGCGTTTCAAAGTGAGGTAGCGTGAGCGTGGATCAAATTGACGCATTTACCGAAGTCTGCCAGGACGGCAAGGAGATCGGTCCAGGAATGAGCTTCCAGACGCTCAGCCAACTCGACTGGGCACCGAATGACCAGCAATTAGGGCCAGGAAGAGCTTGCGGGGCAGATGTTTGAAGTTGAGTTTGCGGAAATCTAATCGCGGTGAGCAAGGCGTGTTTCGGACAGTTACCTTTTACCGAGCGAACATCACGGCGTTCAGCGTCCGCATAAAGCTGTCATTTCAAGTGGGCGCAGCCGAGGCAGGCCGCAGGTAGTCGACGCTCATTGAAGGCATTGCGCAATGCGGCGATGGTCTCGAAGCGGCTGGCGTCCTTGATGAAGCAGCACGGCATTTCGCGTCCGCCCAGGTCGTAATAGCGCATGCGGTCTTCATCCAGCAGGCCGCAGCGGAATTCTGTCGGCTGGCGCTGCAGCACAACGCGCTGGGGATAACGGCGCCTGTAATCGTCCTTGCCCTGCAAAGGCTGCACCATATGGCGCAGGCCGCGCCGGTGGCACCATTGGCGCACTTGTTGCACCGAGCCGGAAACGGCGACTGAGAAGATCGTGATTTCCAGCTTGCCGCGCAGGCTGTCGACGAACTCAATCACACGTTGCAGGTTATGGCGGCCGATGCTGCTGGCTTCCTCCGCGTCCAGCGTGTCGATGCTGATGCCGATCTGGCGGAAGTCGGCCAGGAAGTGTTCGGGATATTTGTACGTGCCGTTGGTGATGGTGAACGGCTCGGCGCCGATGGTGCGCGCGTAGGCGGCCATGGCGAAGAAGTCGCGGTTCAGCGTCGGTTCGCCTTCGCCTTGCAGCGACAGGCGGCGTGGCACGCCGTAGCGCGCGACGTGACTGGCGACGATGGCGCGGAAGCGTTCCAGCGGCATGTCGCCCTGGACCATGTCGCGCCCGGCGCAGTAAAAGCAGTCGAAGTTGCAGCGTGTGCTGACTTCTACCTGCACATCCATCATTGCTGGGCCGTGGCGTCCAGCGATTGCAGCAATTCCCTGCCGCGCTCGGCATACAGGTTGCTCGACGCAGCCGATTGCAGCAGTACGTCCAGGTGGCGGCGCGCGTCTTGCGCCTTGCCTTGGCGCGCCTGGTGCAGGGCGCTGAAGTACAGGGCCGGCGGGTGCACCGGGTCGCGTTCCAGGATGGCATTCCACAGCACTTGCGCCTGTTCGGCCTGGCCGTCGTTGAAGTAGGCCATCGCCAGCTGGAACTGCTCGGTCGGCGCGTCCGGGTGCAGTGCCAGGTAATGCTGGAACAGTTCCTGGGCGCGGCGTGGCAGGCCCAACTGGGCGTACAGGCGGGCCGTCATGGCGATCGCTTCCGGCTCGGGGGCATTGCCGGCCAGGACCAGCTTCAACTTTTCCAGTGCAAGGTCGAGCCGGTTGCTGTCGATGTGATGGCGGGCCAGGGCGACCAGTTCATCGGGCGCAAAAACAGAAAAATCGGTGCTGGACGTCATAGTGGAGAAAGAAAAGTTAAGTAATTTGAATGTCAACATGCTACCATACAATGTTTAATGTATTGCAGCATCTATTTCTAAAAAGGAAAAAGTATGTTCAGCAGCTGGAAACGCTGCGGCTTGCTGGCCGTGGCCTTGTTGATGTCGGCGTCTGCGCAAGCGGGCGTGCTGACGTTTGAAGACCAGGATCCTGGCGACTGGGTGGCGCCGCTGGAGGCGGGCTATGGCGGTTTTGAGTGGGGCAATGACCCCGCCGTTGTTTTCAAGGACTACATCCAGTCCCGCGGCTACCAATTGGGGACGGTGGGCAATGTGGGCTTGATCGGCTGGGACGGCATCATTTCGTTCTCGCGTGCGACCAAGTTCAATTTCGACCGCGCCGCCATTACCGCCGCCTGGAGCATGGATGAGGACGTACTGGTGCAAGGCTGGCGCAATGGCCAGCTGCTGTACACCAAGACCCTGCAGACCTCCTACAACGGTCCGTACTACTTCGATTTCGGCTTCAAGGGTGTCGATACCGTGAGCTTCCTGGGTACCGGCGGCATCGATGCCGGCTCGCAGGATGGCGCCGGGCCGCAACTGGTGCTCGACCAGATCCAGTGGAGCGTCGACCAGGTCGTCCCGCCTGGTGATGTGCCGGAACCGGCGTCGTTGGCGCTGATGGCCGGCGGCCTGGGCTTGCTGGCCCTGACGCGCCGCCGGCGTTCCTGATCAGTGCGTGCTGCGGCCGGTATAGGCCGACAGCATGACGTGCTGGCTGCTGTCGGTGCCGGCGCTTTGCTGGCGCTGTTCTTCCGGCAGCTTGTTGATATCGTCGATGATGCGCTGCATGTCGGCGTTCAGGGCCGGGTTGTCCTGGTTCAGTTCGATGCCGCGCTGCAGGTAGCGCAGCGAGTCGGCAAATTCATCGGCCAGCAAGTGGCGCAGGCCGCGGCCAAAGTGGAACAGGTATTTGTCCTCGCCCAGGTCGTCCAGCGCTACCAGCACATCGTTGGCGCGCGGGCCGTCGCCCGACGACAGGTACAGCAGCCCTAGCTGGAAGCGCGCGATCGCCAATTGAGGATTGGCGACGACGGCTGCTTCCATCGCGCTTGCCGCGCGGTCGTACATGCGCAGCGAGGCATAGCTGGCGCCCAGCATCAGCAGCGCTTCGGCGCTGGCATCGGGGCGGCTGCCCGCTTCTTTCAGGTAGGCCAGCGAGGTGGCGGAATCGCCGTTGCGGTCGGCCTCCAGCGACAGCTGCAGCAGCTCGGCCTGGTCCAGCATGGCGAGGGTGGGGTTGCTCATTTTCGTGGTCCGTTCTCAGTGTTTCGGCGCGCGTTGCGCCACAAAAGTGGTCAGGTATTCCTGCAGGCTCGGGGCATCGGCCGTCGGGCGCTGTTGCAGTGCGCGCGAGATCAGGC
>Ga0209257_1003806_pt1 | contig 12410 bp, 13 predicted proteins | sample AraplaCvi_mCL_r2_FD_184277 | JGI IMG/M metagenome (GOLD analysis project Ga0209257, IMG submission 184277) | Arabidopsis root microbial communities from North Carolina, USA - plate scrape MF_Cvi_mCL_r2 (SPAdes) (version 2) | ecosystem: Host-associated > Plants > Roots > Endosphere | place: USA...
GGAACAGCTTTTCCAGCTCGGCGCGCGCGCCGGCCTGCATCCGCGCCGGGATTTCCTCGCTGCGCAGTTCGAGAAGAAAGTCGGTCACAGCGTCCACCCCGGATATTTTTCGGTCCAGCGCTCGGACTGGCTGTCGATCCACGCCTTGCAGCTTCCCTTCGCGAGGTCGCGGACGCGCGCCATATAGTTGGCGCGTTCCTGCACGCTGATCACGCCGCGCGCCTGGAGCAGGTTGAACAAATGGCTCGCCTCGATCGCCTGATCATAGGCCGCGAGCGGGACATTCGCGGCGATCGCGCGTTTGCACTCTTCTTCGGCGGCCTTGAAGCCTGCGAACAGCGTGTCCGTGTCGGCGACCTCGAAATTCCATTTCGAGAACTGCTTTTCATTCTCGAGGAACACGTCGCCATAGCTCACCGCAGCGACATCGCCGACCGCGTCGGAAAATTTGAGGTCGTACACATTGTCGACATTCTGGATGTACATCGCAAGGCGTTCGAGGCCGTAGGTGAGCTCGCCCGCGACGGGCTTGCAATCGAAGCCGCCCATCTGCTGAAAGTAAGTGAACTGGGTGACTTCCATCCCGTCGCACCAGACTTCCCAGCCCAGCCCCCACGCGCCGAGCGTCGGCGATTCCCAGTCGTCCTCGACGAAGCGGATGTCGTGGAGCAGCGGATCGATGCCGATCGCGGCGAGGCTGCCCAGATATTGTTCCTGCAGGTCGGCGGGCGACGGCTTCAGAATCACCTGATACTGGTAATAATGCTGCAGCCGGTTCGGGTTCTCGCCATAACGGCCGTCGGTCGGACGGCGGCTCGGCTGGACGTAGGCGACGTTCCACGGCTCGGGGCCGAGGCTGCGCAGCGTCGTCGCGGGGTGGAAGGTCCCCGCCCCTACGCGCATGTCATAGGGCTGCAGGATCGCGCAGCCGCGCGCGCTCCAATAAGCGTGCAGCGTCAGGATCATGTCCTGAAAGCTGAGGACTTTCTTTTCCGCCGCGTCGGCCACTTTTTCCCGTCTTTCGCAGGTGCAACAATGTCCGCCGCCCTTGGCCCAGCACGGCCGTATGGTCAAGGGACAGGCGCAAGACGCCCTCGCCCGTTGTCATGCAGACAAAACTTTTTGTCAGGTGTTGTTGACATGGTCAGCGAATCGCGACATATAGTCAACAACACCTGACACAATGTCAGGCTGGGATGACCAGAGGTGATGCATGGAGAACCGGCTCAAGGTGCTTCGGGCGATGCGGAACTGGAGCCAGGCCGAACTGGCCGACCGGCTCGACGTTTCGCGGCAGGCGGTGAACGCGATCGAAACGGGCAAGTACGACCCGTCGCTGCCGCTCGCCTTCAAGCTCGCCCGGCTGTTCGGGATGCAGATCGAGGAGATTTTCGATGACGGTTTCAAAGGAGGCGGTGATGAGTGACGCAGGCAAACCCGCAAAGCGCCCGATGTCGCCGCGCCGGAAACGCTACCTCACCGCTCTCGGCCTGGCCGGCCTGTTCGGCGGGATACTCGGCGCGTGGATGCAGATCGCACAGAGCGGCGCCTCGCCGACCGATCTGGCGATGCTGAGCAACAGCCCGCTCACCCCGAATTTCGCGATGGGCGCGTCGGTTATCTGGGTCGTCGGCATGATCGTCTCGCTAATCCTCTATCACCGGTCGGTCGACGACCATGAGGAACGAGCGTACCTCTGGGCCGGAACCGCGGCGTGGTACACCTTCACCCTCGCCGCCCCGACCTGGTGGGTGCTCCACCGCGCGAGCCTCGCCCCGGCGCCCGACGTCATGCTGCTCTTCGTCGGCGCACTCGCCGTCAATCTGGTGGTGTGGCTCTGGCTCAAATATCGCTGACTTTCCCTCTCCCCTTCCCTCCATACCCCGGCCATAAGGCCATCCAAGAAAGGTGTTTTTCGATGAAGACCTGGTTCAAGTCGCTCGTCTCGACCTGCGCGATCCTTCCCTTTGCGGCCCTGACGCTGACGCCCGGACAGAGCGCTGTCGCCAAGGAGTCCGCGGCCCCGGCGGCCACGCTGACGACGGCCAAGCCCGCGATCTGGGCAGTCTCCGACGCCGACACCACCATCTATCTGTTCGGATCGGTGCATGTGCTGAAGCCGGGCCTCAGCTGGTTCGACGGCGCCGTGAAGCAGGCGTTCGACAAGTCGGACGAAATGGTGCTCGAACTCGTCCTGCCCGAAGACCAGGCAGAAGTCGCGAAAGTAACCTTTCCGATGGCGACCGACAGCAGCGGCAAGACGCTGCCGCAGAAGCTCGATCCGGAAGCGCTGAAGGCGTATCAGGCGGTGATGACCGGGCTCGGCCTCCCCGCCAATGCGTTCGATAGCTTCAAGCCTTGGTTCGCAGCAGTCACGCTGTCGGTCCTGCCGCTCACCAAGCTTGGCTATGACCCCGAACAGGGCGTCGAGAAGCAGCTCACCGCGGCCGCGAAGAAGACCGGCAAGCCGATCTCGGGCTTCGAGACGCTCGAGGAACAGCTCGGCTTTTTCGACACCCTGCCCGAAGCGCAGCAGATCGCCTTCCTCAACTCGACGGTGAAGGATATCGACAAGCTCGGCCCGACGCTTGACCGCATGGTCGGATTGTGGAGTCAGGGCGATCCGAAAAAGCTCGCCGCCGAGATGAACGAAAGCATGAAGGCGACCCCCGAACTCACCAAGACGCTGCTCTGGGACCGCAACCAGCGCTGGGCCGACAAGATCAAGGCGCGGATGGACAAGCCGGGTACGGTCTTCGTCGCGGTCGGTGCCGGCCATCTGGCAGGCGAGCACAGCGTTCAGGACTATCTGAAGGCGCTTGGGCTGAAAGCGAAGCGCGTCCAGTGACAGGTGCCGGGGCTTTTCCCCGCCGGCACCGGGGTCGCCGCATCGCGGCGGCCCTTTTGCCGTTGCTGCTCGCCGCGTGCGGGACCGAGCCCGAGGTAGCGGCCAAGCCTGCGATGTGGCTGGTCGAGGATGCCGACACGCGCGTCTATATGTTGGGGACGATGCACGCGCTGCCCGCGGGCATCGACTGGAACCGCGGCAAGGTCGCTAAGGCCGCCGCTTCAGCTGATGAATTGATGCTCGAGCTTTCGCCGCGGCAGCTTGCCGAAGCGGGTGCCGTATTCCAGGCGCTGGCCCCGCGCGACAAACCACTCGCGATGGAAAAGCGCCTGCCGCCAAAGGCCCTCGCGGCCTATCGCAAACTCGAGGGCGGAAGCGACTTCGGCGGCGAAAAGCTCGACGACTGGGCGGTGCTCGTATTGATGGGGCAGAAGGTCGCGGCCGAAGCCGGGCTGTCGCCGGCCGACGGGGTGGAGGCGGGCCTGACCGCAACTTTCCGGACGGCCGGCAAGCCGATCTCGGGCCTCGAAAGCGCAAGGACACAGCTGATGCTGTTCGAGACGCTCGATCCGGCAACCCAGCGGACGCTGCTCGCGAGCGCGGCCGAAAATGCCGATCATGCGCTGGCTGACGTCAGCGCCATGGCGGCGGCCTGGTCGCGCGGCGACGCCGATGCGCTGGCTAAGGTCATCAACGAGGATGTCGACCGCGTTCCCGCGGCGCGCAAGGCGATCATCACCGACCGCAACCGGCGCTGGAGCGGCTGGGTCAGGACGCGTATGGACAAGCCAGGCACGGTGCTGATGGCGGTCGGCGCTGGCCATCTGGTCGGGACCGACAGCGTCCCTGCGCTGCTGGCGGCCGAGGGCTATAAGGTGACGCGGGTCCAGTAAGCGGCTGGCGCTTGCATTTCTGCCGCTTCCCCGCTATGCGCCCGCGCTTCCGTCATGGTCATCCCTGGAGGCGTGGCGGAACTGTGTAACCGTACTCGGAGAATGAATATGAGCGATCAGCTGACGCTGACGGCCGAGACGCGCGAACGCGGAGGCAAGGGAGCCTCGCGTGGTCTGCGTCGTGAAGGCCGTGTCCCCGCCGTCGTCTATGGCGGCAACGAAGATCCCCTGATGATCCACGTCGAAGAAAAGCTGCTGATGAAGCAGCTGATGACGGGTCACTTCATGAACTCGGTCGTGATGATCGAAGTTGGCGGCAAGACCATTCGCACCCTGCCCAAGGACGTTGCGTTCCACCCGGTCAAGGATCGCCCGATCCACGCCGACTTCCTGCGCATTTCGAAGGACGCCAAGGTCCATGTCGAAGTGCCCGTGTCGTTCGCGAACGAAGAAGCTTCGCCTGGCCTGAAGCGCGGGGGTGTTCTGAACATCGTCCGCCACGAGCTGGAACTGGTCTGCGAAGCGGACAAGATTCCCGACGAAATCTCGATCGACGTCACCGGCTTCGATGTCGGCGATTCGATCCACATCAGCAACGTCACCCTGCCCAAGGGTGTCGAAAGCGCGATCACCGACCGCGATTTCACCATCGCGACGATCGTCGCTCCGTCGGCGCTCAAGTCGAGCGACGGCGACACGACGAAGGACGAAGGCGAAGGCGCCGCTGAAGCCTAAGCGTTATCGGGCCGCCTTCCATCGGGAGGCGGCCCTTTCCATGGCCCCGGGAAAGGCACTGCCATGCAGCTCTGGGTCGGTCTCGGCAATCCCGGGCCCCAATATGCGATGCATCGTCACAATGTCGGCTTCATGGCCGTCGACGTCATCGCCGACATGCATGGCTTTCTCGCTCCCGCGAAGAAATTCCAGGGCTGGATCCAGGAGGGCCGAATCGGCCGCGAGCGCATTCTGCTCCTCAAACCCGGCACCTTCATGAACGAAAGCGGCCGCAGCGTGCGCGCCGCGATGGATTTCTACAAGCTGGCGCCGCAGGACGTCACCGCCTTCTACGACGAGCTCGACCTCGCGCCGATGAGGGTAAAGGTCAAACAGGGGGGCGGCGCAGCGGGCCACAACGGTATCCGCAGCATGATCCAGCACATCGGCGACGATTTCCGCCGCGTCCGCATCGGCATAGGCCATCCCGGTCACAAGGACCGCGTCACCGGCCATGTGCTCGGCAATTATCACAAGACCGAGATCGAACCGCTGACCGACCTGCTCGGCGCGATCGCCGCCGAGGCGCCATGGCTCGCCGACGGCGACGATGTGCGCTTTCAGAACGACTTGGCGTTGCGGTTGAACGGATAAGGCTCGGGCCGGTCAGGCGCTCGGCGACGGCGCAGCTTCGGCCGATTTGCGGCTGCGCAACATGATCCACGGCACATGGCCGGGCTCGAAGCGCGTGCGCAGGTCACGCTGGAAATAGGGCGGCATGTGATCGCCGACGATCAGGATGTCGGTGTCGGGGAAATCCGCCTTCATGATCTCCGCGGTAATGCTGTCGGCCAGTTGCTTTTGCAGCTCGAAACTGCGGCAGAGCATGGGATAATCCTCGCGCCATTCGGCGGTGCCCAGCCTGCAATTGTCGGTGCCAAGCGCATGTTCGGCCGCGACGGGAATATGTCCGTTGACCGTCAGCCAATAGAGGAATTTGCGCTTCTCGGGCGCCTGGCGCAGCCGTTCGCCGATGATGCGCGGAACGTCGCGATCGCAGGCGCCGGGAAAAACACTGCCGCAGTGGCCGGCACCCATCGCGAGAATCTGGTCCGAGAACAGCGAGCGTTCGAAGCCGATCTTCGGATACCAGGTTTCGCGGTCGAAGAAGGTGCCGTTGAAGCTGTGCAGCGATTCAACCTGGAACCCCGCCTTGCGAAACTTCTGCGGCAGGCAGTCGGGATGGTCGAAATCGTAAGTCTCGTAATCCGACCATGCGGCGCACAGCTCGCGCAGCTCGGCGCTGGTCGTTGAACCGAAAAAGGGGTTTGTCCCGCGCGTTACTTCATAGCGGCTGCTCCAGCGCGCCGGATTCCACATCTGGTCGAACAGCTTCCGGTCGAACGGATCGGACGAGACGCCCAGCGATTCGACGACGATCACGACCAGGTTGCGCGCGCGAAGCGTCGAGGGCGCGATATGGTTCTGGATCACGGCAGAATCGACCGGCATCCCCGCGGGTGCGCTCATGCTGTACGAACCGCGCGTTCCCGCCGTGGCCACCATGTCGACGTTGATCAGCAAGGCGACGAGGCCCAGCGCCAGAAACTTGTGATCGCGCGTCTTGAGCGGCGGGATACGCGATCCCATCGCGATCAGCGCGATCAGCGAGGCGACCAGCAGCAGTCCGCCAACCAGATATTCCGGCGACTGCGACGGATGAAGCTCGCCTGCGAACTGGAGCGAGCCGAACATGGTCGCCCAGTTGAGGTTGAAGGTCATCGCGACGTAAGTCAGCAGGTTGAAGATGAACAGCGCCACCGCGACGGCCGTGCGCAGGACATGATGGCTCCAGCTCGACAGCAGTACCGCGAGCAGGCCGCACGCCGCCATCGAGGCCGTCATGCTGGGCCCGCCGATCGGCCACATGGCGATGAAGGCGAGATTGGGCAGCAGCAGCCACCAAACGCCCCAACGCCAAGGAAAATTGCGCACGATCTGTAGTTGCAAGGCCTGATCCCCGATGATGCGCGCGGGCGCATGCGCCTCGCCCCACGATGCGGCTTTAACGAAGCATGGTTAGCATCCGGTAAAATTGCGGCCGATGCGCCTTTTGCGCGCCCTCGGGCCCACGCGAGCGATGCGTGTCAAATCACCGTCATATAAGTCATTGCTTTCAGACACGTTCCGGCAACGCCGATGACACTTCCCTCTGCAATCGGGGGCCACCCAAGGCGGGACGGCGAGTCCCGGGGCTGAACCGAAAAAGGGGAACTGCATGTCACATCTTACCGACGAGGCGCGCGCGCCATACCGCAACGAAGCTGCCGGACTGCCCGGCCCGGACAGTCTGGAAGCGATCGTCGCCGAAAATCCGTCGCGCCGTTCGCTCCTGCTCGGCCTCTCGGCATTGCCCGCCCTCGCGCTTGCCGCGTGCAGCGACGATGACGGCGCGCCGCCGATTACGGTGACGCCTACCCCGACGCCCACGCCCACTCCGACGCCTACCCCGACACCGCCAAGCTTCGCGGTCACTTTCGCCGCCGTCGCCGCGAACCAGGACGACAAGGTCACCGTGCCTGCGGGCTACACCGTCGATGTCCTGCTGAAAGCCGGGGATTCGGTCGAGACCGGAACCCCCTATTCGGGCAGCTTCCCGACTCCCGCGGTCGCCGAGAAGTGGGCCGGCGGCAACCACGACGGCATGGAGTATTTCACACTGACGGGCGTCGATCCGAACACCGGCGGCCTTCTGGCGATGAATCACGAGCTGCCCGATTTCAACATCCTGATGGCAGGCACCTATGATGCGGCGACCGCAACCGCCGACCAGAAAGCGCTCGCGCTTTCGGCTGTCGGCATCAGCGTCGTCGAAATCGCCAAGGGCACCGACGGAAAATGGTCGGTCAAGGCCGGCTCGACCTTCAACAAGCGCTATACGGGCAATACGAACTACCGCGCCGGCGGCCCCGCTGCGGGCCTGCTGTCGACCCCGATCAAGGGCATGCTGAACAATTGTTCGAGCGGCCGGACGCCGTGGGATACCTATCTTACCTGCGAAGAGACGATGGACAATTATCTCGACCCGACGCAGCCGCGGAACAATTATGGCTGGGTGGTCGAGATCGACCCCTCGCGCGAACTGTCGCAGCCGACGAAGCGCACCGCGATGGGCCGCTTCAACCACGAAAATGTCGCCTATATGGCGAACGCCGACCGCCGCGTCGCTTTCTATATGGGCGATGACACCACCCCGGGCTGTATCTATAAATTCATCCCCGAGCGCGCGTACAGCACGACGCGGGCGGCCAACGCCGACCTGCTCGACTATGGCACGCTCTATGTCGCGCGCTTCAACGCCGACGGCACCGGCGAATGGCGTGCGCTGGTCGTGGGCCAGAATGGCCTGACCGCCGGCGCATCCGACCCCGGCAACGTCAGCCAGAGCACGACGCCGCCGGCAGCGACGATCGTCAATTTCAACAATCAGGCCGATGTTCTGATCAACACCCAGTCGGCGGCGCGCGTCGCCGGCGGGACCGTGATGGACCGTCCCGAGTGGATCACGGTCGCGCCGAACAATCAGGCGGTTTTCGTCACGCTGACCAACAACAGCGGTCGCCGTGTCACCGATCCGATGAACCCGCGGGTCACCAATCTCCACGGGCACATCCTGAAGTTCCGCGAAGAAGCGGACTCTCCGCTCGCAACGAAGTTCAGCTGGGAGATATTCCTGCTAGCCGGAGATCCCTCGCTGTCGTCGGGCGGTGCGAACCTGTCCGGCAACATCAACGGCGACACCTTCTCCAGCCCCGACGGCATCCGCATCGACCCGCAGGGCCGTATGTGGGTCCAGACCGACCACAGCGTCCCGGGCAATTCGGGCGTCACCGGCAAGACCATCGACCAGGCCTTCGGTCACAATGCGATGTTCCATGTCGACCAGACGACGAAACAGTCGAGGCGTTTCCTGGTGGGGCCACTGGGCTGCGAGATCACGGGTCTGGCCTATACGCCGGACCTCAAGACCTTCTTCGTCAACATCCAGCATCCGACGGGCAACTGGCCGGTCGCGGGCGAACAGCCGCGGTCGTCGACCGTCGTGGTCCGCCGCACCGACGCCCAGCCGGTCGGCAACTGATCGCGCGCCGCCCGCTCCTTCGCGGGAGCGGGCGGCGGCCTCAGACGAATTTCATATCGCCGAAGATCCAGCGCCACGGCGTGCCGGTCTCCCCGAGAATGGCCTTCACGATCATGGGAAAGGCCGCCTCGGCGCGAACGTCGTTCGACATGATCAGCACGCAGCGCTGCTTTTCTTCGAGGCAGACGAGCGTGTTTCCGGTCGAATCATTATGTCCGCCTCGAAAGAAGGCGCGGCCCTGCGGCCCGCTGAAGGTGATCAGCCCGACGCTCGACGCAATTCCAGGCGGCTGCTCGGCGACCGGCGCGTCGCCCGCCAGCGTCGGGAATTGCGACCGCGACCGGATCGGCAAGCCCGGCCGCAGCAACTCGGCGCGCGCCGCCTTCGACAGCCCCTCCCCCGACACGAGCGCGGCGGCAAAATTGGCGAGATCGGTGATCGTCGTATCCATCGACCCCGCCATCCGGACGCGACCCCGCTCGTCGTGCGGCACGGCCTTGCCGTCCAGCTCCCAGCCATCGGCAAGATCGGCAGCAAAGCTGGGGTGCCACACAAGACTGGTGTCCGGCATCTTCAGCGGATCGAAGACGATCCGCTGGACCTCGGCGCCCACCTTCAGCCCCAAGCCCTGCTCAATCCCGAATTGCAGCAGCATGATCCCCTCGCCCGAATAGCCGTAGCGGCTCCCCGGATCGAAATGGATGCGAAGCTTCCCGTCGGGTTCGAGGAAGGAGAAATTTGCGAAACCGGTGCTGTGGTTCAGCACCATGCGCGGCGTAATATTCTGCCAGCGCTCGTCACCGGCGAGGTCGCCCCAATTGCCATAGGCATCGAGGTTGCCGTAGTCGGGGAGCGGCTTTTCGAGCATCGCCGCGATCGGCTGGTCGAGATCGACCTTGCCCTCGTCGACCAGCCGCAGCACCGAATAGGCAAAGACCGCTTTGGTCAGCGACGCGCCGTACATGATCGTCCGCGGCGTCAGCGGGTCGCCTCTGGCATTACGATCGCCGAAGGTCTGCACCGACACGACCTTGCCCCTGTCGATCACCGCGATCGCCAGCCCGCGCGCGCCGGTCTTCGCCATGGCCTGCCGTGCGGTTTCGGCAACCGCAGCCTCCCCCGGAAGGCTATGGGCGGCGACGGGCGCCGCACCGAGTAACAGCGGCAGGATCAAGGACAGTCTGGCAAGGCGCATAGCTATCTCCCTGATTTCAGGAAGATCAACTGTTATATTACAATAATACAGCTTGCAAGCGACTCATGGCCGTTTCGGCGGCGGTGGTGGCGAGCCGTCGGGCGTCGGCGACATGACGATCACGCACATCGTGCGATGCACCGGATGGCTGCCGCAGGCGACGCCGGCATAACGTCGATCGGCGTCGAGCAGCCCGATCCGGTGCCCCCGCCCCGGCACGCCGTCGTCGATCAGCAATTGATGGATCACACCGTCGGGGCTGTGGTGCCCGTAGGTGATCACTTCGCTCACATAGCGCCCGCCGCCACGGGCGAGCATCCGCTCGCCGGGGCCGCGGCCGTTCGTATAGTGGCCGACCGCGCCCGAGCGCGACTGGACCGCTACATGATCGGCCGCCGCGCGCGCCAGAATTTCGCTCCAGGCGAGGCGCGGCAGCGGCTTTTGACCGCGCAGGTCGCGGATCGCCTCGTCGACCGCCGCGACGCCTTCGTTCGTCATGATGTCGATCTCGCTCCCCTCCTCGGCAATCAGCAGCTTGCCCTCGAAACGCGGCCGATAGCTGCGCAATATGTCGCGATAGGCATCCGGATCGTCACGAAAGCGGTTGAGTTCGGCCAGAACTCCGGCCTCGAAGCGGCTGGGCGCAGCATAGGCGGCGGCAGAAGCGAGGCTGCACGCGGCAGCAACAATCCAGAATGAGGCGTATCTCATCATCTCCGGTATAATTCCTGCCGCTTAACCTGCCGCAACCGGCGCAAAGACTGGCATCGGGCGCGACTTGGCGCTAGGGGCGCGGGCAAGAAGCGGCGACACGCCGAACCTCACGGAGTTTTTATGGGTTTCAAATGCGGGATCGTCGGTCTGCCCAACGTCGGCAAGTCCACTCTCTTCAACGCGTTGACCGAAACGGCGGCGGCGCAGGCGGCGAACTATCCGTTCTGCACGATCGAGCCGAACATCGGCAACGTCGCGGTGCCCGATGCGCGGCTGGAAAAGCTCGCGGCGATCGCGAGCAGCAAGAAGATCATCGCAACGCAGCTCGCCTTCGTCGACATCGCCGGGCTCGTACGCGGCGCGTCGAAGGGCGAAGGGCTCGGCAACCAGTTCCTCGGCAACATCCGCGAAGTCGATGCAATCGTCCATGTGCTGCGTTGCTTCGAGGATGACGACATCCAGCATGTCGAGAACAAGGTCGATCCCGTCGCCGACGCCGAGACCGTCGAAACCGAACTGCTGCTCGCCGATCTGGAAAGCCTCGAAAAGCGTGTCCCCGCCTTCGCCAAAAAGGCCGCACAGGGCGACAAGGAAGCCAAGATTGCCGCATCGGTTCTCGGTCAGGCGCTCGACCTGCTCCGCGACGGCAAGCCCGCGCGCCTTGTCGAACCCAGGGACGACGAGGAAGCCCGCGTCCTTCGGACCGCCCAGCTTCTGACGTCGAAGCCCGTCCTCTATGTCTGCAATGTCGACGAAGGCAGCGCCGCGAACGGCAACGCCTTCTCGGAAAAGGTCTTCGCCAAGGCCGCATCCGAGGGCGCGCAGGCCGTCGTCGTTTCGGCGGCGATCGAGAGCGAGCTGGTGACGATGGACATGGCCGACCGGCTCGAGTTCCTCGAAGAGATGGGCCTGCATGAAACCGGCCTCGCGCGCGTCATCCGTGCCGGTTACGAATTGCTGCACCTGATCACCTTCTTCACCGTCGGCCCGCAGGAAGCGCGCGCGTGGACCGTGCATCAGGGCGCGAGCGCGCCCGAGGCCGCGGGCGAGATCCACAGCGATTTCCAGAAGGGCTTCATCCGCGCCGAAACCATCGCCTATGACGACTATGTCGCGCTCGGCGGCGAAGCGAAGGCGCGTGAGGCAGGCAAGCTGCGCGCTGAAGGCAAGGCCTATGTCGTGCACGACGGCGACGTCATGCACTTCCTCCACAGCTAGCCCCTCTCCCTCCCGCTTGCGGGAGGAGCGTCAGGGCTCGAACGCCGCCAGGATCGGGCACGGCCCCTTGTCGCTCGCCGCGCATTGGTCGGCGAGGCGCGCGAGAGCGGCGCGGGTTTCGGTCATTTGCGCGATCTTTTCGTCGAGGACGTCGATTCGCTGGCGCGCGAGCGCGCGGACGCGCGGCCGGTCGTCGCTTTCATCGAGCGCCAGCAGCTCGGCGATTTCTTCAAGCGTGAAGCCCGAGACCTGTGCCGAGCGGATGAATTTCAGGCGGCGCACATCCTCTTCGTCGTAGCGCCGGATACCGCCGCCCCAGCCGTCGCCGCCGCTGCGCGCCGGCGTGCCCATCAGGCCGCGGCGCTGGTAATAGCGGATCGTTTCGACGCCGACGCCGCCCGCATGGGCCAGTTTTCCGATCGTGAGCTGCATCGCTTGACTCCGTACCATGGTACGGAGGTTATATGGGTGGGCATGACGAAACAGGCAACCCTCCACCGCATGGTCATGCCGGGCCACACCTGCCCTTATGGACTGAAGGCGAAGCATCTGCTGACAAGCCGCGGCTTCACCGTCGACGATCGCTGGCTGACGACGCGCGAGCAGGTCGATGCTTTCAAGTCCGAACATGGCGTCAAGACGACGCCGCAGACCTTCATCGACGGCGCCCGCATCGGCGGATACGAC
>Ga0209257_1003809_pt1 | contig 12408 bp, 13 predicted proteins | sample AraplaCvi_mCL_r2_FD_184277 | JGI IMG/M metagenome (GOLD analysis project Ga0209257, IMG submission 184277) | Arabidopsis root microbial communities from North Carolina, USA - plate scrape MF_Cvi_mCL_r2 (SPAdes) (version 2) | ecosystem: Host-associated > Plants > Roots > Endosphere | place: USA...
ACCTACAAGGCGCAGTGATCAGCGGCGGTTCTGTCGCTTCTTCCAGCCCATTTCCTCGAGCTCGAGCAATTCCATCGGGACATGGATGGTACGGATCGCGAGCCGCACCTCGATCAGGAACAGCGCGAGCGACAAGAGCAACAGCAGCATCGCCACGGCGAACACCCACGCCGCCGCGAGCCCGAGATCGAAGCCCGCGACGGCCTGCGTAAAGAGCAACGCGACGAGCAGGCAGACGACGATGCCGCACGCGACCGCGGCGGCGATCGAATTGTTGATCACATCGATGCGCCGGTCGACGACGCGCAGTTCGGCGACGACGCGCTCATGCTCGTGCCCCTCGGTCTCGCCCCAGAGCGCGATCAGCGCGCGCGAACGGTCGACTACGCGCGCGAGCCGGCCGGTAAAGACGTTGAGAAGGCTGCCGGTCGCCACCAGCAGGAATACCGGCGTGACCGACAGCTGGATCGTCTCGGCGATGGCGCCGAGGCCGGAGGCCATTAGCCGCCCGCCGCGACCGACGGAGTGTTCACGCCGTGCATCTGCAGGAACTTGCGGACGTTGCGCGCAGCCTGACGGATGCGCTGTTCATTCTCGACCATCGCGATACGGACATAGCCTTCGCCGTCTTCGCCGTAACCGACACCCGGCGCGACAGCGACCTTGGCATGGGTCAAAAGCTGCTTCGAAAATTCGAGGCTGCCCATTTCTTTCAACGCGGGCGGCAGCGGCGCCCAAGCGAACATCGACGCAGGCGGGCTCGGAATGTCCCAACCGGCGCGCGCGAAGCTTTCGACCATGACGTCGCGGCGCTTCTGATAGAGTTCGCGATTCTTCTGGACGATGTCCTGCGGTCCGTTGAGCGCCGCGCAGGCGGCGGCCTGAATCGGCGTAAAGGCGCCATAGTCGAGGTACGACTTCACGCGCGTCATTGCCGCGATCAGGCGCTTGTTGCCGACCGCAAAGCCCATGCGCCAGCCCGCCATCGAATAGGTTTTCGACATCGAGGTGAATTCGATCGCGACATCTTTCGCGCCCGGCACCTGCAGGATCGAGGGGGTCGGATTGCCGTCGTAGTAGAGTTCCGAATAGGCAAGGTCGCTGAGGACCCAGACCTTGTTCTCCTTCGCCCAAGCGACGAGCCGTTCGTAGAAGGCCAGGTCGACGGCTTCGGCGGTCGGGTTCGAGGGATAGTTCACGACAAGGATCGACGGGCGCGGAACGGTGAAGGCCATAGCCCGGTCGAGCGCGCGCCAGTAATTCTCGTCGGGCGTCGTCGGCACGCTGCGGATTGTCGCGCCGGCGATGATGAAGCCGAAGGTGTGGATCGGATAGCTGGGGTTCGGCGCCAGAACGACGTCGCCGGGACCGGTGATCGCCGTCGCGAGGCTCGCAAGCCCCTCCTTCGACCCCATCGTCACCACGACCTCGCTCTCGGGGTCGAGTTCGACGTTGAAGCGGCGTGCATAATAATTCGCCTGCGCGCGGCGGAGGCCCGGAATGCCCTTCGACTGCGAATAGCCATGCGCGTCGGGCTTCGCCGCAACTTCGCACAATTTGTCGATCACATGCTGCGGCGGCGGCAGGTCGGGGTTGCCCATCCCCAGGTCGATGATGTCCTCTCCCGCGGCGCGGGCCGCCGCACGCATCGCATTGACTTCAGCGATGACATAGGGCGGCAGGCGCTTGATGCGATAGAATTCATCTTCGGACATGGGAAACTAGAACAACTCCTTTTCGTTATGGACAGGTTGACGCGAGCGGCAGCCTCGCCAGCCGCTTCGCCGCTCGTTATAGGCATAATATCCGCACTGACCAGCAGGAACGAGCATGAGCGATACGGGCAAAAACGACACGACCGAAGCGCCGAACCCCTTCATGCCATCACCCGACGATCTGCAGCATTGGGCGAGCGTCATGGGCCGTGCGCAGCAGATGATGCTCGACTATGCGCTGAGTCAGGCGAACCAGGGTAACAGCGCCGCCGCGGGCCTGTTCGACCCCGCGAGTTGGCTGCAGAATCCGACGACGCAGGCCTGGGCCGAACAATCGGCAAAAATGTGGGAGCAAGGCGTCACCTTCTGGACGTCGATGGCGACGCTCCAGCCGCCCTTCGCGCCGGCCGCCGACGCACCGCAGGACAAGCGCTTCGCCGACCCCGACTGGACCGCAAACCCTGTGTTCGCGCTGATCCGCCAGACTTACGGCCTCCTGACCGAGCAATTGCTGACGACGACGCGGACGATGCAGGGGCTCGACGAGCATGCGCGCGCGAAGATGGAGTTCGCCGCGAAGAATATGGCCGAGGCGCTGTCACCCTCGAACCTCGCGATCACCAATCCGCAGGTGATCAAGCGCGCGGTCGAGACGCGCGGCGAAAGCCTGCTCAAGGGTCTGAAGCACATGCTGACCGACCTGTCGCGCGGGCAGCTTTCGCATGTCGATCCCGACGCGTTCGAGGTTGGCGTGAACATCGCGACCACCCCTGGAAAGGTCGTCCACGAAACCGACCTTTACCAGCTCATCCAGTATGAGCCGGCGACCAAAGATGTCTTCAAGGTCCCGCTCGTCATCTTCCCGCCGTGGATCAACCGCTTCTACATCCTCGACCTCAACCCCGCCAAAAGCTTCGTCAAATGGGCGGTCGAGCAGGGCCTTACCGTCTTCATGGTGTCGTGGAAGTCGGCCGACGCCTCGATGAGCGAGATTATCTGGGACGACTATATCGCAGCGCAGGTCGACGCGATCGATACGGTGCGCGAATTGCTCGACGTCCCTTCGGTTCACACGATCGGCTATTGCGTCGCAGGCACCACGCTCGCCGCGACGCTCGCTATGCTCGCCGCGCAGGGCGAGGCCGACAAGGTCAAGTCGGTGACCTTCTTCACCGCGCAGGTCGATTTCGAGCTCGCGGGCGATCTCAAGATGTTCGTCGACGACAGCTACCTCACCCTGCTGCAGCAATTGTCGGCGGGCGGCTTCCTCGACGGACGCTATATGGCCGCGACCTTCAACAGCCTGCGCGGCCGGGATCTCATCTGGAATTATGTCGTTGGCAATTATCTGCTCGGCAACGACTATCCCCCGTTCGATCTGCTCTACTGGAACGGCGACACGACCAACCTGCCCGCGAAGTGGCACCGGCAATATCTTATCGACCTCTATCGCGACAACCGCATGGTGATCCCGAACAGCCTGTCAGTGATGGGCACGCCGATCGACCTCAAGAAGATCAGGACCCCTGCTTACATCCAGGCCGGCCGCGAGGATCATATCGCACCGCTCGCCAGCGTCTGGCGGCTGATGGACCATCTGTCGGGGCCGAAGACCTTTCTGCTCGCGGGCTCGGGCCACATCGCGGGCGTCGTCAATCCGCCCGCTGCGGGCAAATATCAATATTGGACCGGCGACAATGGGGCCGCTACGCTCGACGACTTCGTTGCGGGCGCCAGCGAGACGAAGGGCAGCTGGTGGCCGCACTGGATCAGCTGGATTTCGGAACAGGATAGCGCAAAAACACCCGCAAAGGGCTCGCGCATCCCCGGGAAGGGCGCTAAAAAGGCGATTGAGGACGCGCCGGGCCGCTACGTCAAACAGCGGTAATATTGGCGGTTTATAGCGGCCTCGGGCAAGGGCCCGAACAATTTTTGTGCACTGCACAATTTTTCTCTTGAAATCGCTGATCCACTCCTATATTGTGCACTGCAACATAAAGGAGTTGTCCCGATGGCTACCAAGATGGATAGTGCCGAAAAGGCTTTCGAAGCCGCGACGCTGGAAACCGCCGCCAAGCCGGTGGCTGCTCCTGCCGCTCCGGTCGTCGAAGCTGCTCCCGCAGTGAAGGCCCCGGCGCCCGCAAAGATCAAGACGGTGAAGGCAAAAGCCAAGCCGGCTGCGAAAAAGGCCGCTGCTCCCAAGGCAGTCGCCCAGAAGGTCGCTCCCAAGAAGGCGACCGCGAAGAAAATCGCTCCCAAGCCCCTCAAGGCAGCGCCGAAGCCGGTTGCCGCCGTCAGCAAAGGAATCAAGACCATGAACGATACCGTCAAGAAGTTCGCCGACGAAGCCAAGACCCGCGCCGAAACCCTGACCGCCGATTTCCAGGCGCGTTCGAAGGACGCTTTCGCGAAGTCGAGCAAGCTCGCTGAAGAAGCCGTCGAATTCAACAAGGCGAACGTCGAAGCGCTCGTCGAAGCCGGCAAGATCGCCGCCAAGGGCATCGAAACCCTCGGTCAGGAAGGCGTCGCCTACGCTCGCAAGAGCTTCGAAGACACCTCGGCTGCGCTGAAGGGCTACACCGCCGTCAAGTCGCCGGCCGAATTCCTGAAGCTTTATGCCGAAAACAGCAAGAAGGCGTTCGACGCCGCTGTTGCGCAGACCTCGAAGACCAGCGAACTCGTCGTCAAGCTGACGAACGACAGCTTCGCGCCGATCTCGAACCGCGTTTCGGTCATCACCTCGAAGATGAAGGCAGCCTAAGGCTTTCCATCTTCCCGTTGGCGCGGGCTTCCCCCTCCTCTCCCCGTCCGCGCCGACATCCCAAGACCGCTCGCTTCCACCGGAAGCGGGCGGTTCTTGTTTTCGGCGCGCACGAAAAGGGGGTTAATGTACCCCCGCCCTCTTGCGATTCCGCCCCGGCTTGCGATATTCCCGATGATGATGCTTCCCGCCTCGATCCCTCACGTCGTCCGCGCCATGGCGGGCAAGGATGAAGACGCTTCCGGTACTCCCGGCGTCGGTATCGCGACGCGTACGCGCGCGAAACCCAAAAAGCCCTCGATGTACAAGGTTCTGCTGCTCAACGACGACTATACCCCGATGGAATTCGTCGTGATGGTGCTGCAGCGTTTCTTCAACATGGATATCGAACAGGCGACGCAGGTGATGCTGCACGTCCACCAGCAGGGCGTCGGCGTATGCGGTGTATTCAGCTATGAAGTCGCCGAGACCAAGGTCAATCAGGTGATGGACGCCGCGCGGCAGAACCAGCACCCGCTGCAGTGTACGCTGGAAAAGGCGTAACCCCTATTCCGCCGCGGACCTCTGAGCCGCGGCAAGCAAATCCGGCAGTTCGGGAAACAGTCGCCGATACAGGACAGCGGTAGCCGCGTCGTCGAGCAAGCCGATATCGGCGCCGGTAAGCAGCCGCCCGAAATTCCGTCCCGACGGACTCGCGATGAAGGAGCGGGTGGCGGTCAGGTCGGCCGCTGGCAGCAAGCGATAAATATTGGCCAGATCCGCCTGTATGTTGGGTCGCTCCTCCGCCCAGACTGCATCGACTCGCGCAAGAATCGCGATCCGAAATGCGCGGAGAGTCGCCGGGTCCTCGAGATGGGGATGCGTCGTCACCAGCCAGCCAGTCACCTCGCTGGATACCGCAAACCTCGTCCGGTGCTGCAATTCCTCTTCGTCGAGGGCTATCAACTCGTCGGCCAGTTTATTGGCTTCGGCCATCGCTACCGGGTCGGCGGGCGGCGGTGGCGGCGGTATAGCATGCGCCGGCATGGCGAAAGCCAGAAGCGCGGCAAGAATGGCAGGTGATCGGCTGCGCAAATTCATCCCCTTCGCATCGAAGGGACAGCGTATCAGAACATGGCCCGCGGTCTACCCCGTCCGCGCAGCTTGCTCGGCCCGCAGCGCCTGCGACGGCTCGCCTTTCAGATCGCCATAGCCCAGCGGCGCCCCGCATCCCGGACAGACCAGCGCCGTTCCGACATCGGTGCCGCACGCCCGGTGGATGTACCGCATCGCCGGCCCGCCCCCGGTTTCGCCCTCGGCATAGGCCCAGCGCTCGGCCCAGCCGCGCATCGCATAGAGGACGCCGAACAGATCCTTGCCCTTGGCGGTCAGTCGATATTCGTGGCGCGGCGGCCGCTCCTGATAAGCGTGACGCTCGACCACCCCCTGTTTTTCCATGAGCTTCAGCCGCGCCGACACGAGCTGCGGGCCAAGCCCGGTGTTCGCCGCGATCGCCTCGAACCGCCGCCGTCCGAAGAACAGGTCGCGCAGGATCAACAGCACCGCGCGGTCCCCGAGCAATTCGGCCGACCGGCCGACAGGGCAGAAGGTATCGGACAGATCGGTGCGTTTGGGCATCTACCGAACCTACTCCTCGTGCTCCCCGGCGAAAGCCGGGGTCCAATTGCGCCGACATGGACCCCGGCTTTCGCCGGGGAGCACTTGGCACAAAGAAATCTCTTGTCACTATGATTATCATAGTTACTATCGGGCGCAAGAGGAGAGTCGAGATGCCCAATCCCGCAGCCGTCATCATCGGCGCAGGCGACGCAACAGGCGGTGCGATCGCGCGCGCCTTCGCCGCCGAGGGCCTCACCGCTTGCGTCAACCGCCGCGAACGCAATGCCGACGCGCTCGAAGCGCTCGCCCGGTCGATCCGTGACGACGGCTATCAGGCACGCGCCTTCCCCGCCGACGCCCGCGACGAAGAGGCGATGATCGCACTGTTCGATCAGGTCGAGGCCGAGGTCGGACCGGTCGAGGTCGCAGTGTTCAACATCGGCGCCAATGTGAACTTCCCGATCGTCGAGACGACGGTGCGCGTGTACACCAAGGTCTGGGAAATGGCGTGCCTCGGCGGCTTCCTGATGGGCCGCGAGGCGGCGAAGCGCATGAGCCCGCGCGGCCGCGGCACGATCCTCTTCACCGGGGCGACGGCCTCCTTGCGCGGCGGTTCCGGCTTCTCGGCCTTTTCGGGCGCGAAAGGCGCGCTCCGGATGCTCGCGCAGTCGATGGCACGCGAACTCGGACCGCAGGGTATCCATGTCGCGCACACGATCATCGACGGCGCGATCGACACCGAATTCATCAAGGGCCGCCACCCCGATTTCGACAATGCGAAGGCGCAGGATCTGATCCTCAATCCGGACGCCATCGCCGCCAATTATGTGATGCTCCACAAGCAACCGAAGAGCGCGTGGACGCACGAACTCGACCTCCGTCCCTGGGGAGAGAAATGGTGAGCAAGAGCCTCGAACTGATCTTCGATTTCGGCAGCCCCAACGCCTATCTGACGCTCAAGGTGCTGCCCGAACTGCTCGAGCGCGCCGGCGCAGAGCTCGTCATCACGCCGTGCCTGCTCGGCGGCATCTTCAAGGCGACGGGCAACAAGGCGCCGATGGTGCAATATGCCGAAGCGCCCGCAAAGCTGGCTTACGAGAATCTCGAGATGCGCCGCTTCATCGCGAAGCACGGGCTCGCCAGATTCCGCATCAATCCGCACTTTCCGGTCAACACGCTCGCCATCATGCGCGGCGCGATCGTTGCGGAGGATGAAGGCAATCTCGACGATTATGTCGACGCGGTGAACCGCGCGATGTGGGAGGACGGCCTCAAGATGGACGATCCCGAGGTCGTCGCGGCTTTCCTGTCGGCGAACGGCTTCGACGGCCCCGCGCTGCTCGCGCGGACGCAGGAGCCCGAGATCAAGGCGAAGCTGGTCGCCAACACCGAAGCCGCGGTCGCGCGCGGGGTGTTCGGCATCCCGACCTTCTTCGTCGGGGACGAGATGTATTTCGGAAAGGACAGGCTCGGTCAGGTCGAAGAGGCACTCGCCTGACCCCTAACTCGCCGCCCCGGCTCGCGCGGGGGCGGCGGTTTTCTGCTCCTCAGCTGAAGTCGAGCTGTATGATCTCGCTCGGCGTCGCGCGGCAATACATTTCGATCGACTGCGCGCCGGCCGGATAGGTCGCGGTCATCGCAGCGCGGATGCGCCAACCGCCATTACCCTGCTCGAGCGAGACGAGCTTGTCGTAGGACAGCTTCGTGCCGCCCGTGGCGCCGATCTGCCGCGCAGCGTCGTTCATGCAGTTCTGGACCGATGGCCGTGCCGCGCTCGGCAGACCGCTGAGGTTGGCGCTGAGCGTCGCGGGTCCGGTCGAGGCCGGCGGCGGCGTGGTGTCGGCGGTCCCGTCGGGCTTTTTCTTCTTGCTTGCAAGCAGTGCCAGCAACCCGCCCGCGACGACGATACCGCCGATGATCAGGCCGGTGCTCGGACCTTTCTTCTTCTCGGGCTCGGGTCCGGGCAGCGGGGTCAGATTGGCATAGCCATAGCCGAATTCGGCGCGGCAGCCGTTCGTGACCCAGATATAATCGGCGCCATAGCCCCATTGCCGCCCGGCGTTGCACTTGCCGCCGAGCTTGCGGACGAGTTCGACGCGGCCGTTCGTCTGCACCGCGCATTGCTCGTAGCGGTTGCTGCGCGACTCACAGCGCAGCGTGCCGGCGAAGTCGTTGCCGGGATAGGTGCCGCCCGCATAGCCATAGCGGAACTCGGCGCGGCAACCGCCCGACACCCAGACGCCGTCGGCATCGAAACCCCAGTCGCGCCCCTTCGAGCAGCGCCCGCCGATGACGCGGACCAACTCGACGCGATTGTCGGTGCGGACGTTGCAGCGCTGCTGGCGGTTGCCGTATGATTCGCAGCGGATCGTGCCCGCCCAGCCCTGATTGTAACCCGCCGATCCGGTCGGCGGCGGATAGGGATAGGTGGTCTGGGCAACGGCCGGGACGACAAGCTGGCTGGCTACGAACGATGCGGCGGTGATCGCCGTGACGACAGGATTTCGCATAGCTATTTCTCCCCGGTTGAACTCTGTGCCCTACGTTCCTCATTTCCTTCGTCTATCGAAGCGAAGTGTTTCATATTTTCACGGGGCGCGCCACCGCGAAAGCCGAGCGCGCCCGCTTGCGCGCTTCCACGCATGCGCTAAGGACAGCCGATGGATCAAATCGTCATTCGCGGCGGCCAGCGACTCAAGGGCCGTATCCCCATCTCCGGCGCGAAGAATGCGGCGCTGACCTTGCTGCCGTGCGCGCTGCTCACCGACGAGCCGCTGACGCTGCGCAACCTGCCGCGGCTCGCCGACGTCGACGGGTTCGGGCATCTGCTCAACCAGCTCGGCTGTTCGACGACGATCGAGGGATCACGGCCCGAGGATTTCGGCCGCGTGATGACCGCGCGCGCGACGACGCTGACCTCGACCGTCGCTCCTTACGATATCGTCCGCAAGATGCGCGCGTCGATCCTCGTCCTCGGCCCGCTGCTCGCGCGCGCGGGCGAAGCGACCGTGTCGCTGCCCGGCGGCTGCGCGATCGGCAACCGCCCGATCGACCTCCACCTCAAAGCCCTCGAAGCCTTCGGCGCCGAAATCGAGCTCGCGTCGGGCTATGTGAAGGCCGTTGCGCCCGGTGGACGGCTTGCGGGCGGCAAGTTCACCTTCCCGGTCGTCTCGGTCGGCGCGACCGAAAATGCCGTTATGGCGGCGGTGCTCGCCAAGGGCACCTGCGTGCTCGAAAATGCGGCGCGCGAGCCCGAGATCGTCGACCTCTGCAACTGCCTCGTCGCGATGGGCGCACATATCGACGGCATCGGCACCGAAACGCTGACCATCGAAGGCGTGGACCGGCTTCACGGCGCGACATACCGCGTGATGGCCGACCGCATCGAGGCGGGAAGCTACGCCTGCGCCGCCGTCATTACCGAGGGCGATGTCGAACTCGTGGGCGCGAAGGCAGACGAAATGGACGCAACACTCGCGGCACTCCGCGAAGCGGGTGCAACGGTCGAGGAAACCAAGTCGGGCATCCGCGTCGCCATGTCGGGCCGCGCCGAGCCGGTCACGCTGTCGACCGCGCCCTATCCGGGCTTCGCGACCGACATGCAGGCACAGTTCATGGCGATGGCGACTCTCGGCACCGGCGCGTCGCTGTTCACCGAAACGATCTTCGAGAACCGCTATATGCACGTCCCCGAACTGGCGCGCATGGGCTGCGACATCCAGGTCAAGGGCCGCACCGCGATCGTCCGCGGCGTCGACCATCTGGTCGGTGCGCCAGTGATGGCGACCGACCTTCGCGCCTCGATGAGCCTGATCATCGCCGGCCTTGCCGCGCAGGGCCAGACCGAGGTCAACCGCGTCTATCACCTCGACCGCGGCTACGAGCGGCTCGAGGAAAAGCTGCAGGCGGTCGGCGCCGATATCGAGCGGATCAGCGCGGGGTAAGTGGCCCGTCGCCGGAAATTTTATGTCTTCGCTTTGCGCGACGGCATCGCCGTCGGCCCCCAGGTAGAACGTTCGCTCGAACGAGCATCAAAGACCGCGAACAAGATGGCCGACCAAGGCTTGGAAGAGGTCAAAGTCCTCGATGCCGTCGGCACGCCAATCGAGAACGACAAGCTCGACGCAGCCTGGCGTAAAAGTGCGAACCGCAGTCACGTGAAACGCAAACTTCGATATCCGGGCCAGATCGACTAGCGAACCGTCAGATGTTCGGCGCGGCCATAGGCGCCGCGCACATCGCCCTTGATCCAGTCGCCGAGCAGTTTCAGATAGCCGTCGGTGATGCGCGTGACGCTACGCGATCCATCGGCGTTGGTCGTGAACTCGAACATGCCGTGATCGGTATCGGGGAACAGATAGACGTCGAACGGCTTGCCGTCGTTGACGAGCCCGAGCAGCGCGCCGCGCGTCGTCTCGATCGGCGCTTCGCGATCCTCGCCCGCGAGTACCCAGAGTAGCGGCGTATCGAGCTTCTTGAGCGCGGCAACAGCATCATAGTCCCAGATCAGCTCGAGATTGTCGACGCGCGGGCGGCCAATCCGCCGGAGGTCGTCGTTTGGAGTCCGCGCGATCGCCCCGCTATATTCGCCTTCGATCTTCGCCGCCCAGGGCTTGTCCGCCATCTCGCGCCGCACCGCGTCGAGCGCGTCATAGCCGGTGCGAAATTCGGAGAGCAGCAGCTGCGCCGTCGCCGCCGACAGCCGGTTGACCAGCGCCTCGGCGTCGTTGCCCAGTCCCGCCGCGCGAACCTCCGACACCATCTGCTCGCGATCCTCCTCGATCGGCGAGGCGACGAGTCCGAAGCCGATCGCGACGAAATCGGCCTTCGTCCGCGTCGCTGCGAGCGGCGCAACCCAGCCGCCCTGACTGCCGCCGAAGAAGCCCGCACGGCCGAAACGTCCCTTCGCCATGCTGCGCGCCTGCTCAAGCGCGTGCCCGGCATCCTCGGCGAGCAGTTCGAAATTCTGGGTATAATCCCCTTCCGATCCGCCAGTCCCGCGCTTGTCGTAGACAAAGACCGAAATCCCCTGCGCCGCCATTGCATAGCCATAGACGCCGCCGATCGGCGAGGTGCGTTCGGAGCCGTGCACCATGATGACGAGTGGACGCTTCGCGTCGGGCGCTCCCGGCGGCTCGATCAGCACGCCGTTCATCTTCGTGGCGAAGCTGTCGAAGGTCGCAGGCGTTTCGCGGAAGGCGACCGGCTTCCACATCTTGCCGTTCACCGTCACGCTGTCGGGACCGCACACGAATGGCGCCGCCGCGTCGGACGATGCGCCGCGGCGGCCATCGCGGAACAGGTAACGCAGCCCCGGGGCCGGCACCGCCGGGCTCTTCACCATCACGACGAAATCTCCGTCGGGGGCGGCATAGGTGCCGGGCGTACAGGTCTGTGCGAATGCCGGAGTCACCGGCAAGGCGGCGAACAGAACGGCGCTGAGGAGTTTCTTCATGAAGCTGTATTATTAATACAATACAGCTTTGGCAACTAGCTTTCGCGTTCGACCGGAACCGAAACCATATTGCCGCTGACCGAAGGACGCTCGGGCCGTTTCGCAACCGCGATCACCAGTCCGACCAGCGCCACGACGCCACCCGCAATCGACAGAGTCGCCCAGTGGTAACCCTCGAACACCGTCGAAAAGCCCATCGCGATGATCGGAATCAGCACGCTCGACCACGCCGCCTGTCCCGGCCCCACCGCGCGGATGACATTGAAATAGAGCGGAAAGGTCACTGCGCTGGCGATGATGCCGAGGTACAGGACCCCGCCGAGATAGGCCGGCGTCGTCTCGATCACCGGCGGCCCCGTGGTGATCCACGCATAGCTGCCGTCGGCAAGTGCGCCGAACAGCATTGCCCAGGCGATCATCGCCACCATCGACTGTGCGCGCGCGATGCGCGTGCCCTGCATGACGTTTGCCGTCGACGCGCTGAGCACCCCGGCAAGCGTCAGCACGGTACCGAGAATCACCTCGTCCGCGCCCAGCGCAGCGGCGCGATATTCGTGCAGGATCATCAGCCCGACCCCGATGATCGCGATGCCCGCGCCGGCAAGAAAACGCTTCTCCAGCGGCGTCTTGAGAAGCAGCCGCCCAAGCAAGGTGTTCGGCACGATCAGCAGCGCGAACAGCACCGCGACGAGCCCCGAGGTGATATGCTGCTCGGCGCGATAGACGAAGTTGAAGTTGAAGGTGAACTGCGCGATCCCGAGCAACATCGCAAAAGCCATCGCGCGCGGTTCGAGCCAGATTTTCTCGCGCCGGAAGGCTGCGAAAGCGAACATCGCGATCGCCGCGACACCGAAGCGGTAGGTTACCGACCAGCTCGG
>Ga0209257_1003812_pt1 | contig 12380 bp, 10 predicted proteins | sample AraplaCvi_mCL_r2_FD_184277 | JGI IMG/M metagenome (GOLD analysis project Ga0209257, IMG submission 184277) | Arabidopsis root microbial communities from North Carolina, USA - plate scrape MF_Cvi_mCL_r2 (SPAdes) (version 2) | ecosystem: Host-associated > Plants > Roots > Endosphere | place: USA...
TGGTTATGGCGACGATAGAAGGGCGCAGGCGCTCGGCCCTGCAGAAGTAACTTCTACGGCTGGGGCGGTGGCGGCGAAGACGCGCCGCTATTCGATCCAGTCTTTCGCGCCGACGATTGGCGCCCGCCCGGGTTCTGAATTAGCGCTGCGTCGCGTCGCTGTCAAAGTGCAGCATGTGTTCGACGTGCACCTTGATCTCGCCATTCAGGCTGGCGAGTTCGGAGCGAAGTTCGCGCGCCGATTCATCGCCGATGCCTTTGACGGTAATGCAGTGATCATAGTGGCCGCCACGACGCGAGATCACCCATTTCTCTATTTGGGCGTTCGAGTTTTTCAGCGTAGTTTCCAGCTGGCCGGCGACTGGTTCATTCGTTCCCAGCGAAAGGTGGAACGTGTGGGTCATGCGGAACTGGTTGCGCCATGCGCCGAGGTCCAGGGAGGAAGCGGGGGAGGTATGAGTTGTCATGGTTTCTCCTGAGAGCTTGGCCCGATTCGGAGCAAACCATGTCGCGCCCGCTTCGTTGCCGTTAATAGGCCGCATCGCCGTGATGGCTTCCACCTTGCCCGGGTAGGCAGGTTGGCGTCGGAAAATCCGACTCTTGATGCTAAACAACTGATAACGGCTTCGTTGTACAAAATCCGTTATACAGAACTTGCGTTCAATATAGCGGAAATCTTCTAAGGCCGCAACTGGTCATTGAAATGGTGAGCAAACCATCAACATTTTGCGGGTAATACCGCAGTGGACCACGGCGAAATGACGTTCCAGCCCAGGCGAGTGTAGAGCGCACGGCCGTCCTCGGTCGCCACCAGTAGCCGTTCGCTCACGCCGGCTTGGACGGCGAGGGCATCAAGCGACTGCATGACGACACTACCGAGGCCGCGGCGTCGGTGGTTTTCGGCTGTTTCGATCTGGTCGAAAATGGCGGTCTGGCCGTGCAGTACGATGCGCCCCGATGCGGCCAGCTCGCCGCTGTCGTGAATCACCCGCACGACCTGTGCCCCGTGCTGGGCTTCGAAGGTTGCCCGATACCCTGGAGGCATCGCAACCTTTTCCATCGCTTGCGATGGCCCCTGCATGAAATAGCCTGGAACCTCAATGCTCCAGCGAGCCGGAAGCGCTTGCCTCAGGACTTCGGGTTCGACAGGCGCCTTGAGGAAAATATGGGGATGGCGAATGTGGTCAGCGCATGCTTGAAGCGCTTGCCCCGCATCGGGAAACACGTAGCGTCGCAACTGCGCCGGCATACCGACTTCAACGACAAGGCCGCCATCATATGGAAGCGGTAATGGCACGCCTCGCGACAGGCTCCAACCTGTAAGCCAGCGCTCGATCAATGCAAGGTCCATATTCTTCAAGCCGGTTTCTCCGATTGACATCAGGGCGTTAGCCTAACACCAATCGCGCGGCGCTGCTTATAGATTGCCGTACTTGTTCTTGCGCAGTTCGGTGAAGTGCCACCAAGGCTTAGGCTCACCACCTGCGAGGAAGTCAGTCACGGACATAAAAACGTCCAGCACACATGGATCATGACGTGTACCTGTGACCAGGCAGAGGTTTTCGTAGAGGTGAAGTGGGTCAGCGCCAAGCAGTTGGCCAGGCTCACTAAATCCAAGCAACTCAAAATCGCGTGCCGCAGCTGCTCCGATGTTGGGAAGGTCTGTGAAGCGGCGGATCTTTTCGCGATCGACTTTTTGAGGATTCATCAGATTTGCTCCGAGAAACCCCGTCTTTCAGGGCGGGGAGTGAAAGGAGCCGGCCGCAAAGCGGCCGTTCTCCTTGCCACGTTTGCACTATGCGTCACAGTCAATATTGTTCGCAACTTGAGCAGGTTTATTCGAGCCCAATGTACTGAGAAAGACCTTTTCTGCGCATGTCGGATGCGGAGCGATGGCTGCCAGAAAGCACACAATAATCGAGACGAACGCAAACGTGAAGCGCAAGCAAGAAAATTAGAAGGCTTAGTCATCAACCAACCAATCAGGAATGCTGTAGCCAGGAATACCAAGGAAAGAAGGTTTCAGTAATCCCCGTAGTACATCCATTCGGTGCAGGCGAAGCCTGATGTTGGACGTTCGCTCGATGGCGGAGTTAGGCGCCTGCATTTCAATACAAAGTAGTTCGCTGGCGCTCGGGAAGCTCGCGGTCGTACGCGATCCCATCGATGGCAGACTCGGTGAGGGCCGTGAGCATCATGCCAGCGCTAGGCACCTGTTCGAGCGCCTCTGCGGGTGTGGAGGCCCAAAGCTTAGATCTCTGCAGCGCGCGTGCACACTGAAAGAAGACGCTTTCGACGCTGACTTCGACTACGCACTTCGGCTGAATGTTGTTCATGGCCAGACTGGCCAGCAGCTCTGGTGCTACGGATATGCGAGCTTTACCATTGACACGAAGCGTCTCGCCAACCCCAGGAATGAAGAACAGTAGCGCTACGTGTGGATCTGAGAGGATGTTTCGAAGGCTGTCGATCCGATTGTTTCCGCGCCGTTCGGGCAGAAGGATCGTACTTTCGTCTTGAATCTTAACCAGCGGCGCAGGGTCTCCACGCGGCGACGCGTCGAGTCCTGATGGACCGAAGGTTGCCAAGACTGCGAATGGAGAGGCCTCGATCCAACGCCGATAGATCGGATGCAGATACGTTACCTCCTTGCGCACTGAGGCTTCGCCGACGGTACCAAACAATGCTTCAAGGTCGGAAATGCTGTCGATGATGTCTGTGGCCATAAGCGTGCGGGTTGTGGCGCCTAACGTGATTGCTCAACGGAGCGCAGAAGTGGGCGAAGCCCGCTGTAGCGCGTCCGCTGGAGCTGAAGGTTAGGAAATTGCGCCACTTTGAATTCCTTGAACGATTCCCAAGCACTTCGCGACGCCCAATTCATCCAGCGCCACGATCTCGCCATTTTCGAGTGAGTCATCCGAAATTGAAACCTGAAGGTTATAGAGTCCGAAGGGTAGTTCGCCGGCGTGAGTTGAAACCGAAAACAGATAGCGCGGCTTCTCGGAAAGTACAAAACCGAACGCATCAAATGACGGACCGAAATCCCCGACCAACCTAAGCGAATCAACACCGAACTTAGTTTGAATTGCCTTAAGCAATTCGGCAGCAGATGAATAGCCTTGAACTTGCACTTCGCCCCTACTTGATCTGGACGTCAGATTGACGTTTTGTAAAATTTCATGATGCCGCCTATTAGCGATTTATGCAATGTCTGGCCCTTGGTTTTTGGGATTCGCGCTCACAAAACCCTCGAAACTTGGGCGAGAGGCTTCTTCTCACGGGAGGAGGGTGACGTCTACGGTAAAGTCGCGCCTGAAAATAAACTGTAGTGAAATTACATCGCATGACTACCGGTTCATTGAGTAAACCAGAGCCAAGGCGCAAAATCAGTTCGCTACCACGTAGCAAAAATACATAAATCAAGAATAGGGAGACTATATGAAAGTTCGCCGTGCCATCGGGCTGGCGATGCTGGGCTGCGCCTTGCTTGGCAGCCCGGTCGTCGTCCAGGCTGCCATCAACGCCAACAACCTTGGCGCCGCCTATGACGCCACCAAATCCAGCATCAACTTCAAGATTTACTCCAGCCGCGCCACCCGCATCGACCTGTACCTCTATAGCGCCGCCACCGGCCAGCAGGAAAAAGTCAGCTTGCCGATGACTCTTGGCACCGGCGGCATCTGGAGCCTGAATGTCACCAGCAGCCAATTGGCCAGCTACGGCATCACCGGCACGGTGTACTACGGCTATCGCGCGTGGGGCCCGAACTGGCCCTACAACGCGGCCTGGACCAAGGGCTCTTCGGTCGGCTTCATTGCTGACGTCGACGCCAGCGGCAATCGCTTCAACCCCAACAAGCTGCTGACTGATCCTTACGCGCTGGAGATCAGCCACGACCCGACCACCGCCACCATGAGCAACGGCACGATCTACGCCAGTGGCGCCCTTTACCGCAACATCGACAGCGGCAGCAGCGCGCCGAAAGGTATCGTGCTGCAGGGGGATACCCAATCGATCGGCACCAAGCCGACGCGCGCCTTCAAGGACGACATCGTGTACGAAGCCCATGTGCGCGGGCTCACGAAGAACGATAGCATCATCACGGCCGCCTACCGCGGCACCTACAAGGGCGCGGGACTGAAAGCGCCTTACCTGGCCAGTCTCGGCGTGACCGCGGTCGAATTCCTGCCGGTGCAGGAGACCCAGAACGACACCAACGATGCCGATCCGAATTCCAACACTGGCGACAACTACTGGGGCTATATGACCTTGAACTACTTCGCGCCGGACCGCCGCTATAGCTACGACAAATCGGCAGGCGGCCCGACCCGCGAGTTCAAGGAGATGGTGAAAGCCTTCCACGACAACGGCATCAAGGTGTACATCGACGTGGTCTACAACCACACGGGAGAGGGCGGCCAGTGGAATGCTGGTGACAAGACCACCTACAACATTTACGGCATGCGGGGACTGGATAACCCGACTTACTACTCGCTGACCAGCGATTTCCAGAATTCATGGGACAACACTGGCGTGGGCGGCAACTACAACACGCGCAACACGGTAGCGCAGAATCTGATCGTCGACTCACTGGCTTACTGGCGCGACAAGCTGGGCGTGGATGGCTTCCGCTACGACCTGGCTTCGGTGCTGGGCAACAGCTGCCAGCACGGCTGCTACAACTTCGACAAAATGGATAGCGGCAATGCGTTGAACCGCATTGTGGCGGAGCTGCCTGCACGTGCGGCCACGGGCGGCAGCGGCGTTGACCATATTGCCGAACCATGGGCGATCGGCGGCAATTCGTACCAGGTCGGCGGTTTCCCGAATGGCTGGGCGGAATGGAACGGCATCTTCCGCGACGTGATCCGCCAGGACCAGAACAAGATGGGACAGGTGGCTATCACTCCCGGCACATTGGCCACTCGCTTTGCGGGCTCCAGCGACTTGTATGGTGACGATGGACGTAAGCCTTGGCATTCGGTGAACTTCATCACTGCACATGATGGCTTCACGCTCAAGGACCTGTATAGCTGCAATTCGAAGAACAATAGCCAGGCCTGGCCTTATGGCCCTAGCGATGGCGGCGAAGACAATAACAATAGCTGGGACCAAGCTGGCGTGGCGAGCGACCAGCGTAAGGCGGCACGCAACGGCATGGCGCTGATGCTGTTGTCGGGCGGCGTGCCGATGATGGTGGGTGGTGACGAATCGCTGCGCAGCATCAACTGCAACAACAATCCTTATAACCTGGACTCGGTGGCCACCTGGCAGAACTGGAGCTGGACTTCGGATCAGTCGAACTTCCAGGCTTTCACCAAAGGCTTGCTCGCCTTCCGCAAAGCCCACCCAGCGCTGCGTCCTGCCAATTTCTATTCGTCGACGGACGGCAATGGCAACGTGATGGAGCAACTGCGCTGGTTCAAGCCGGATGGGGCGGTAGCCGATGCGACTTACTTCAACGACAGCAATAATCACGCGATTGCCTGGCGCATCGACGGCAGCGAGTTTGGCGACAGCGCTTCGGCCATCTATGTTGCCTATAACGGCTGGAGCGGCAACGTGAACTTCACGCTCCCTTGGCCTGGCACGGGCAAGAGCTGGTACCGCGTGACCGACAGCTGCACCTGGGCCGAAGGCGCCGGCCAGGTTCGCACGCCGGGCGCGGAAGACTTCATAGGCGGTGAAAATTACGTCTATGGGGTTTGCGGCCGTGGCTTGCTGCTGCTGATTGCGAAGTAGAATAGTCGGCGTCGCCTGCCGGGCGACGCCGATTCTTCTTGAGGGAGGCGCATGCAATGAACCGCAGAGAGTATTTGAGCCTTGTTGGATCGATTGCCATGGCGCCGGTAGCATCATCTTTCGCCGGGTCAGCTTTTCCCAGTTATGAAGCAGTGCTCGGCGGCTACCCCGATTTCAACGGTACCGTCGTAGTTGGCCGCGGTTCAACCATCCTTTTCAGTAGGGCTGCGGGCCTGGCCGATCCGCAGTCGAAGGCGCGATTGGAGTTGGGCACGCGATTCGAGGCGGGTTCGGTGTCGAAGTGGATTGCCTCGATCATTGTCATGAAGCTGGTTGACCAGGGCATCCTTCGGCTGGACGAGCCGATCAAACAGTATCTGCCTGATTACCGCGCAGACAACGGCGCCAGGCTCACCCTGCGTCACCTGATGTGCCACTCCAGCGGTGTACCGAATGAACTGATCGCGGCCCGCAAGGCTGATCCTGCGGTGGCTCGTACGGAGCTTGGACAAATGGAAGCTGTCCACCGTTATGCCAGTGCGGACCTGCGATTTGCCCCAGGCAGCGAATGGGACTATTCGCATTCCAATTGGCTGATTGTGAAAGCCGTTGTCGAACGCATGAGCGGGCAGTCCTATCGCGACTGCGTCGCGGACTGGTTGACGCAACCTTTGGACTTGCGCGACAGCGGGCTTTTCCGGGGCGAGTCGAGCGCCGTGCCGGGCATGGCGCTGGCCTATTCCGGACCGCCGGCTGCATGGCAGCGAAAAGTGAATGCTGTGCCGGATTACATGGCCATGGCCGGTGGCTTCTACAGCAGCGCGCTGGACATGCTGCGACTGATGGACGGCGTACTCAGTGGCAGCGTTTTGACTCCCGCATCGCGTGCCATGCTGATGAAAGTACAAATGCCCGGCCAGCGCTACGCCCTTGGCGGCAGGACCCAGGTCGAGGTGATAGCGGGAGAGGCGCGCGAGGCAGCCTGGGAGGACGGTTCGAATGGCGGATTCCGCCTGGTCGCGCGTCGCGTGCTGGCAGACGGCGTTACGGTGATCGTTTTCAACAACAGTAGTTTCGATCACCAAAAACTTGGCACGTTGGCGAGCGGGTTGATGGAAGTGGCATACGCCTGAATGGGAAAACGCCGACGCTGTGACGCCGGCGCTTTCTTATCGGCCAGGTTGCTGGCCAGTGGGTGGAGTTGAAGTGCCCGGTGCGGTGGCTGGATTGTCGGCCGGTGTTGCGCCGCTGGTGGGGGCCGTTGGCTGCGTGCCCTGCGTGGCGGCGCTGCCTCCGCTTGCACCGCTGGTCGAATTGCCTGCGCCAGTGGCGGGCGGGCTGGGTAGCGCGGCTGCAGGTGCAGGCGCAGTACCGGTGCCGCCGGTATCCGGTGTGGTCTTGGTTCCTAGCCCTGTTGGCGGATTGCCGGGACTTTCGGCGTTATGTTTGCTGCAGGCCGGCAGTGCGGCCGCGAGCAGGGAGCCCACGATCAGGGCGCCCGCGGAACGGGAGGTCTGCATGGCATTCCCTCCGTGTTAGTAAGTTGGACGCCGGTCGCGCTGCGGGTCCCTCTGGTCGACCTTGTCGGGCGCAGTGGACGGGGGCTGGCCGGCGCCGACGGTGCCTTGCGTGCCGCTGGTTCCACTGGTACCAGGCGTAGCGCCGGTTGCTGGCGGAGTCGTCGTGTCGGGCGGAGGCATTGTGGTGTCGGCAGGCGGTGTAGTTGGTGTGACGGGGGCGGGTGCCGGCGTGGCAGGTGGCGGCGTAGGCGCTGTAGTTTCAGGCGCGGTTACCGGCGCCGGTGTCGTGTCTTCCACTTGTTTTTTGCAGCCGGCCAGGCCGGTTGCAAGGACTGCGCCCAGCAACAGGGCGCCTGCTTTGCTCATGGTGTTCATCTTGAAGCTCCTTTTATTGGGCAGCCAGGACCCGCAACAATGCCGGTACTTCGGCTGCAATTTCACGCGCCAGGTAGCCCAGCGGGCCGCAACGCAGCGCCAGTTGTTCGCCGGCCGCTGCATGCAGCACCACGCCCCAGGCCGCAGCCTGTTCCAGCGAAGCGCCACGGGCCAGCAGGCCGGCGATGATGCCGGCCAGGGTATCCCCCGAGCCGGAGATGGCCAGGCCGGCATTGCCGCCCTGGTGTTGCCACAGCTTGCCGTCCGGCGTTGCCAGCACGGTGGTGGCGCCTTTCAGCGCGACCACGGCGTTCCAGCGGTCGGCGGCGGTGCGCGCTGCGCCATGCGGTTGCTGTTCGATCTCATTGCGCTTGCTGCCGGTCAGGCGCGCCAGCTCGCCAGCGTGCGGCGTCAACAGCACTGGGGTGGAAAACCGGAAATGCTCCCAATCGACAGCTTCGTCCAGCAGATGCGGTTCGCCGCGTGGGTGGACCACGTGCATGGCGGTGGCATCCAGCACGATGGGAATGGCGCTGAAGCGTTCCAGCAGGTGGTGCACCAGTTCCACGCAGCTGGCTTCGTCTTGCATGCCGGGACCGACCAGCAAGGCATCGGCCTTGCCGGCCAGTTCTGCGAGGCGGCGCGCGCTGTCGGCCTGGAATCCGTGAGCGGGCGTTTCACCCAGGCTGATCACGCGTGCTTCGGGGATTGCCGCGCCTACTTGAGGCGCCACGCTGGCGGCGGTGGCGACGGTCAGCTTGCCGGCGCCTGCGCGCAGGGCCGCTTCGCCGGCAAGGATGGCGGCGCCGGGCATTTCCGCCGAACCGGCGACCACCAGCACATGTCCGCGCGCCTCCTTGTCGCCGTCTAAGCCGGGTTGCGGCAAAGGCCAATCGCGCAACAGGGCTGGAGTCAGTTCGATCGGTGCGGCGTTGCTCATGGCTTGGGCGCGGACGGGATGTCCGGTTTATCGGTGACGGGCGTGCCGCTGTCTTTCAGCGGCGCGACGAAGTTTTCCAGTTCCAGCACCAGCTTGCCGCGCTTTCCCGCCTGCGGGTCAAACTGATAAGAGGTAACGCCGCAATTCGGCACATCAGCGGCGCGGTCGATGGCGAGGATGGTTTCCTCGTCCATGCGCTCTACCAGGTAACGGAAGCAATTCACGATGACCTGGTGGCCGATGATCAGCACGCGCTCGCGGCGGTACTCACGAGTGATGGTATCGAGCACGCTGCGCAGGCGCAGGATCACATCACACCAGCTCTCGCCGCCCGGCGGACGGAAATAAAACTTGCCAACGTGCTTGCGCTGCGCTGCCAGGTCGGGGTATTTGTCGGCAATGCCGAGGGGGGTGAGGCGGTCGGTGATGCCGAACTCTTTCTCGCGCAGCCGCTCGTCGGAAACCACGGCCAGCATGTCTTCAGGGCCGAGGCATTGCAGCACAGCTTGCGCGGTAGCGCGGGCGCGCAGGTAAGGGGAGTACAGCACGACGTTGGGCTGCCGATCGGGGGGCAAGGCCGCGAACCACTGCGCCAGCGCATCGGCCTGGCGCAAGCCCAATTCGGAAAGGGGAACATCGACATCGCGCTCGGCAATGTCGATCAGAAACTCATTGGCAGCCGTGGCAGCATCGCGCGCCACGTTGCCGGCACTCTGGCCGTGCCGCACGAGCCAGATCTGCTGCGGCCATTTTTGCTCCATCGCAAACCTTTCGGCGGATAGTCAAAAGCCTATGGTAAGCGAAGCGAAGCCAAGGCGGCACACAATCGCCGCCGCGCCACCTACGGTCGCGCTCGTGTCCCATGGGGCCTGGCCCCATGGGACACGGGCTGGGCCTTATGGGTTCCAGCCGGCGCCGTTGCTGTAAGCGGCGAAGATTTGGGCGCGGGTGGCGAAGCCGGCGGCGACGTCGGTGGGGCTGAGCTGGTAGCCGCCGATGCGTGTGGCGAGGTTGAGCGGCGTGCCACTCAGGTCGGTGCTGCCGTATTCGCGCCAGCCGCTGGCGGCGTTGGCGACCGCGGGGTTGGGGGCGGGTTGGCCATTTACGCCGGCACCGGCCCAGCCCACCGATGCGATGTGGCTATCCATCTGGCAGTTGATGAAGGCGATGTTGTCCCATACGCTTGCGCTGCCGGAACTGCGGGCGAGGTAGGTGGCGCCGTTCGGTATGTCTCCATGCGCCGGGCCTGGGCCGGGACCGTGTGTCAGGCGGCTGTTCAGGAAGACGTAGCCTTTGTCGGTGGCATTCGGCACCCGGGCCTGCAGGATGTAGCCGCCGCTGCTGGCATTGGTGGTGTCGCCAACCGAGCGGATCTCGCTTTCTTCGAACAGGGCGGCGTGGCTGCCGCCCCAGATGAAGTCGACATTGCCGGCTACCAGCGTGCGGTAGAACCAGGACCAGCCTTTCAGGTTCAGCGTGTCCTGCTCGCTGTAGAAGGCGGCGTCGCGTGCGACCAGGCGGCCGTTGTCGTTGTTGAAGTAGAGCGTTTCCGCCTGCGCTGAAATGTTGGCGGCGCGCAGGGTGGTGTTGCGCAGGGTGAGGGTGTCGAGCACCAGCATGTCGGAGGTTTCGGCCAACATCACGGAGCGTCCACCGGCCGCGGCGGCAGTGGTGCCGGGCGCCTGGCTGGCGCCGGTGCCTGGGTTCAGGGTGTCGTAGTTGGTGTACTGGATGATCGTGCCGTCCCGGCTTTCGCCGCGCAGCGTCACATTGTCCTTGCCGCGCAGGTAGAGCAGTTCGTTGTAGCTGCCGTTGCGGATCGTGACCGTGGCCGGCGTGGCTTTGTCGACGCCTTGCATCAGGAAATTCAGCGCGCCTTGCACGGTGGCGAAGTCGCTGCCGGCATCTGCACCGACCACCAGGTCGGGACCGGACGGCGCGGCGGGATTGGTGCTGAAAGACCAGTTACCCAGCTTGCCGATGCCGACAAACGGGGTGCCGCCAAGCGTGGTGCCGTTGAATACGCCATTTGCAATCGCTACATAGTATTCGGTACCGTAGGCCAGCTTGCCGGTGTGCGGCTTGATCGTCACCACATTGCCATTGATGGCGATCGGGTTGGTGTTTACCTTGCGCACTGCGGCCTGGCCGGGATAGCCCAGTTCGTCGGTCTCGCCGGCCAACTTGATCACGTCGACCAGCGTATCGTCCATCTTGCGGAAGATACGGATGGTGCCGCTGGTGCCCAGCGTCGGCGTGCCGTCGAAGACCAGGCGCAGGCTGGCGTCGATCTTGGCTTCGCCCTGCGCCGCAGACGGTGAGGCGCGGTCGGTCAATGTGTAGGTCTGGGTTGGCTGCACGAATTGCGCGCCGATGGTGGCGCTGATCTGGCGCACCAGCGTTGGATCGCTGTCGCTGGTCACGCGGACCGTGGCATTGCCGGCACCGACAGGCGTCAATGCCAGCGTATTGCCGCTGATGCCGACGGCCAGTACCGCAGGATTGCTGGAGCTTGCGGTAAAGCTGTCGGCCGTGCCGTCCGGCTTGACGGCGGTGACGGCCAACTGAAGCGGTGCATCGCCCGCTTCGGCAGCGTAGCTGGTGGTGGCTGGATTCAGCGTCAGCTGCGCGGGCTTCAGGCTTGGGTCGCCGATCCGTACGTCGTCGATCTGGAATGATTTGTTGGCGGTGTACATGCCAACCAGCCCACGTGCGCTGAAGGCGGTGTCGGTGATCGAGCCAAGCGATTCGCCGTCAAGGTAGACCGTCAGCGTACTGCCGATCATTTCGAAGCGCACGGTGTAGAACACCGAGTCCATATTGATTGGCTTGCGCACTTGTTTGGGCCGGGACAGCGCGCCATTCAGCATTTTTGCGATTTCGACCTGGGTGCTGGTGTTCGCGTTCTGCACATTCAGGCCGGCGCCGTACCAGTTTGTGGGGCTGGTATAGCGGGTAATCAGGTAAAGCTGCTTGTTGCCGGTGGTGCTGTTGGTTTGCGGTTTGATGCGCGCTTCGACGAAGTAGTCGCCGTTCGGCACATTGGCCATGGCGGCCGGCTTCAACAGGGCAAGCACGCCGCCGGTGGTGGCGGCGGTGTACTGCATCAGCATATTCGTTGCACCGATTGCCTCGGCCTTGACGCTGAAGCTGCCGTTCGGCCCTGCCACGGGCAGCAAGTCCCAGTTGGCGGAGGTGCCGGACTGGAAGTCGTCGCAGAAATACAGGCCGGTTGGCGGGCAGGTCAGGGTGAGGATGGGCGTGCCGCTGGTATCGCCCGTGCCGCTGATGGTGGTGGAAAGCTTGCCTGCACCTGCTTGCGCCAGGGCGTTGGCCTTGACCAGGGAGACGGGACGGACGCTGAACGTATAGGGCGGCGTCCAGGTTACATTGCTATTGATGGTGCAGCCGGCCAGAAGGCTGCCGTTCAGCAGCGAACCGCTATCCTTGAAGGTGCCGGTGGCGGTCCCGCCGGGGTTCACCACAATACTGCTGCAACCATGCGCGCCCGCGATTTCGAAGACGTTCGAGTGCGACAGGACCTTTGCGTTGTAGCCCGCGCCGATGCTGTACAGGTTCGCATACACGGCGGCGTCGCGGCTGCCGGTGAAGTAGTTGTTGAGCATGTGAACCTGGCCGTAGCGCACGCGCGGTGCTCGGCTCGAAACGTTGCGGAACACGTTGTTGCTGAAGGTGACGCGCAGCTTGCCTTCGTCGGCCGTGGCGCCGTCGCCGGAGCCGATCAGGTTGTTCTTGTGGTGCTCGCCGAAGACGTTGTACGACACGGTGACGTAGTCGGAGGCG
>Ga0209257_1003813_pt1 | contig 12380 bp, 10 predicted proteins | sample AraplaCvi_mCL_r2_FD_184277 | JGI IMG/M metagenome (GOLD analysis project Ga0209257, IMG submission 184277) | Arabidopsis root microbial communities from North Carolina, USA - plate scrape MF_Cvi_mCL_r2 (SPAdes) (version 2) | ecosystem: Host-associated > Plants > Roots > Endosphere | place: USA...
TCTTCGGCACGATGCCCAGCAGCATCTTCATGAAGTCCAGCTGCTGGCCGGTGGCGGCGATCTCGCCCGCCTTCTGCGCGCCCTGCGCCATCGCCTGGTCGAGCATGCTGCGATCCAGCCCGTGGCCCGGGCCGATCAGGTTCACCATCATCAGGCCGATGGCGACGGCGATCAGCGTGACCACGGCGGTGTAGATCAGCGTGCGCCAGCCCAGGCGTCCCAGGCTTGCGACGTCGCCCAGCTCCGCCACGCCGAGCACCAGCGCCGAGAACATCAGCGGCAGCACCAGCATGAAGAGCAGCGCGAGGAACAGCTGGCCGACCGGCTGCGCGACGTAGGTCACCGTGCCCATCACGAACGGCGAACCCGGCGCGACGAAGTGCGCGACCAGGCCCAGCACCGCACCCAGGACGAAGCCCAGCAGCACCTTGATATGGAGGGGCATTCCCTTCGCCGGCATGCGGGCTTCGGGCAGGCTTACATGGCTCATGCGGCGCTTCTCTCAGGCAAATCAGCCGGCGAGATTACACCAGCGCCGCGGCTTCAGCCCTTGGTTCCGGGCGCCAGCGCCGATATGTCCGGCCGTCCGGATGGGTACGGTCAACCGGTTCGACCGGGAGTTTGTCGCGCAGCGGCCGGCGGGGACGAAGCCGCTTGCGCGTCGCCGTCAGCGCGCCCGGTGTTCGGGCGGATACAACGGAGGCAGCGGCGATGCAGCAACGGCGACCGCCTGCTCGCGCCAGCTCGGCCCCTTCGCGAAGGCCCGGCGCAGGGCTTCGCGCGCGGTCACGGCGCTGCCGGCGCCCCAGCGGGCGCGCTGGAGCTCGTCCACGGCCTCGCGCTGGTCGGGCTCGGCCAGTCGCCCGCGTACTTCGTCCAGGTCGCGCGCCGGCGGATGCGCCATCGCGCACAGCGCGTCGGCCACGTCGCCGAGGTCGCCGCGATCGATCAGCCGCTTCAGGTCCACATGCCCCGACGGGGGCGGCGGGGGCACAGCTTCCTCGAGGCGGGCAGCGTGCTTCGCCGCATCGCCCCGATGGAGGCCCCACACCAGCGTGAACAGCCACAGCGCCGCGAACAGCACCGCCGCGAGCACCCACGCCTTGTTCGCGCCACCGAGGTCCGAGAAACGGGCCGCGACCGACGTCGCGGGCGTGCCCGATGCATTTGTCGCGATGTCGCCTGAGGCCGAGGCCGCCGGATTCGCCGCCGCGTTGGCGGCGCCCGGCGCGGTGCCCGGCATCACCGTCCACGACAGCGGCGGCAGGCTCGAGGTCTGCGCCTGGCCGGCACGCACGTCCCACCAGCGCAACTGGAAGCCGGCCATGTTCGCCTTGCCTTCGCGCGCCGGCACCAGCGAGAAACGGCGTGTGAGCTTCACGCGCGGACGCCCGTCGACGAAACGCTCGTCGGCCTGCACCGGCTCGGCGAACACCTGCACGCCGTCGATCGGGGGCAGTTGGAGTTCGGGCATCTGCGCGGCGGTGGCGCCGTCGGCGAGCGCTTCGACGGTGACGGTCGCCGCATTGCCCACGCGCAGTTCCTGCGGCGAGGACTGGTAGCGCAGCGTCAGGTTCTGAAGCGGCAGCCAGGGCTGTGGCGCGTTCGCCGGCGCGGGCTGCACGTCGAGCTTGCGCGGCACACCTTGCGCTTCGAGTGCGCCACCACGACCGCCGCCCAGCAGGTCGTCGAAGAAACCGCCCGCGCCACGACCTTCGAACCGCGCCGGCGGCACCGTCAGCACGCCGCTGCGTTCGGGCACCAGCAGGAAGCGGCGTTCGACGACGTGGTAACGGCGGCCGCCGATGTCGCGCTGGTACTGCGCGTCATCGCCGACGCGCTGCAGCGATGCGCCGTCCGGCGCGTCCTGGTCGAGCTGCCCGGAAATCAGGGGCGTCGCCGAATACAGCCGCACCACCCACCCCACCGATTGCTGCACGTAGGGATCGGGATCGTCGGCTTCGCTTTCGATGAAGACGTCTTCGGTGCGCGTCGGCGAAGGTGTCGCGGCAGGCTCCACGGTCAGCATGATGGGCTGCGTGCGCAGGCTGCCGACGGCGAGCGCCGGCACCGTGATCACGCCATCGCGGCGCGGACGCAGCGCGACGGCGTACAGCGTGCGCACCGTGCTGCCGCCTGAGCCCATCACGAACTCGCGCCGGCTGGTGCGGCCGCTGACGAAGAAGTCGGTGAGCAGCGCGGCGTAGTCGGGTTCGGTCGACGTGGTGGGCGCGTTGCTTTCGATGTTGAGCGTCACCGTCTCGCCCATCGCGATGCGGTCGCGATCGACCCATGCGCGCACCTGCGCGCTCGCACCGAAGCTGGCCAGCGCGAGCAGCAACAGCAACGTCGCGCGCGCGAACACGCCGACCCGGAACGGGCGGGCCGGAAGCGGTCGTGATGGAAGCGCGCCTGCGACGTTCATTCGTTGCCCTCACCGCCGTTCTGGCGGCGCTCGTATTCGATGCGGAATTTCTCGCGCAGCAGGCCGCCCGGATCGTCCGGCACGCGGCGCAGCCAGGCTTCGTTCGCCAGGCGCTGCTCGCGCTGCTGCGGGGTTTCGTTGCGCGATTTGTCCTGCTGCTCCGGCTTCTGCTGTCCCTGCTGCTTCAGCGCCTGCTGCATGCGCTGGCGCTGCGCGGCGTCGGCGTCGCGCTGCTGCTGTTGGTCGGCGGGCGAAGGTTCGGATTGCGGTTGCTTGTCCTGCTTCGGATCCTGCGGCTGCTGGCTGTCCTGCCTGCCCTGCGACTTGTCCTGCTGCTGCGGCTTGTCCTGCTGTGGCTGCTGGTTCTGTTGCCCCTGACCGGACTGCGGCTTCTGGTCGCGCTTCTGCTGGTCCTTCGACTGCCCGCCACCCTGCGGCGGCTTGCGCTTCATCGCGGCCTGCACGGCGCGCTTGTTGGCGATCGCATCGGGCATGTTGGGCTGGCGCTTGAGCGCTTCGTCGTACGCCGCGATGGCCTGCGGATACTGCCCCGCCTTCGCCAGCGCGTTGCCGCGGTTGTAATGCGCATCGGCGCTGTCGGCCGACTGGTAGGCCTGAGCGGCGGCGTCGAAATCGCCACGACGGAAGGCGTCGTTGCCCTGCACGATCCGTGCGTGTTCGACCTGATCGGCGCGACGCCAGAGATCTGCCGCGCGCACCGGCGTCCACAACACGCACATCACGACGACGGCCAGCGCCGCGCGTCGCCGGAACGCGAGCAACGCCAGCAGCATCAGCGGCGGCAGCAGCCAGTAGCCTTCGTCCTGCCACGCGTGCCCGCGCGTGCCATCCACGCGCGCGGCGTCGTCGGTATCGGTGGGATCGAGCACGCCCAGCGCGCGCAGGTCGCCGTCGTCGCTGGCGATGCGCGCGTAACGGCCGTTGCCTGCGGAGGCGAGGCCGCGCAGCGAACCCTCATCGAGCCGCGCATTCGCGAACGTGCCGTCGCCGCGCCGGAACGGTGCGCCCGCTTCGCCACCCACGCCCAGCACGTCCACACGGAAGCCCTGCTTCGCCGCAGTGGAAGCCGCCTGCTTCGCGCCATCCCCGGCGTGGTCGGTCATTACCAGGATGCGTCCGCGAGCGAAACCGGATTGCTTCAGCAATCGCGCCGACCATTCGATCGCACGATCGGCGCGCTGTCCGTCCACGGGCATCACGTCCGGCGAGAGCGCATCGAGGAACAACGCGACGTTCGCCGCGTCCTCGGTGAGCGGCGCGACGGTGTACGCGTCGTCGGCGAACGCCACCAACGCGACCTGCCCGCCCTGGCGTTCGCGCAGCAGCGTGGAAAGCTTCGCGCGCGATTGCGCCAGTCGCGACGGCGGCAGGTCGGCCGCGAGTGCAGCGCCGGACAGATCGACGGCCACGACCAGTGGCGTGCGGCTTTGGTACAGCGGCTGCGGACTCTGCCGCCAGCTCGGCCCCGCCAGCGCGACCACGGCCAGCACATAAGCGAGACCCGCGATCCACGCGCCCCAGCGCACACGTGCGCCGCCGCGTTCGACCAGCAGGTGCGGCAGCAGGTGCGCATCGACGTTCTCGCGCCATACGCTGGCGCGACGTCGCTGCACACGCCACACACCCAGCAGCACCGGCAGCGCGAGCAGCGCCCACAGCCACTGCGGGCGCAGCAGGTGCAGCGATGCGAGCGGGAGTTCCGCGAACGGATTCATGCACGCCTCCGTCGCGGCCACGCGAACGCGAGCAGCCCGCACGCGAACGCCGCGCCGAGCGGCCACGGATAGCGTTCGATGCGCGGTCGCACCGCCTGGCCCGGGCGTTCGATCGGTTCGAGGCGATCGATCTCGGCGTAGATGCCCGCCAGCTGCGAGGTATCGCGCGCGCGGAAGAATCGCCCGCCGGTGCTGCGCGCGATTTCGCGCAGCGTGGCTTCGTCGATCTCGTCGCCCGCGCCGGGCATCGGCACCGGCAGGCCGAACAGCGACATCGTGCCTTCGCCGCCGAACGCGATGGTGTGGATGCGTACGCCTTCGGCCTTCGCGATCTCGGCGGCCTTCTTGGGTTCGAGCAGGCCCGCGGTGTTCACGCCATCGGTGAGCAGCACCAGCACGCGTTGCTGCGCGGGCTGCCCGCGCAGGCGCTTGGTCGCCAGCGCGATGGTGTCGCCGATGGCGGTTTCCTGGCCCGCCAACCCGATGACGCTGTCTTCCAGTTGCTGGCGCACCGACGCGAGATCGAGCGTCAGCGGCGTGAGCGCGTACGCGCGGCGGCCGAACACGATCAGACCGACGCGATCGCCCTGTCGGCGATCGAGGAAATCCGCGAGCACGGCCTTCGCGGCCGTGAGGCGATCGACGGTGCGGCTGCCCAGTTCCATGTCCGGCTCGCGCATGCTGCCGGAGAGGTCGAGCGCGAGCATGAGGTCGCGGCCGACCTGCGGCGGCTGCACGGCCTCGCCCAGTTGCTGCGGACGCGCCGCGGCGATGCAGAGCGCGATCCACGCCAGCCAGACCAGCCAGCCCGCGCGCGAACCGAATGCCGTGCGGCCACCGGCGTGCGCGACGCGATCGAGACGTTCGCCGAACGGCGCGCGCAACGCGGCCGATGAAGCGTGGCGAGCCGGCGGCAACAACCATCGCGCGAACCACGGCAGCGGCAGCGCGAGCAGCATCCACGGCCACGCGAAGTGTTCGTGCAGCGAAAGGAACGGCGCGAGCACGGCGTCGATCACGCGCCCATCCAGAGCAGGAAACGCTCGCGCGCCAATGCGCGCAGGGCGGCGACGTCAGCTGATTTCACATCGCGACGGAAGCCGCCGTCGAGGAGGAGCCGGCCCGGGCCTTCGGAGAAATCCTTTCTTGCAGCCGCGGTTCGTACCGACGCCTTTCGCGCCGGCGTCTTGCGTCTGCGTTTCGCAGGTGCGTTGTCGAGATGGCGCAGCCAGTCCTCGCCATGCAGCGTGTCCGCGCCGGCGTCGTGGTTGCGCGCGGCGCGGCGCAGGAGTTCGGACATCGCCGCGACCTGTTGCGGCGGCGTTGCGGCCGCGTCGACTTCGCGATCGAACAGTGCCGCGATGACGGCGCGGCGGCGGCGCGCGCGCGCGCGCCACCACATGATCAGCGTGAGGATCACAACGACGACGACGGCGACGATCCACCAGCCCGGTGCGGGCGGCCACCACGACGGCGCCGCCGTGGAATGGATGTCGCGCAGCACGAGCGATGCGGATGCGGCCATCACGCCACCAGCGGCCGGTTGCGGCCGAGCAACGGCAACCACGACGCGCTTTCCGCCTGCGTGGACAGGGCCTGCACGCGCACGCCGCGCGCGGGCAACTGCGCGAGCGCGGCTTCCAGCGGCCGGGCGAATTCGGCTTTCCATGCCTGACGCTGCGCGGCGACGGAAAGATCGACGTCGATGCGATGCGCGTCATGCGCGTCATCGCTGCCGAGGAAGGGAAGCGACGCCTTCGGCGGTGCGACTTCGAGCGGATCGGTCAGCAGCAGCACGATCACTTCGTGATGGTGCGACAGCGCCGGCCAGCGCTGCGCGGGCAGCGCGGCGACGCTGGCCGGATCGGCGAGCACGACCAGTCGCGAACCCGGACGCAGCAGGCGCTGCGCGTGATCGAGCGCGACGCCGAGCCCTGTATCGTCTTCGGGCGGTCGCGCGTACCAGCGTGTGAGCGCATCGAGCACGCGCAACGCGCCGCGCGGACCGGCGGCGGGGGCGATCGGCGCTTCGCGTTGGCTGCCGCGCAACGCGGCGATGCGATCGCCATCGCGTACGGCGGCCCACGCGGCCACGGCGCCCGCACGCGCGGCCTGCACCGACTTGAAGCGCACGCGCGTGCCGAAGTACAGCGCGGGCGAGGTGTCGGCGACGATCAGGCTCAGGCGCTCACGTTCGGCCTGGAACAGTTTCGTGTGCGCGCGACCGGTGCGCGCGGTGAGGCGCCAGTCGATGTGGCGCGCGTCGTCGCCGGCCACGTACTCGCGCGATTCGGCGTATTCCATGCCGCGTCCGCGCAGGGGCGAGAGCGCATGTCCGCTCACGCCGAAACGGCCGCGCTGCGCGGGGCGTCTGCCCGCCACCGCCTGCCGCAACGCGACGAGCTCCGGCAGCGTCGGGACGACGCCGTTGCCGGTGGTTTCATCGCGCGGTTGCCTGGGTGTCTGCACGGGTCTATGCGAAAGCGATTGGGCGCGGATCGGCGCTGATGCGTCTTACGGCAGCGGCACGCGCGCCAGCAGTTCGGCGACAAGGCGCTCGCCGTCCCAGCCTTCCGCGGTGGCTTCATAACTGGGCAGGATGCGATGGCGCAGCACGTCCGGCGCCACGGCGCGCACGTCGTCGGGCGTGACGAAATCGCGGCCGGCCAGCCATGCATGCGCGCGTGCGCAGCGTTCGAGCGCGATCGAGCCGCGCGGGCTCGCGCCCCATGCGATGCGGCGGGCGAGCGTGGTGTCGTAACGCGAGGCATCGCGGGAGGCGAGCACCAGTTCGACCAGGTAGCGTTCGACCGCCGGTGCGAGGTGCAGGTCGAGCACGGCGTTGCGCGCGGCGAAGACGTCGTCCAGCGGCATGCGCTCGACGGCGGCGGCGACGTGCTGCGTGGCGTGGCGTGCGCGATCGCGGGCGAGGCGGAGGATTTCCGTCTCGGCGGCCGCCTGCGGGTAGCCGATGCGCACGTACATCAGGAAGCGGTCGAGCTGCGCTTCGGGCAGCGGGAAGGTTCCTTCCTGCTCGATCGGGTTCTGTGTCGCCATCACCAGGAACAGGGCCGGCAGCGCGTAGGTCGCGCGGCCCACCGTGACCTGCCGTTCGCCCATCGCTTCCAGCAGGGCGGACTGGACCTTGGCCGGCGCGCGGTTGATCTCGTCGGCGAGCAGGATCGGATGGAAGATCGGACCGGGCTGGAACTCGAAGCGGCCTTCCTGCGGGCGCCAGACCTCGGTGCCGGTGAGATCGGCGGGGAGCAGGTCGGGCGTGAACTGGACGCGGGCGAAATCGGCTTCCAGACGCGCGGCCAGGGCGCGGATCGCACTGGTCTTGGCCAGGCCCGGAGCGCCTTCGACCAGCAGGTGGCCGTCGGCCAACAGCGCGATCAACAGGCGGTCGATCAGCGCCGCCTGACCGACGATCTCGGCCGATAGGGCCTCGCGCAACGCGCGGAAGGCGTCGTGCAGGCGGGGAAGATCGTCGCTGCGGCGGTCCATGGCGGTCTCGTTCGGGAATCCGGGCCAGTTTGACCGAAACGGAGCGGCGCGGTTCCCGACCTGCGTCAGCTATTCAGGCCCGGAAAAGAGAAAGGGCCCCGTCAGGGGCCCTTTCATCTTGTTACATAAAGGCAGTGCCCGGCACCGAATTCGGATGCCCAGTGCCGCCATCCATGGCGTCGCGTTGCCGGCTTCGGATCGCCCGGCCCGACCCTCCATGGCCGGTCGTTCGGCAGGCCACGCGGCAGTGCCGCGCAAACAAAAAGGGCCCCCGTGGGACCCTTTTTGTTTCTCCGCGTGATGCGACGGTGTCGCATGTCACCGGATCCTGTTGCGTCAGTGCTGCCATCCATGGCGTCGCGTTGCCGGCTTCGGATCGCCCGGCCCGACCCTCCATGGCCGGTCGTTCGGCAGGCCACGCGGCAGTGCCGCGCAAACAAAAAGGGCCCCGTGGGACCCTCTTTGTTTCTCCGCGTGATGCGACGGTCTCGCGTGTCACCGGATCCTGTTGCGTCAGTGCCGCCATCCATGGCGTCGCGTTGCCGGCTTCGGATCGCCCGGCCCGACCCTCCATGGCCGGTCGTTCGGCAGGCCACGCGGCAGTGCCGCGTAGCGGCTTGCCTCACCCGCGCTGGTCGACCTTCATGACCTTCGGGGTCACCATGATCAGCAGCTCGGCCTTGTCCTTGCTGCGACCCTTCTTCTTGAACAGGTTGCCCAGGAACGGGATGTCGCCCAGGAACGGCACCTTCGAGATGTCGCTGCGATCGCGGAACTCGTAGACGCCGCCGATGACGACCGTCTGGCCGTCCTCGACCAGCACCGCGGTGTTGACCTCGCGCTTGGCGATGGTCGGCACCTGGCCGATGGAGGTGTCGACGAAGCCTTCGACCTCGTCCTTCTTCACGTTCATGTTCAGGAACACACGGCCGTCGTGCGTGATGGTCGGGGTGACCTTCAGCTCGAGCAGCACGTCCTTGAACTGCACGTTCGGGATCGGAATCGTGGTGGAACCCTGCGACGGCGAGATCGTCACGTAGCCCACTTCCTGGCCCTGGCGGATCACCGCTTCGCGCTGGTTGCTGGTCACGATGCGCGGGTTGGAGATCACTTCGCCGCGACCTTCTTCCTGCATCGCCGACAGTTCCACGTCCAGCGCGTAGCCGGCGTTGAGGATCTGCAGCGCCACCGAACCGGCGGGGTTCAGGACGCCCAGGTTGCTCATCGGACCCTTGAACAGCGTCGGCAGGTCGCCGGACTGGTTGGCTTCGGCCAGCGAACCGCGCGTCTGGTCGTTGTTCTCGATCGTGTCGTTGAAGAAGTACTTGCCGTCCTTCGTGCCGGCGATGCCGAAGCGCGCGCCTAGCTCACGGGCAAAGGTATCCTGCGCGATCACGACGCGGCCTTCGATCAGCACCTGGTCGACCGGGCGGTCGATCACGTGGATCAGCTGCTTCATCTCCGCGACCTTCTTCGGGATGTCGCTGATCATCAGCGTGTTGGTGCGCTCATCGGCGACCAGGCGGCCGCGCGGCGAGAGGAAGCCGCTGTCGTTATTGGTACCGCCAGAGCCACCACCCTGCCCGTTGCCCGACCCGCCAATGCCCTTGGCCTCGGTCAGCGCTTTGAAGATCTGCGCGGCGTTGTGGTAGTTGATCTGCACGTACTCGGTGGTCAGGTCGACGCGGTTGTCGAGCGCGATGCGCGCGTCTTCCTTGTCCTGCTCGTACTTGGCGATTTCCGCCTGCGGCGCGACCCAAACCACGTTGCCGCTGCGGCGCTTGTCCAGGCCCTTGGCCTGCAGGACGATGTCCAGCGCCTGGTCCCACGGCACGTTGGTCAGGCGAAGCGTGACGTTGCCCGACACCGTGTCGGCGGCCACCACGTTCAGGCCGGACTCTTCGGCGATCAGCTGCAGCACGGTGCGCACGGGCACGTCCTGGAAGTTGAACGTCACCGGACGGCCGCTGTAGCTGCGCGCGCCGGTCGCCGGCGCCTTGCCGGTCGTCGACTGGCCAACGGCGCGGCCGGTGGCGGCACCGGTGCGCGGCACGATCTCGACGATGTACTCGCGACCGGTCTGGTAGGCCATCGAATCGAAGTTGCCGCTCATGTCGAGCACGAGCTGCGTACCCGCGCCGCTGTTGCGCGCATCGATGCGCTGCACCGGCGTGGCGAAATCGACGACGTTGAGCGGCTTGCGCAGCGAGTCGGGCAACTTGGCGTTGCCGACATTGACCACCACGCTCTGGCCCTGGTTGCGCAGGTCCGGCGCGGCACCGTCGCCGCTGAACTTCACGACCAGGCGGCCGGAGCCGTCGCTGCCGCGCTTGAAGTCGATGTTGGACACCTCGACGGTGCCCGGCAGTTGCTTGGCCGGATCCAGGCTCGCCGGCGGCGCGACCGTGGTCGGTGCGGCCGGTGCCGGAGCGGCGGCGTGGACCGCGCTGACGGCAGCGATCGCACCGATCAGCAGGCCGATCGATCCGGTGCGGAGCAGGGGGCGACGGCCAGCGCGCGTGCTGGAGCAACCCGGTTCAAAAACGGTCATCGTGCATTCCCCTTATTGATCTTCCAACGCGACCGTGGCCGGACGCTCCAACCATCCACCCGCGCCATCCGGCACCAGTTCCACCAGCTCGATGCGGTCTTCGAACACGCCGGTCACGCGACCGTCGCTTTGCCCCATGTAATTGCCCGGCGTCACGCGGTAGGTCACCTTGTCCGGTGCCATCACCAGCGCGATCACGCCCGTCCCCTTCCCCAGCGTGCCGACCATGTCGAGGCTGTCCAGCGGGAACTGTTCCAGCGTCTGCTTGCGGCGGCCCGCATCCGGACGCGGACCGTTGCCGCCGCCGTCGTCGGTGAACGCCGTGCTGAACGGATCGCGCAGCGCGTAGGCGTTGTATTCGAACGTCTCGAACTGCTGCATCACCGGCAGCGGATCCAGCGGCGGAGCCGGACGGGCCTTGACCTCGGCGATCCACTTTTCCAGGTTCGGCGCGTCGCCCGGCGTGCTGGTGACGCCGCGCGAGCACGCGGCCAGTCCGAGCACCAGGGCGATCGCGGCCAGGGCACGCAGCGGTGCGGCGCCTTCAATCAGCTTTGCGCGCATCTCAGGTCCCCTCCTTCTTGCCGGTCGCAGCCGCGGCGGCTTCCTGCTTCTGGACTTCCTCTTCGTCCAGGTAGCGGTACGTCTTCACCGTGCCGGCCAGTTCCAGCGGGCTGTTGGGCGTGATCACGCCTTCCTTGCCGCGCGGCTTCAGCGAGATGTCGTGCATGGTCATGATGACCACGCGCGGCAGCGAGGCGACGCCGCTGACGAATCCGCCGAACTGGTGGTAGCTGCCCACCATGCGCAGCATGATCGGCTTCTCGGCGTAGAACTCCTTCGGTTCTTCCGCGCCGGGCTGGAACAGTTCGTTGGTGATGCCCGTGGCCAGCGCGGTCTGCGAGATGTCGACGATCAGGTCGGGCATTTCGGTCTTGCTGGGCAGCTGGCGCAGCATCTGCTGGAGCTGCTGCTCCATCTGTGCGAGCTGCTGCTTGAGCGGCTCCAGGTTGGCGGCCTTGCCCTGCTCGGTTTCGAACTCGGTACGCAGGCCCGATTCGGTGCTTTCCAGGCGCTGCAGCTCTTCGCGCTTGTCGCCGACGAACAGGTACCAGGCCAGGCCGACGATCAGCACGACGATGATCACGCAAAGGCCGATCTTGGCCTGCTGCGGCCAGCCGCCGATGTTGTTGATGTCCAGCTCGTTGAGCTTGATGGGTTTGCTCTTGCTCATGACGCCGCTCCCTGGGCCGGCGTGGCAGTCGGCGCCGGAGGCGCAGTGGCAGGCGTTGCGGACGGAGCGGCGGCGGGCTGTGCGGCGGCGCCAGCCGGAGCCGCAGGCGTCGCAGCCGGTGCGGCACCGTTGGCCGGGGCGGCGCCCGCGGTCGCGGCATCACCCGACTGGGCGATCTGCGCGGCCGGAGCGTCCGGCACGCCATCGCCGTCCTCGTCCTTCGGCGCGTTCGGGTTGGCGAGCTTGACCTGCAGCTTGAACTCGTACGGCAGGCCCTTGTCGCCGCCCTTGGCCTCGATGATCGACAGGTCCGGATTGGTCATCCAGCCCGAGCCTTCGAGGTTGCGCATGTAGGTACTGACGCGGGCGTTGGACTGCGCGCGGCCTTCCAGCGTGAGCGTCTCGTTGTCCTGCTTGATCGAGGTCAGCACGGCACCGTCGGGGATGGTGCGGACCAGCGAGTCGAACAGGTGCACCATCTGCGAGCGGTTGGCCTGCAGCTTCTCGATCACTTCCTTGCGCGCAAGCAGCTTGGCCTTCTTGGCTTCGAGCAGCTTGATCTCTTCGTTCTTCTTCTTGACCTCGGCGATCTGGCCCTGGAGGAACGTGTTGCGCTCGTTCTGGCCGTCGATCTGGCCGTTGTAGTAGCTGACGATGACGAAAGACAGCAGCAGTGCGCCGATGGCGGCCGCGCCGAGCATCAGCCCGGTTTCCTTCTGCCGCTGCTTGCGGCGCTCTTCGCGCCACGGGAGGAGGTTGATGCGTGCCATCAGTCGAAACTCCTCAGGGCCAGGCCGCAAGCGATCATCAGGGCCGGGGCGTCCTGGGCCAGCGCATGCGCCTGCACACGCGGCCCGAGCGTCATGTGGGCCAGCGGGTTGGCGATGGTGGTGGGCACGCCGAGCTGTTCCTCGACCATCTCGGCGA
>Ga0209257_1003818_pt1 | contig 12357 bp, 6 predicted proteins | sample AraplaCvi_mCL_r2_FD_184277 | JGI IMG/M metagenome (GOLD analysis project Ga0209257, IMG submission 184277) | Arabidopsis root microbial communities from North Carolina, USA - plate scrape MF_Cvi_mCL_r2 (SPAdes) (version 2) | ecosystem: Host-associated > Plants > Roots > Endosphere | place: USA...
CACGAAGCCGTGCTGAGCGAAGGCGCGCTGCCGCTCGATATTCTGGAAGAGCAGGTCGACCGCTATATTGCGGCGAAGCGCCGCTGATCGCGCAGCCGGTCAGCCGGCGGCGAGCGTGTCGCGGGCGATCCGTTGCAGCGCCGCGGCCTGCGCATCCGACAGCCCGAGTTCGTCCGCCCCCTTTTCGTGCGGGCCGAGGCTGGCCGGATCGCGGCCGGTGATCGCGCCGAAGGTAACGAGCGCCGAAAGATAATAGCCCGCGACGCTGGCGTGATAATGGTCGTACGCCCACAGATCGAGCCGGTCGTACGCGATACCGTCATAGGGATCGGGGTCGGCAACGCCTTCAGCCATCGCGCGGTTCCACGCCTGTCCGACGGGCAGGACTCCCCTGACCGCGGGATTGGCGGCTCGCGCGCGGTCGGCGGCGGCGCGGAGGTCGTCGGCCATCGCGGTCACCGGCTTGCCGTACCAATGTCCCTCGGGCCGGTAGGTCTGGTCGGCGCGCGTCCAGGTCGCCGCAAGGCGGATGTCGACCGCAGGATTGCGCGCCTTGAAGAACGCGGCGAGCCGGTCGACGTTGCGCATGTAATCGGCGGGATCGCCGGGATTGGCGCGGTCGAGCGTGCTGAATTCCTGCAGCACGACGACGTCCCAAGCCTTGTCGAACAGCTGGCGCCGTTCGTCATAGTGGAAGCCGAGCGACTTCCCGCCCTGCGTTTCGAGGCTGACCTGATAGTCGAGGCCGGCCTGTTCGCAGAAGAGTTTGAAGAGCGCCGGCACGCCGCCATAGCCCGCCTTGTTGAGATCGGTGACGCTGCCGGCGCGCCAGTTGCGCGCTGCCGAATGCGCGCCCTGGGTGAAGCTGTTGCCGATGAACAGGATGGTGCGCGGCGCGGCCTTCGGCGCGGGGGCAGGGGAGGTCGCGCCGGCGGCGGTCGGCGCGGGCGCGCTCTCCTTTGCCATTACCGCCGGCGCGACGGCGAGCGCGGCAGCGCCGATCAGAAACCAGATGCCGTGCCCGTATCGCATATCAGAACTCCGTGGTGACCGAGGTGTACCAGTAGCGGCCATAGGGGTTGTAGAGCGACCCCAGATAGCCCTCCGACGACAGCGGCGGCTTTTCGTTGGTGATGTTGCGGACGCCGACGCGCCAGCGCATGTCGCCGCCGAGCCCGGCCGTATCGCGGATACGGATCTGGGCATAGAGGTTGCCCGTAACCTGCGACTTGATCCGCCACGGATTGCCGTTCGCATCGACGAACGCGAGTTCGTCGACCGCGCCGGTGTAGCGGGCGAAGGCACCCATCTGGAAATCGCCGAGCGACCAGGTGAGCGAGGCGGTGCCGCGCCATTTCGGGCGGCCGTTCGCCTCGATCAGATTCTGCGTTTCGGGCAGCGGGGTCGCGGCGTTGATGTCGCCATCGGCGCGCGCCGCGACAAGCTGGTCGACGGTGTCGCCCGGCGGGCGCGAGAATTTGAGCAGGCGGGTCGCGTTGATCGAGAAGTCGAACTTGCCCGCGCCGGTTTTCGGCGTCGTCCAGTAGAAACCGAAATCGAGCCCGCGGACGGTCTGCGGCTGGAGGTTGATGAACTGGTCGCGCACCGTCGTGATGCGGCCGACCGGGGTGATGCCGGTGCCGGCGAAGGCGGCGACGTCGTCGGCATTCGCGGCGTCGCGAATGACGTTGGGGTTCGACGACCCCTGCAGGCGCAGCAGATAGTCGAGCGCGATCGCGGTATCGTTGCCGAGAATGCCGACGATCCCCTTTTGCCGGATCGACCAATAGTCGACGGTAAAACTGATCTTGCCGAGATCGGGCGAGAGGAAGTCGGGTTCGAACACCGCGCCGAGATTATAGTTGGTGCTCTTTTCGGGCTTGAGGTCGGGGTTGCCCGACACGCGGCGCGAATAGCCGACATTGTTACCGCACGCGGTGAAGCTGGCGATGCGCCCGGCGCGCAGGTCGACCTCGCAGCGCAGGAAGTCCTGGCTGGTCGCGAGGCGCGCATATTCGACGGCGTTCACCTGTTCGAGGTTTGGCGCGCGGAAGCCCTGCGAGAAGGAGCCGCGGAAGCGGAAGCCGTCGAACACGTCCCACGCGGCGGCGATCTTCGGCCGCGCGACGCTGCCGAAATCGCTGTAATGTTCGTAACGGCCGGCAAGCTGGAGGTCGAAGCGCCGGATCAGCGGGATGTTCATGTCTTCCGACACGAGCGGCACCGCGAGTTCGGCATAGGCCGCGGCAACGGTGCGCTTGCCATAGGTGTCGGGGTTGTCGCTGACCGCGGCCGCGTCGCTGATCGTCACCGCGCCGCTGACCGCATCGACGAAGGGGCTCGATCCGTCGACCGCGGCGTCGCGGTCGTCGCGCTGGGTCTCGCGGCGCACCTCGGCGCCGATCGCGACGCCGACGTCGCCGCCGGGCAGCGCGAACAGATCGGCGCGCGAGGCGCGGAAGTCGCCCATCGTCAGCGTCGTCTTCGAACGGCGCCGGAGCTGGAAGGTGATCGCGTCGATGGCGGCCTGCGAGCTGGGCGTGCAATCGCCATAGCTGAGCGTGGTCTGGCAGCCGCCGTTGAAGGGGTTGTAGGCGTCGGGGGTCGACAGCGCGAGGCTCTGCTGGAGCGCCGAACTGCGCACCGCGACGCTGCTGTCGACCGCCGAGGCTTCGGAATAGACGAAGGCGCTGTCCCATTTGAAGCCCGCAGTCTCGCCGCGGATACCGATCAGGCCGCGCAGTTGCTCGCCCGTGACCTTCACCGTCTGCGGCCCGGTATCGACGAAACGATAGGTGGTGAGCAGAACCGGCAGACCCTCGGCGGGGACGTTGGTCAGCCCCGGGATGCGGTTCGGGTTCGGCTGACCGTTGATCGTCGTCGCGCCGAAGGGATTGTAGTAGTTGCTCGCCGGGATCCAGATCTGGTTGAGGTTGATCACCGGCGGCTGCTGGCGGATCGTGCTCGAGCTATAATAGCCGAATTCGCCGAACAGGGTCAGATTGTCGGTAAGGTCATAGTGACCGTTGGCGAAGGCGTTGTAGCGCTGCACGCTCGGCATCACCGTCGTGCCGACCGCGGTGTCGTAGCGCAGGTTGCGGAACGCGCCGGTCGTCGCGAGCGCAGTGTTGACGAGGCAGAGGTCGGCGGTCAGCGCCTGCGTACAGCCGCCGAGGCTGGTCGGGCGCACGGTGAAGGCGCCCGCCGCGGTCGTCAGGTTCGTGGTGCCGCGTCGCGGACGGCCGCCGGTGACGGGCACCATCAGCGCGGGCCAGGCTCCGCGCGTGGCGCGCGCGTCGGGCGTCGTCGAACCTGCGAAATCGGGATAGTCGGCGAAGAGCGGGCGGAGGTCGGCCGAGGCCGTGAAATCCTGATCCTCGGCGCGGAGGGCCGAGCGGTCGGTGAATTCGAGCGAGACGGTGATATTGCCGCGCTCGAAGCTCTTGCCGGCGAGGATATTGCCCTGGAATTCGCGGAGGTGCGTGCCCTCGGCACCGCCATATTGCGCCTGCAGGCGGAGGCCGTCGTAATTGTCCTTGAGCACCGTGTTGACGACGCCGGCGACGGCATCGGAGCCATAGAGCGCCGCGGCGCCATCGAGCAGCACTTCGAGGCGCTGAAGCCCGGTGGTCGGGATCGCGTTCGAATTGTAGCTGAGGACCGGCACCGTGCCGGTGTCCGACAGCCCCTGGCTAGCGGGGTGGGTGACGACGCGGCGGCCGTTGAGGAGCACGAGCGTGTTGCCGACGCCGAGCGAGCGGAGGTTGACCGAGCCGACGTCGCCGCGCGCGGCGTTGCTGGTCTGCGCGTTGTTGCCGGGGTTGAAGCTGACGTCGCCCATCTGCGGGATCGCGCGGATCAGCTCGTCGCCGCTGACGGCGCCGACGGCGTCGATCTTGTCCTGGCCCACGACCACGACCGGGAGCGCCTCGGTGACGCGAGCGCCCTCGATACGGGTGCCGACGACGACGATGTCGGTCGGCTGGCCTGCTTCGGCTTCGCTGCTCTCGTCAGCCTGGTCCGCCGGCGCGCCGTCCTGCGCGCGGGCCGGTGCGCTGGCGAACAGGCAGATTGCCGTACTCGCGAGCAGCATTGCCGAAGTGGTACCCCTCATTGTCCTTCTCCCTTTTGTTCCGGGCCTTTGCGACCCTAGTCCGTGTCCTGTTCGACCGGCGGCGCGGCCAGTGGAGACGCCGCGCCGCCGTCCAGCGCCAGCCGCAACTGCTCGCGGTCCAGCGCATTGTCCCAGCGGGCGACGACGACCGTCGCGACCGCGTTTCCGATGAAATTGGTGAGGCTGCGGCACTCGCTCATGAAGCGGTCGATGCCGAGGATCAGCGCCATGCCGGCGACGGGCACCGAGGGCACGATCGACAGCGTCGCAGCGAGCGTGATGAAGCCCGCGCCGGTGACGCCCGCCGCACCTTTCGAGCTGATCATCGCGACGGCGAGCAGCGCGATCTGGTCGCCGAGCGACAGGTCGACGTTGCAGGCCTGCGCGATGAACAGCGCGGCAAGCGTCATGTAGATGTTGGTGCCGTCGAGGTTGAAGCTGTAGCCGGTCGGCACGACGAGCCCGACGACCGACTTCTCGCAGCCCGCGCGCTCCATTTTTTCCATCAGGCTGGGCAGGGCGCTTTCGGACGAGGAGGTGCCGAGCACCAGCAGCAATTCGGCCTTCAGGTAACGGATCAGCTTGAAGATCGAGAAGCCGGCGAGGCGCGCGGCGAGGCCGAGAACGACGACGACGAAGATGAGCGAGGTGACATAGAAAGTCGCGAGCAGGCCGGCGAGATTGGCGAGCGATTCGACGCCATATTTGCCGATCGTGAACGCCATCGCGCCGAACGCTCCGATTGGCGCGGCGCGCATCAGGATGCCGACGAGCCGGAAGATGACGAGGCCGACGCGTTCGAGCAGGTCGCGCACGGGCGCGGCGGGTTCGCCGACCATCGAGAGCGCGATCCCGAAGAGGATCGAGATGAGGAGAACCTGAAGCAGCGAATCCCCGGTCAGCGCCGAGACGAGCGTGGTGGGGATTGCCGCCATGATGAAATCGACGAGGCCGCTGTGCTTCGCCTTTTCGACATAGGTGTTCACCGCGCCGGCATCGAGCGTCGCGGGGTCGATGTTCATCCCCGCGCCGGGCTGGACCGTGTTCGCCACAATCAGACCGACGATCAGCGCCAGCGTCGAGAAGAAGAGGAAATAGGCGAACGCCTTGCCCGCGACGCGGCCGACCGACCGGAGCTCGGTCATCCCCGCGATGCCGGTGACGAGCGTGATGAAGATCACCGGGCCGATGATCATCTTGACCAGCTTGATGAAGCCGTCGCCGAGCGGTTTCAGCGCTTCGCCGGTCGCCGGCCAGTAATGGCCGATGATGACGCCAAGCAGGATGGCGGCGAGCACCTGTACATAAAGGTGGCGGTAGAAGGGTTTCCTTCCCGCCAGCGCCTGTCCGGACTGATCGATTGCAATGACAGCCACGCGTACATCCTCCCGAGCGCGGCCTTTCGCCGCTGCTTCTGCAAAATTATGGCCGGCGCCATTGCCGGTCCAAGGGTTTCGAAATTCGGATTAAATATATGAAAATATTCGTCTAATCGAGATTCTTCGAACTCATATGTCGATATTATGTGCGATAATCCGCTTATCAATTACGATTTTGTGCGATAATCCGCACATATGGTCGAGACAAGCCCCTCGCATGATTCGCGCATAGCCGGTGTCGGGCGCAGACTCATCTGGGCATCTTTGCTTGCCTTTCTTCTGCTCGCGCTGATCGCCGTGGCCGCCTTTGGCTGGGCGCGCGATCATGCGCGCGCTGCGTCCGATATCGCCGCGCAGCAACAGGCACGCAGCGCCGCAAGCCGCCTGGCTGGCGAATTGCAGAAGTTCCGCCTGCTGCCGCTGGTGCTCATCGAATATCCCGAGGCGCACACCGTTCTTGCGGGCGGGGACGCCGCGGCGGTCCGCCGGATGAATAGCAAGCTCGAACTGCTGGCCGACCGGACCGATGCCGCGGTGATCTATCTGATCGGTGCCGACGGCCGGACGATCGCGGCGAGCAACTGGCGTACGCCCCAGAGCTTCGTCGGGCAGAGCTATGGTTTCCGGCCCTATTTCCGTGATGCGATGGCGAAGGGTGGAGCAGAGCTGTTTGCGCTCGGTACGGTCAGTGGTCGTCCGGGGCTCTATATTGCGCGGCGGGTCGAGGAGAGTGGCCGCACGCTCGGCGTCATCGTCGTGAAGGTCGAGTTCGACCGGCTGGAGTCCGAATGGGCGCGCCAGCCGCTGACGACCTTCGTCACCGACGACCATGGAGTCGTCATCATTACCAGCCGTCCCGACTGGCGGTTTCGGACGCTCGCGCCGATCGACGAAAGGACGCGCGCGGCGATCCGCGCGGCGCTGCAGTTCGGCAACCTGCCACTGACGCCCCTGCCGCCGACGCGCACGGGCAAGACCTGGACCGGCGGCGATGTCCGCTATCGCGAAGCGGCGGTCACGATCCCGATGCCCGGCGCGCGGCTCCACGCCTTCCAGCCGCTCGCGCCCGCCGAGGCGAGCGCCAATGCGACCGCGCGCACAGCGATCCTGATCGCCTTCATCCTGCTCGCCGCGCTGCTGACGTGGGTTTTTCGCGCGCGCGAGAAGCAGCGGCTGCAGGAAGAGGCGCGCCGGATGCTCGAAGTCGAGGTTGCCGCGCGCACCGCCGATCTGGTCGAGGCCAATCGTCGCTTCCGTTCGGCGCGCGAGGAGCTGGCGCAGGCGAGCCGCCTCGGTACGATCGGACAGATTACCGCGGGCGTCGCGCACGAGATCAACCAGCCGGTCGCCGCGATCCGCGGCTTTGCCGAAAATGCCGGGACGTTCCTCGATCGCGGGGAGGCGGGCAGGGCACGCGAGAATCTGGGAACGATCGTGTCGCTGACCGAACGGATCGGCGCGATCGTCACCGAGCTTCGCACCTTTGCGCGTCGCAGCACCCCGGCGCTCGGTCCGGTGGAGATCGCGGTCGTTATCGACGGGGCGCTGCTACTCGTCGGCGATCGCATCCGCGAGCGGGGCGTGGCGATCGAGCGCGAAGGCGACACAGGGGGGCTCCGCTGCGTCGCCGATCGCGTCCGGCTCGAGCAGATTCTCGTCAACCTGATCCAGAATGCGCTCGATGCGCTCGGCGGATGCGCCGATCCGCGAATCCGGATCGCGGTGGAGGCAGGCGCGGAGGTCGCGATCACCGTCGCCGACAACGGCCCCGGGATCGCGCCCGAAGTCGCCGACACTCTGTTCACGCCCTTTGTCACCGGCAAAGCCGACGGGCTCGGCCTCGGGCTGGGCATTGCGCGCGATATCGCGCGCGAATTCGGCGGCGCGCTCGATCTCGCAGCCTCGCCGCTCGGCGGAGCGGCGTTCCGGCTGACGGTACGCCGCGCATGAGCGAGTTCGTCTCCCGCCAGCATATCATCTTCGTCGACGACGACGACGCGCTGCGCGCCGCGACCACACAGTCGCTGGAACTTGCCGATATCGAAGTGCGCGCCTTCGCCGAGGCGACGAGCGCGCTCGCCGAAATAGACGCGGACTTTGCCGGCGCCGTCGTCACCGATATCCGCATGCCGCGGCTCGACGGGCTGGAGTTTTTTGCGCGCATCCGCGCGATCGATCCCGAAATTCCGGTCATCCTGATCACCGGGCATGCCGATGTACCGATGGCGATCGGGGCGCTGAAGGACGGGGCGTTCGACTTTCTTGCCAAGCCCTATGCGACCGACCATCTAATCGCCTCGGTGCGCAAGGCGCTCGAGACGCGCCGGCTCGTTCTCGACAACCGCTTGCTGCGCGCGGCCGCCGAAACGAGCGTCGACAGCCCGCTGATCGGCGACAGTCCGGTTATGGCGCAGCTTCGCGCGACGATCCAGCAGATCGCGCGCGCCGACATCGACGTGCTGGTCGAGGGCGAGACGGGAACGGGGAAGGAGCTTGCCGCGCTGCTGCTCCATCGCAAGGGGCCGCGCGCCGGACGGCCGTTCGTCGCGGTCGATTGCGGCGCGCTGACCGAGCAGATCGCCGAGGCCGAACTCTTCGGCCACGACCGCGGTGCGGCAGGCTATGGTCCGATCGCGCGCGAAGGCCGGATCGAGCAGAGCCATCGCGGGACGCTGTTCTTCGACGGCATCGACAATATGCCGCTGGCGATCCAGGCGAAGCTGTTGCGCGTGATCGAGGAGCGCAAGATCCAGCCCGCGGGCGCGAGCGAACCGCGCGCGGTCGATCTGCATATCGTCGCCTCGACCCGCCGCGACCTGCAGCAGGCGATCCGCGACGGAGCGTTCCGCGAGGATCTTTTCTACCGGCTCAACGTCGTCCGCCTGCGCATGCCGCCGCTGCGCGAGCGCCGCGCCGACATTCCGCAGACCTTTGCCTTCTTCGTCGAGGAAGCGCTCGGGCGGCTCGCGGTGCGCGACTTCAGCCTGAGCGACGCGGCGCGGCGGCATCTGATCGAGCATGACTGGCCGGGCAATGTGCGCGAGCTTCGCAATTTCGCCTTCAGCGAAGTGCTGGGTCTGGAGACGCCCGTCGCGACCGGCGACGAGGGCCAGATGGCGCTTCCCGAGCGCGTCGCGCAGTTCGAGGCGCATGCGATTCGCGATGCGCTGGCCAATGCCGAAGGCGATATCGCCGCAACGCTGGCGCTGCTGAAAATTCCGCGCAAGACGCTGTACGACAAGATCGCACGGCACGGAATCGATCCCAAAACCTACCGGAAGTAACGATTTTCCGCGCTATCGGGCCTTGGGTCTCATCGTGTCGCAAGTTATTCACACACGTGAGAGTGAATATTGACTCGATGCCGGATTGCTGTCACTCATCCACCATGCCGACAAACGATCGGCGAGGATGGGAGAGGGCATGATGAGGGCAATTCTACTTGCGTCCGTTTGCGCGGGCGCGCTGGTCGCGATCCCCGCGGACGCTGCGGCGCAGGACGCCGCCGACACGGCCCAGCACAGCGAAGAGCCGCACGGCAGCGACATCATCGTCACCGCGACGCGCCGTGAAGAGCGCATCCAGGACGTTCCGCTCAGCATCTCGGCCTATTCGCAGGAAGAGCTGACCGAGAAGGGCATCGTCGGTTACGAAGGCATCGGGCGCGAGACGCCGGGCGTCGTGCTGAACAAGCCGACCGCCAACTTCAACAATTTCACCGCGCGCGGCATCGCGACCAACGGCTATAACGCCAATCTGCAAAGCTCGGTCGCGATCTATATCGACGAACTGCCGGTCTCGACGATCGGCAACACCACCGTCGTCGACCCCAATCTGTTCGACGTCGAGCGCGTCGAGTTCCTGCGCGGGCCGCAGGGGACGCTGTTCGGATCGGGGTCGCTGTCGGGCGCGATGCGTATCCTGCAGAAGAGCCCCGACCTCGACGATTTCGACGCCTCGGCGCTGGTCGATTTCGGCCTGACCGGATCGGATTCGCTGCGCCAGCGCTACAATGCGATGGTCAATGTGCCGCTGGTCAACGACCGGCTGGCGGTGCGCGCGGTCGGTTTCTACCGGCACGAGGAGGGCTATCTCGACAATGTCGGGACCGGGGTCCACAATTCGAACACGCTGGTCGACTATGGCGGCCGGGTGACGTTGAAATGGCAGCCGACCGACCGCCTGTCGATCAAGCTGCTCGGTTCGTACGAATACAGCAATCCGAAGGACAGCTCGCTGACCAGCCCGTCGCTTGGCCGCAACAGGCGCGTGTCGGACGAACCCGACCGTTTCACGGGCAAGCAGCTCATCGCGAACGCGACGATCGACTATGAATTCGACTTCGCCAAGCTCACCAGTTCGTCGACCTATTCGGATTTCGACCAGCGCTTCTATGTCGATCTGGCCGGTACTTTTCCGCCCGGTTCGTTTCCGGGCGCGCCGATCGCCTTCGGCCTTGATGCCGACGGCTATGACAAGGTGTTCGTTCAGGAAACGCGCCTCGCCTCGACGCTCGACGGGCCGTTCCAGTTCGTGCTTGGCGGCTTCTATCTCGACCGCCGCCGCGACGTCGATTATTTCTATCGCTCGAACCCCGCCTTCCTCGCGGCGCGGAATTATACAGGCCTGCCCGACAAATATTATCAGAAGCAATATACCCATTCGATCAGCGAAGAGCTCGCGGGCTTTGGCGAGCTGACCTATCGCTTTTCGGACAAATTCTGGCTGACGGGCGGCATGCGCTATGGCGAAACGTCGGCGCAGGGCTTTACCGAGGCGGGCGGCTATCTCGCGACCGCGCCGGGGTTCTTCAACCTCAACTATCTGCAGGTCGCACTGGGCGGATTTTCGAATGTCGCGTTCACCACGCTGACGCCTTACGCTGCGGTCGAAGGCCTGAAAGCGAAGGGGTCGAAGCCGTCGTGGAAGGCCAGCGCGACGTTCAAGCCGAGCGAGACCCTCACGACCTATGCGACCTTCTCGACCGGTTTTCGCGCACCGATCGTGAACGCATTTGCGGGGCGGCCGAGCGTTGTCGACGCCAACGATATCGTCATTCCGTTCGGTGCGACGTCCGACAGCCTCAAAAGCTATGAGGTCGGCGCAAAGGGGCGCTGGCTGGGCGGACGCGTGTCGATCAACACCGCCTTCTACCTGATCGACTGGAGCAACATCCAGGCGCAGGCGAACCGCGTGTCGGACTCGGTGCAGTTCGCGACCAATATCGGCGCGGCGCGCAGCAAGGGCTTCGAGTTCGAGATCGGCGTGATCCCGGCGACGGGATGGGCGATCGGCGTCAACGGCGCCTACAACGATTCGAAAATCACCAAGCTGACACCGGCCGAAGCCGCGATCTCGGGCGCGGTGCTCGGCCACCGGCTGTCCGCTCCGCGCATCCAGGGCGCGGCCTATGTCGCCTATACCTTCAATCTTGCAGCCGACGTTCCGGCGACCTTCGCGGTGAACGCCCAGCATATCGGATCGTACAACAGCAGCTTCCCGAACACGCCGGGCAATCCCAATCTGCCGCTGTCGACGTTCGGAAAGACCGACGCCTACAGCAACGTCAACATGAGCTTCGGGATCAAGAAGGGCGATCTGTCGGCGCAGCTCTATGTCGAAAATCTCTTCGACGATCACTCGATCACCTACATCCACCCCGAGGCGTTCCTGAACAGCCGCTTCGGGACGATGCGCCCGCGGACCTTCGGCATCCGCCTCGGCTACGGGATCTGATCGATGGCGCACGGCGGTATCCCGCTTTCCCCGGCCGCAGCGTCCACGCGGCCGGGGAACAGGCCGTCCTTCGTCCTGGGGATGCTCTGCTTCGTCTATGTGCTGAACTTTCTCGACCGGCAGTTGCTCTCGATCCTCGCCAAGCCGATCCAGGACTCGCTGGGGATCAGCGACAGCCAGCTCGGGCTGATCAGCGGGCTCTATTTCGCGATGTTCTATTGCTTCATCGCGATCCCGGTCGGCTGGTTCGCCGACCGGACGAGCCGCGTCGGGGTGCTGTCGCTCGCCTGCGCGGTGTGGAGCGGGGCCACCGTCGCGTGTGGCATGGCGGCGAACTACGGCCAGCTCGCGGCGGCACGGATGGTCGTCGGCTTCGGCGAAGCGGGCGGGGTTCCGCCCTCCTATGCGATCATCACCGACACTTATCCGCCCGGCAAGCGCGCCGCGGCGCTGGGCATCTTCAATCTTGGTCCGGCGATCGGCGCAGCGGCCGGGGTTGCTTTCGGTGCAGCGATCGCCACGCAGTTCGGCTGGCGCATTCCGTTCATCGCGGTCGGCGCGATCGGGATCGTGACGGCAATCGCCGTGTGGCTGACGGTTCGCGAGCCGACGCGCGGTGCGACCGATGTCGCCGGTCCTGCATCCTCCGAAAAGGCCGATTTCTGGTCGACGGTCCGCATGTTCCTGTCGCACCCGGTGTTGATGCTCGCGGCGCTGGGCGGCGGCGCGACGCAATTTGTCACCTATGGTCTCGGCAATTTCGCGGTGCTGTTCCTGATGCGCGAGAAGGGGATGGAGCTGGGCGAGGTCGCGATCTGGTATGCGCTGGTGCTGCTGATCGGCATGGGCGGCGGGATGATCGCGTCGGGGCGGGTGATCGACCGCATGGTCCGCAAATCGCGGGCCGGCTATGCGACGGCGCCGGCGTTGTCGCTGGCGATCGCCATGCCATTCTATCTCGCCTTCGTCTGGGCGCCGGGATGGCCGCTGGCGCTCGCGCTGCTGACCGTCGTGATGGTCTTCAACTATTTCTATCTCTCGGCATCGGTCGCGCTGGTGCAGGAGGAAGTGAAGCCCAACCAGCGCGTGCTTTCGGGCGCGCTGCTGTTGCTGATCATGAACTTCATC
>Ga0209257_1003819_pt1 | contig 12356 bp, 8 predicted proteins | sample AraplaCvi_mCL_r2_FD_184277 | JGI IMG/M metagenome (GOLD analysis project Ga0209257, IMG submission 184277) | Arabidopsis root microbial communities from North Carolina, USA - plate scrape MF_Cvi_mCL_r2 (SPAdes) (version 2) | ecosystem: Host-associated > Plants > Roots > Endosphere | place: USA...
CCTCGCTCACGCACGGCACGTTCTTCGGCGTCGGCGCCGTCGTCGCCACCGGTCTGGTGCCGGCCGAACGCAAGGCATCGGCCATTTCGATCATGTTCTCCGGCCTGACGCTCGCCACGCTGCTGGGAATGCCTGCCGGCGCATGGCTGGGCCTGCACTTCGGCTGGCGCGCGACGTTCTGGGCGATGGGCGTGGTCGGCATCGTGTCGCTGGCGGTGATCGCGCTGCTGGTGCCGCGCAGTCGCGATACCAGCGAGCCCGCACCGCTGCGCGAGGAACTGGCCACCATCGCGCGACCGCAGGTATTGCTGGGCCTGTTGATGACGATGCTCGGCTTCGCCGGCGTGTTCGTCGTGATTACGTACGTGCAGCCGCTGCTGACGACGCTCACCGGTTTTTCCGATGCCGCCGTGTCGCCGATACTGCTGGTGTTCGGCGGCGGCATGGTGGTGGGCAACCTGCTCGGCGGCCGCCTCGCGGACCGGCGCGCCACGCCCGCGCTGCTGGGCACGCTGTTCGCGCTCGCCGTCGTGCTCGCGGCGATGAGCTTCGTGCTGCACAGCCCGGTGCTGATGGTCGCCTTCGTCGGACTGCTCGGCATCGCCGCGTTCGCCACGGTGTCGCCGCTGCAGCTGCGCGTCCTCGGCTTCGCCGAAGGCGCGGGGCAGAACCTCGCATCGAGCTTCAACATCGCCGCGTTCAACCTCGGCAATGCGGCAGGCGCGTGGCTGGGCGGCACCGTGATCGAACACGGGCCAGGCCTGGCGGCGATCACCTGGGTCGCGTCGCTGGTCACCGTCGCGGGTTTGGTGGTTGCACTGTGGAGCGTGCGGATCGAACGTCGCGGCACGCGTGTCGACGCGTTGCCCCGCGATTGCGCTGCGGAAGCGGCGTGACACATCGGGTTCACTGAAACGAAGCAGGTGCGGTGGCAGGCTCGAAAGTCCTGTCGCCGCATTGCCCTCATCCCACCCCCTCTCCCGCGCGCGGGAAAGGGGCTTCAAAGCAAACGAGGATTCATCGATGGAACACCGTTATCTTGGCAATTCCGGTCTTCGCGTTCCCGCATTGAGCTTCGGCACCGGCACGTTCGGCGGCAAAGGCCAGCTGTTCGGTTCGTGGGGCAATACCGATGTCGCCGAAGCATCGCGCCTGGTCGACATCTGCCTCGACGCGGGCCTCAACCTGTTCGACAGCGCCGACGTGTACTCCGGCGGCATGGCCGAAAGCATCCTGGGTGAAGCGATCAAGGGCCGTCGCGACAAGGTACTGATCTCGACCAAGGCGACGTTCCGCTTCGACGAGAACGATCCCAACGCCGTCGGCTCCTCGCGCTTCCACCTGCTGCGCACGGTCGACGCGCAGCTCAAGCGCCTGGGCACCGATTACATCGACCTGTTCCAGCTGCACGGCTTCGATGCGAAGACGCCGGTCGAAGAAACGCTGCGCACGCTCGACGACCTCGTGCGCGCAGGCAAGATCCGCTACCTCGGCGTGTCGAATTTCTCCGGCTGGCACCTGATGAAATCGCTCGCCACCGCCGATCGCTACGGCTGGACGCGCTACGTCGCCAACCAGGCGTACTACTCGCTGATCGGCCGCGATTACGAGTGGGAGCAGATGCCGCTCGGCCTCGACCAGGGCGTCGGCGGCGTGATCTGGAGCCCGCTGGGCTGGGGCCGCCTCACCGGCAAGATCCGTCGCGACCAGCCGCGTCCGGAAGTGAGCCGCCTGCCGGGCAGTTCCGATTTCGGTCCGCCGGTGGATGAAGAACTCTTGTATCGCGTGGTCGATGCGCTCGACGAGATCGCCGCGGAAACCGGCAAGACCGTGCCGCAGATCGCGCTCAACTGGCTGCTGCAACGCCCGACCGTATCGACGATAGTCATTGGCGCGCGTAACGAGGAACAGCTGAAGCAGAACCTCGGTGCGGTGGGTTGGAACCTCACGCCGGAACAGGTCGCCAGGCTCGATGCCGCCAGCGCGGTGACGCCTGCCTATCCGTACTGGCACCAGCGCACGTTCGAACGCAATCCGTCGCCGGTGTGATCGTCTCGACTCCCTCCCCTGCCTGCAGGGGAGGGCTGGGGGGCAGTCCACTACGCCTCCCGCCCAGACGCAACGCACTTTGCGCAACCGTTCCAGGAGCCTCCATGAAAGCCGTCGCCCTCACCCGCTATCTCCCCATCGACGATCCGCTGTCGCTCGTCGACGTCGAATTGCCCGATCCTTCCGCACCGACCGGCTTCGATCTGCTCGTGCGCGTCGAAGCGGTATCCGTCAATCCGGTCGACACGAAGGTGCGTTCGCCCAAGCCGCAGGTCGAAGCGCAGCCGAAGGTGCTCGGCTACGACGCCGCTGGCATCGTCGAGGCCGTGGGCGACAAGGCCGCGGGCTTCAAGCCCGGCGATCGCGTGTACTACGCGGGGGACATCACGCGTCCCGGCAGCAACGCGCAACTGCAACTCGTCGATTCGCGCATCGTCGCGCTGGCGCCCAAGACGCTCGACGCCGCGCAGGCCGCCGCGTTGCCGCTGACTGCGCTCACGGCGTGGGAACTGCTGTTCCAGCGCATGCCGTTCGACAGCGAGCATGGCGGCAAGGGCAAGTCGCTGCTCATCATCGCCGGCGCCGGCGGCGTGGGTTCGATCGCGATCCAGCTGGCGCGTCGCGCCGGCTTCAACGTGATCGCCACCGCGTCGCGCGAGGACACCATCGCGTGGTGTCGCGAACTCGGCGCGCAGCACGTCATCGACCATCGCAAGCCGCTGCATCCGCAGCTGAAGGCGCTGGGTTTCGAAACGGTCGATGCGGCGCTGAACCTGTACGACACGAATCGCTACTGGGAAGAACTCGGCGAGATCCTCGCGCCGCAGGGCCATGTCGGTCTCGTCGTCGAACCGAAGGAACCGGTGCGACTGGGCGATCCGTACAAGTTCAAGTGCATCGGCATCCATTGGGAAATGATGTTCGGCCGCCCGCGTTTCCAGACGCCGGACATGGACGAACAGGGCCGCATCCTGGCGCGCGTCGCGGAACTCATCGACGAAGGCGTGTTGCGCGGGACGCATCGCGAAACGCTGTCGCCGATCGATGCGACGAATCTGCGCGAAGCGCATCGGCGGTTGGAATCGGGGACGACCATCGGGAAGCTGGTGTTGTCCGGCTGGTAATCCCTTGGCCGAACTCGCGCCGAAGTCCTGGCCACTCTCCCGCCGCACGCACGATGCGCTTCCGTAGCCCGGGTAAGCGGAGCGCACCCGGGGCCTGTCACGCTCCCCCGGGTGCGCTTCGCTTACCCGGGCTACAAACGCAGAATGGTGCGGGAGCTACGATCTACCCGAACCGCCCCAACACCTCACGCACACCCGCCAGATAGCTCCCGCCAAACAGATTCAGGTGGTTGAGCAGGTGGTAGAGGTTGTAGATCGGCGCGCGCTCGCGCCAATCGTTCGCCAGCGTGGAATTCGCTTCATACGCGCGCCAGAACGCATCCGGCGGCGAACCGAACAGCGTGAGCATCGCGAGCTCCGATTCGGCCCAGCCGAAATGCACCGCACCTGCATCGAGCAACGCCGGCACGCCATCGCTGCAGCAATGCAGGTTGCCCATCCACAGATCGCCGTGCAGCAGCGACGCCGGCTGCGCGGGGACCAACTCGCGCAGTCGCGAACACAGACGCTCCACCGCATCCATGTCGCCGGAAACAAGCTGCCCGCCTTGCAGCGCGCGGCGCGCCTGCGGGCGCAGGCGGCGCTCGGCGAAGAACGTCCAGCCATCGTCCGTCCACGGATTCGCCTGCGGCGTCGCGCCGCAGTAGCCGTCGCGCTTGAAACCGAAACGATCGTTGCGCAGCGCGTGCTGCGACGCGAGGCCTTCGCCCGCGATCGTCCAGAACTTCTCCTTCGGCGCACCTTCGCCGAGGTCTTCCAGCACCAGACGCTCCGGCTCCAGCGCCAGCACGCGCGGCACGCGCAACGCGCCTGCGCCGGCCAGTGTCGCCAGCCCCGTCGCTTCGGCGGTATAGAAGTCCGCCGGTGCGCCGGGCCAGCGCTTCACGACGACCTCGAGGTTCCGGTACGTCGTGTGCGAGATCTGCTGGCGGCCTTCGCTCATGGGTTTGGCGTCACGCCGCCTGTACGTCGTCGCGACGATCGCGCTTGAGCACCGCCACCGGTTCGGCCCACGCGTTGCCGCCGCGACGCTTGCTCGTCGCCAGCACCAGATCGGATGGCTCGAACACGTTGAGGTTGTGCGTGATCGGCGTGGTCAGGATGTACTGCGCATCGGTCGAACGCAGGAAGCGGCCGACCTTCTCGATGTTGAACACGTCCAGGTGCGCGAACGGTTCGTCGATGAACACGAAGCCACCCGGCTGGTCCTCGTCGCGCAAGAGGCCGACGAGCAGCAGCAGCGACTTCATCACCTGCTGGCCGCCGGACGCTTCGCCGTCGTCCAGGCCGATCCAGCCCTTGCGGTCGAAATCGAACTTCACCGTCAGCCCGGCCTGCGCGAGCGCGACATCCTCGTTCACCAGTTCCGGCATTTCGACATCGACGCCGATGCCGGCCAGCTCACCCAATGCGGCGAGGTTCTTCTTGTAGCGACGCACCGTCGCGCGCAGCACGTTGATGTACGCGCCGCGCGCTTCCTCGGTGATGCGACGCGCGCGATGCAGGTGCGCCTCGCGCTTGCCGATGGTCGATTCCAGCCCGTCGTGATCGGCGGCGAACTTGTCGCGAAGCGCGATGCACGCCGCGTCCTCAATGTAACCGCCGCGTTGCATGCGCTCGTCGATGCGTTCGAGTTCGCGTCGCACCGCACCGGCGCTTTCGTATTCGTCGCGCGCCTGGCGCAAGGCGTCGGCGCTGCGCCACGCAGACGGCATCAGCGCGCGCTTGCGGCGGAACTCGACGATGCGCTGCACCAGCTGCTGGCGTTCCTGCGCGATCTGCTGCGCGCGCTCGCGCACTTCGTTGTCGAGCGAGCGGATCTCGCCGGCGCGCGTGGCATCGGCGATGCTTTCGGCCTTGTCCTCGGCCTCGAACCCATCCAGTCGCGAACGCGCTTCGGACAGCGCAAGCGCCGCCTCTTGTGCGGCTTCGGCCATCGCCGGAAGGCGTTCGGCGGCATCGGCGAACTCCGCCGCGCGCGTCACCAGTTCCTGCCCCGCATCGAGGCCCAGCAGGCGCGCCTGCTCCGCATCGACGCGCTTGCCCAGTTCGCTCAGCTCGTCCTCGCGCGCATGCGCTCGCTGCTGGATCTCGATCTGTTCGGCGCGCAGTTCGTCCAGCCGCGCCTGTCGCGCGCCGCTGCCGAAATGCGGCGCACCGCCGCCGATATGACGACCGCCGCGATGCTCGCGCAGATAGCCCTTGAGCGTGATCCAGTCCTGCCCCTTCGGCAGCCGGCGGCCCTCTTCGATGTCCTCGACGCGCTGGATCTTGTCCAGCTGCTTGGGCAGCCACGACGGCGGTTCGGCGGAAAACTTCACTACTTCCAGCAATGAACCCTTCGTCGCCTTCTCCACCGGCGTGCGCGTGGACACGACGAAGTGGCGGTACTGCATCTTCTCGCCGAGCTTCCACGCCGCGCCTTCGTCGCGCGGATCCTCCAGCACGATCAGGTGGCGATACGGCGCGAGGACAGCTTCCACCGCGACCGACCACTTCGGATCGACGATGTCCACCAGCTCGGTGAGCACGCGATATTCGATGCTCGCGCTGTCGAGCGCGGTGCGGAAATCGCGCTCGAAGGGCTCGACGATGCGGCCGCCGCCGCTGAGCGCGGCGACCTGCGCGGCGATCTCGCCCGTGCGCAGGCGATCGCGTTCGGCTTCCAGTTTCAGTTCGGCCTGGCGACGACGTCCTTCCTCAACGCGACGGCTCAACGCTTCCACGTCGACCGCGCCGCGCTGCGCCTGCACGCGCGCGAGTTCGTCGCGGCGACGCACCAGCATTTCGGCATCGCGTGCGTGGTCGCGCGCGGTGGTGAATTCGGTTTCGCAGGCACGCACATCGGCGCGGGCGCGTTCGATCGCGGCACGCAGTTCGTCGCGCTGGCCGACGGCATTGCTTTCGCGCGTGCGCAGGTTGCCCTGCACGCGCTCGCGTTCGCGCAGCGCGCGACGCAGGCCGGTCAGGCGCGGGCGCGCGCCTTCCAGCGTCGCGCGCAGGTCGGCCAGTTCGATCTTCGGCGCGATTTCCGCCTGCAGGCGCTGGCGCTGGTTGCGCAGCGCCTGGCCTTCCTCGAACGAGCGCACGTCCACGCGCGCGGATTCGAGCTTGAAATGCAGCTCGCCCAGACCGTGGCGCAGCTGTTCGATTTCCTTCTCGACGTCGAGCTGTTCGGACTTGGCGCGCTGGTAATCGTCCAGCACCGCCTTGTCCTCGAACACGTCGAACACCAGCTGCAGCAGTTCGCGCGGCGAGAGCTGGCAGAGCTTGTCGGTCGCGCCCTGCTCCAGCGTGAGCACGCGGCAGATCGCGCGCGTGAGGCCGGCGCCGGCCAGGCGCACGCGGTAATCGCGCACGCCGAGCCATTCGCCGCCCTGCTCGATCTGCTCGACCGGCACGTCGCCGGCGAGGATCTGGTAATCGCGCGACCAGTCGCCGCCGCGCTTGCGGATGCGGCACGCGAGCGTGACGGTCTCGTCCTTGATCGGAAAGAACGGACGGCCGCCGCGGCGGTCCGGGCGATTGCTCACCACCGCGCGCAGCCACGCCTGCCCCTTGCCGTTGTGGCGAAGGTAGGTCTTGTAGTCGCGCGCGGTTTCGCGGTCTTCGATGGCCAGCAGCGTGCGCAGCGCATCGAGCAGCGTCGTCTTGCCCGAACCGTTCGGGCCGACGACGGTGATGACGGAGGCATCCAGCGGCAACTGGAAACGCTGCCAGTAATCCCAGTGCACGACTTCCAGGCTGCGGAACTCAAACATCGGCCTGCGCCTCTTCGTTGGCTTCGCTGCTTTGGTTGGACTCGTCTGTTTCGGGCGCCGCGTCGTAGGCGTCGTCTTCGACGCTGTCGGCGTTGGCCGCCTGCGTCGCGCGCGCCTGTTCGACGACGAACGACAGCGCGCCGTCCATCACGCGGCTGGCGATGCGTTCGTAATCGAAGGCCAGATCGAGCAGCGGACCTTCGGCGATGCGCTCCTTGCGGCGCACGATGAAGCCGTGCCGCTGCAGCACGCCCAGCGAAAGGTTGATGCGGAACTTGCCGCCAAGCTTGTCGCCGAAGTCGGCGACGAGCGTGCGTTCGTTGATCGGTTCGACCATGTCCTGCCCGACCGGCACCGGCTTGAGCTCGGCGAACATCTGCTCCTGGTCCTGCTGGCGGTCGCTTTCCTGTCGCGCGATCTGGCGCTGGCGCTTGGGCAGCACGAGCAGTGACCACAGCACGACCAGCAGCGCGAGCGCGTCGCGATCCAGTTGCAGGTTGCTCGCGGCCCACGCGCGCGCACTGCCGAAGACTTCGTTCTCCTGCGCGCGCGCCACGCCGACGGCGACGTGCGCGGCGAAGGGATGTTCGAGCAGGCGCAGGCCGGCGCCGGCGAGGCGGCGATCAAGTTCGTCGCGCAGCTCGGCGTCGACCAGGAGCTGTCGCACCGCGTGGTCGTCGCGCGGCAGCCAGCGTTCGGCGAGCAGGCGGGCGATCAAAGTGGCGGTGGGGTCGCTCATCGGGATTCCGTGGGTGTTGCGGGGTCGCGTTTTTTCTTGGGCTTGGGCGTTTTGGGATCGTCCGCGACGTCCGACGCTGCCGGCCTGGGTCCCGGCTTTCGCCGGGATGACGGTTTCCTTGGCGTCGCCGTGCCGTCGTGCCCATCGACTTCGGCAGCATCGCGATCGGCATCGACCGATGGCGCTTCGCCGTCGTCATCCGCCTTCCCCGTCAACCACGCGCGGCTCATGTATGCCACGCCCGCGCGGTTGACTGGCTCGAACTGCGTGCCGACCTTCCATCGCAGCGGCAACTGCGCGATGGACGCGCTGACGCCGTTGCGGTTTTCCGCGCCCGGATCGCCGATCAGGCCCAGCAGCGACAACCGGTATGCGCTGACGGCAAACCCTTCCTGCGGCACCCAGTCGGACAACGCGGTGTCCACGTCGTTTTCCAGCGCCGCCAGCTGCGACAGCCATTGCTCGGCGTGCAGGTAGTCCTGTTCGGCGACCGGCGCCTGCGTGTCGTCCGGCGCGTCCTGCGCGGGCGGCAGCGACGCGTCTTCCTGCGCCTGGCGCTCGCGTTCGACCAGTTCGTACTCGGCGATGTCCAGTGCGATCGGCGCCAGCATAAAAGCGGGCGCGACCACGCGCGCGAAGGCATCGTCGGCCAGCGCGGCAAGCGCGTCGCCGTCGAGCCCACGCAGGTACCGGTTCACGTCGGACGACGACAGGCCGCTCGCACCGATATGCACGCGATGGCGGTCGAGCTGGTTCAGCGCACGCTGGAACACGGAGGCTTGCCGCAGCATCGAGCTCTGCGCGCGGCCGATCTGCTGCGCGACGCGATGCGTGGCGGCGTCGAGTTCCTCGTCGGCGGCGATCTCCTTGACGATCGCCGTGCCCTTCTCGACCCACTGCCACACCTGCTGCAGCGTGCCGGCGGCGCGCTGGATGCGGTGCTCGGAGCCGCTGAGCACGGCCTGGTCGAAGTCCTCGCGGTATTCATTGAGGCGCGAGAGCAGGTGCTGCAGGTCGTCGCCGCGCACGCGCCCCACAGCCTGGCCGGCGGCAAGCTGGGCGGTGACGTAGGCCAGTTCGTCGCCTTCGCGGTTGAACTGGAGCAGCAGGCCGATGGCCGACAGCGCCTGCCGGCCGACCGGGCTGATGCGGTAGCGCTGGGTGTCGTTGTCCCAGCGCAGCAGGTCGTTCTCGCGCAGGCGGCCCAGGACGGTGTCGAACTTCACCGGGTCCAGGTAGGCGAAGTGGTCGCGCAGCTCCTGCGGGCTCCAGTCCGGGGCGGCGCCGCGCTCGCCGATCGCACGCAGCACCAGCAGCCGCACCATCACGCTCTCCTCGCCGCCGTGGAACAGGGTCGAGAAGGCACGCAGGAGGTCGCGGGCTGAAAGCAGCGGGTGCAGGTCGGGCAGGTCGGCCGCGACGATGCCGGCGCGGAGGTAGTCCTGCAGGGGTGCGGAAGCGTCGTCCATAAAGGACCGGAGACTACGGGTGGGCCATGTTCGGCGAGGGGCGGGCCCGACACAACTCTTGCGCGGCGGCGGGTTTTGCGCAGTGGCGTGTCGTTCGTCGGGAGGTCGGCAGGTGTCGATGCGGCCGGGCCCCGTTCGTCGTATCCATGAGGGGCCGGCACCGTGCCGCCCCGTTGGAGCAGGAGTGAACGAATGAAACGATTCCTCGCCGTTTTCCTGGGCTCGGCCGCTTCGATGGACGCCTGGAAGGCCCTCCCGCAGTCCGAACGCGACCGCCGCGAGCAGGACGGCATGAAGGCCTGGGGCGCCTGGGTGGAGCGGAACAAGGCCGCGATCGTCGACAACGGCTCGCCGCTGGGCAAGACCAAGCGGATCGGCCCCAAGGGCATCGGCGACGTGCGCAACGAGCTGGCGGCCTGGACGGTGGTCGAGGCCGAGTCGCACGAGGCCGCGGCCCGGCTGTTCGAGGGGCACCCGCATTTCTCCATCTTCCCCGGCGACGCGGTGGAGGTGATGGAGTGTTTGCCGATGCCTGCCTGACCGTAGCCTGGGTAAGGCTGAGCCACATCCAAGGGCCGTGCCGCAAAAAACGTCGCGCGTTGGCGGTGCAACGCGCTGCGGCGCGTTCATCGCTACTACGACTGAGCAGCTCGGAGGCGCGGTGCCGCTTCGCTTACCCGGGCTACGACGCTGGCGCGTCCGGCCATTCGTCGCAACCGGCTTGATGCCGACGGGCTTTCCCGGCATCGTGCCGGCTTCCGTACGCCAGCGTACATATCGACGAAACCCGCCGATGACGGCCGCCAGCCCCCTCAGCTTCGCCCCCTCCGCGCCGACCGGACCCCACCCGCTCTACCCGCATCTGTTCGCGCCGCTGGACCTGGGCTTCTGCACCCTGCCCAACCGCGTGCTGATGGGCTCGATGCACACCGGGCTGGAGGACAAGGCGGCGGACTTCCCGAAGCTCGCCGCCTACTTCGGCGAACGCGCGGCGGGCGGCGTCGGCCTGATCGTCACCGGCGGCTTCTCGCCGAACCTCGCCGGCTGGCTCAAGCCGTTCGGCGGCACGATGCGCTTTCCGTGGGAAGTGCGCCGGCATAGGCAGGTCACCGGCGCGGTGCATGCGCACGGCGGGCGCATCTGCCTCCAGATCCTGCATGCCGGCCGCTACGGCTACAGCCCGCTGCAGGTGGCGCCGAGCAAGCTCAAGGCGCCGATCAACCCCTTCACCCCGCGCGCCCTGTCGGCCGGTGGCGTGGAGCGGCAGATCCGCGCGTTCGTGCGCAGCGCGACCATGGCGCGCGAGGCCGGCTACGACGGCGTCGAGGTCATGGGCTCGGAGGGCTACCTGCTCAACCAGTTCACCGCGCCGCGCACCAACAAGCGTGGCGACGCGTGGGGCGGCGACGCGGCCAGGCGCTTCGCGGTGGAGATCGTCCGCCGCATCCGCGAGGCCTGCGGGCCGGATTTCATCATCGTCTACCGGCTTTCGATGCTGGACCTGGTGGATGAGGGGCTGGCGTGGGACGAGGTCGTGCAGCAGGCGATCGCTATCGAAGCGGCCGGCGCGACGCTCATCAATACGGGCATCGGCTGGCACGAGGCACGCGTCCCGACCATCGCCACCTCGGTGCCGCGCGCGGCCTTCACCGGCATCACCGCTCGCCTGAAGCCGCACGTGCGCGTGCCGCTGGTGACGACCAACCGCATCAACATGCCCGAGGTCGCCGAAGGCGTGCTGGCACGCGGCGAGGCCGACATGGTCTCGATGGCGCGCCCGCTGCTGGCCGACCCGCAGTGGGTGAACAAGGCGCGCGAGCATCGGGCACTCGACATCAATACGTGCATCGCATGCAACCAGGCGTGCCTGGACCATGTATTCGAGAACAAGACCGCGAGCTGCCTGGTCAACCCACGCGCCTGCGCGGAGACCGAACTGAACTACGTGCCGACGAAGGCGCCCAAACGCATCGCCGTGGTCGGCGCCGGTCCGGCCGGGATGGCGGCGGCGACGGTCGCCGCCGAGCGCGGGCACGCGGTGACGCTGTTCGAGGCGACGGGCGAGATCGGCGGGCAGTTCAACCTCGCCAAGCGCATCCCCGGCAAGGAGGAGTTCCACGAGACGCTGCGCTACTTCGGCCGCCGCCTGGAGCAGACCGGCGTGGACGTGCGCCTGGGCACTTATGCCGAAGCAGCGACGCTGACGGGATTCGACGCAGTGGTGCTGTCCTCTGGCATCCGCCCGCGCGAGGTGGACTTCCCGGGCGCCGACCACCCGAAGGTCGTCAGCTATCTGGACGTCCTGAGCGGCCGCGTCGTGCCGGGCCGCAAGGTGGCGGTCGTCGGCGCGGGTGGCATCGGGTTCGACGTGGCCGAGTTCCTCGTCGAGCACGGCCCCAGCGCCGCGCTGGATCCCGTCCGCTGGCGCGCCGAATGGGGCGTGGACCTGGGCTACGACGGCAATCGCGGCGGGCTGGCCGCACCCAGGCCCGAGGCGCCCGCGCGCGAGGTCTGGCTGCTGCAGCGTTCCGCCGGCCGGCCCGGCGCGCGCCTGGGCAAGACGACGGGCTGGATCCACCGCGCCACGTTGAAGGCGAAGAAGGTGCGGATGCTCGGCGGCGTCGAATACCTCGGCGTGGACGACGAGGGCTTCCACGTCCGTGTCGACGGCAGCGAACAGGTGCTGGCGGTGGATCACGTGGTGATCTGCGCGGGCCAGGAGCCCTTCAAACCGCTGGCAGAAGCGCTGGCGGCGCAGGGGACGACGGTGCATGTGATCGGCGGTGCGGACGTCGCGGCGGAGCTCGATGCGAAGCGCGCCATCGCCCAGGGAAGTCGCCTTGCGGCGCAACTGTGACGAAATGCGCAGCCCTTGCTGGGCAAGGGCTGCAGGGGTGTTGAGAGGCCTGTTCGCGTGTACGCGTCCGCATGGTGGCGGCCGGGTTCTTCGCCTTCCTGAACGGGCGTTGGGGTTTTCCGTGTCCGGAAGCCGGTACCGAATCCCGTTTCCATACAACGAGTTGCGATAGCCCGTCCCGATTTCCAGCCGGATCGCGGAGGCCCGGTCAAGCCCCCGGCATTCACCCGGCGTTTATCTTCGCGCCGCTACCTTGCGCCAACTTTTTCGGCCACCCCTCTTGGTGGCGACCCTCACCGCCCGCGTACCGAACGAAGTTCGCGTGGATTGGTGAATGGGCAAAAGCGCGCCGCAGAG
>Ga0209257_1003821_pt1 | contig 12355 bp, 12 predicted proteins | sample AraplaCvi_mCL_r2_FD_184277 | JGI IMG/M metagenome (GOLD analysis project Ga0209257, IMG submission 184277) | Arabidopsis root microbial communities from North Carolina, USA - plate scrape MF_Cvi_mCL_r2 (SPAdes) (version 2) | ecosystem: Host-associated > Plants > Roots > Endosphere | place: USA...
GGACCTGCCGGCGTGCGGCATGCTGCATATCGGCCTGGGCGAAGTGGCCTACGAAATGAACGAGCTCGTGCTGGCGGAACAGCATCTGGCGCGCGGTGTCGAGATGACTGCGGCCGGGATGCAATACGTGAATGCCTGGGGACGTGTGCTGCTGGCGAAGACCCGCAAGGAACTGGGTGTCGCCACGGAGGCTTGCGATCCCCAGTTCGAGGTCCTGTTGCTGCGCTACGCCGGCCGCCTGGTGGTAGAGGTCGCGCCGCTGTCAGCCGTGATTGCCGGCTATTGGCTGAGCCTCGGCCAGATGGATGCGGTCCAGCTCTGGAGCGAAGTTGCCCGTTTGCCGCTCGAGGAAGCGCTGGCGCCCGGGCGCGAGGCGGAATACCTCGTGCTGGCGCGCTATTTCATCCTGGCCGAACGGTGCAGCCAGGCGCTCGCGCTGCTGGAGCGCTTGTGGCATCCAGCCCTGGAAGGCAAGCGTCTGGCGGTGATGACAGAGATCCTGGTGCTCAAGGCGATCTGCCTGCAGAAGGATGGGCGCAGCGACGACGCGATGACGGTGTTACAGCAGGCTGTCAACCTGGCCGAAAACACGCATCTGCTGCGCGTATTCATCAATGAAGGCGACGCGCTGTCCGGCATGCTGAAAAAGCTGGCGCGCGGCGCCGACTACAAATCCTATGTCCATACCTTGCTCGGTCATATGGGCGCGGACGCCACCCAGGATTCGACGCAGGCTTTCGATCGCCTGCCGCAATTATTCAGCAAAAAAGAAAAGCTCGTCGTCAGTCATATTGCACGAGGCGCGACGAACCATGAGATCGCGGAGAACCTGTTTATTTCCCTGAATACACTGAACTCGCATGTGAAGAAGATCTACCTGAAACTGGGCGTGAACAGCCGGCTGCAGGCAGCCGAGCGTCTGCGCCAGCTTGGGCTTTCCGAGTAGTTCGTCAGGTGCGTACTGTGCGTCAGCCGGCCTGGCGGCGGCGGAAGAGCGCCAGCGACATCAAACCGATCGCCAGCAGCGGCAGTGAGCCTGGCACCGGAACCTTTGCTGTTTCCTCTGGCATTGCGACCACGGTGCTGCCAAGGTCCAGCTGGATGTTCTTGCGCGCGATGAAAGTTCCGCCCAGTTTGGAATCCTGGTTGAAGTGCATATTGCTGTTGGCGCCAGATGCGTACAGCGTGCCGAACCATTCGCCCCATGCACCCTGCGTCCAGTTGCCGTTGGTCTCGGTGTAGATATCGTTGGCGGTACCGTTCAGCATCTCGAAATCGAAGTTCGATCCGATATTCACATTGTCTTTGATGAACAGGTTGATTGCGCCACCGGACAGGTCGAAGATGAACGAGCTTTCCGCACCGACGGTCAGCGAGTCAAAATAATAGGTCCCGGCACTGAGCTTCAGGGTGGAATCATACTCAAGGTTGACTTTGCCATACTGGCCGCCCGCCAATTCTGCGGTTTTGCCGGATTTGAGGCCGTATGCTTTTCCGCCAGTTTTGAATTCGCTGGCAGGCGGCAAGGTGTTCAGGGATGGAGAATTCGTCTTGCCGGCGACGTCGCCGGTTACGCTGGCCTGGTATTTCACTTCCACCTTATTGCCGGCAGTGGCGTTGCCCTTGATCTGTGAGTTCTGCTCAAGGGTGACGTTCCAGCCTGCGGTAACATTGCCGGTTACCTGGGAGCCATATTTTGCGGTGATGTTGCCTTTGGCGCCGACATCGCCGGTCACTTTGGTGCCTTGCTCCAGGTTGATGTTGTTGCCGGCGAAAAGGGTAAATGGCGCGGCATTAGCGAACACAGGCGCCGCGAGGATGGCAGCTGCGGCAAGGACTTTGAGTTTCATGATTGGCATCTAAAATTTGCTTTTGGAAATTAATAGTAATTCTAAGCAATTTTTAGGCCATATATTAGTAAACCATTGATTTATAAAGATTTGGGGAAAATCGGGCACACTGAACCGATGCCGAGTGTAAAGTTTCTCGACATTAAAAATCCAACAAAGATTGCTGTTTTTCCAAGGTCGGATTTTTCCTGGCTGGTGCGCGCGGATCTTCCCATGCCTGCATCAGCTCATGCGGGTAGGGATTCAGGAAGGCTCGGGCAAACTCGGGATCGCGGCAGGATAGCCAGTCGCGGTAGGCTTCCGGCGGCACCACCACCAGGGTGCGCTTTTCGTCGTCCGGCTTGTGGAAGCGCTTCAGCAAGGGGTGTTCGTCGGCGTTGATGGTCAGCTGGGTGAAGGAATGGCTAATGCTGCCATCGCCTTCTTCCCAGCTGCGCCACATCCCGGCCACGGCGAAGGGGCGCTTGTCCGCCATGCTGATCTGCCAGCGCACGGCTTTGCCGGACTCATAATTGGGCTCATAAAATCCCGTCATCGGAACCAGGCAAAGCTGGCTCGAGCGCCAATATTTGCTGTAAGAGCGCAACTGGCCGACAGTTTCGCTGCGGGCATTCATGGTGGTCAGGGACGGCATCGCGGCCGGGGCATGGCGGCGCGGCACGAAACCGAAGGACGCCACCACGCATTCCGGCTGGCCGTCGAGGCCAAGGCGGATGATGGGGGCGTCGTAGTCCTTCCAGGTCTCGTCCGGCCATTCCATGCCGGCGAGGTTGGACAGGTCGATGTCCATCATTTCCTGCAGCAGGTCGCGTGAGGTGGGGCGGTAATTGGTACACATGGGGGCTATGCTAACCCGATTGAGCTTGCTAAACTACTGTATATGCATACAGTAATCCGAAAGCCGCTGACAGCCGCACAACTAAGAGAAATCTGGCTTCGAAACCAGAACGAAGACATGTTGGCCGTGCTGTGGGAAGTCAAGCGCCTGCGCGGACTGGTGGTGCGTGCAAGTCATTTGCACTGGACGTTTCGGGAGGAGCTCAAGGGCGAACCGTGTCTGGAAGAGGACCGCCCGTTTGCCACGGAAAGGGAATTGCGGCGGAGGGCCAATGCGATAAGAAACGCGGACTGATATCATCCCCGCATGAAAACTCTGCTCCTGGTGGGATCTACCGGCCTGGTTGGCCGTGAAGTATTGAAGCTGGCGCTGGCCTCGCCAGAAGTCGGGCAAGTCGTTGCACCTACGCGCCGCAGGCTAGAGGCGCACGCCAAGCTGGTGGCGCCGATCGTCGATTTCGAACGCTTGCCGTCGCAGGAGCCGTGGTGGCAGGCCGATGCCGTGATCTGCACCCTGGGCACGACCATCAAGCTCGCCGGCTCGCAGGAAGCCTTCCGCCAAGTGGACTACAGCTATCCGATGGCGGTGGCGCGGCTCGCACGCCAGCATGGCACGCCAGTATTTGTGCTGAATTCAGCGATGGGGGCTGATCCCGGCTCGGGCATCTTCTATAACCGGGTGAAGGGCGAAGTGGAACATGGCCTGCGCTCGCTGGGTTTTGAAACGCTGGTGATTGCGCGGCCTGGCTTGATCGGCGGTGTGCGGGATGAGTTCCGCCTCGGCGAAAAAATCTTCGCTACGGTCCTGACGGCGCTTGGACCGGTGCTGCCGCGTGCCTGGCGCATCAACCCGGCCGGCCACATTGCGCGCGCCATGTTCGACGCGGCCATGTCCCCGCAACCGGGTGAGCACATCATTACTTCGGACAGGATGGCCTGAGTCTTATTCTTCCAGCAGGCTGCGCAGCATCCACGCAGTCTTTTCGTGCACGTCCAGGCGCTGGGTCAGCAGGTCGGCGGTCGGCTGGTCGTTGGCTTCGTCGACCACCGGCAGCAGGGAGCGTGCCGTGCGCGCGGTGGCTTCCTGGGCGGCGACCAGGTGGCGCACCATGTCCATGGCTTTCGGCACGCCGGCCACTTCCTTGACGGTGCTGAGCTTGCCGAATTCGGCATAGGTGCCCGGCGCGGGGTAGCCCAGGGCGCGGATGCGCTCTGCGATCATGTCCAGCGCGTTCCATTGCTCGGTGTACTGCGTCATGAACATCTGGTGCAGGGAATTGAACATGGGACCCTTCACGTTCCAGTGGAAGTTGTGGGTCATCAGGTAAAGCGAGTAGCTGTCGGCCAGCAGGCGGGACAAGCCATCGGCAATGCGTGCGCGGCTGTCTTCGGACAGGCCGATATCGATCTTCATTGCGTCCATCGTCAATTCCTTTCGGTAGTGTTTGCCTGACGATTATTTCATGATTCCAAGAATACTGCTGTAGTCGTCCGTCCAGCTGCGAACGCCGGCGGCCGGCTGCAATTCGCGCAGGCTGGCGAAGCGCGACAGCTGCTCACGCTGGCCGATCAGGACCCAAGTTGAAGCCTTGAGCCCGCGTGCTTCGTCAGAGCCGCTGGCCGACAGGTAGGCAACGCGCTTGAATGCGTCGGCCGCCTTTTTGACGACAGGGACGAGATCGAGATAGCGGTTGGACACGTGTACTGCCAGTACGCCATTGGGCTTGAGTTCGCGGAAGTAGATGGCGAATGCTTCCTGCGTCAGCAGGTGCACCGGGACGGCGTCGCCGGAGAACGCGTCCACCGCCAGCACGTCGAATTGCTGCGGGGGTTCCGCTTCCATCACCAGGCGGGCATCGCCGAGGGCGATCTCCTTGCGTGCCGGGCAGTCGCGCAGGTAGGTGAAATGCTCGCGAGCGAATTGCTCGACCAGCGGATTGATCTCGTAGAAGCGGTACACGTCGCCGGGCCGGCAGTAGGCCGCCATGGTGCCGATCCCGAGCCCGATAATGCCGACGTGTTGCGGCCCATCGAAGCGTCCCGCCGCGATGGCGATGCCGGCTCCGCCCGCGCTGCCGAAGTAAGTTGTCGGCCAATGTTGCCGCGATGGGGAGAGGAATTGCCGGCCGTGGATGATGACGCCATGCGTCAGCTGGCGCATGCGCGATTCGCCGCTGCCGCTGTCCTTGACCTTCACCGTTCCATAGAAATTGCGGGCCTTGATCGTGGGCGTGGAGGGTGAGATCGCGTTTGCCGCCCACATCACGCCGAGCAGCGTCGTGAAAACGACGGTCGCCTTGACTGCGCGGACAGGTGCCGCATGCCCGGCCTGGCGATGCAGGCAGGCGGCGCCGACGATGCACACCGCGGCAATGCAGGACAGGGTCAGTTCGTAATCGTCGTTGAAAATGCGCGGCGCCACCAGGCCGGTGAATATGCCGCCGATTGCCCCGCCCAGTGCGATCATCAGGAAGTATGCGGTCAATTGCGCTGGCGGCGGCTTCAGGCGCGCCAACTCGCCATGACAGGACATGCAGTAGACGAAGATCGCGGCGCAGAACAGGAGCGTAGGCCAGGCGATCCCCGAAGGCATCAGGCTGGGGTAGGTGCTGCAAGCGACCAGGACCGGTGTCAGGATGGCCATGGCCGGCAAGAACAGCCGGCGGCGGTACCAGCGCGTGCTCTCAAAGCAGAGGATGTAGGTCAACAGGTAAATGACCAGGGGCAGCACCCAGAGCAGGGGCACCGGCGCAATATTGGCGGTGAGGTGACTGGTGGCGGACATCAGCACCACTGTGGGCACGGCGGCCAGTGCACACCAGAGCAGGCTGTCGCGCCACGTTGGCCTGCCGGCTGCTGCCGGTTGGCGAGGTGCGCTGTTGCGGCCGCGTGAGTTCAGCGCCAGCGCACCGCAAAAGACCGCAAACAGCGCGAATCCGGCCGACCACAAGGTGGACATCTCTTTCAGGGTGAAATGCGGCTCGAACAGCAAGGGATAGCTCAATAAGCCGAGCAGCGAGGCGAAGTTGGACAACGCGAAGAGGCGGTAAGGCACACTTCCGGGCCGTTCCTGCGCGAACCAGTGCTGGAGCAGCGGCCCGGTGGTGGACAGCAGGAAGTAGGGCAGTCCTATGGTCGCGGCAAGCAGGCCCAATAACAGCAATGCCGGGTCGTCACCAGGGGAGGGCTTCCAGCCGTTGCCGGGGATGATTGGCAGCGTGAGAGCTGCCGCCAGCAAAAGGCCGGCATGCAGCCATGCCTGCCGGCGAGGCGCAAGGTAGCGGCTGCTCAGGTGCGAATACAGGTAGCCCAGCAGCAGGGTGAGCTGGAAAAACAGCATGCAGACCGTCCATGCCGCAGCAGAACCGCCGAACCAGGGCAGCACTATCTTGCCGATAATGGGCTGCACCTGAAACAGCAGGAAGGCGCTGAGGAAGATCGTTCCGGCATAGAGGATAGGCATGCGTCGATCTTAAATGCAAACTACGCAGATTTTTACGGCAGTCGCCTAAAACCAACATGGCTTGCATCTCATCAACCGATCACGAGCCCTGCGGCCAGCGTCAGCATGACGGCGCCGGTGAGGCCTTCGATACATTTCCACGCGAGGGGACGGCCGAACACGCTGGCCAGGCGGGTGGCGCCGAAGCCCAGCGCGGTGAACCAGAGCATGGAGGCAGTCATGGCGCCGGCCGAAAATCCCATGCGCTGGCCGTCAGGGTAACTGCCGCCGACCGAGCCGAGCAGCACGACAGTGTCGAGATAGACGTGCGGATTCAATAGCGACAGGGCGACCACGCTGGCCAGTGCCTGGCGCGCGTCCGGCGCCGGGGCTGCGGCATCGATGGAGAGCGACTTCGGCGTCAGCATGGAGCGCCAGCTGCGCAAGCCGTACCAGAGCAGGAATGCGGCGCCGCCCCAGCGGGCTGCCGCCAGCAGCAGCGGCGAAGCCTGGATCATTGCGCCCGCACCGGCGACGCCGAGTCCGATCAGCACGATGTCGATCACGATGCACGCTGCCACCGTCAGCGCTACGTGCTGGCGCTTGATCCCCATCCGCAGCACATGCGCATTCTGGGCGCCGATGGCCATGATCAGGCTCGCCCCCAGGCCTAATCCGTTCACATAACTCTGCATTTTCTTCTCCTGTTGTGGAGTCGAGATTCTGCCGCCGCTGGCCTTATAAATGAAGCTGGATTAAGATATTTCCGCATTCATTAATTTTGCTAAATAAGAGGCGGCGATGATTCCAGACGCACGACAGGGGGAAGCCTTGCTGGCGGTGATCGATTCAGGCAGTTTCGAACAGGCAGCGGTGGCGCTGCACCTGACGCCTTCAGCGGTGTCGCAGCGGGTGAGCGGGCTGGAGTCGGCGGTCGGTGCACCTTTGCTGATCCGCAGCCGGCCGATCCGGCTGACCAGCGCCGGGCAGCGCCTGGTGCAATACCTGCGCCGCAGCCGCTTGATGGAGCAGGAGTTCTTGGCGGAGTTAAAGGCCGATGAAGCGTTGCCGCCGCGTATTCCGGTGGCGGTGAATAACGACACGCTCGGCACCTGGTTTTTATCGGAATTGAGCGCTTTCCTTAACCGGGAAAATATCCTGCTGGAGATAATCCTGGACGACCAGGACCACACCTATTCGCTTTTTGAAAAGGGATTGGTGCTGGCGGGCGTTTCCAGCGAGCCGGAACCCATGCGGGGCTGCCGCTCGCAGCATTTGGGATTCATGCGTTACCGATTATTGGCGCAGCCCGATTTCGTAAAGCGATGGTTTCCAGATGGATTTACCCGTGAAGCGGCCCGCAAAGCGCCGGTCATGTTTTTTGACCGTAAAGACACGCTGCAGGCAATCTTTATCGAGCGTGAATTGGGCCTGCCATTGGGCGCTTATCCGGTGCATTATGTCCCCTCCAGCGACCCTTTTGTCGAATCAATCCGGCTTGGAATGGGCTATGGCATGCTGCCGCGCCAGCAATATAAATCCTTGCTGGAATCGGGTGAATTGGTGGATTTAGTACCAGGCAAATACCTCGATATTCACCTGTATTGGCATTCATGGCGCATCCAGTCGCCCAAGCTGGAGATGCTCACGGAGCAGGTGCTTGCCGCAGCGGGGCGGGCGCTGGATCGCTAGACTCGAAATTGGTGCGAACGCGCCAGTAGCTGGCGCGTTGCGGGGCTTGCGATTAATACGTGTAGAACATGCGTTGCAGTTCTTTGGTATTGCTGGTCTTGGTCATGCCCAGCATCAGCAGGATGCGGGCTTTTTGCGGGCTCAGGGTATCGGCGGCCACGAAGTCCAGTTCGTCGTCATTTGCTTCGCCATTGCGGGCCAGGATGCCGTTACCAACGCGGCTGGCGCGAACAATTACGGTGCCTTTCTTGCGTGCGGCGATCAGCTCAGGTTTAACTTTGGCGGCCAGGCTGCCATCGCCAACGCCTGCATGGATAATGCCTTTGGCGCCGGCGGCGATAAAGGCATTCAGCGCAACCGCATTCATATTGGCATAACCGTAGACGATATCGACTTGTGGCAGCACGTTCAGGTTCGAAATGTCGAATTCGGTGTCGACGGTATTCTTGCGGGTCGAAGTGCGATAGAAGAAGGCTTTAGGGCCCTGCACATAACCGAACATGCCCAGCTCGGGAGTCTTGAACGAATCCGGGGTGGAGGTATTGGTCTTGGTAACTTCGCGCGCGCCGTGGATCTGGTCGCCCAGGGCTACCATTACACCTTTGCCAATCGCGTCCTGGCTACCTGCAATCAACACCGCGTTGTACAGGTTGATCGGGCCGTCGGCCGACAGCGCGGTGCCAGGGCGCATGGCACCAACCAGCACGACCGGCTTGCGCGACTTGACCACCAGGTTCAGGAAGTAGGCAGTCTCTTCCATCGTATCGGTGCCGTGGGTGATCACGATGCCGTCGACGTTCGGCTGGGCCAGCAGGACGTTGACGCGTTTGCCCAGCGTGAGCCAGTGCTCGTTGGTCATGCTTTCGGAGGCGATCTGGAACACTTGCTCGCCGGTGACGTTTGCAATCTTGGACAGTTCCGGCACTGCGTTTATCAATTGTTGGACGCCAACCGTCGCGGCGGTGTAGCCGACAGTGGTGGTGGAGGTGGCGCCCGAGCCGGCAATGGTGCCGCCCGTTGCAAGAATGGTGACGTTTGGAAGCTTCTCTGCGTTTACGCTGAATGCAAGCAAGAATGCAAACAGGGCAAAGATGAAGTGCTTGGCTGTGTTACGTTGCATAAGTTCTCCTGTGCTTAGTTTTAAGAATGTTGCGCATGTTACTAGATTTGGTGCAGTATGGCTGTACTTCCTAAGCAAGGACAATGCCAGTGGAAACAGACGAACTAAGTCTCGCTGTAGTCATGCAGCGCAAACCATTGAAAAGCATTTGGCAGCCTTTCCAGTGGCTGCCGGCTGAGGTTGTGCTGTCGCCTTTGCCAGGTGGTGCTGCGCGCTGCCTGCGCGACGACCCTTCCGAGACGCTGTGGCTATATCCAGGCATGTCGATGCGCCTGTATTCCGACGAGGCGGAAGGCTACTTTCTTAACCTTGATTCGGGCTCGCCGTGCTGGTTCATCATGTGGCGGCTGGAAGGCGAGGTTGGCGTGCCGCGGTTCGTGACCTTATCCTATAACGAGGCAGCGCGGCTGATGGATGGGGGCGAGCAGGTCGACACGCTGCCTTTGCCGCCTTCGATGGTGGATCGGCTTGGGGCGTTCGTGGCGGAGTATTACCGTCCGGAGCCGAAGGGCAAGCGCCGCCGGCCGTCGTTCGAAGGGGGCGCCGCCGTCCAGCAAATGGCGCGCGAGGAGGGGGAGGGACGCCGTGGCCGCTGAGACCTTCTTCGCACGCTGGTCGCGCGTCAAGACCGAGGCTCGCCAGGCGCCGGCGGTACGCGAAGCCGACACCGTTGCGCCAAGCGACGAGGAGGTGCCGGCCGAGACGCCCGCCGAAGCGGCGCCTGCTCCCACGCTCGAACAGGTGGAGGGCCTGACGCCGGATTCCGACTTTACCCCCTTTATCGCACGCGGCGTTGACGAAACGGTGCGCCGCGCAGCGCTCAAGAAACTGTTCGCCGACCCCCGCTTCAATGTGATGGATGGCCTGGATACCTACATTGACGACTACAACAAGTTCGTACCACTGACGCCGCTCATGGTGGCAGCCCTCAACCACGCCAAGGACCTGATTGCGCGCGAATTCGCGGCGGAAGAAGACGATGAGCCAAAAGACGAGGATCTGTAACTGCAACAAAACCATGCCATTGGACGGCGCTGCTATCGGCAATGCTTTAGGTGAAGGAGCGCTGCCGGTGGCCAGCCAGCTTTGCCGCCGCGAAGTCAACGACTACCTGCAAACGCTGGAGGGCGGCGAGCGTATCGTCATAGCGTGCACGCAGGAAGAGCCGCTGTTCCGCGAACTGGCGGAAATGAAGTCCAGCGTGGCGCCCCTGCATTTCGTGAACATACGCGAGACCGGCGGCTGGAGCGACGAGGCGCGCCATGCCATGCCCAAGCTGGCTGCCTTGCTGGCTGCAGCCCGCCTGCCGGACCCCGAACCGGTGCCGGAGGTCGAATACCAGTCTGACGGCCGTGTCCTGCTGCTGGGCCCGGCGCGCCGCGTGCTGCCATGGGCGCGCAAGCTGGAGCGCCAGCTCCAGGTGAGCGTGCTGCTCACCGATGGCAACGATGCGGCGATTGCGGGCCACTCCTGGCCGACCTTCAGCGGCAGCGCACCTCGTGTGCAAGGCTGGCTTGGCGCCTTCAAGGTCAGCTGGCAGCAGTCGAATCCGATCGACCTTGAGCTGTGCACGCGCTGCAATGCCTGCGTCAAGGCGTGCCCGGAAGGCGCCATCAGCCTGGCGTACCAGGTTGACATGGATGCTTGCCTATCGCATCGCGAATGCGTCGCGGCGTGCGGCGCGGTGGCGGCGATCGACTTCGACCGCGCCGACAGGGATCGCGGCGGCGAGTTCGACCTGGTGTTCGATTTGGACGATACGCCGCTGCTGCGGATGCACCAGCTGCCGCAGGGGTACTTCGCACCCGGAGTCGACGAGGCTGCGGCCGCCCTGGCAGCGATGCAGATGCTGGAGCTGGTCGGCACCTTCAGCAAACCGCGCTTCTTCCGGTACAAAGACAGCATCTGCGCGCATAGCCGCAGCAAGCAGCCTGGCTGCAATGCCTGTATCGATATCTGCTCGGCAGAGGCGATCTCCAGTGCGGGCGACCATATCAAGGTGTCCCCGCAACTGTGCGCCGGCTGTGGGGCTTGCACGACGGTGTGTCCTTCCGGTGCGCTGACCTACGCATGGCCGCGTGCTTCCGATTTCGGCGAACGGCTGCGGACCATGCTGGCGACCTATGCCCGCGCCGGCGGGACGCGGCCAGCGCTGCTGCTGCATAGCGACGAGGAGGGCGGTACGCTGGTGCGCGAGCTCGGGCAACTGGCGGCTGTGGGTGCGGCGCGGGGCATGCCTGCGCGCGTGCTGCCGCTGCCAGTTCATCACGTGGCATCGGTGGGCATGGACTTATGGCTTGCCGCGGTCGCGTATGGCGCGGTTGACGTGGCCGTTCTGGCCACGGGCTGCGAGGCGCAGCAATACCTGGATGCGCTCGCGGAGCAAATGACGATTGCGCAGGCGATCATCGATGGCCTGGGCTATAGCCGCATCAAGCTCCACTTGCTGCGTGTGCGCGACGCAGTGGAACTCGATCGCGAACTCCAACGCTTCGTCGCCACGGCCCCTGCCGGGCACGCCGCCACCGCGGTCGGCCGTGCGTCGGCCCCCGCCACGGCCGCCGCAGGTACCGCTGCCGGCACGGGGATCCTGCCGGGAGCAAGCTTCCACGTCGCTGCCGCGAAGCGCGAAACGCTCGACTTCGCGATCACGCACCTGGCCAGGCACGCACCGACACCACAGGACTGCATTGCCCTCCCTCCAGGCGCTCCGTTCGGGGCGATTGAGATCGATGCAGCCAAATGCACGCTTTGCATGGCCTGCGTTGGCGCCTGTCCCGAGTCCGCGCTATCCGATAATCCATCGACGCCGCAGTTGCGCTTCACTGAATCGAACTGCGTGCAATGCGGCCTGTGCGTGCATACTTGCCCCGAGCAAGTGCTTAGCCTGCAGCCGCGCCTCGCGCTCGGCGCAAACGCCAGGCAAGCCCGCGTCATCAATGAAGCCCAGCCGTACCACTGCATCAAGTGTCAGAAACCATTCGGCACGCTGCAAATGGTGGAAAATATGGTCAGCAAACTTGCCGGCCACGGAGCCTTCTCCGGCAACCTCGACCGCCTGCGCATGTGCCCCGACTGCCGCGTTATCGACATGATGCAGCCCGACAAAGAAATCTCCATCTTTGAGGTGAAACGCCAATGACCGAAGACGAAGAATATGCGCGTTCCGAACTGTACGGTGTGCTGTCCATGCTGTTCTACGGCCCGCCTTCTCAAGCCGTTCTGGACTTGATCGAAGGTGCGGCCATTGAAGGCGATGGCGTGCTGGCCGATGCATGGCGCGGCCTTCAGTCGGCCAGCAGCAAGACCGATGCTGAGCGCGCGCGGGAAGAATATGAGTCGCTGTTCATCGGTGTCGGCAAGCCGGAGGTCATGCTGTACGGCTCTTATTACCTGTCAGGCTTCCTGATGGAG
>Ga0209257_1003826_pt1 | contig 12343 bp, 9 predicted proteins | sample AraplaCvi_mCL_r2_FD_184277 | JGI IMG/M metagenome (GOLD analysis project Ga0209257, IMG submission 184277) | Arabidopsis root microbial communities from North Carolina, USA - plate scrape MF_Cvi_mCL_r2 (SPAdes) (version 2) | ecosystem: Host-associated > Plants > Roots > Endosphere | place: USA...
AAATTGACGAGCCGGTCGGTTTCGCCTGCCATGGCGGAGACGACGACGGCGACCTCGTTGCCGTTGGCGGCTTCACGCGCGACGAGTTTCGCCACGGTGCGAATCCGCTCGGTGCCCGCCATCGACGTGCCCCCGAATTTCATCACGATCCGCGCCATCTCGCCCCGCTTTCCTGAACTGGTTTCGACCGCAACTTTTTCAAGCATTTCCGCGGCGCTCGCGTCGTTACGGAAGGGGGAGGGCGATGGCAAGACCGGCTTCGTATGCGCGGGATAGAATTTCTTGCGCCAATGATGGCGGAGTGCCACATCGAGCGGCATGAGCGCCGCTACGATCAATCCGAATGAAGCCGCCCATTTCGGCGCGCTGGCCGCCGACTGGTGGGATCCGCATGGATCGTCGGCGATGCTGCACAAGTTGAACCCGGTGCGACTGGCCTATATCCGTGACCGGATCGATGTGCATTGGCATGTCGATGCGCGCGAGCGTTATCCGCTGGCGGGGCGCAGCGCGATCGACGTCGGTTGCGGCGCGGGGCTGCTCGCCGAGCCGCTGGCTCGGATGGGGGCAACGGTGACCGGCGTCGATGCCGCGCCCGAGAATATCGCGGCGGCGCGCGATCATGCGGCAGGGCAGGGGCTGGCGATTCATTATCAGGCGGGCGAGCTAGCGGCGTTGCCCGCCGCGACTTTCGATCTCGTCACCTCGATGGAGGTCGTCGAGCATGTGACCGACCCCGCGGCTTTCGTTGCGGAACTCGCAATGCGGCTTGCTCCCGGCGGGCTGATGATCCTGTCGACACCGAACCGCACTGTATTGTCGAAGCTGCTGCTCGTCGAGGCGGCCGAACGTATCGGCGCGGTGCCGCGCGGCACACACGACTGGGACCAGTTCCTGAAACCCGAGGAGCTGACGGAGCTGATCGAGGATGCTGGATTGCAGGTTATCGACCGCACCGGCCTGTCGCCGTCACCGGCGAAAGGCTTCAGGCTCGGCGGCAGCGAGGCGCTCAATTATCTCGTCGCGGCGAAGCGCGCGGGATGAGCCGCGACCCGCGCGTCGATGCCTATATCGCGAAGCGCCAGCCATTCGCGCAGCCGATCCTGAACCATCTGCGCGAGCTGGTGCACAAATATGCGCCGGGAGCGGAAGAGACGCTGAAATGGGGCGTGCCGCATTTTGTCCTGAACGATCAGAATCTGGCCGGCATGGCGGCGTTCAAGGAACATGCGACCTTCGGCTTTTGGCGCGATGAGGAAGTGACGGGTTCGCCGCGCGACACCGGCGCGATGGGCAGCATGGGAAGGCTCGCGACGCTCGCCGACCTGCCGTCCGACAAGCAGATGGCGGACTGGATCGTAAGGGCGGCCGCGCTTTGTGCCGAGGGCAAGCCGAAGCGCGCGAAGGCCGCGCCGAAGCCCGCACTCGATCTCCCCGCGGACCTTGGTATGGCGCTCAGGGCGGACGCCGCCGCGCAGGGCCATTGGGACGCCTTTTCGCCCGGCAAACGCCGCGACTATATCGAATGGGTACTCGAGGCGAAGCGCGACGAAACGCGGGAAAAGCGCATCAAAACGATCGTCGCGCAGGTCGCCGAGGGCAAGGACCGCAACTGGAAATACAAGAGCTGCTGATCCGGCAGGATCAGAAATCCACATCCTCATAATATTTCGGCGGCGTCACGATTTCCATCCGCTCGGCCAGCAGCGGGCGAAAGCTCGGACGCGACTTCAGCCCCGAATACCAGCCCTTGGTCTGTTCGTGTCCGGTCCAGTCGATGCCGCCGAGATAGTCGGCGACCGAGATGTGCGCTGCCGCCGCCAGATCGGCGAGGCTCATCGTCGCGCCGGCGAGCCAGGTGCGGTGGTCGATCAGATAGTCGATATAATCGAGATGCTGGTTCGCCGCCTTCATCGCCTCGCGCAGCGCGCCGCCGTCGGGGGGCTGGCGGTGAACGATGCGTTTCTGCATCCGCTCGAAGAGCAAAGGCCCTGTGACTTCGAAATAGAAATCATGGTCGAACCACGCGGTCAGGCGGCGGATTTCAGCGCGGTTTGCCGCGGTGCCGTTGATCATCGCCTTGCCTTCGACGGTCTCTTCGAAATATTCGGCGATCGCGCTGCTGTCGATCAGCACCTGCCCGCGTCCTTGGTCGACCATCACCGGGGTGCGGCCCGCGGGGTTCAGGTCGATGAATTCGTCGCGGCGCTCCCATGGCGATTCGCGTACCAATTCGTAGCCGATACCCTTTTCCCCCAGCAGAAGCCGGATCTTGCGCGAAAAGGGACAAAGCGGGAATTGGTAAAGCTGCCACATGGTAACCGCATAGCGGCAGGCGGGCGCCGCGTGCAACGCCTATGGGCGCATGGCTGTGGACTAAGTGCCTAGCGGCGCGCAGCGTCGCGCTCACGCTCCCATTGCGCGGCGAGGTCGCGTGCCATGTCCTTGAGCACCGGGGCATAAGTCTGAAGCGCCGAGGCAGCCTGACCCGCCATGCGGGCACTGGCGCGGACGTCGGCGCCCATGCGCTCGGCATCATGCCGGTCGCGGCCGGCGATGTCGCCGACGGTGGCGTCGTGCGGGATATAGGCCGCGTCGGAATCAGGATCGATTTGCGCAACCGCCTCGGCGAGGGGGCCGACCTTCATCTGCATCATGGCGCTGACGAGCGCGGTCACGGTATCGGCCATCCGGTCCTGCATGACGGGATCGTTAAGCGCCGCCACGGCACCGCGCGTATCGGCAGCGGCGGCAGGAAGCGGCGTCGCAAGGGCGAGCAGGGGCAGAAAAGCGATGGTCAGGCGCATGGCGTCTTCCTTTCGGAAAGCGAAATCGAAACCGCGCGCATAGGGCAGCGACGCTTTCGCTGCCCTGAACGCCGCCTGCCGTTGCGGCAGGACGCGCCTGCCGCACGACGAGCTATTCCGCCGCGACCACCTCGACCTCTTCCTCGCTCAGCGAGTGCGTCAGGCGGCTGACCATTTCCTTCGGGCAGACCTGCCAGAACTGATCCCGCCAGCGGTCCCAGTCGGCGAGGATCTCGGCCGACCATTTGCTGCCGGTGGCGCGCGCATGGTCTTCGACCAGATCCTTGAGGACGCTTTCCCAATGGCTGCTCGCGATCCGCTGCCAGACGATCGATTCGCCGTTCGCGCGGCGTTCGAAGCTGCCGTCGGTGTCGAGGATGAACGCCATGCCGCCGGTCATCCCCGCGCCGAAATTCGAGCCGACGGGGCCGAGGATCACCGCGGTGCCGCCGGTCATATATTCGCAGCCGTTGGCGCCGCAGCCCTCGACGACGACTTTCGCGCCCGAGTTGCGGACCGCGAAGCGTTCGCCCGCCTGACCCGCCGCGAGCAATGTGCCCGCGGTCGCGCCATAAAGGACGGTGTTGCCGACGATGCTGTTGTGCTGGCTGACCAGCGGGCTCGACACGGTCGGGCGCACGACGATACGGCCGCCCGACAAGCCCTTGCCGACATAGTCGTTCGCGTCGCCGAACACCTCGAGCGTGACGCCGCTGCACAGGAAGGCGCCGAGCGACTGGCCGGCGGTACCGCGCAGGCGCACCTGCACATGGTCGTCGGCGAGCCCGTTCATCCCGAAGCGCGCGGTGACTTCGGCCGAAAGGCGCGTCCCGACGGCACGGTGCGTGTTGCGGACGTTGTAGGTCAGCTGCATGCGTTCGCCGCGCTCGAACAGCGGCTTCGCGTCGTTCAGGATCTGCGCGTCGAGGCTGTCAGGTACCGGGTTGCGGAAATTCGGTCCCTGCGAACGGCGCTGGTCGTCGGGGGCATCGACCTTGGCAAGGATCGGGTTGAGGTCGAGGTCGTCGAGATGCTCGGCGCCGCGGCTGACCTGACGCAGCAGTTCGGTGCGGCCGATCACCTCATCGAGGCTGCGGCAGCCGAGCTTGGCGAGGATCTCGCGCACTTCCTCGGCGATGAAGGTCATCAGGTTGATGACCTTCTCGGGGCTGCCGGTGAACTTCTGGCGCAGCTTCTCGTCCTGCGTGCAGACGCCGACGGGGCAGGTGTTGCTGTGGCACTGGCGCACCATGATGCAGCCCATCGCGACGAGGCTCAACGTCCCGATGCCATATTCCTCGGCCCCCAAAATGGCGGCGATCACGATGTCGCGGCCGGTCTTGAGCCCGCCGTCGGTGCGGAGGCGGATGCGGTGGCGGAGGCCGTTGAGGGTGAGGACCTGATTGACTTCGCTGAGCCCCATTTCCCACGGCGTACCGGCATATTTGACGCTGGTTTGCGGCGAAGCGCCGGTGCCGCCGGTGTTGCCCGAGACAAGGATGACGTCGGCGTGCGCCTTGGCGACCCCGGCTGCGACGGTGCCGATGCCTGCCGAGCTGACGAGCTTCACGCAGACGCGCGCCTTGGGATTGATCTGCTTGAGGTCGTAGATCAGCTGCGCCAGATCCTCGATCGAATAGATGTCATGGTGCGGCGGCGGCGAGATCAGCATCACGCCGGGGGTCGAGTGGCGCAGGCGCGCGATGAACTCGGTGACCTTGAACCCCGGAAGCTGGCCGCCTTCGCCGGGCTTGGCGCCCTGCGCGACCTTGATCTCGATCTCGTCGCACGCGCCGAGATACTCGGCGGTGACCCCGAAGCGGCCCGACGCGATCTGCTTGATGTTGCTGTTGGCGTTGTCGCCATTGGCATAGGGCTGGTAGCGCTCGCTCGCTTCGCCGCCTTCGCCCGACACCGCCTTGGCGCCGATGCGGTTCATCGCGATGGCCAGCGTTTCGTGCGCCTCGGGCGAGAGCGCGCCGAGCGACATGCCCGGCGTAACGAAGCGCTTGCGTATCTCGGTGATCGCCTCGACGCTGTCGAGCGGCACGCCCTGCGACGGATAGTTGAACTCCATCAGGTCGCGCAGATAGACTGGCGGCAGATCGGCGACGCCGCGCGCGAACTGCAGATAGGTCGAATAGCTGTCGGTCGCGACCGAGGTCTGCAGCAGGTGCATCAGCTGCGCCGAATAGGCGTGCGTCTCGCCGCCCGCGCGCTGGCGATAGAAGCCGCCGATGGGGAGGGTGGTGACGCGCGCGTCGAACGCCGCCTCATGCTTCTCGGTCGCGTTGATGAAGAGCGACTGATAGCCCTCGCCCGAAATCTTTGCGGGCATGCCGGGAAAGAGGTCGTTGACGAGCGCGCGGCTCAACCCGACGGCCTCGAAATTATAGCCGCCGCGATAGGAGGAGATCACGGCGATCCCCATCTTCGCCATGATTTTCAGGAGGCCGTCGTCGATCGCCTTGCGGAAACGGAGCTGGCAGTCGCCGAGCGACAGCTCGCCGCCGAACAGCCCGCGCGTCCAGCGGTCGGAGATCGCAGCTTCGGCGAGATAGGCGTGCACCGTCGTCGCGCCGACACCGATCAGCACCGCGAAGGCATGGGTGTCGAGCACTTCGGCCGAGCGGACGTTGATCGAGGCGTAGCTGCGCAGGCCCTTGCGGACCAGATGCGTGTGCACGGCCGCCGCGGCGAGCACCATCGCCATGCCGACGCGGCCTTCGCCGATCGCTTGGTCGGAGAGGAACAGCTCGCTGCGCCCGGCACGCACGGCGTCCTCGGCTTCCTTGCGAACGCGCGCGATCGCCTCGCGCAAGGTGGCGGCATTGCCGCCCGCCTTGAAGGTGCAGTCGATGTCGGCGACGGCGTCGCCGAAATAGGCGCGCAGGCGATCCCAGTCCTCGCCCACCAGTACGGGGGAGTCGATCACGAGAACGTGCGCGCTCTGCCCCTTTTCGTCGAGGATGTTGGCGAGGTTGGAGAAGCGCGTCTTCAGGCTCATCACATGCCGTTCGCGCAGGCTGTCGATCGGCGGATTGGTAACTTGGCTGAAATTCTGGCGGAAGAATTGCGCGACATGGCGCGGCTTGTCGGAAATGACCGCGAGCGGGGTGTCGTCGCCCATCGAACCGATCGCTTCCTTCGCATCCTCGACCATCGGGGCGAGGATCAGCTCCATGTCCTCCATGGTTAGGCCGGCGGCGACCTGACGGCGGAGCAGTTCGGCGCGGTCGAAGGTCGGCAGCGTCGCCTTGCCGCCCTTGGGCAGGTCGGCCATCGTGCGGAAGCCCTTCACGCGCGACGCATAATCGGCGCCGCCGGCGATCTTGTCCTTGATCGCGCGGTCTTCGTAGAGCGTGCCATCGTCGAGATCGACCGCGATCATCTGGCCGGGACCGAGACGGCCCTTCTTGCGGATGCTCGCTTCGGGGAGCAGCACCATGCCGCTTTCGGAGCCGACGACGAGGAGGTTGTCGGCGGTGAGCGTATAGCGCAGCGGGCGGAGCGCGTTGCGGTCCATACCCGCGACCGCCCAGCGCCCGTCGGTCATCGCAAGCGCGGCGGGGCCGTCCCACGGTTCCATCACGCTGGCGAGATAATTGTACATCGCGCGGTGCGCGTCGGGCATCTCGGCGTCTTCGCCCCACGCTTCGGGGACGAGGATCAGCTTCGCCGTCGGCGCGTCGCGGCCGGCGCGGCACAGCGTTTCGAACACCGCGTCGAGCGCGGCGGTATCGGATGCGCCCGCCGGGATCACCGGCTTGATGTCTTCCGAATGCTCGCCGAAGGCCAAGCTCGCCATCTTGATCTCGTGGCTCTTCATCCAGTTTCTGTTGCCGCGGATCGTGTTGATCTCGCCGTTATGGGCGAGGGTGCGGAACGGCTGCGCCAGCCACCATTGCGGGAAGGTGTTGGTCGAATAGCGCTGGTGGAAGATCGCCACGCGGCTCTCGAACAGCTTGTTCGTGAGGTCAGGGAAGAAATCCGCAAGGCTCTCGGCAAGGAACAGGCCCTTGTAGATGATCGAGCGCGCCGACAGGCTGCAGATATAGAAATCGGCGATCTGCGCTGCGATCACCTTTTTCTCGATGCGGCGGCGGACGAGATAGAGCTGCTTTTCGAATTCGGCGAGCGATTGTTCGTCGGGCAGTGGCCCGGCGATCATGATCTGTTCGATCTCGGGGCGCGTGCGCTGCGCCTTGTCGCCGATCACCGAGACGTCGACCGGCACCTGCCGCCAGCCATAGATGGTGAAGCCCGCGTCGATGATTTCGGACTCGACGATCGTACGGCATTCCTCCTGCGCGCCAAGGTCCGTGCGCGGCAGGAAGACCATGCCAACGGCAAGACGGTTCGGACGCACCTTGTGGCCCGATGCCGCGATCGCATCGTCGAAGAAGCGGACCGGCAGGTCGACATGGATTCCCGCGCCGTCCCCGGTCTTGCCGTCGGCGTCGACCGCGCCGCGGTGCCAGACCGCGCGCAGCGCCTCGATCGCCGCCTCGACGACGCGGCGCGACGGCTTGCCGTCGGTCGCCGCGACCATGCCGACGCCGCAGGCATCGGATTCAAGATCGGGGCGATACATGCCTTCGGCTTCGAGCCGTGCGTGATCGGGGGTGGGGTAATGGGTCATGTCGGTTTTCCTGCCGGCCGCAGCCGTTTCTATTTCTTTGGAGACTTCTTGCGCGCGTTGGCGATCGCCGCCTGCTCGGCGTCATAGGCGGCCGACGAGGCTTCGCTTGCCGTCGCTTCGAGTTGTTCGACCCGGGTACGGTCGGCTTCGGACCAGTTTTCGCGGTCGTAGGCCGGATCCCAGTCGCCGCTCGCGGCATCCGCCGCTGCCGCCGCGGCGTCGGTCGCTGCGGCGCTCGCATCGTCGCCATAGCCACTGTCGTCTGCGGCCTCGACGGCTTCGGTGACATCGTCGACCGAATTCCACTGGTCGCGCTGTTCCTTCAGCACCTTCACGTCGACCTTCATCAGCTTCGCAAGCTTTGCGAGCTCGGCGTCGGTGAAGTCCGAAAGCTGCCGTTCCTTTGGCAGGTCTTTCAGCTTGCCCTCGATTTCGGGGCCGCGGTCCATGAACTTGTTGATCAGCGGCGGCACCGCCTTGACCATCGCCAGCATCACCTCGGGATCCGCCTGCAGCGCCATCCACTCGTCGGCATAGGCCTTGCCCGTCGGGGTTGCGAAGAAGGCGTTCATTTCGCCGAGCTGCTGCGCGCTGAACTTGCGGGCATAGGCATAGGCCATGCCGTTGCGCATCGGACCTTCCAGATCGCCGAGCGCCTCGGTGATCAGCGGCTTGATGACATTCGTCATCTGCTCCTCGCGCTGGGCACGCTGCGGATCGAACATGTCGGCGATCGCTGCCTTGCTCTTTTCGTCCAGGGCCTCGATCTTTTCGCTTTCGACGCCGGTCTTGATCGAGAGCATGAGGTCGGACATGCCGCCGAGTTCGCCCATCAGGCCCTTGAAGAATTTGCCGTACATATTGTCGATCATCTTCGCGAGGCTGCCCGGCGGGACGAGCGCGGTCGTCGTCTGCTGCGCCAGCGCGAGCTGTGCCGGCGGGACGGCGGGCAATTTGTCGACACCGAAAATCTTCTCGATCAGCTTGATCGCCTCGTCGATTTCCTTCTGCATCTTTGCCTTCGCGTCGGCCATCGCGGCTTCGCTGCTGGCTTCGGACTGATCGCTCTGTTCCTCGGCGGGCGCGACGACAACCGCGAGGGGCGCTTCCTTCTTCGGCGCGGCGAAGGCGTGTGCGGGCACGATCGCAACGGCGCCGGCCAGCAGAATGGATTTCCAGTTCGACATGATGATATTCCTTCCCCGATTGGTCATTCCGGTTTCATTTCGTTTTTCGGACCCGGTTTCAACCATTTCGGCATTGCTCATCGAAAAAGACCTTGCGCCCGTCAGTTGGCGGCGGCGGTGGACGAGAAATATTCAGCGACCGCTTCCGCATAGGCTGCTTCGATCTCGGCGCGATGGGGGCCGATCAGGTCGTTGAGCAGTTTCACGGACAAATCCTTTGTCCGGCTCGTCAGGCGGAACAGCTTCTGTCCGGCAGGGCTGAGGGTGAATGCCGTCACCTTCACCCGCTCTTGCGGCGTGAGCGCCTTGATCATGCGACCCCCCACGCCGACGTAGAGCTGGTCGACGTCCGATCGGGTGAAGGTTTCACCGTCCGCAAGGCCCTTGTCGGTGAGGACGGCGGGATCGATGCTCTGATACTCGACCCGGATGAGCTTTCGGCCGAGCTCGCTCTCGTAGAATTCGACCGTGGTCCGCAGCGTCGCCTCGTCGAGATTGCGTGCATAATGCTCGGCCATGGCCGCCTGCATGGCGGGCAGCCCCGCCGTCAGGATGCGGGTCAGTTCGCGCTGGCCGGTTTCCACAAGCTTGGTACGCAGCCCGGGATGTTGTTCCAGCAACGTTCCGAGGTCGGGATTCTTCTTTGCCTCGGCATCGAGTACCACCGGAATCGTCGCGAGATTCTGTTCGAACATCATGTCGGGCGGCAGGACCAGGACGGTCAGCCGCTGCGCCAATGCAAGGCCCGCTTCGGTCCGCACCGGCACGGCGGGCGCCCGGGGCGGGGCGGGTGGAACATAGACCGGCGGGGGCGCCTTTGGCGCAGGGTCGTTCGCAGCTGCCGGAGCGGAGGCCAGCATGGCGCCGGCGAGGGCGACGATGACGGCTCTCACGCCGCCTTCCTTTCGCTGCCCGCCGCCTTGGCCTTCAGCCACTTTGCCATCTGATCGCTCGCGTCGCGGCCATCGCGGATGCCCCAGACCACCAGGCTGGCGCCGCGGACGATGTCGCCGGCGGCGAAGACGCCGGGCAGGCTGGTCATCATCGTCTGGTGATCGACGCGCAACGTTCCCCAGCGCGTGACGCTGAGATCGGGTGAGCCGAACAGGTGCGGCAGTTCCTCGGGGTCGAAGCCCAGCGCCTTGATCACCATGTCGGCGGGCAGGTCGAACGTGCGGCCCGGATCGGGCTCGGGGCTGCGGCGGCCGCTCGCGTCGGGCGCGCCGAGGCGCATCCCCGCAACGGCGACCTGCTTGATCGTCTTGTCGGCGGTGAAGCTTTCGGGCGCGGAGAGCCAGACGAACTCGACGCCTTCTTCCTCGGCATTGGCGACCTCGCGCTGCGAGCCCGGCATATTCTCGCGGTCGCGGCGATACAGGCACTTCACGGACTTCGCGCCCTGGCGCACCGCGGTGCGGACGCAGTCCATCGCCGTATCGCCGCCGCCGATCACCACGACATGCTTGCCCTTGGCATCGAGACGGCCGTCTTCGAATTCGGCGACGGCGTCGCCGAAGCCCTTGCGGTTCGAGGCGATGAGATAGTCGAGCGCGGCGACGACGCCGGCCGCTTCATTGCCCGGAACATTGATCTCGCGCGCCTTGTACACCCCGGTCGCGATCAGGATCGCGTCATGCTTGCGGCGCAGCTGGTCGAGCGTCGCGTCCTTGCCGACCTCGAAGCCGAGGTGGAAGTGGATGCCGCCCTCCTCGAGCCGGGCGACGCGGCGCATCACGACATCCTTCTCCAGCTTGAAGCCGGGAATGCCATAGGTCAGCAGCCCGCCCGCGCGATCATGGCGATCGTAGACATGGACTTCATGCCCCAGCACGCGCAGATATTCAGCGGCCGTCAGGCCTGCGGGTCCGGCACCGATGATGCCTACCGACTGGCCGGTCGGCTTGCCGGCATGGACCGGTTCGACCCAGCCCTCCGCCCAGGCGGTGTCGGTGATATATTTCTCGACGCTGCCGATCGTCACCGCGCCATGACCCGAAAATTCGATCACGCAATTGCCCTCGCACAGGCGATCCTGCGGGCAGATACGGCCGCAAATCTCGGGCATCGTCGACGTCGCGTTGCTCAGCTCATAGGCTTCGCGCAGGCGCCCCTCGGCGGTCAGGCGGAGCCAGTCCGGAATATGATTGTGCAGCGGGCAATGCACCGAACAATAGGGCACGCCGCATTGCGAGCAGCGCGCGGCCTGCGCGTCGGCGTCCGGCGCCGCATAGCGCTCGGCGATCTCGCGGAAATCGCGCGCGCGTTCTTCAGCGGAGCGCTTGTCCGGATAGGATTGTTCACGCCCCACAAACTGGAGCATGCGGTCGGAAGCCATGCAGTATCCCCTTCGTTGAAGGAGGCGATTGCATGGCCCGAAACCACCTGTCACGGCCGAAATCGCATATAGGACAGCAATGCTAACCTAAAATGACGGGCAATCGGGACCGCAAATAGGCTCGCGCAATATTCTTTCGCAAATTAGTATCGTTTTGGCCCTATCTCATTGCGAGCCACGCAAGCGCGGCGACGCCGACGATGATTCGGTACCAAGCGAAAGGCGCAAAGCCATAGCGCGTCACGACCGCGAGGAAGGCCTTGATCACCGCCCAGGCGACGATGAACGACACCAGCGCGCCGACCAAGATCAGGCCCATGTCGTTTTTCGTGATCGAGTCATGATGCTTGGCGAGTTGCAGCACGGTTGCCCCGGTCAGCGTCGGCAGCGCGAGGAAGAAGCTGAATTCGGCGGCAGTCTTGCGGTCGATGCCAAGCGCCATCGCACCCATGATCGTCGCTCCCGAACGGCTGACCCCCGGAATCATCGCGATGCACTGGACCAGTCCGACGATGATCGACTGGCGGGCCGACAGATTGGCGACCCCGCCGCTTTCCTTCGGCTTGGCGAAACGCTCGACCAGCAGGATGCCTATGCCCCCGATGATCAGCGCCCAGGCGACGACGACGGCATTCTCGAGCAACGCCTCGATATAATCGCCGAAGGCGAGCCCGAGCACGACCGCGGGAATGAAGGCGAGCAAGAGGTTGCGCACGAAGGCGATCGCGACCGGGTCGCGCCGGAAGAAACCGGTGAACATGTCCCAGAAGAGCTTTCGGTAAAGCACGACGATCGCGAGGATCGCGCCCGGCTGGATCGCAATGTTGAAGACCGCCCATTTCGACGCGTCGTAGCCGAGCAATTCGGTCGCAAGGATAAGGTGCCCCGTCGACGAGACGGGAAGGAATTCGGTCAGCCCTTCGACGATGCCGAGGATGATCGCGGTCAGCCAGATGCTCATGGGGTTCCAGTATCGAGATTGCGGTTATGCGAAAGGGCGCCCGACCCGAGCCGGACGCCCTTCACAAGACCTACGCAGCCACGGCCGCTTTTGCCAGCGGCTATTTGAACCGCGCGTCGCACGCCTTCAGCACATTGGCCGGCGGGCCGAGGTCGAGCGCCTGCGCGATCAGCTTCCCGGGGCTGGTCGCGAGATCGAGGTCGGGGATGGCCTTTGATGCCTCAAGCTTCTTCTGCACCGCCTTCGCCATGTCGCCCTCGGCACCGCCGAGCTCGCGGAACAGTCCGACGCTGAAGCTGCACGCCGCGACTGCCTGACCGTCGTCGGCGGGCAGGGTGACTGCGGCGCTGGCGGCTGCCTTCGGATAGGCCTTGACGCATGCCTCGGTCAGCGGGCCGACCGCGCCCGATG
>Ga0209257_1003828_pt1 | contig 12339 bp, 14 predicted proteins | sample AraplaCvi_mCL_r2_FD_184277 | JGI IMG/M metagenome (GOLD analysis project Ga0209257, IMG submission 184277) | Arabidopsis root microbial communities from North Carolina, USA - plate scrape MF_Cvi_mCL_r2 (SPAdes) (version 2) | ecosystem: Host-associated > Plants > Roots > Endosphere | place: USA...
AGGCCACGCCGCTGTCGCAGTTCTTCTTCGACGAGCTCACCCGCGAGGTCAACATGGCCACGCTGGACGGCAAGGCGCGGCTGGCCGAGCGCGCCAGGCCGATGCTGGCGCAGATTCCCGACGGCGCCTTCGGCGACCTGATGAAGCAGCAGCTGGCCATGCTGACCGGGCTGGGCAGCACGCCGGCGCCGGCAGCGGCCGCGCGGCCGCCGCAACGCGCGGTGGCCCCGGCGCAACGGCGCAGCCTGGTGCGTGCGGCCATTGCGATCCTGCTGCAGCGGCCGTCGCTGGCGATGACCCTGGACGGCCATCACTTCGGCGGCCTGCGCCTGCCGGGCGTGGAGTTGTTGATCGAGCTGCTGACCCTGGTGGAACAGCGTCCGGACATCAGCACCGGCGCATTGCTTGAGCACTTCGACGGCCGCGAGGAGCAGGACGCGCTGCAGAAGCTGGCCGCGCAGACGCTTCCGGGCGATGAGGCGATGTGGAACCAGGAACTGCACGATGCGGTGGCGCAGCTGGAAAAGCAGCTGCTGCTGCAACGCCTGGAGGAGCTTCAGGCAAAGCAGCGCCAGCAGGGTCTGGACGATACTGACAAGTACGAACTGCGCGAGCTGTTGAAGGCACGTGCCACCCTGCGTTGACCGATCGAGGAGGAAGGTGACGTGATGCGACGCTCGAACCGCCCTGCTTTCTTCCGTGCCGGTGTGATGTCGTTGGGGTTGCTGGCTTCGGCAAGCAGCGGGGCAGAGCCCCGCTCTACCTCGGGGGGCCTGGTGTTCGCGGCTTCGGAGGGCGCCGCCGTAGAGCGGGGCTCTGCCCCGCTGCCGTCCCCCGCAGCCCCGTTGCCCCTCACCGTAGAGCGGGGCTCTGCCCCGCTGGCCGACGCCGACCTTCTCAACGCCTTCCGCCAACCGACCCCAGGCCTCCACACCGGCGGCCAACCCACCGCGACGCAGCTGCAACAGGCTGCGGCGACCGGCATCACCACCGTGATCGACCTGCGCCAGCCCACCGAAGACCGCGGCTTCGACGAAACCGCCACAGCGGCGTCGCACGGCATGCACTACATCCGCATCCCGGTCTCCGGTGCTGCCGGGCTCACCCCCGCCAACGTGCAGGCCCTGCAGAGCGCACTCTCCCGGGCCGACGGCCCGGTGCTGCTGCACTGCGCCTCCGGCAACCGCGTCGGCGCGCTGCTGGCCTTGCTGAAAGCACGGCAGGGCATGCCGGTCGATCAGGCCCTGCAGTTTGGCCGCGACGCCGGCATGACCTCGCTGGAAGCCAAGACACGCACGCTGCTCAAGCAGGACACCACGCGTTGATCCTGCCCGTGCGTCACCCTCATTCCCCCAGCTCTACAGGAACCTGCCCACCATGACCCGCTGGTGGTCGCGCCTGCGACCGGACAACTTCACCCTCGCCCTGCTCGGCACCGTACTGCTGGCCTCCTTCCTGCCGATGCACGGCGCCGCCGCCCTGGTGCTGGACGATGTCACCGACGTGGCCATTGCCGCGCTGTTCTTCCTGCACGGTGCGCGCCTGCCGCGCGAATCGATCGTCGCCGGCCTGCTGCACTGGCGCCTGCACCTGACCATCCTGGCCTGCACCTTCGTTCTGTTCCCGCTGCTCGGGATGGGCTTCAAGCCACTGGAAGGCTGGCTGCTCACCCCGGAACTCTTCATCGGCGTGCTGTTCCTGTGCGCGCTGCCATCCACCGTGCAGTCGTCGATCGCGTTCACCTCGCTGGCGCGCGGCAACGTACCGGCGGCGGTGGTCAGCGCGTCGCTCTCCAGCATCCTCGGCGTGTTCCTGACCCCCCTGCTGCTGGCCCTGCTGGCCGGCACCGCCGGCGGCATGCACAACCCTGGCGAGGCCATCCTGGGCATCATGCTGCAGCTGCTGGTGCCGTTCGTGGCCGGCCACCTGCTGCGGCCGTGGATCGCCCGCTGGGTGGAGCGGCAGCGCGCGCTGCTGCGCTATACCGACCAGGGCACGATCCTGCTGGTGGTGTATTCGGCATTCGGCGAAGCAGTGAACGAAGGACTGTGGAGCAAGACCCCGATCCTGTCGCTGCTGGCCGTGGCCGTGGTTGCCGCGGTGCTGCTGGGCGTCGCCATGCCGCTGATCAACCTGCTGGCCAGGAAGCTGGGCTTCAACCGCGAAGACCGCATCACCATCCTGTTCTGCGGCTCGAAGAAGAGCCTGGCCACCGGCGTGCCGATGGCCAAGATCCTGTTTGCCGGCGGGAGCCTCGGCGCCATCGTGCTGCCGATCATGATCTACCACCAGATCCAGCTGATCGTGTGTGCAATCGTCGCGCAACGCTTCGCGCGCGAGCCGGTCAACCTGCGGTAGGGTCGCTCGACAGAGGACCGCCGATACCGGTGATCAGCCGATGATGGGCGTGATGCCGAACGACATCGGCCGTTCGACGCACCTTCGGCAAAGATCATGCCGCCAATGCGCTGATCGACGTTATCGGCGGTCGTCTGTCGAGCGACCCTACCGGAGGACAGCACGTGGAAGCGTTGAGCCGTTATCGCCGTCGTATCAATCTTTCACACCAGCAGCGATCTGTTGCAACACGATGGCTTTCTGCCCCACGTCGCCTTCCCCGATAGCGATCAGCGAGTAGGCTTTGTTTTCCCCTGCCCATTCCAACGTTGCGCGGCTACGCCCAAGATCATCCGAGACTTGTTCAAGCTGCGCAGGCACACCGTTAACGCGGACGTTCTGAAACTCTGCGATCACCTCTGTTTTGCTACCTGGGGCACGAAAATTGTGTTCATTGAACTCGACGATACCCAGCCCATCTACGCGATAGAAACGGGTTAGACCGGTGGATTTGAGCCCATCCAGTGCGCCGCTTGGCTCCATTCCGATCAGCTCCGCCGTACCGAGAATTGTGCTTTGGAGGTCGGATGGCGGCGAAGGCAATCGCCTACGCAGTTCTGCATTGGAACGAACGGTTCTCGGAAGCGAAGAGATAAGCCGGCTCTGCGATGGGATCTCGCCATTGGAAACCCGCCTCACTCCGGCTCGACTTAGCGCTATTTCGGCACGGAAATGTTGCTTGACTTCTTCGGGTGCATCCAACTCAGCCAAGGGAATGACCTGATAGGTACCCGGCTCCGACGAACGGCGCACTCCGTTGCTGCTGTCTTCCATTGCGGCGCGCATGGTTCGCTCATTCAACCACTTTCCTACTGCATCCACTTCTTTCTGGGCACTGAAGCTCGGAGCACTGTACAGCGACACAGCAACCAGCAACGACACGGCCAAAAGATTCATGAAGGTCACCATTCGGTCAGATTGCAGTTGACTGCGTAAGTGTCTTCGGTGTTCACCTTGCCCCTGAAAATCCAAGTGTGATAGCCCTTCACCGTGATCCGCTCATTGTGCGACTGGTCACCTGCGCGAAACCGCCACCAAACCGTTCCGTTGTTGGGCGCCCCCAGGGTGTGCCTCGGTTTCAGTTCACCTTGTGCATGATGCGTGCTCGCGGCTGATCCCGGCATTCTCCTGAAGAGCGGCCTGTCATACGTGATTGACTCATTGACGAACAACAGACAGTTGGCACGACTCAGGGTCTTCATCGCAGCAGATGCTTCTGCACTGATGAGTAGGGCAGTAGCCGTTGCGGCCACGACCCCAATATCTCTTATGGACGTCACTTGAGCTCCATCTGATTGAGCGAGCAAAGTCTCGCGACGTCATTTCTAGGGGGTTGCTGCTGATCAAAGTGAGCGCTGTGTATCGTTGCAGCTACTGCAATCGGTTGCCCACCACACGACGCGGCGGTTCCTTACAAGAGACCGTGCTTCAAGCGACATCCATGTGCGGGGAGTGCCTGCAGGGTCGCCTCCCAAATGACCTGGGCATGGATGCAGAGCGGCGCGGTCGCAGGATGCGGAGAAGCGCTCTGCCACTGTCGATGATTGGCGGACGGTAAGCGCGGTCGCAAACGTAACGGCGCCTGCAAGGCCGAACTCCGGCAAAGGTCATGCCTTACCGCGCTGGTCGTGTTTGCGTGCGGTCGTTTGGGAAGCGACCCTACCAAGGCACCGCTTCGTCGGGATTCAGCCACCCTACGGATCTGTCAGCGTCCCCACGCTCAGCTTCGGCAGATGCACCAACACGTCGTAGGACCGTTCCGGATCCGTTTCGACGACCGGATCCTGCGCCGGCAATTCGCGCAGCTTGAGTGCGCGGCCTGGGCGCGATCGTGATGCCGATCATGATCTGCCATCAGATCCAGCTGATCGTTTGCGCGGTGGTGGCGCAGCGCTTCGCGCGCGACCCGGTCAACCCGCGGTAGGGTCGCTCGACAGACGACCGCCGATACCGGTGATCGGCCGATGATGGGCGTGATGCCGAACGACATCGGCGGTTCGACGCACCTTCGGCAAAGATCATGCCGCCAATGCGCTGATCGACGTTATCGGCGATCGTCTGTCGAGCGACCCTACCGATGCATGCGTTCTCCCCGCTTGGGATGGATCAATCCCGTATCGACACTGCAATCGCATGCAACACGCGTGATTTGTAACTCACGTCGCCATCCCCCGTGGCTGTCAATCTGTACAACTTGTCGTTGCCCGCCCAACTCATCACCGCTTGGCTCCGCCCTTGGTCATCCGCGGTCATCTCGATCTGACCCGGCGTGCCATTGATATGGGTGTTCTGCGCCTCGACAAAGGCTTCAATGATCGTGCCCGGAACGCGGAAGTTCTCTTCGTTGAACTCAACGATACCGATCCCGCCAAGACGGAAGAAGCGTGAGAGCCCGGAAGACTTCACGCCATCGATAGCACCCGTTGGCTCCATGCCTATGACTTCAGCGGCGCCCAGCAATGTCCCCTGAAGCGTACTGGGCGGATTTGGCAGTCGCTGGCGCAGGATTGCATCCGATCTCTGTGTTTTCGGAACTGCATTGAACAGCGCCTCTAGCGAAGGTATCGAGCCTCGCGCGACCTTTTCCACACCGGATCGGCTGCGCCGGATCTGCTCGCGGAAATAGTCCTTGACGGGCTCCGGAGCATCCAACTCGGCCAATGGGATGAGCCTGTAGACCCCTTCATCGAGCCCTCTCGCACCCACCTCGCTATCCAGTTCGGCTGCACGCATTACCCGATCGTTGAGCCATTGGCCCACCGCGTCGACTGGTTCAGTGGGGGGCGATGCCGACCCTGTTGGAAATGCAGCGGCCAGCAACGTAATTGCGTATTTCATTTTCATACGGATCACCACTCCGTCAGAGCACAGTCAACGACGGCGTTTCGCCTGCGCAGCGCGGCAGTCTCATTGTTGCTCCCTGATGGTTGCGAGACATCTCGCAACATCTGTATACGCAGCTGCGTGATGAGAAATTGCGGCACGGGTCCAGGTATCCACAGCAACCGAGTTGTCTGACGGACAGGCACGCGGTTTCCTTACCTGAAGCATTCGGAGAAGAACCCCCTCCGGTTTCGATGATTGGCGGACGGTAGGCGCGGTCGCAAACGTAGCGGCGCTTGTACGGCCGAACTCCGGCAAAGGTCATGCCTTACCGCGCTGGTCGTGTCTGCGTGCGGTCGTTTGGGAAGCGACCCTACCAAGGCACCGCGTCGTCGGGATTCGGCCACCCTACGGATCTGTCAGCGTCCCCACGCTCAGCTCGGGCAGATACACCCACACGTCATAGGACCGATTCACGCCGGTTTCGGCGACTGGATCTTGTTCCGGACGCTCAATCAGCGTGAGCGCGCGGCAGGTCGCCATGCAGCCCCAGAGCTGCCCGTGCAGCGCTTCCACGCGCACGCTGTACAGCGGCAGGTCCAGCAGGTACGACGCCATGGTGCGGTGCTTCATCTCCGGTGGCGCATCCGCAAAGGGGTGGCGCATTGCGTGCACGTTGCCGGTGAGCACCAGCATCCGCGTTCCGGTCGGCAATGCGTTGAACTGCTGGCGAAGGTGGGTGGCCATCGCCGCGTCGCGATCCACATCGCTGTCGTACGCGCTGATTTCAATGTCATAGCCGGCGACGCCGATATCGCGTCCCTGCAGGCGCAGCATGCGCAGCGTTTCGATCAATGCCAGCATGTCGCGACTACGGCGCCCGTCATGCTGGTTGTCCTTCACCCGCCAGAACGGCGAGGTGCGCAGTGCCGCCCGCGCATCCGCATCGCCGTTGGAGCGGAGGTAACGCGCAAGCGCGGCGTTCTCGCTCATCGGCAGTTCCAAGCCCAGCCGCACGGGTGCGTCGTTGCGGCTATAGCGCTCCATCAGCTCGGCCACCAGCAGCGGCGTCTCGGCGGTGCCGTGGTATTCGCCCAGCATGACCAGCCGGTGGTCGCCTGCGAAGGTCATGATCTGCGTGGCAGTGTCCTCCACGCGCATTGCGGGCGCGGCAAAGGCGCTGCCGTACATCATCGAAGCCACCATCACGGCCATCCAGAGCCATCGCTTCATACCGTCACGTCCTGTTGGGGTCATGGGAGCAATGGCGACGCGATTTACGGATTCAAGGCCGGGCTCAGGCAATGGAGACGGGATGATCCTGTCCCACCCAGCCCCGTCGTAGCGCCGGGCTCTGCCCGGCCGCCGTTCGATTACAGGAACGGCAGCATCCAGTGGTCCACCATCAGGAAGGCGAACAGTGCCATCAGGTAGACGATGGAGTAGCCGAACATCTTCATCGAGAACAGCTCGTCCGGCGGGTTCAGCATGCGCCAGGCGTACCAGACGAACACCGCGTTGAGCACCACCGCGCCGCCCAGGTAGAACAGCCCGCTCATGCCGACCACGGTGGGCAGGAGGCTGACGATGGCCAGGATGATCGAGTAGACCAGGATGGATTTGCGGGTATACGCCACGCCGTGGGTGACCGGCAGCATCGGGATCTTGGCCTTGGCGTAATCCTCGCGGCGGAAGATCGCCAGCGCCCAGAAGTGCGGCGGGGTCCAGATGAAGATGATCAGCACCAGCAGCGAGGCATAGGCCCAGTCCCACGGCCCCTGCATGCCGGTGATCGCCGCCCAGCCCAGCAACGGCGGGGTCGCGCCAGCGAGGCCGCCGATGACGATGTTCTGCGAGGTCGCGCGCTTCAGATACACGGTGTAGATCACCGCATAGCCGATCAGCGAAGCGAAGGTCAGCACCGCGGTGATGACGTTCACCCACAGCACCAGGATGGTCATCGACAGCACGATCAGCACGCCGGCGAACACCAGCACCTGCCACGGCTTGACCTTGCCCACCACCAGCGGTCGCCATGAAGTGCGCGCCATCTGCGCGTCTATCTGCGCGTCCAGCAGCTGGTTGATCGCGGCGGCCGCCGAGGCGGCCAGCCAGATGCCCAGGAACCCCAGCGCGCCACGCAGCGCCTGCTCGGCGGTGGGCAGCGCGGGAATGGCCAGGAACATGCCCACCAGCGCGGTGAACACGATCAGTGCCACCACTTTCGGCTTGGTCAGATCCCAATACTGGCGAACGTTGCTGGTCATCGGATCAACCCACGCCCCGGTCGGCCAGGTCCACGCCAGCGCCGACCGCTGGTCGGCTGCTCTCCGCTGCGGGTTCGCGCAACCGCGCCAGCAGCGTCACCAGCACGAACAGCAACGCCACCGCGCCACCGCTGTGTGCCACCGCCACTTCCAGCGGCACCGCCAGCTTCACGTTGAGGATGCCCAGGGTGATCTGCAGCAGCACCAGCAGGCCCAGCGCGCTGGCCCAGCCGCGCATGCTCGGCAGCCGGTACAGGCGCACCGCAAGCCAGAGCAGGTACACCGCCACCACCACCGCGAACATGCGGTGCGCCATCTGGATCGCGATGCGCGAGGCACCGTCGAGCACGCCCCCTTCGTAATCCACGCCGATGCCGCGCCACAGGGTGAAGCCTTCCTTGAAATCGTGCGGCGGCCACCACTGGCTCACGCAGCGCGGGAAGTTGTCCAGCGAGGCACTGCCGCCACCGCAGGCCAGCGCCGCGTAGTTGGCGCTCACCCAGCCACCCAGCGCGATCTGCATCACCAGCACGGCCACGCCAATGCGCAGCAGCCATTTCAGCTTCGGCGCTTCGACCAGGGTGATCGGCATGTGCGTGGCACGCCACGCCATCCAGACCAGCAGGCCGAACATCAGCATGCCGCCCAGCAGGTGGCCCATCACCACGATGGGTTTGAGCAGCAGGGTCACCGTCCACATGCCCAGCAAGGCCTGGAAGATCACCACCGCCAGGGTCAGCAACGCTGCGCGCGCCAGGTCGATGTTGTTCCAGCGCAGTGCGGCGACCAGCAGGATCACCTCGCCGGTGATGGCCAGGATGCTCGCCGGGACGTGGTGCCCCACCATGTACAGCGGTATGCCGGTGGCCACCAGTACGCACGCGGTGACCACTGCGGTAGTGCCCCAGTTGCGCCGGCGCACGGCGAGCAGCGCCAGGGTGAGGATTTCAATGCCCAGCGCACCGGCCAGGAAACGGTGCACCTGTTCGCGCCACGCCTTGTGCGTTTCCAGCGGGCGGATCTTCGCCGCCTCGTGGCCGATCACCTCCTGCGCATGCTGCGGCCAGGTGACGCGGCCATAGCAGGTCGGCCAGTCCGGGCAGCTAAGGCCGGCATCGGACAGGCGCACGAACGAACCGAACATGATCGTGCTGGCCGTCATGATCAGGGCGAACCACGCCAGACGGTGGAAATTGCGATGCAGCGCCGGGCGCGCGGTGGGGTTCATCAAACGGAACTCACTTCAGTTTCAACAGCGTGGCCATGTCCTTGCGCAGACCGGCCAATTCGAATCCCGGCGCATAGCGCATGATCACGAACCCATTCGGATCGATCACATACACGGGCGTGCCGGCGGCGTCATCCACGGCGGGCAGGGCGGCACGCAGGCTCGGCTGGGGGGCCAGCACGCGCAGGGCGGCAATGCCCTGTGCCTCGGCCGGCGGCGTACCCAGCCACAGGATCTCGACATTATCCGCCCTATGGCCGAACAGCTGCCACACCTTGCCCAATCCCTGCGACAAAGTGACGCACTCGGCGGCGCAGTTTGGCGCGGGCGCCACCAGGATGCGCCAGACGTGCGCATCGGGATTCCACGGGTAGGCATCGCCGCTGGCCAGGGTGGGCGGCAGCGCGCGCGCGTCCACCGGCGGTTGCAGCATCTGCCCGGTATTGCGGTGGGCGGCCGGCTGCCAGCCGGAGAAGCGCAGTACGCCGGCCAACGCCATCGCGCCGAAGAACAGGCCGAACAGCGCGACCAGGGTCCAGCGGCCACGGTTGCGGGCCTTCAGCTGTTCCGGGGTGATGGCATTCATGCGTGGGATTTTCTCATGGTTGGGTGGGGCGTGCCGGCGGCGCGGACGGTTTGGGCCTGCGTGGGCCGGCCAACGGCCGGCGCTACCGGTGGGGAGGGTCGCGCGCGGGAGGGCGGCGGGAGCGCCATTCGAGGAGGAGGGCGACGATGAGGACGGTGAGCGCCAGGGCGAACCACTGCACCGCGTAACCCAGGTGACGGCTGGGCGGCAGGGTGTTGGGCAGCAGGTCCAGGTCGCGCGCATGGCCGCCGGGCAGTGCCGGGTCCAGGCGCAGCACCGGGATGCGCAGGCTGCGCGCGGGCAGCTTCAGCGCGGCGGCCACCTCGTCGGGCGGAATGCGGTTGGCCAGCCATACATCAGGCTGTGCTGCAGGGGTCAATGCCGGACCAAGCGCGATGCCGGTGGCCGGGGGCGGTGCGAGCAGGCCGGCAATGCGCGCGGCCCCCTCACGCGGGGTGATCGGGGGCAGCTGGCGGTCGGCAGGCATCGGCAGCCAGCCGAGGTCGACCAGCACGTGCGCGCCGGCGGCGCTGCGGAAGGGCTGGTAGACCTTGATCCCGGCGCGCCCTGCGCGGATCTGGTTGTCGAGCAGCACGGTGCCGGACAGGAACCGGCCCTCATCCTCAACCCAGCGCAGCTGCGGCGGCGCGGCCTGCGCGTCGGCCAGGGTCAGCGACTGCGCCCGAGCAGGCAGCTGCTGGTCCAGCAGGGCCTGTTTCTCGTGCATGCGCTGCAACTGCCAGCGGCCCAGCTGGGAGAACGCCACGATCACCAGCACGGCAGCCACCCAGCCGATCAGGCGCGTGTGCTGGCGCATCATGACAACGCCGTCGAAACGCGGTCAGATAGGCGTACCCGCCCTGCCCTTGAGCCGCGCATGAATGATTCGTTGAAGACCCTGCTGGTAATCGCGTTTCTGATCGTCATCGTCTGGAATCTGGGCGCCGGGCTGTACTACCTGCTGGTCGACCGCGGTCAGACCAAGCGCACCGTCAATGCGCTCACCCGCCGCATCGCGGTCTCGGTGGCGCTGATCGTGCTGGTGGCCATCGGCATCTACGGCGGCTGGATCAAGCCGCATGGCATCGGCGGGTGACGCCGGCGGCTACAGCACGTAGACGAACAGGAACAGCATCAGCCAGACCACGTCGACGAAGTGCCAGTACCACGCCGCCGCTTCGAAGCCGAAGTGGTTGTCGCGGGTGAAGTGGCCCTTCGCCGCGCGCAGCCACATCACCATCAGCATGATCGTGCCCAGCAGCACATGCGCGCCGTGGAAGCCGGTGAGCATGAAGAACGTGGACCCGTAGATGCCCGAGCCCAGGGTGAGGTTCAGTTCCTTGTAGGCGTGGATGTACTCCTCGGCCTGCAGGGTGAGGAAGAAGATGCCGAGCAGCACGGTGATGCCCAGCCACACCAGCAGCTGGCGCCGGTGGCCGGCCTTGAGCGCGTGGTGGGCGATGGTCAGGGTGACGCCGGAGGTCAGCAGGATCAGGGTGTTGATCAGCGGCAGGCCCCAGGCCGGAATGGTCTGGAAGTGGCCACCGATGGCGCCGGGGCCGTTGGTCGGCCAGGCCGCCGAGTAGCCGTCCCACAGCAGTTCATTGGTCATCACGCCGTCGCCGGCGCCGCCCAGCCAGGCCAGGCCCAGGGTGCGGGTGTAGAACAGCGCGCCGAAGAAGGCACCGAAGAACATCACCTCCGAGAAGATGAACCACACCATGCCCATGCGGAACGAACCGTCGACCTGGCGGTTGTAATGGCCCGCCTGCGATTCGCGCACGACGTCGCTGAACCACCAGAACAGGGTCAGCACCAGCATCGCGAGGCCGGCGTAGAAGGTCCACTTGCCCCACCCGGCGTCGTTGAGCCAGCTGGCCACGCCCACCATGGTGACCATCATCGCGATGGAACCGACGAAGGGCCACTTGCTGTGGGTGGGCACGAAGTACACGTTGGCGTCGGGGCTGTGCTGTGCGGCCATGGTCGGTATCCAGGTACGTATCAGGGTGCCGAGCGCGCGGTGGCCGGCGGAGCTGCCGTGGCCAGCTGCGCCGACAGCGCGTCGTTCTTGTAGAACGTGTAGGACAGGGTGATGGTCTTGATGTTGGCCGGCAGGTCCGGGTCGACGATGAAACGCACCGGCATGTCGCGTTTCTCGCCGGCCACCAGGGTCTGCGCGGTGAAGCAGAAGCATTCGGTCTTGCTGAAGTAGCCCGAGGCCTTGGCCGGTGCCACCGACGGCACCGCGCTGCCCACCAGCGGGCGGTCGCTGTCGTTGCGCGCGTAGTACAGCGCCTCGTTGAGCTCGCCGGGCACCACCTCCATGCTCAACTGCTCGGGATGGAACGCCCACGGCAGTTTCGAATTGACCCCGCCGTCGAATTCGACCCGCACGGTGCGCCGGGCGGCCGCCGGGGCGCCGCTCGCGTCGGCGCCCGGCCCGCGCTCCAGGCGCACGCCGAACACCTTTTCGCAGGCGATCCGGTACAGCGGCACCAGCGAGAAGGTCAGCACGAACACCGCCACCGCCACCCCGATCAGGCGCGGAAGCCCGGCATGCGGCGCGGGCGTGGCGGGGCGCGGTGCGCTCATCTGCCCAGCACCCCGCTCAGGATGAAGCCCACATAGACCAGCACGGCCACCGCGCCCACCCACAGCGCGGTGCGGCGGGCGCGTTTACGGCGCTGGATGAAGTCGGGGTCGGTCATGTCCTGCATGCGCGCCTCAATGGGTGATGTCGTCGTGGGCCAGATCGCCCGGGCGGATGGTCGGCGGCACGGTGAAGGTATGCGCCGGAGCCGGTGACGGCACCGTCCACTCCAGCCCCCGTGCGCCCTCCCACGAACGATCGGCCGCCTTTTCGCCGTTGCGCAGCGACGCGATCAGGATGGCAGCCATCATGAACGGGGTGACGAACATGCCGAACGCACCGATCGAGCTGATCAGGTTCCAGTCGGCGAAGGCCACGCTGTAATCGGGAATGCGCCGCGGCATGCCGGCCAGGCCCAGGAAGTGCTGCGGGAAGAACAGCAGGT
>Ga0209257_1003829_pt1 | contig 12339 bp, 10 predicted proteins | sample AraplaCvi_mCL_r2_FD_184277 | JGI IMG/M metagenome (GOLD analysis project Ga0209257, IMG submission 184277) | Arabidopsis root microbial communities from North Carolina, USA - plate scrape MF_Cvi_mCL_r2 (SPAdes) (version 2) | ecosystem: Host-associated > Plants > Roots > Endosphere | place: USA...
GAGGAATGGGCGACCGACGCGCTAGAAAGCCGCGGCAACGGGCGCATGATCTGCTACGACCCGCGCACCGGCACGACCCGGACCGAGATTCACCGGCGGGTGTTTCCGAACGGCGTCTGCATGGCGAATGACGGCGTCTCGTTCTTCTTCGCCGAAAGCTGGATCGCCACCATCCAGCGCTACTATTTCGACGGACCGAAGAAGGGAACGATCGAGACGGTCTGCGCCAACCTCCCTGGCTATCCCGACAACATCAACCGCGCCTCCGACGGCAATTACTGGGCGGCGTTGCTCGGGATGCGCACGCCGGCGCTCGATCTCGCGCTCTCGATGCCGGGATTCCGCCGGCGCATGGCGCGGCGGGTTGCGCCGGACCTCTGGCTCTATCCCAATATCAACACCGGCTGCGTCATCAAATTCGACGAGCAGGGCAATATCCTCGATGCGCTCTGGGATCTCGGCGGGCAGAACCACCCGATGATCACGTCGATGCGCGAGCATCGCGGCTACCTCTACCTGGGCGGCGTGTCGAACAACCGGATCGGGCGTTACAAGCTTCCCGGCGCCGATCCGAACTGGACCGCCCAGGACTTTTATTGGGGTGCCCAGGGAGATTCCAAGAAATGATGGAAGCCCTGAAGCGCCTCTATGCCAACTTCCGCGGCTTCGATGAGGCCGGCAGCACCGTGCCGATGATGGACGGGCCGCTGAAGCCGAACACCGCGCTCGATGAGTCGCCTGTCGTGGTGCGGATGCCCGGCATCGACAACCTGGCCGCGACGCCGGCCGGGCTGGTCTGTTCCCAGGGTGCCGCCTTGATGCGGTTGCGCAATGCCGGCGACGGCCTGGAGGCGGCGGAGGACAGAACTTTCTCGAGCGAGATCACCTGTCTCGCGGCGGACGCGTCCGGCGCGCTCGCCATCGGGTTGGACGGGCAGGGGATCGTCATCCAGGGCGGTCGGCACGATGGCTTGCAGATCAAGGATGCCTCCGGCGCCGCGTTGCGCTCGCCCTCGGCGGCTTTGTTCCTCGATCCCGATACGCTGGTCGTCGCGAACGGCTCGGCCGAGTTCATGATGGCGGATTGGAAACGCGATCTCATGAACCGCCGCGCCACCGGCAGCGTCTGGCGGATCGCACTCGGCGGCAAGGGCGAGGCGACACCGCGCGCGCGCAATCTCGCCTTCCCATACGGCTTGGCCAGAGGCGCCGGCGGCGCAGTGCTGGTCTCGGAAGCCTGGCGGCATCGGGTCGTCGCCCTCGACGGGGGGAAGGCGCCCCGCGCGGTGCTCTCCGATCTCCCGGCCTATCCGGCACGGATGGCGCCGGCTGCCGGCGGCGGTTTCTGGCTGGCCCTGTTCGCGCCGCGCAACCAGCTGATCGAGTTCGTGCTGCGCGAGGAAGCCTATCGTCGTCGCATGGTCTCGACCATCGATCCCGCCTATTGGATCGCGCCGGCGCTCTCCAGCGGCGCGAGCTTCCTGGAGCCGATCCAGGGTGGCGCGCGCAAAAAGCTCAACATGCTGAAACCCTGGTCGCCGAGCTGGTCGTATGGCCTGGTGGTGCGCTGCGATGCCGATATGCGCCCGCGCACCAGTTTCCACAGCCGCGCCGACGGCAGCATCCACGGCGTGACCGCGCTGGTCGAACAGGATGGCGCTTTGCTGGTGGGCGCCAAGGGTTCCGGCGCACTCGTACGCCTGCAGGAGGACGGGCGATGACGGCGCTCCTGGAGCTCAAGCAGGCGACCAAGGATTTCCGCGGCGTCGCCGCGATCAAGGACGTGGACTTCACCCTGGAAAGCGGCGAGATCCATGCCATCGTCGGTGAGAACGGCGCCGGCAAGTCGACCCTGACCAAGATACTGGCCGGCGTCTATCAATTGAGCTCCGGTACGATGCTGTTCGACGGCAAGCCGGCGCAGCTCGCCTCCCCGGCCGACGCGCTCAACCAGGGCATCGCCATGGTGTTCCAGGAGACCAACCTGGTGCCGTCGATGACCGTGGCGCAGAACATCTATCTCGGCGACGAGAAGATGTTCAACCGGCTGCGCGGCCTTTACATCCAGGCGCAGCGCTTCCTGCTGTCGCTCAACTTCTATGTCGACCCAATGGCGCTGGTCTCATCCCTGGGTGCCGGCAAAAAGCAGATGGTGGAGATCGCCCGCGCCGTGCACCACAAGGCACGGCTGATGATTTTCGACGAGCCGACCGCGACCCTGACGCCGGAAGAGAAGTTCCATTTCTTCAACCTGGTGCGCCGCCTGAAGCGCGACGGTGTCTCGATCATCTTCATCAGCCACGCGCTGGAAGAGGCGCTGGAACTGTCCGACCGGATCACGGTGATGCGCGACGGCAAGGTCTCGGCCAGCGATCTTACGAAAAACTTCAATCGCGACCGTATCATCCAGGCCATGGTCGGCCGCAGCCTGACCGACGAGCTCTACAGCGGCGGCGCCAAGGACCGAGTCCCTCGGCCCTATGGCGAGAAGGTGCTGAGCATCCAGAATCTCTCCATGGGGACGGTGGTGCGCAACACCTCGTTCTCGGTCTTCGCCGGGCAGGTCACCGGCCTCTTCGGCCTCGTCGGTTCCGGCCGCACCGAGACCATGAAGATCGTGAGCGGCGTCCTGAAGCGCGATTTCTTCCACGGCGGCACGATCACATTCAAGGACAAGCCCGTGCGCTACCGCACGCCGCGGCCCGCGGTCCGGGACGGCATCGTCTACGTGACCGAGGACCGCAAGGTCGAAGGCTTCTTCGAGACCATGTCGATCGCCGCCAATATCCAGCTCGGCACCGTCGCCAAGGGCATCAATCCGCTGGCGATCATCTCCATGGCCGAGGCGCGGGCCATGGCCCGGCAATGGACCGAGCGGCTCGCGATCAAGGCGATCGATCCCAATGCGCGGATCATCGAGCTCTCGGGCGGCAACCAGCAGAAGGTGGTGATCGCGAAATCCGCGGTGCAGAAGCCGAAGATGATCATCTTCGACGAGCCGACCCGCGGCGTGGACGTGGGCTCGATCGTCGAGATCCACCGCTTCATCAACGAGCTCGCCGATACCGGCATGGCGGTGATCGTGATCTCGTCCTACCTGCCGGAGATCCTGGCGCTCTCCGACCGGATCCTGGTCGCAAGGCAGGGCCGGATCGTCGAGGAGATGGACAGCCGCAGCGCGACCGAGCAGCGCATCATGTACGCCGCCGTCCACTGAGGGCGGCGCTGGGCCCCCGCCGGGCGCGAAAAAGCACGTCGACGCCCCTGTCGATCTTGGATAGTTTGAGCCGCGTAGGAAAACCGACCGCTCGAGCTCGAATCGTCATGTCCAAGACCGCCTCTCACGGCGCCGCCGGAACGGAAACGCCCAAGACCAAGGATCCGGTGAACCAGCCGGTGATCACGCTGAAGGAATCGGCCGGGGCGGCCGAGCTTGGCCTCATGACCAATCTCACCTGGTTCGAGGACCCGCGCCGGCTCGGCTTCTCGCTGGCCCGTTACAAGTTCGTTTCAAAGATGCTGTCCGGCCGCAAGTCGGCGCTGGAGGTCGGCTGTGGCGATGGTTTCTGCTCCCGGGTGGTGAAGCAGGAAGTCGAGAAGCTGACCGTCACGGATTACGATCCGGTCTTCATTGCCGATATCGAGCGGCGCATGGACCCGCAGTGGAAGATCGAAGCGCGCACGCATGACATCCTGAGCGGCCCGGTCCCGGGGTCCTTCGATGCGATCTATTCACTGGACGTGATGGAGCATATTCCGGAAGCGCAGGACGGCACGTTCCTGGAGAACATCAAGGCGTCGTTGACCGAGCATGGCGTCGTGATCATCGGCATGCCGTCGCTGGAATCCCAGGCCTATGCCTCGCCGGACAGCCGCGCTGGGCATATCAACTGCAAGACCGGCAGCGACCTCAAGCGGGTGATGGAAGTGCATTTCCACAACGTCTTCCTGTTCTCGATGAACGACGAGGTCGTGCATACGGGCTACGCCAAGATGGCGCACTATCTGCTCGCTTTGGCGATCGGGAAGAAGTGACGCGTCGCCGGCGGACGGCCAGCGCCTAAGGGATCCGATAACCGCTCGGCGGCAGGATGCTGCCCTGGTCCGGGAACAGCGCGAGCGCTGCCGGATCGCGCGGGATCAGGCGCACGGCGCCATCATCCGCCTTGACGATCAATGCGCCGGATTCCTTGGCAATGATCCGGCCGGGCTCGAGGTTGGGCTTGCCCATGCCGGTTGCGGCTTCGACCCGCTCGATCGGAACCAGTGTGTCGCGGTAGAGGATCTTCGCGCCGGGGAACGGCGTGGAATAGGACCGCACCAGGCGGTCGATGGCGCCGATCGACATCCGGAAGTCGATGATCGTGTCGTGGACCGTGCGCTTGCGCCAGGTGTTGGCTTGCGCATGGTCCTGCGGCACGCCCGCGAGCACGGCGGAATCCGCCAGGCGCCGCGCGAGGATGGCGCAGCCCTCGGTGACGCCTCGCTCCATGGCCGCCCAGGCATCCGCGATCGTGGCATGGGCGTCCAGGGTGAACGGCAGCTGCAGCAGGACGTCGCCGGTATCGACCCCGGCATCGATCTTGAAGAAAGAGACCGCACCGCGCTGCAGGCCGAGCGCCAGCATCCAATGCAGCGGGTGACGCCCGCGATTGGCCGGCAGCTCGGTGCTGTGGGTGCCGATAGTGCCGAGCCTGGCCAGGGCGATCGTCGCCTCGCCGAGCAGCTTCGGCCACATCGAAAACACGACGTCGGGTCGAAGTGCTGCGACCGCATCCCGCGCGGCCGCGGTGTTCAGGTCGAGGAACTCGAAATAGGAGGCGCCGACCGATGCCGCGTAGGGGGCAAGATCGCAGCTGTTATCCGGCCGGCTCTCCTTCGGCATGGAGACGATCCCGACGATGTCGTGATGCCGCCGCCAGGCATCGCAACAGGCTGCCAAGGTCTGGGTCGTCCCCAAAGCGACGATGCGCAGCCTCACTCCGAGCCTCCCCGCCTGGCAGCCGTCCGTCCGGGTCGAGCTATAGCAACCCCCGGTATGCGCGTAAATACGCCGTCGAGATCAGGCCGCGGATCTCGTCATGCAGGGCGTGGCCGCGCAGCAAGCGCCAGAAGGCGCGCTGGCGCTCGGCATCCTCCGGATCGTCGCGCCAGGTGCCGGCGATCCGGTCCGCCATCTCCAGAGCGGCGTCGCGAATCACCTCCGGGGCGGAATCGAGGAACTCGACTCCGGCCTCGTCGAATTGCTGGGTGGTGACGAAGTCGCCGACGCCGCTCTGCACCATTTCGGCGAAAGGCATCATGGCGGTCGAACCGCGCCGGCGGTGCAGCTTCGGGAGATTGACGATCCACGGCTTGTCGGAAAAGACACGGGCGGCCGGGGCGATGTTGCACATCAGGATCGGCCGGCGGAACATATAGGCGATCGAATCGATCCCGCTTCCCGTCGAGATCATGAAGTGGCAATTCGCGGCGAGGAAGACGTCGAGGAAATCGGACGGCTCCATCGCCGAATAGTCGATGAAGTGGGGATCTTCGAACGCGATCGGCGCGGCCTGCCGGCCGATGCGCACCACGCGATAGCCGCGCGCGATCAGCGCACGGATCGCCGGAAGGAAATCGTTGATGTCGGAATTGCGGAAGTCGGATTCCGGGCCCATCTGCGCGTCGCGCGATTTCCAATAGCGCGAGTCCCGCACATGGATGCAGACGTACGGCGCGCCCGCCGGGATACCCATCGCCGCCAATGCCGCCTGTCCACGCCGGCGTTCCTCCGCGGTGAAATCGATCTGCACCGGAAAGCGGTCGAACAGGCCTTCGGGGTCGCGCACGGAGTGCTGGTCGCGGGCGCGGATATGCACGATGTGGGTCTCCGCGCCGGGCAGGCGCTTGTTCGCCATCCAGAGATACTTGACGAACGGCCAGACGCGCAGGTGGCGCTCGGTCATCGCCATCGCCTGAGCGTTGCAGACCAGCCCGTCGCCGCGTTCGCGGTCGTAGAACAAGTCGACGGTGCCGCGCGGCTGGATGCCGGCGAGCCGTTCGCAGAGATAATATTCGGGTTCCAGCGGGAGGTGTCCGATCTTGTGGGTGTGCAGCCAGCCAAAACGGACCCAGACCAGCGGCCGCAGCAGCCTGATCAGCAGGACCAGGGGAATGCTGGCCCAGACCAGCAGGCGCTCGAAGCGGTTGCGCCGATAGCCGGGGTGTTTATTCATGGCGCACCCGCGGCTCTCAGTTTCTCCGCAGCTGCGGCGCGATCGCCTGGATGGCGGCGATCGTGCGCTCGACATTGGCGAGCGGCTGGTCGGGTCCCGAAGGCAGCACCAGGCCGGTCGCGGCGAAAAGCTGCGAGTTCGGGAACTGCGCCGTTCCGGCGAGATGCGGCGCGCTGTGCAGGCAAGGCAGGAACTTGCGGGTCTGGATGCCGCGTTCGGCCAGCGCTTCGGCCATGCGGTCGCGCGCATCCAGCGTCACCTCGGTCCAGAGCGCGCATTCGCCGGCATCGACTGCGACGTCGAGCACGCGCAGGCCCGGGACATTCGCCAGCCCCCGGCGATAAGTGCGGTAGACCGCGTTGCAGTGCTCGACCTTCTCGCGCCAGCGGCGGATCTGGCCGAGGCCGATCCCGGCCTGCATGTCGTTGAACTTGAAGTTGCCGCCGCTGCCCAGGTATTCGTGCGAGACCACGTCGCGCACGCCGTGATTGCGCAGGGCGCGCACCTTCTCGAACAGGCTCGTGTCGTCGGTGACGATGGCGCCGCCCTGGCCGGTCGAGGCGATCTTGGTCATGCCGAGCGAGAAGCAGCCCATTGCGCCGAAGGTGCCGAGGAACTTGCCGCCATGCCGCGAGAACAGCGCTTGTGCTGCGTCCTCGACCACCGGCACGCCGAACCGGCCGGCCGCCGCGAGGATCGGCTCCATTTCGCAGGCATGGCCGTTGAGATGCACAACCAGCACCGCCTTGGTGCGCGCGGAAACCTTCTTGGCGATTTCCGCGGGATCGACGTTCGGATCATCGGTCTTGAATCGGCGAGCACGATCTTTCGCACCCAGCAGCGAGGCCGCGTGCGCCGTCGCGATGAAGGTGCGGTCCGGGACGATCACCTCGTCGCCCGCGCCGATGCCGAGGCCCAGCATCGCCATCATCAGCGCCATGCTGCCGCTGGTGGTGGCGAGCGCGTGCCGCACGCCGAGAATCGATGCCAGCTCGGCTTCGAACTCAGCCGTGCCGCTTCCCATCGAGAAGCGCTTCTCGTTGACCGAGCGCAGCAACAGCGCGACATCGGTCTCGTCGATCTTCGTCCGCCACCAGGGCACGAAGTCCTCGCGCTCCGCATCGACATGCGAGACGATCTGCGTCGTATGGGCGCCTGTTGGCTTCACTCCGGTCTCCTTTATCGGCCGCGATGCACCGAGAACGCGGGCAAGGGGACGACGAACTCACCGCCCTGAGCGAGGAAGCGTTCGTGCCGTTGCTTGATCGGCTCGACATAGCGCCATGCCAGCACGACGGCAGTCGCCGGGTTGCGTTGATAGATCTCGTCCGAGCGCAGCACCGGAATCTCGTAATTCGGTCCGCGCAGAGCACCGAGCAGCGGGTTGTCGTCGGCGATGAACTCGAGGCGCTGCGCCAGGCGGAAATAGTTGAGGAGGGTGACGCTGCCGACCGAGGCGCCGTAGCCGATCGTGGGTCCGAGCTTTGCCCGCTGATCCAGATAGGTGGTGAGCCGGTCGCGGATATCGCCGACCCGCTCCGCGAAGGCCTTGAAGGGTGCCGTGCCGTCGAGCCCGGCCTCGCGCTCCGCAGCGATGATCCGATCGACATTGGCCGAGCGCCGGCGCGGACCGCCGCGATGCTGAACCGTGGCGCGCAGCGAGCCGCCCTTCGAGGCGATGATCTCGGCGTCGATCAGCTCCAGGCCGTGCCGGTCGAGGAAGCTCGGCAGCGAGCGCACGACGAAGTACGAAATGTGCTCGTGATAGATCGTATCCAGCAGCGTCTTGGTGATGACCTCGCCGCCATAGCCGGTCTCGAAGACGAACACACCGTCCGGCGCCAGCAGCGCGCGCACGCCGCTCATCACCCCAGTCAGGTCGTCGATATTGGCGATCACGTTGTTGGCGATGATGGCCGCGGCCTTGCCGCGCTCCTGCGCGATGGTTTCCGCGAGACCCTGGTCGAAGAAGGCGCCGATGGTCGGGATGCCGCGCTCGGTCGCCTTGCGTGCGATCTCCAGCGCCGGATCGACGCCGACCACCTTGAAGCCCAGCGCCTGGAACATCTCCAGGACCGTGCCGTCATTGCTGCCGAACTCCGCCACCAGCCGGCCGTCGGCTGTGCCGATCAGCCGATGGACGTAATCGACCAGGGTCTGGAAATGCTGGCGCAGGCCGAGCGAGATCGAGGTCCGGTACTGGTAGTGCGTGTATTGCAGCGCCGGATCGATGATGTGGGCGAGCTGGATATGCCCGCAGCCATGGCAGAGATAGACGTCAAGCGGCACGCGGATGGTGGCCGCCTCGCGCGCTTCGGCGCTCTCGCCGACATTGGGCGAGACGCAGGGCACCGGCTCCAAGCCGATCACGCATTCGATCTCCTTCGAATGGCAGAGATTGCAGTGGTTGCGTTGATAGAAGGGCTGGTCTGCGCGCAGTCGCGCCGTCGGGCCGCTCATGCCCGGGCCTCCGCGAGCTCCGAGCGCAGCTTGCCGAGATAACTCTGCGCGGCCGCGGTATCGCCTGGCGCCGGCGCCCAGGGGGCGAACTCCGCGTTCGCCCGGTCGAACGGCCCTTGGCAGGTCTCGTGGAAGACGAGCCATTCGCTGTCGATGACCAACGCGTGATAGATCCCCGCCGGCATCCGGTAGAAGGCGACCCCGCCGGCATCGATCGGCTTCATCGCGACCGGATCGGCGATGCCGCCGGTTTCGTCGAAGATCACGGCGGTCGCTTCGCCTTGGAGAACCGTGAGCGTCTCGCCGTGCAGCTTGTGCCGGTGCGGCCGGACATAGGTGTCGCGGCCATGGACGATGATCATGTCGTGCACGGCCGCGTCCGGCGAGGCGTGCAGGCAGAGCCGGGCCTTCTTGGTCGGCTGGCTGCGCGCGCGGTCGATCAGCCAGGCGATGGTCTCCGCCCCGGCCCAGACCAGGCCGGGCTGGGCGTAGAAGACCTCGGGGCCTTCGGCCCTGAAGCTCTCAGGCTTGAAGTTTTCAGGGTGATCGACGAAGCCCATGAAATGTCGGTTTGCCGGCTGTTTTCGGGGGTTAATTTCGGCTCGGACGATTGCCGCGAGGGCCTGGAAAGTCAAGCAAATAAGCCGGTTATCGGGGGGCGGGTCGGTGCGGCCGCTTGACACCGGCGCGCCCGACCCGCAGAGAGAGGGCCATCGATTCCGGGGAGACTCCGAACAGTCATGACGATCACGCGCTGCCTGGTTCTGGGGCATGACGGATTCATCGGTTCGCATCTCTGCCGGCATTTGGCGGAGCACCGGCCCGAGGTTGCGGTGGAAGGCATTTCCCAACGCGACATGGACCTGGCCGACGACGCCGCCGTGGAAAGGATCGCCCCGCGGCTCGGCACCGGCAGTGCCGTGATCATGCTGGCCGCGATCAAGCGCCAGGTGGGCGACAACCCGCAGGCCTATCTCAAGAACATGGCGCTTTGCGCCACGCTCGCCCGTGCCTTCGCCGCCAATCCGGCCGACCGGCTGCTCTACGTCAGCTCGGCCGCAGTCTATGGCGAGGACATCGCCGGCGCGGGCATCACCGAGGATACCCCGGTCGTGCCGCGGTCCTATTACGGCCTCTCCAAGGCCTCGTCGGAGATGATGCTGCGCCTGGTCTGTCGTGACGCCCTGGCCGAGCGGCTGCTGGTCGTGCGCCCCGCCACCATCTTCGGGCCCGGTGAGAGCGGCTCTGCCTACGGTCCGGCGGGATTTCTGGTCAAGGTACGGGCCGGCGAGGAGATCACGCTCTGGGGCGATGGGTCGGAGCTGCGCGAGTTCGTCGATGTCGCCGATGCCGTCGCGATCATGACCCGGCTGCTGTTCGGCACTGCGCACGGCACCTTCAACCTGGTCACCGGAAGCAGCATGTCCTTCCAGGCAATCCTCAGCGAGATCGGCGACCTGCTCGGTCGGCCGCTCGAGATCCTGCAGAAGCCGCGCAGCAAGGACAAGGTCGACCAGACCTTCGACAATCGGCGCCTGATACAGGCGATCGGCAGCTTCGACTTCCGCCCGATGCGCAAGAGCCTGGAGGCTCTGCTTTAGAGCGCCTGCTTCCGCCAGGACGACGCACTGGCCGCGAGCAGCGAGGCGAATCTCCCGCCCGCTTGCACATAGGCCTCGTTGCGCGCGATCACCTTCGGCTCCACTTCCGGGGCGAGGCCCAGCAGGCAAAGCCGCACGCCGCGCTCGACCATGACGGCCGGCTTCTCGATCGGAATGTCGAGACCGGGGAGATAAAGACCCTGCTTCTGCGGCGTATCGTCCACCAGGGCGGAGAAGAACTGCGCCAGGCCGTGGTAGTTGACGAACGCCGCCGTCAGATGGCCGGCGCCGTACAGTGCCAGCGGTCCCTTGGCCGCTTCCGCCGAAAGCGAAGCCTGCAGGGCTTCCGTCAGGGGCGTGAACTGCGCCGCGTAGCGCTCGGCCGAGGTGCAGTCGTTGCGCGGCAGCGACGTCGCTTCCTTGGCCGCGGCCTTCCGTGCGACCAGGACCAGGCAGTTTTCATAGGGATAGGGATAGACCGCGGTCTTCGCCGCGGTGAAGCCGTAACGCTGGAGCGCCGGGAAGAAGGTCGCCGGCGTGAAATAGACGCTGTGCTCCTCCCAGATCATGCTGTAGTCGCAGACCTCCAGACTCCGGGTGCAGTCCGGCACCTCGAGCAGCAGGTATCCGCCGTCCTTCACCAGCGCAGCCAAGCCTTGCGTGAAGCGTCCGAGATCTTGCGCGTGCTCGTACATGTGCCGCGCGATCACCAGGTCGAACGCGCCCTGGCGGCCCGCGATGGCGGCGCTCACCTTGGGCGTCAGCGCTTCCGGCACCGACTCCACGTTGGCCAGCGGCGCCGTCACGCCGAGATCCTGCCGCAGGTCCAGTCGCGCGCAGCCGGTCCAGCCGCCGCGCCGCAGGCGATCCAGCAGCGTGTCGTCCTTGGAGGTGACGCCGAGCACGCGCACATCGCTTCGGCCGGCGAGCCCATCGAGCTTCAGCAGCTGCGCGGCCACCTCGTCCAGGTGCTGCTCCGGTTCGCGGAAGGTGACCCAGTCGAAGAACGGGCGGACACTCTCGGCGGAAGCCGGCTCACGCAATTGCAGCAGCCCGCAATCGCGGCATTCCAGCATCGCCAAGGGGAAGGTCTGCACCAGATCATCGGGCTTCGCCAGCAGACCGGTCGAGAACGGATGACGGCCGACGTCGAGGAACGGCGTCAGCGCTTCGGAGGCGCAGACCTGGCAGCGCGCCGCTTCCGTCACTTGAACAGGACCGAGAGGTATTTCAGCACCGGCACCTTCTGCACCGAGGAACGGTGGCCGACGATGCCGACCTTGATGGCGCCCGCCGCGTTGCCGACGAAGGCGACGTCGCGCATGTTGCCGCCGGCCGCCGCCAGCGGCGCCGCCACGGCGAAGAATGCATCGCCGGCACCGACGGTATCGACGGCCGAGCGGGTAAAGGCGGGGATATGCACCACATTGCCCTTTTCGTCGCGGGCGTAGCAGCCTTGGGCGCCCCAGGTGATGATGGCGCGGTCGCATTGCATCCGCGCCGGCAGGAGCTGGTCGAGCAGCATCTGCGGGGTCGCGAACTTCTCGTTGACCGCAAGCCGCGCTTCGGGCGCGTCGATGCAGATGAAATCGGCGCGCGGGTAGCGGGTCACTGGGTTATAGCCGTGGTTGGCGCTGTTCGACTGCGCGTTGACGGCCAGGAACTTGGAACCCTGCATCAGGATGTCGATGGTCGAGCGCGCCACCAGGCCATGGCCGAAATCGGTGACGATCACCACGTCGGCGTTGGCGATCTTCTCGCGCACGAGATTGTCCACCCGCTCGCGCAGCTCGACGTCATAGGGCGTGTCGTCCATGTGATAGACCTCGAACAGCTTCCTGAGCGTGTTCGGGTCCACCATTCGGATCTTGCGCGTGGTCGGCCGTCCGCCGAGCGGCAGCGCGTGGAGGTTGACGTTCGGCAGCAGGTTGTTGCGGATGAGATCGCCGGTGATGTCCTGCGGCGCAACGGTGGTGATGAGATCGACCGACTTGCAGAAGCTGGCGACGTGGTTCGCGGCGGCGAAGCAGCCGCCGGCGAATTCCTCCGACCGCTGGAAC
>Ga0209257_1003831_pt1 | contig 12328 bp, 11 predicted proteins | sample AraplaCvi_mCL_r2_FD_184277 | JGI IMG/M metagenome (GOLD analysis project Ga0209257, IMG submission 184277) | Arabidopsis root microbial communities from North Carolina, USA - plate scrape MF_Cvi_mCL_r2 (SPAdes) (version 2) | ecosystem: Host-associated > Plants > Roots > Endosphere | place: USA...
TTCGCACACCGTACTGCCACAGGACGACACCAAACGGTGAGCTAAGCATGTAGAACTGGGGATGGAGTGCCTTCGGACGGCGGTTCAATTCCGCCCACCTCCACCAACGAAGGGTCTGAGAAGACCCACAGAAGCCGAGAGATCCTTATAAAACGGGGCTCTCGGCTTTCTTTTTGTCCAGAGCGGTCCGGGGGTATCCGTTGCAGCCCATGCGACAGTGGGGGTATATGTTGGGGTATCCGCCCCGCTCCCAAACCCGATACCCCCATGCCCCTGACCGACGTCGCGATCCGTCGCGCCAAACCGTCCGACAAGCCCCAGAAGCTGACCGACGGCGGTGGCCTGTTCCTGTTTCTCACCACCGCAGGCGCCAAGAGCTGGCGCTGGAAATACCGCGTCGCCGGCAAAGAGAAGCTGCTGGTGATCGGCCTCTACCCTGACGTGACCCTGGCCATGGCCCGTGCTGCCCGCGACGATGCTCGTCGGCTGCTGGCCAGCGGAGTGGATCCGGGCGTGCAGAGGAAGGCGGCCGCGACGGCAAGGACCGGCATCAACCCGGACAGCTTCGAAGTCATCGCGAGGGAGTGGTTGCGCGGCAGGCAGTGGGTGCCGGTCTACAAGAAGAAGGTCGAGGCCTGGTTCGAGAACGACGTGTTCCCTGCCATCGGGGCCCGGCGGGCGGCTGAGCTGCGGGCGTCGGACTTCCTGGGCATCGCCCGCAAGATGGAAGAGCGCAAGGCATTCGAGTCCGCTCACCGGGTCATGCAGAACTGCGGCCAGGTGATGCGATACGCCGTGGCCACCGACCGCGCGGAGCGGAACCCTGTGGCGGACCTGCGCGGTGCGCTGGTGCCGTCGCCGGAGAAGAACCATGCGGCAGTGGTGGACCCGGTCCAGTTGGGAGGGTTGTTGCGCGCCCTGCACGCGTACACCGGCACGCCGGTCGTCCGAGCCGCGCTGCAGCTGATGCCGCTGGTGTTCGTGCGACCCGGCGAGCTGCGTGCTGCAGAATGGGCGGAGATCGACCTGGACGCTGGTCTCTGGAGCATCCCCGCCAGCCGGATGAAGATGCGGCAGCCCCACATCGTGCCGCTGGCACGCCAGGCCGTCGCCATCCTGCAGACGCTGAAGGCAACCTTCCCCACGGACTACGCCGGCCCCTACGTGTTCCCCGGCCTCCGTTCGGACGCTCGCCCCATGTCGGAGGTCGCAGTGCTGGCCGCTTTGCGCAGCATGGGGTTTGATAAGGACACCGTCACGGGGCACGGCTTCCGGGCGACCGCACGTACGCTCTTGGATGAGGTTCTTGGCTTTCGCCCGGACATCATCGAGCACCAGCTCGCGCACGCCGTGAAAGATCCAAACGGGCGCGCCTATAACCGGACCACGCACCTAGTGGAGCGGACTCGGATGATGCATGAGTGGGCAGACTATCTGGACCTCCTGCGCACTGGCAACGTCGTCGCGTTGCGACCGGATCAGGGCGCCTGATCCTCGTCGAGGGCCGCGCCCATGCTCTTCTGATCCATGCCCGTACTGTCCACGACCGGCGGGCGCACCCGCCGATACAGAGGCAATGTCGGCTGCCCACCTATCAGGTCAGTTTCCTTCGCTGATCCGCGGGGGCCACTGCGCGCTTATTGATCTTCAAGCGGAGCCGCTGCTGGTGCCTGCCCGCGCAAAGCTCAGACCCGATCACGCCCTGCTCGTAGCTGACGCAAATCCGACGCCTGCGGTACTGGACTTCAACGCGGGTCTACCTCAACTCACAAGATCTCATCCCCGAGCGTGGCAAGAGGCGTAGCACCTCAGTCATGCCACAGTAGATGGCGTCTGGGATTCGGTCGCGGGGCTGATTACCGAGCACCCGCGGAGGCCCGGGGTGCGCCCGGGGAGATACGACACGGCGTCTCAGAGGTTGAGAAAACCGAGTGCCGACCATAGGTCGGCACTATGCATATGGTCTATTTCAACCTATATACCGCCCTAGGATCGCGATTGAACTTCCCTGGAATATAAACCGCGACGCCCTTCGTTACCAAAGAGTCCATCAAACGTTTCGACGTGCGCCAATGCTTCCCTGTCATGCGCTCTACTTCAGTAACCTGAACCTCTTTATTGTTAAAGAGATAGGCGGCCACCTCCAGTTCTTGTTCACTCAGTGACGCCCATAGTTCCACGCCAAAGTAGACGGCCACATCTCTTTCCGTGGCGCGCTTCCTATTATGGAGGTCATTTCTCAAGATGACTTTAACCACCAACCCATTTGCGGTTTCCTGACGGAAGGTGGGCTCGGGAAGCTTGTAACCGCTCATTTGCTCCTTCATCCTGCGAGTTCCCTCCCGCGCCATTCGGACGTACCCAAGTATTCTCAGAGCATCCATGAAGTGATGATTTCTGGATGCTCGCGTCTTGTAGATATTATCAGCACGAACGGGCGGCATAAACCCACCCGGACTTTCAACCTCCATCCTGTCCTTAAATATTTTCACGGTCACCTCGGTCCCACTGAACGCATAGGACCTATGCACCAGGGCATTTACGACCGCCTCTTGCCATGCGAGGGATGGATACTCTGGAGTCGTGACAAACTTTGCACTATCGTCCAACCACGTAACATCGTGCAGCATCGTTGGAATGACATCGAATGCCCTCTCCAAGATCCTCACCACATTTCCTTCAATGGCAATATCTTTAAGCGGCTGATACGTATTTCCTTCACCCTCTTCCGTCCCAGCAAATCTCTGCACACGAAGTCGACAGCCCGGAAGATAGATAGCCGGATCACGCCCTGCCAGGAGAAGAAGAGCGTTTGTCACACCCTCTCCACCTTCTCCTGGCCTGAGCAGCCGACGATCCACAAGAATTTCTTCGGCGGTCCAGTCTGAACGCATTTCAGCCTCCCGAAATCGGTCGGCGAAATCCTGGATAATATGCAGATCGATATCGGCCGGATATTTTGCGCCACCCACAACACGAAGATCGAACGCAGGCTCAGATCGAGTTGACCTGTAGTCCATACACTCTTCCGGCGTCATTTTGTGCTTTTGATCACCATATCTTGTCCAAGCCTCCCCCCGACTTGTTTCGACAAGAACTCCTATGTAGGGAATATATACAGCCAAGCAGTACGTCGCCCTTCCAGCCACCGTCACCGGGACCTTTCTAAACTCAGGCCTAGATAGGGGGCATCGACTCCGGTGGGCCGCCTCAATCTTCTTTACTTGACCATCGTCAAAAAGAACTCCCGTAATTAGACCACTGTCTTCGACGCCGAACACAAGAACGCCGCCATCTACCGTATTCGAGAAAGCGCTCAAGTACTCGGAGAACTGTTCGAGATTGATCCCCTTGGGGTTCTTTTTCTCGAGCCGCCGGTCCTCTGAAAGATGCTGGAGGTAGCGCTGATTGAGCTTGACCCAGATCTCTCTCGGCGTCCAAAGTGAGGTGTCCTGCAACAGCTCTGCAGGCTCCACGAAGAGCTGTAATTGCTCAACGTGTTCCGCCTGCCCTGTACTTGGGGTTGCCGTCTGCGGCGAAGGGGGAATAGTCGTCATGAGCGAAGCTTAGCGCTGGCAGCCCCGCCAGTCAGCAATCACGATCCCGCGCTCAACTCAGACCGCTGATGGCACTGGTATTGCGGTGCCGGCCGGCGTCGCCGCGTAGACCGCACTCGGGTCGGTAGGGTTAGGGATGGGCCAGGCATCGATGTGCTCAGGCAAGATGTTCCGAGCGCGCCTTGCCGATTCCAGCTTTTGGCCACGCCGCATGGTAAATGGGGCGCGTCGCAGCGCACGATACGCCGGCAACGGCAGCTGACTAGGTGCCCCCACGCATCAGGAATGGCTTTCCGGCGAGCACCTTCTTGATCCGCTGGTCCACCTCGGTGCGCAGGCGGTCCTGGTGTCGCGACGCCCACAGTTCCGCGCCGGCCCTGCCCTGCTCATAGCTGGAGCAGCGCCGGGTTGTCCGGTGAGTGAGATGTTCCCGATGGTTGTTGAGGGTGGCCCACCAGGTCCCGTCGTCCACTCGCTGAAACAGGCGCACAACCTCGGTGCTGTCCAGGAGCAGGGAGTTAGGACGGTCAAAGGGGGCGGTGCCGACGGCGTGCCAGCGGAAATCGGGAGGGAGCATGGCGCGGAATCCTACGGGTCCGGCTCTCAAATCCTGCGACGGCGGTCAGGGAGCCACCGCCTCGCGGATCCGCAGGGCTGGGCCAGGGACGAATCTATTACCGTCTCGCCTGACGCGCCCTGCGGATCCGCGCCGCGTCCAGCTGGAGCCCCCGAAAGGCGGCGTCTCCCCCGCTGTTGGACAGAAATTTGCGCTGGCTGGCGTGAAGCGTGCGAGAAACCGCCTCAAGGCGCCAAGCGCCCGGGTCACACCAGGTACGGGGCGGCGAGGGTTGCTAGCCGCTCCACCCCCGTTGGCGATCCCCGCGACCCCACGGCACGTACCGTCAGGCTCGTCCAGTCGCTGAAGGCGGCCTCCCTCAGCTGCGTGTCATCCACCGGGATCCAACGCATGGACCAGTAAGGCATACGGCGTTGTGCCACCCTGCCCCGGGCGAGTTCAATCACGTCGGTGTGCAGACTGGAATAGATGATGCGGGCGTAGATCACCGCCAAGCCGTCGTCGGGCCCCTCGATGTACTGCAGGAACCGCCTCCCGTCGAACAGCAGCAGCCCCGTCACACCCGCGAGCTGATTGTGTACGACGGACCGCCGAACCATCCGCTCGAGCCCATCCGTGCCTAGGTCCGGGACCGCCTCACTGGCGTAGGCGATTGCTTGAAGGGCCATGCCGGCTGCTCCTTTGCTGGTTGGTCCCCCCCGGGAATTCGACGGTACGCCCAAGAAACGAAACATCGCGTGATCGGCCAAGTATGTGCACGGCTCGCGAACGTCGGCTGGCTGCCAGTGGATTATGGTGGCCCCATGTGCGGCCGATTCGTCCAGACCCCGATCCGAGACGCTGCTAGCTTGGGCTTCCCCCAGCTGGTGGGCGACCTGCTGTCCCTGCCCGCCAGCTACAACTTGGCGCCCACGCAGCGCGCCGCGGTGGTGCTGGACCGGGGCGACGGCCTGCAGGTGCAGAGGCTGGCCTGGGGCCTGCTCCCGTTCTGGGCGAAGGCCAAGAACCTGCAGGGATCCACCATCAACGCCCGCATCGAGAGCGTGGTCACCAAGCCGGCGTTCCGCAGCGCATTCAAGGCGCGGCGCTGCCTGATCCCGATGACCGGCTACTACGAATGGTCGGTGAGCCCAGAGGACGGGAAGAAGGACCCGTGGTTCATTCACGCCGCAACGCCGCTGTGGGCGGCCGGCCTGTGGGAGGACGCGAGCAAACTGCTCGGAGAGGACAACCTCGGCACCTTCACCGTCATCACCGGGGACAGCAGCGGCGTGTCGGCCGACATCCACGACCGCATGCCGGTGTGGCTGGCGCCTGGCCAGGCCGAAGAGTGGATCAAGGCGGACGCCGACGGCGCCATGGCAATGCTGCTGGCCAGCGAGCCGCCGGCGATGGAGGCCTACCGCGTAAGCCGCGCGGTCAACACGCCGCGCAACAACACGGAAGAACTGCTCCAACAGGTGGCGTGACCGACATTCGCGAAAGCGAAATGCGAATGCTTCTCCTACGGGCGAGCGCCGAAATGCGGCGCTACGCTGGTGTTGTTCCGACACCACACATGGAGAGCGTCATGCGCGCAGTGCTGATTACCACCCTTTTCGCCATTGCCGCCGCCGGCAGCGCCGCGGCCGCCGACACCGGCGTCATCCACGCCCGTACAGTGGACCTGTACCAGGAACAATCGAACCCGGGCGAGAGCCTGGACGCCTTCGTGGTGCGGATCGCACCGCGCGCAGTCGAAGCGTCGAAGACCGCCCACGCAACGGTCTGCGGCCAGGTGGAGGGCAGCGGTCCGTATTCGGTGACGGTGAAGACTGATGGCTTCCTGAGCACCTGCGACCTCCCGATGACCGCGCTGCCCTACGTTCTGGTGAACGGCACCGCCGTCGACGTGCGGGAAAACCACTTCTCGCAGGTCAACTGGCAGCGCCCCGGCTGCCTCGTCACGCCCTGGTCGGTGAAGTACCAGGACGGCCGGCAGAAGCGTCCGCGCACCGTGCGCTAGTAGTTCCGCAGGTCCACGATCTGCCCAATGAACTTCCGGCTTCCCATCAGCCCTGTCGGTGGTGGGTTGCTGGGACCATCGGTAATGTTGTTGATCGTGTTGATCAACTTGATGGTCACGGTCCCATTGCCGTTCGTGCGCACACCAGCGACATAGCTCGCATTGTTGTTCTGCCAGAACGGCCCGCCGCCGACAGGGCCGCCCACAATCGCCGTGTAGAATCCGGAATTGCAGATGGATACGCCGTATCCCGAAGTGACCGGAATCGCCACGTTGGTGTCGGCGGTGCCCGCGTCCAGGTTGATCATCTGCAAGAACCGCAGATACTTGTACCGCGAATCGAAGATCACCCGATTGTTTGCCGGATTCCTGAAGCGCATTCCCTTGCTCGTGACGAAGGCCATCTGCGCAACGTCGGTCGTGTCGAACACCCAATAGTTCACCGTTGCGCCGGGGGCCTCGGTAACCAACGTCCAGGTAAATGTCGCTCCGGATTGCGTCTTCGACATCACACCGACGAAGGTCCCCGAACACTCGACCACCAGGATAGGTTCGTTGCAGCCGCCCATAGTGATCGTGCCCCGCCCCACGGTTTTACCACCCTGCCCCGGCGTGGTGAACGATGCACACACAACGCTGCCGACGGACTTCAGCGCCAAGCATTCCCACGATGGGTCGATCTGGATCAGCGATCCATCGCCCGGCCTGATACGCACACCAGCAACCATTTCAATATCTCCCGTATACGAGAACACCGCTGCGTTGATAGAGCGGGTTGGGCGACACATAGTTCCAGCTGACTCGGTTCGCACCATCGTCCGTGATGATCGGCGAGGTGTTGAAGTCGGGCTGCGACGTGTCCGCGTTGAACCAGTACACCACCAGGTTGTTGCCCATGACCGGCACATCCACAAAACCACTCGCACCCGCCGCGATGCTGACGCGACCGATGATCTTGGGAAGCCGCGAGGTGATATCAATCAGGATCGCGCCCGTGTTGGGATCGCGCTGCCGGAGGCCTTTCGCCATTACAGCAACTCTCCGAACTCGCAGATCGCGATGGTTCCAGCCGCGTTCCAGAAGCGAATCGCCTGATCGGAAAGGTCCATGAACCCGCTACCAGCGCTCGCCCCGCGCATCGTCAACGTCCCGTTCTTGTCCAGCTTCCAGCGCGGCAGGCCACCTGCACCCACCGCCGTGGACTGAATCACGTCGCCGATCATGGCGTTCTGGATCCAGCCGGTGCCGATGAGCGCCTGGCTGATGAAGGTCTGCCCGCCCTGGATCACGAACGGTGAGGTGATGTTGCCGTTCACTACGTTGATCACTGCGAACCGGTCGGCCTGCATGAGGATCTGCGACTGGTAGCTGCCGTCGGGCTGCTGCTCGACGCCCAGGCCCATGCCCGAAGCGTAGATTTTCCCTCCCGACGTCACCTGGGCGCGGATGGTGTAGGTCGCGGCCACCTTGCCGTTCAGCGTCACAACGGACTGGCTGACTTGCTGCACCGTCGCGTTGGTGCTTCCCAGACTCGCGTTCGTCGTGTCGATCCGGCTGCCCAGCGCGGTGTCGGCGGTCGCACGGGCGAGACTTTCCGACTGCACAGCCGCGTTGGCCTGGCCGAGCCCGACCTCGACCTGATCTGTTCGCATCGCCTGCACCAAGTCGGCGTTGGCGAACGCGCTCTGGATCGTCATGGTGCCGGCATAGACCGTGGTGGTGCCGGCGCCCCAGCTGGCATCGCCTGCGCCCTTGGGCGAGATCTGGGCGGTGATCCCGGAGATCTGCTGGCCCTGCGCGGTCACGACGCCGTTGATGTCTGTGATGGACTGGGTGTTGAAGTCCACCTGGCTCACCAAGGCATCCAGCTCGGCCATGCCGGCGCCGACGTCCTGCCAGTCCGGCCCCGGCGGCTCGTCGTTGCCGGGGGTGGGATTGGTCCAGCTGTAGGTGCGCCCGTTCCGTACGACCGTCTGGCCTTGGCTGTAGGTGCCATCGGCGCTCCACAACAACGGCAGCAGCGGCTGCAGGGCGTCGATGGATTCGATCTTCGCCAAGAGCTCCTGGGCAAGAGCGCTCTCGCTGATCCGTTCCGAGAAGTACTCGTCGTAGTCCGTCTGGTTGGTGCTCGCCTCCCCCATCACACCGGCGTCGGCCGGATACCACGGGCCGATGTTCCCGCTTCGGTCGACCAGCCGCGCCCAGAAGTAGAAGCGCGTGCCCGCAGCCAAACCGTTGATCTGATGCTTGCTCTGGGGGTAAGCGAAGTCGCCCAGCTTGATCGTGCCCGGCGCCGCCCGATTCGGGGATGGGCCATACCAAATCTCGGTCCGTTGCGTGTCCGTGGCGCCGGCCGGGAAGCCCCATTCCAGCCCGATGGCAAACACCAGGCTGGTGGTGGTGAGGGAGGTAACCGCAGGTGGCGGCGTCGTCTTCCCGTCAATGGCCGTCAGCGAGCTCATGGCGGGCAGCGAAACCGCGTTCAGCGCATTCACCGACCGCACGCGGGCAATGTAGTTGCCGGTGTAAACACCGCGGATATCGATGCTGGCGGCGGACACACGGCCGGCGCGGACCCAGTCCAGGTCGTCCCGGCGCCACTCCACGTCGTAGGCAATTGCGTTGGGCGCAGCATCCCAGGCGATGGTCATGACGTGCGTCGCGATCCCCTGGTCGATTACCGAGTGCGAGGTCAGGTGCACGTTGGTAGGGGGTGCCTGAACACTGGGCGGGATGATGCTCACCGGCAGCTGCTCGAGGCGAGTACCGTCGTCGATCGCGGCGTACTTGCCCGGCACATGCTTCAGGGCCGTCACCCGATACGTGATGCCCTCTTTCTCGTTGGGCGGGTTCTCGCTGATGGCCAGCACACGGAACTGCTGCAGTGCCAGCTCGGTGCTTTCCAGCGACCAGATCGACTGCGGCACAGGGATGGCCGACCACGGGGCGGTTACGGTCACCGTGCTGCCGACCACCTGCCCAACTGTCCGTGCCTCCGTGCGCCCGTTGGGCAGCGTAGCTCGCATGGTGTCACCGGGGGCAATGACCTCCGGCAGGTTGTCCAGAACGAGGGTATCGGGGCCTGCGCTCTTGATTCGCCCGGCGTTACGCCGGCCAGCACGCTTCGGGTCCGCAACCTGGATGATGTCGCCCGGCATGCAGTTCAGAACGTCGAGGCCGACGCCGAAGGAGACCGTTTCCGTCTCCAGATTCTCGGTGTAGAGGATGTGGTTGCCGACGCGCTGTGCCTGCGAACGCGAATGGCAGCCGACCGCCGTTACCTCGGTCTGCTGAATGCCGTAACGCTGGACGCCCGCCTTGTACTGGACGGTCTCGACCTTCTGCCTACCGAAGTCGTCCGGATCGGTCCAGGAGACCAGCGCCACCGTGTGCCGGGCTCGCCGGCCCGTTCCCTCATAGGTGAATCGCCGATCGATGACGTTCGCCTGGCTGTATGTGAACACTGGGTCCGCGGGCATATCCGCCGACGCCATGACCTGGCCAGCGGCATAGAAGCTGATGCCCCGAAAGATCGACGCCATGTCCTGCAGGACCTTGTAGGCATCGGCCCGGGTCTGCATGTACAAGCTGCAGGTGAACCTCGGCTCCATGTTCCCGAGGCCGTCGCTCACCAACTGGTCGCAGTACTGGGCGATCTGGTACAGGCGCCACTTGTCGACCCAGTCCAGTGGGATCCGGTGGCCCAAGCCGAACCGGTCGTTGGTCGCGATGTCGAAGAATGCCCAAGCCGGGTTGTTGGTCCATCCGGGCTTGAAGGTGCCGTCCCATATGCCGGAGTAGCTGCGCGTGATCGGGTCGTAGTTGCTGGGGATCCGGACGATGCGGCCCCACACCCGGTAAGACCGCGTCGGGATGTTCTGGAACTGGCTCGCGTCGACCTCAACCGCAACCAGCGCGCAGTTCGGGTAACGCAGCTTGGCGTCGATAACCTCCGTCATCGACAGCACGTTCATGGTGTCCGAGACGGTCGAGCTATTCGCGTTGGGGGTCAGACGGCGAACACGGACCTGCCACTGAGAGCCGGCAGGGAGATCAATGCGGACGCTGCGCTCGTACTGGGTTGTGGTCTTGCCGCGGATCGTGTCGACCAGGACGTTGCCGTAGGGACCACCGTCAGTGGCCAGATCCACCGCGTACGTGATCGCGTACCCGTTGGTGTCGCCGTTCTCGGTATTGATCTGCTGCAGCGCGGGCACGCCGAAGCGGAGACGCACGGCGGACAGGTCCGAACCGGTGGCGCTGCGCACGACAGGGTTGTCGCTGCGGAGTTCGACGTTGACCGCGATCTCATTCTCGACGGCGGGGAAGCCGGCGATGTGCTCCTGATCCTGGGTGCCGGAGCGCGTCTCGATCCGGACGCCTTCGAAGTTGAACGAGCCGTCGCCGTTCTGCACCGGCACCTGATCGAGGTAGATCGACTGGTTTCCGGCGACCAGGCCGCGCAGCTCGCCCTCCGACACCAGATCGAGGATGCGAGCGCGGGCGATGGAGCGCAGGCTGTCGGGGGTTTCCACCGGTGTGCGGGCGTTGCTGCCGCTCTTACCGCCAGCGCCTACCAGCTCCCGGCAGGCCTTGGGCAAGGCCAGCTCCGCTCCAGCAAAGGGATAGGCCGCAGGAAGGTTCACTGCTGGTCCTCCGCCAGGATGCCACCGCTGATTACGGCTGAGCCGACCAGCATGCCCTTGGTGTCATGGCCGCCGTAGGCGAGCGGCACCGGGTTGCCCTGAGCCTGCGTATTGACGGTCCCGTTCATGCTGTAGCTCGGAGCGTTCTCAGCGCTGTCCTTCGCACCGAGCCCCTTCGGTTGGGGCGATAGCATCTGGACCACGCCGCCCACCACCATGCTGACGCCGAGGTTGATGAAGGGGGTGCCACTGACGCCGGTGTAGGTGTTCAGCACGACACCGACGACGATCAGCACCACACCAACGATGGTCTGGAGCACCCCTCCCCGCTTCGCTCCCACCAGCACGGGTGCGATTCGGATCACGTCCCTTCCAGGCGGATCGTGGAGCTGCTGAATGTTGAGATTCTGGCGGCCGATGAAGACGGCGAATTCCAGGCCCCTGCTCTTGGCTTTCGCCAGGAACTGCTGGAAGCCGGGCACCAGGATGCACAGCGCGCGCACGGCCTCAGCGGGGCTGTTCACGGCCAAGCGGAACTCACGGCCGAACTCACGGCCCAGCGGCCCGGACAAGATCACGGTCCGTACGCGCTCAGTCATGGCGCACCTCCCGGTGACGGACGATGCAGCGGGTGCGCTCGGCCCACATGCCGCCGTACGGGACACGCTCCGACAGCCGGCCGTGGAGGTGGTGCAGCATCTGCCCGTCGCCGAGGTAGACCCCGGCATGGTTGGTCACCGTCGACCGGATCTGCATCAGAATCATGTCGCCGCGCTGCAGCTCACCGGTGGCGGGCTCGAAGCCTTCTGCCAGAAGGCGGTCCATGCTGTAGAGGTCCTCGCCCTTCTCCCACCAGTCGTCCTCGCGCTCGTACTGCGACAGGCGCACGCCAAGCTTCGTGGCGTAGAAGTCTCGCACCAGCGTGTAGCAGTCGAGCACGCCATGGGCGAACTGCCGGCCAACCAGTGGTGCGCAGTATCCGCTGGGTTGAATGGTCTGGAGGTCGGCGCACTCCGGCGCCTCGTCGGTAACCTGGCCGACGCTCACGATGTGCCAGGCCAGACCGCTTTCCTCGCACATGACGCGATCTGCGTCCGAAGGGTGCGCTGCGGCGTTAGGGTGGCTGTGCACGACCGCACAGACCTCGCCCAGGTCCTCAGCTGCGGCGTAGTCTTCGGCGGGCAGGCGGAAGTGCTCGCTGGGAGTCGCGGCGACGTTCTGGCAGGGCACATAGACCTCACCGGCGGGGGTGGCCACAACCAGCCCGCAGCACTCGCGGGGATACTCGGCCACGGCGTGTGCCTGGATGGCCTGCAGGGTGCTCTGTTGCATGGTCTCGCCCATGAAAAAGCCCGCGCGAGGCGGGCTGGGGCTGCAGGTGCAGCGGGAATGTGCAGTGGTGCGGGTGGTTAGGTTCGCAGCAGGCCGGCCGCAGGGGTGCCGCCGTGCGGCAGCGGGTTGTTCTCGCCAAACCTCATCTTGCAGGCGCGGACCAAGCCGCTGCAGTCGTCCTTGGCCGGATCGTCCGTCGGCTGATCGTTGA
>Ga0209257_1003832_pt1 | contig 12326 bp, 6 predicted proteins | sample AraplaCvi_mCL_r2_FD_184277 | JGI IMG/M metagenome (GOLD analysis project Ga0209257, IMG submission 184277) | Arabidopsis root microbial communities from North Carolina, USA - plate scrape MF_Cvi_mCL_r2 (SPAdes) (version 2) | ecosystem: Host-associated > Plants > Roots > Endosphere | place: USA...
GTGAAAGCGCAGCAGGTCAAGAACGCCGTGATCGTGCCGGTCGGCGCCAAGGGCGGCTTCGTGCCCAAGCGCCTGCCGCCGCCCTCCGATCGCGAGGCGTGGCTCGCGGAAGGCACCGAAGCCTATCGCATCTTCGTTCGCTCGCTGCTCGAACTCACCGACAATCTCGACGGCGACGTCGTCGTGCCGCCCGACTTGACCGTGCGGCACGACGGCGACGACCCCTACCTCGTCGTCGCCGCCGACAAGGGCACTGCCACCTTCTCCGACGTCGCCAACGCGATTTCGGCCGAGAAGCACCATTGGCTCGGCGATGCCTTCGCCTCCGGCGGCAGCCAGGGCTACGACCACAAGAAGATGGGGATCACGGCGCGCGGCGCCTGGGAGGCGGTCAAGCGCCATTTCCGCGAGCTCGGCACCGACATTCAAACCATGCCTTTCACCGTGGTCGGCGTCGGCGACATGTCCGGCGACGTCTTCGGCAACGGCATGCTGCTCTCGCCGGCGACGAAGCTCGTCGCGGCATTCGATCACCGCGACATCTTCATCGACCCCTCCCCCGATCCGGCGAGCAGCTTCGCCGAACGCAAGCGCCTGTTCGACCTGCCGCGATCGAGCTGGCAGGACTACAACAAGACGCTGATCTCGCGGGGCGGCGGCGTGTTCTCGCGCTCGCTCAAGGCTATACCGCTCGCACCGGAAGTGCGCGCCCTGCTCGATCTCGACAAGGAGCAGGCCACGCCGTTCGAGGTGATGACGGCGATCCTGAAGGCGCGCGCGGACTTGCTGTGGTTCGGCGGCATCGGCACCTACATCCGGGCGTCGGCGGAGAGCGACGACCAGGCCGGCGACCGCGCCAATGATCCGATCCGCATCACCGGGACCGAGGTTCGCGCCAGGGTGATCGGCGAGGGCGCCAATCTTGGCGCCACCCAGCGCGGCCGCATCGAGGCGGCGCAGGCGGGCGTCAAGCTCAACACCGACGCGATCGACAATTCGGCCGGCGTGAATACGTCCGACGTCGAGGTCAACATCAAGATCGCATTGGCGCGGCCCGAGCGCGAGGGACGTCTCAGCCCGGCTGACCGCAACACCCTGCTCGCGGCAATGACCGACGAAGTCGGCACGCTGGTGCTGCGCAACAACTACCTCCAGACGCTGGCGCTGTCGCTTGCCGAACGCAAGGGCGTGGCCGAGACCGGCTTCCTCACCCGCCTGATGCAGTCGCTCGAGCAGCGTCACCTGCTCAGCCGCGCCGTGGAATTCCTGCCCGACGATGCAGCGATCGTCGAGCGCACGAGGCGCGGCCAGGCCCTGACACGGCCGGAGCTTGCCGTATTGCTCGCCTACGCCAAGCTGACACTCTACGAAGACCTGCTCCTCACCGGCGTGCCGGATGATCCTTATCTCGCCCGCAGACTGTCCCTGTATTTCCCGCGCGAGATTCTCGACAAATTCCCGACCGCGGTCGAGCTCCATCGCCTCCGACGCGAGATCATCGCGACCAGTCTCGTCAATGCAGTGATCAACCGCGGGGGCCCGGCCTGCATCGTGCGCCTGACCGACGAGACCGACGCCGATATCTCGACCATCGTCATGGCGCAGGTGGCGGTGGACGCGATCTACGAGCTCAGGCGACTCAATGACGCGATCGACGCGCTCGACACACGTATCGACGGGCAGTTGCAGCTCAGCCTCTACGCGGCGATCCAGGATCTCCTGCTCTCCCGCATGGTCTGGTATGTGCGCAATGTCGATTTCAAGGATGGGCTGAGCGCGATCAACGCCCGGTTTGGCCCTGCCGTCCGCGAGATCGCAGCCTCCCTCGACGACGCCCTGCCACCGGACTTGCAAGCCGCGCGCGGCAAGCGCCGGCAGGAGCTGACCGATGCCGGCGTCCCGACCGGCCTCGCCGGCGAATTGGCGGACCTCGACGCCCTGGTCTCGGCGCCTGATATCGTGACGGTCGCCGAGCGCACCAGCCGCAGCATCCGCGATGCCACCGCGACGTTCTTTGCCGCGGAAGCGAATTTCCGTCTCGACCGCATCATGGCCGCCGCGCGCAGCGTGGCCGCCAGCGATCATTTCGAACGCCTGGCCATCGACCGCGCCGTCGAACTGATCGCGGCAGCCGAAAGACGCCTGACCGCAGCTATGCTGGCAACCGGCCAATCCGGTCAGCAGGCCGCGGAGACCTGGCTTGCAGCTCACCCCGAGGCGACGCGCATCCGCCGTGCGGTCGAGGAGATTGCCGCCGGTGGCCTGACGCTCGCCAAGCTCATGGTGGCCGCGAACTTGCTGGGGGACCTGGTCAAAGCCTAGAGGGAGGAATCCAATGATTCACGCCACTTGCCATACCGCCGACAATGTCCGCTGTATCGAGTTCGATGCCACACCGTGGTTCAACGAGGCTGATGCTCCGAGCATCATCGATTTGGCCCAACAAGGATGGACCAGCACGGCGATTGCAGAATCCCTCGAGCACCGACGTGGATACGAAGGCTTGCACGACCTCGTTGAGTATGCGGCGACGCGACTGCAACCGGAATCCCTGGAGGACCCGACCTGGGAAACCTTCGCATGTGTCGTCGATGGACCCGAGGCCGTCGCCTGGCTCGAGAAAAACCGACCCAACGTTGTGGCAAGGATCCCGTAAGCCAAGGCAAGTGCAGCAAAGGCCACAATTGATTGGCGGCATCGCAAACGAAGCGGAAATGGCGCGCCACGGCCGATGAAGAAGACACTCTTGCTTCGCTGTGCCACTGTGCGCAGTCTGACGCTCTATCCGGCCGAGCCACGGGCGCGGGCACCGGCGCTGTCACGCGGCGCCGTTACAGTTTTCCATAGACTCGCCCGGCGACCGCCTTCAGGCGCTCGACCGAACCGGACTCAGGATGCGGCTTGACCGGCGCGAACAGGATCGAAGCCTGCCTGCCGTTCTTCCAGACATAGATGTTGACGGCGTTGCCGTTGCCCTTGGTGCAGGAATGCTCGCCGAATGCTTCACTGCCGAGCTCGGGTATCGCCACGTGTTGGCACGGGCCCGTGCGCTTCATCATGCTGATGACGGTGTCGCGCGAGATCGCGATCACCGCGACGGTCATGGTGGTGGCCTCGCGATCGAACATCATGCAGCTGCCCGCGCCGGTCCGCTGGACCGTCAGCGTGCCCTTGTCGAGAAAGCCGTCGGCATCCGCGGCCGTGAGCCACTCGCAATTGCCGAACCGCTCGCTGCTCTTGCTCACCTTCCCGATGGCAACGCGCGCGGCTTCGGTGATCGGTCCGAGCAGCGCATCGTCGGCACGCCGGCCGATCGGATAGACGCTGATCTGCAGAATGTAGTCGCCGGACAAGGCGACGACCGAGGCCTCCTGGCGCTGCGCGCCGGCGGCGCTCGTTCCGCCCTGGCCTTCCTCGCCGATCCCGGACACTGCGTTCAGCGGCATGCGCTCGCCGAGCGTCTTGACGAAGGTCGCATACAATTCCCTGGCGCGGTCCTTGTCGGGATTGCGGAACACGGTCAGCATCATCGTGTCGCCGCGGCCGGCCTGGTAGATGCAGCCGCGGCCGTCCTGATTTGAAATCAGCGACCATTTGAGCGCCGGCATCGCGCCGGCGAGCTCCTGGGCGCTGATGAACGGGCAGGTTTCGGCCGCGCGCGCGGGAAGGACCGGGACGGCTGCGACTGCAAGAAACAGGACGAGGCAGGAGAACAGACGATCGATAGGACGCATGGGACAACTTACTACCGAAATGGCGCGCCGCGCTCGATGAAGATGGGCACTATTCGTTCGCCGTGCCCCTATCTTGGTGGACCATGAGCGGAAATGGGCAGTCGGCCGGTGGGGTGAGATCATGCTGTTAAGCAGGAGCCTAGGGGTCCACTCATTTACTCCATTTCTATGAGAGTGATGCAAGTCACAGAATGGCAGTTGCGTTTGTCCATTCTGCGAATACTCTGGTCACATAGTGATTTGGGGTTGTGATGGGCGTACTTCGCATCTTTTCCATAATCATTTTATTTGCCTGGCTCGGGTGTGAACCGGCGCTCGCCCAAAAGCGCGTCGCCCTCGTTATCGGCAACTCCGCCTATAAGACCGTTCCGCGGCTCGGCAACCCGATCAACGATGCAGGTCTGATCGGCAAGATGTTCCAGGCTGCCGGTTTCGATGTTGTGGACGTCAAGCTCGATCTCAATACTGCGGAGATGCGCAGGGCGCTGCGCGAGTTCGGCACGAAAACGCGCGATGCCGAGATCGCCGTGGTTTACTATGCCGGCCATGGCATCGAGGTCGACGGCAGCAACTACCTGATTCCCACGGACGCGGTTCTCGAGACTGATACCGATGTATATGACGAAGCCTTTCCTCTGGATCGGGTGTTGGTAACGATCGAACCTGCCAAGCAGCTTCGTCTCGTCATTCTGGATGCTTGTCGCGATAATCCCTTCGCCAAAACGATGAAGCGCACGCTGTCCTCGCGCGCGATTGGACGGGGGCTGGCAAAGGTTGAGCCAAACAGCGCGAACACGATGATCGCCTTTGCGGCCAAGGCTGGATCGACAGCGTCGGACGGCGACTCGAAGAACAGCCCGTTTGCTACGGCCCTCGCCGATCATCTAACGAAGCCCGGCCTTGATCTGCGCAAGGCGTTTGGGTTTGTCCGTGACGATGTGTTGAAGAACACGAGCTTCAAGCAGGAGCCTTATGTCTATGGCTCGCTCGGTGGCAATGACGTTACACTTGTGCCGGCCAAGCCGGTCGCAGCTGGCCCGCAGGCGAGTCCGCTGGAAACAGTCCGCAAGGATTACGAACTCTCATTGCAGCTCGGTACAAGGGATGGCTGGACTGCTTTTCTCGCGCAATATCCGGACGGGTTTTACGCCAATTTGGCCAAAGGCCAACTGAACAAGATCGCTGCCGAGGAGGCACGCGCGGCTGCTGCAGAAAAGGCTCGGCAGGCCGACGAGGAGAAAGCCAGGTTGGTCGCAGAGCGTGCGAAGAAGGCCGATCAGGACAGGGCAGCTGCCGCAGCCAAGTCTGCCGAGGAGCACCGTCTTGCGGCGGAAAAGGCCAAGCAGATCGAGGAAGCAAAGGCAGAAGCGGCCGAGCAACGAAGGAAGGAAGCGGAGGCCGCCGTCGTCAAGGCGCTAGCCGAAAAGCAAGCGGCCGAGAAGGCGCTCGCTGACAGACTTGCGAGTGAAAAGGCTGCGGCGGAGCAGGCCGCAAAGCAGGCTGCCGATAAGAAGTCGGCTGATGAAGCCGCTCAGAAGATTGCCGCCGTCCAGCCGACGGTCTCGCAACCCAGTCCGTCGCCGCAAGAAATGGCGAAGCTCGCTCAGCTGGAGCTGCGCCGCGTCGGATGTTTGACGACTGCCGCGGATGGCGACTGGAATGCATCGTCACGCCGTTCGCTGAGTCTGTTCAATAAGTATGCCGGTACCGAGTTCGACGTGCAGGCCGTATCCATCGACACCATCGATGCGATCAAGGCTCGTGCGCCGAGGGTATGCCCGCTTGTCTGTGACCATGGTTACCGGGCAGAGGGAGACGCTTGCACGAAGATCACCTGCAAGAGCGGCCTCGAGCTGCAGGATGACGGAAACTGTGCGCGTCCCAGGAAGAACATATCTTCGAGAGCTCCGGACGAATCATCAGCGGGTGGTTCGAAGCCGCAGAGGTCTCTGCCGCCGACCGAATTTTCTCCCAATCGCCGATTGCCGGGTGAGCCGCCCGATGGATCAATTCCGACCGGCCAGCGAATGACCGTCCAAAGCAGCGCCTGCCCGCGGGGACAAGTCCTCGAACTGATCGGAGGATCACAGGCTCACGGGATCCGTCGTCAAAAGCGATGTATCGCGGCGAACTAGCGTTGCTGCAGGCTCATCACCCGAGCTGCATCGTGGATTCTTCTCCAAAGCGACACGAAAATGTCGATCGGCGGAAGCGCAAGCCATTCGGAAACTGGCGCGCCGTTCAGAACGAAACCGCGAACTCATATATAGTTGAAATTGTTATATAAATTCAAGCTCCCGGGAAGGATCGACTCACTGAAGGCTAGCTACGCCCCCCAACGGCGTATGCCCCAAGGGCGGCTCATTGGCCGACCGCTTTGACTGGGACAATGATCGTTGCCGGCCGCCTTAGCTCCTTCGGCGACCACGCCCATCTCGCCAAATCCCATTGATTCGCAGCCTTTCTGGCGCCACTGCGGAAGCGGAGTGGGTCGTCCACGCAAAGCGGCCGTTCGGCGGGCTCGAGGCCATGCTCGTCTATCTGTCGCGCTACACCCACCGCGTTGCCATCGCCAGCAGCCGCCTGATCGCCTTCGACCAGCAGGGTGTCACCAAGGGGGAGCAAAACGGCCCACCGGAAATCCCACGGAAACCTCGTGACGCTCGCGCCTTCTCGAATGTCCAGGGACGGCCGACCGGGGACGAAATGTCGCGAAACGAGCAATCTCGCCAGACTTGATAACTTGCTTATGATATCGCGGAGGTAGCTTGTTCGCAGCTGTCCGCTTTTCCGGGAGAAGCGAAAAGCGGACGCTATGGCTCTGCCGGTTTACCATGGGTAAGCTTTATGCAATGAAAAATGACACCGCTCGAACGAACGCCGACGCCTTGACCGAGAGAAGCCTCGCTCAAACAAAGCCTCACGAAGGCCCGCCACGCACGGATGTCGGGACGATAACGCTCCATTGGGCGACCGCGCTCGCGTTCGTCGTAAGCCTCGTTACCGGCCTACGCATCGCAGCAGACGCGCTGCACGCCCCCTTCTCGAAATGGCTCGCTCCCGTCCTGCCGCAGGGCGAGATCTTTTCCTGGCATTTCCTCGCCGGACTCGCCGTCTTCTTCTGCGGGTCGGCCTACGTCGCCTACCTCGCGCGCAGCGGCCTCGTCGAGCGCAACAGCCCCAAGAAGACGCGGATCCTCGCGATGCGCGCTCCGGCTCGCCTCAAGTGGGGGGCCGTCAACGTCATCCTGCACTGGTTCGTCTATGCGCTCGTGATCTTCCTCACGGCGACGGGCGTCATGATGTATCTCGGCTATGGTGGCTGGTGGGCTTATCTCCACTCGACCGCCGCCTATGTTGCGCTCGTCTATATCTTCGCGCATGTCGCCGCGCATTATCTCTATGGCGGCTGGCTGCAGATTTTCCGCGTGTTTCGGCCGGCCCCGCTCGCGATCGCGAAGGCCGTGCGGCCGAGGCCTCTTCTCGTCGCCGCTGCAATCGGGGTGGCAGTCGCGTGCGGCGTCGCCGGGGTCGACTGGGCGACGCGCGATACGCTCGTCGTCGCGCGGGTGAGCGACGCGCCCAAGCTGGACGGCGCCATGGGCGATCCCGCCTGGTCGCGCGCGCGCCCCGTCTTCATCCGCACGCAGCAGGGTGCCAATCTCGGCGGATCGGGCGAATCGCTCGTGGAGGTGCGCGCCCTGCACGACGGGCAGAAGATCTATTTCGCCTTCCGCTGGGAAGATCCCACGCGCTCCCTGCGCCGTATTCCGATCATCAAGAAAGAGGATGGCTGGCACGTCCTCGACGAGCGTGCGGGCCTGCAGGACGCCGTCGACTTCTACGAGGATAAACTTTCGGTCATTTTCTCGGATAACCCATCGCTCGGCGGCGCAGGCGCGACCGATCTCGGCACCAACCCGCTGCCCGGCAAACCGATGCCAATCAACGGCCGGGGCTTCCACTTCACGACGGATGGCAGCTACATAGACATGTGGCAGTGGAAGGCGTCGCGCGGGGGCATGCTCGGGCGTGTCGATAGCCAGTATATCGGCCCGCCCTACGCCCCGACCCTGGACGAGCAAAATTACGATGCCCGCTACCAGGGCGGCTATTGGAACAAGCCTGGTCGCTCTCTTTATTCGTATAATTTCAAGTTCATCCGCAGGAACGACAAGGGGCCCGTCACGGTTCTGCGGCTTCCCAAGGACTGGAAGGCGCAGGTCGCAGCCCTCAGCAAATTCGATCTTAATCCCGACAGCAGCGACGACGAGAACGGCCGCTGGTACATGTTCGACTGGGAGAGCGAACCCTACACTCCAGAGGCCGACGCGAGGATTCCCGTTGGCACGACCCTGCCCGGCGTGATTATTGCCGGCGACACCGAAGGAGAGCGGGCCAATGTCACGGGGGTTTCAAAATGGAGCAACGGACATTGGACGCTCGAGCTGACGCGCAACATGAAAAGCGATGGCAGATATGACAAAGCCTTCGTGCCAGCCCGCGATCTCTACATGTGGGTCGCTGTCTTCGACCATGCACAGACGCGGCATGCGACCCATAACCGCCCCGTGCGTGTCGTCACGCAGGACTAGGCGTCTCATGGGGGGCGACGTGCTCGACCGGAGGCCACTACGGCGCAGCTGCGCTGAAGCATGGCTTCGCCCTCATCCGCGCATCGCATTCCGGCGCGGCGAGCAGCGGCCTGCTCGCAGGAATTCGCGGCGCCCAGAGGCCTCGCGATGAAGACGCATTGTCGGCTCGTCCTCAACGGCAAGCCCGTCGAAGCCCGCGCCGGCGAAGGCCTGATCGACGCGGCGCTCGGCGGCTCGATCCTCATTCCACACGACTGCAGATCGGGACAATGTCAGAGCTGCCGGGTGACGGTCGTTTCGGGCTCGGTCGATGACGGCGGCTCGGGCCATGGCCGCACTGTGCTCGCCTGCCAGGCCGCGGTCGCAGGCGATGCCGAGATCGAATTCGAAGAATTGCCGCTACCGATGAAGCGGGCGGGCGCCGTTACCGAGATCAACGAGCTCTCGCCGGAGATCGCCGAAGTCGTGCTGACGACCTCGGCGCCGCTCGAGTTTCGGCCGGGCCAATATGTGCGCGTCAAGTTTTCCGGCTATCCTGCGCGCGAGTTCAGCCCGACCTTCAGACTCGATGGCTCCTTCAAGCAAGTCGAACTCGTCTTCCACATCCGGCGCCTGCATGACGGCACCGTGTCGGGGCAGTTCGGCAAGACCATCAGGCCCGGCCATGCGGCGCATGTGCAAGGCCCCTTCGGACAAGCCTATCTACGACAGGGCCAGGGGCCGCTGGTGCTGGTCGCCGGCGGAGCAGGCTGGGCCCCGATCTGGGCGCTGGCCCGCTCGGCGCGCTCGACCCAGCGCAACCGCGAGATGGTGGTCCTCGTCGGCAGCCGGGATGCCGATAACCTCTATATGCTTCCCTCGCTGCAGTGGCTGATCGACGACGGTGTCCGCGACGTCATCGCGACGACGGAGGTCGGATCTACCCTGCCGATCAGGCCCGGGCGCCCATCGCACTACCTGCCCCTGCTCGGGCTGGAGGACACGGTCTACGTCGCCGGCCCCGCTGGTCTCGTCGATATCGTGCAGAACAAGGCGCGCTCGGCCAATGCACAATGCTACGCCGATCCTTTCCTGCCGAGCTCTCAAACCTCATCGCTGATGGACAAGGTCACCCGTCTATGGCGAAGCCGGGAGCAGCCTCATCGCCCCGGCCTGTGAGCCGATGCCGAGCTCGGCAGCGCCGGCGGCCAGCGAGCCCCGGCGGCTCACGGCTTGACGGGCAGACTACCGAGGCTGGTGATGACGTCGGCCGCCTTCTGCGTATCGGCAAAACGTAGAAAGGCCAAGGCGTCCGGATCCTGCAACGTGCTTAAATAGATCAGCGCCAGCACCACGCTCGAGGGATAATCCGAATCGGTCGGGTAGTGGCCGTCCACGCGAAGCACGGTGAGCCCTTGTTCCAATGGCCGCGAGAAGGGGCCGAAGCCGATCGCGCCTTGAACATCGCGAACCGTCTCGATCGCTTCCTGTGTGGTCGTCGCCGTCTTCGATTTCTCGGTGATCTCGAGATCATGCCAGCCGGGCATGCTGGCCCGGAGCACGGTGAGAGTGCTGTCCTGGTCCTCGCGCCGCACGACGCGGATGCGCATATCGGCGCCGCCCAGCTCCTTCCAATTCGCGAGTCGGCCCGAATAGATCGCAACGAGCTGATCGCTCGTGACGGCACTCACTCCACAGCCGGGATGGACGATGAAAGCCGAGGGCAGGCGGGCGATCGCCTTGTAGACGATGCCGGAAGCGGCTTCGGCGTCGGTCAGGCGGCGTGCGATGCGCCCTAAGATCGCCTTGCCGGACCCCACGGCCGCGATGCCTCCGCCAGAACCGATGCTCGGCGGGACCTCGATCCGTGCTGATCCTTCCTGCTGCATGAAGCTCGCGGCGACGACGCGCAGGACATCGATGCCGTCTCCGGTCCCGACGATGTCGAGCCTGCGTGTTTCGGCGCTAGCGGCATTCACCCCCGCAAGGCAGAGGCCCAAAATTACCGCCGCTATCCTCGAAAATGCCATGGCAAACCCCTTCGAACGACGAGGTGCCAATCTGGCAAAGAAACCTAAACCATCTGTTGTCGCAACGCCGTGCCTTTTGGAGTCATCTGTGGCGGACAGAAAGTGAAAAGCACAAAATCTGATGGTTCTGAGAAACCATTTGCTAATTAACCGGCCACAAATAGACGATCAAATTGACGATTTTGGGTATTTCACTCGCCTAAGGTTGGCGCCTGGAAGGGGCCTCAATGAGCGACATTGACCGGCCCCCGTAAGCTCAAGGTGCTGGCGGTGGTGGCGACTGACCCGGATATGGCAGAGGCATCGAGGGCGCCGCCCCGCTGGCGTCGTTGGGCCGTTGCGTCCGGGATTCCGAGTTTCCCCTCGTCTATCGCCGTGCGCCTCGTTGCCGTCGTGCTCGCGACCGGCGTCCTCGGGCTCGGCGTCATCGGTGGCTTGACGGTGCTACGCCTGCAGCAGCAACTGAGGCATCAGGCTGCGGCACTGGGTGAACTCTCGGAAGACCAGCTCGCTCATCGCCTCGACGGCGAGGCGCAGTTGGCGCGAGCGCGAATCGAGGTCCTGGGCGCAGAAACCGCATCTGGCCTGCGTCAGATCGCTCAGCGCGCCGATGTCGCAAAGGCGGTCGCCTCGAACAACGATGTGACTATCCGCGAGCTGCTCAGCGTCGTTGCTTCGACCTCCGGCTTCGAAAGGCTGATCGCCTTCGACGGAACCGGTCGCGTGATCGGCGCCAACACGCCCCTCGACCTCCTCGCGCTGAACCGGGCGTTCGAGGGGACCGCTCTCTCTGTCAGTCTCAGCGCGATCCTCAAGGACAATAGCCGCTCGCACCCGCGGGGTGAGGAAGGCACCTATGAGCTCAAATTGCGTGAATTGTCAGCGCTCGGCCTGCCGCAGCGCCACACCATAGCGCACACCGCGATCGAGCCCGTGTTCGACGACTTCGGCGACCTCATCGGCGCGCTTGCCGCCGTCCGACCGCTCGGCCGCACGGAACGGACTCTCGAGAACTTCACTTCGCTAGCCAATGCCGGCGTGGTCATCATCACGGGTGACAACGAGATCGTGTCTTCCGCGGGGCCCGAAGGGGTGAGATTCAGCGGCGCCGGGACGCGTTCGGCCGGGCTGCAGCGCTCGGATGACGGCAACTACGTCGCGCGCTGTGTCGATTACGAGGCGACGCTCAAGGTGTGTACGTTCGCGAGCGCATCGCTGGTGACGACGACACGCGATCAGATGTTCCAGATCGGCGCCTCCCATACGCGTTCGCTGATGTGGCAGTTCCTGGCATCCGCGGCGCTGGCGCTCGGTGCCTTGGTCGTCGCGCTATTGGCCGCCGTGAGGCACCTCACGAAAGGACTTTCAGCGCTCGCCAAGACCGCCCAGGAAATCGCGGGTGGCGATCTTGACGTTCAATTCCGCGCAACGGGCATCGGCGAGGTCCGCGGCCTCGGCCTCGCATTCGAGCGAATGCTGACGCATTTGCGGGCCAGCACTCGAAGAATTCGTCAGCTCGCTTTCTACGACACGGTGAGCCGCATTCCCAATCGGGAGAAGATGCGCATCGATGCGCCGGCGCTCATCGGCGCGGAAGAGGGCGGAGCGCTGTTCTTCCTCGACCTGGATGGCTTCAAATCCATCAACGACACTTTCGGGCACAAGGCTGGCGACGAGCTGCTCAGGATGGTGGCCGAGCGCTTGAGCAATTTGCTGACGTCCAAGGGCGCTGCCGGCAAATATCTGCTCGCCCGGGTCGGGGGCGACGAGTTCGTCGCCATCATCGCCGGGGTGAAGACGATCGAGGCCGCGAGCCTCAGTGCCCGCGAGATGATCGAGACGCTGCAGGTTTCCTTCAAGCTCCAGAGCAACCATGCGACCATCGGCGTCAGCATCGGCATTGCGATCTGGCCCACCCACGGCACAACCTATGACGATCTCCTGATCCGTGCCGACCTTGCGATGTACGTCGCGAAGAGCTCGGGACA
>Ga0209257_1003839_pt1 | contig 12310 bp, 10 predicted proteins | sample AraplaCvi_mCL_r2_FD_184277 | JGI IMG/M metagenome (GOLD analysis project Ga0209257, IMG submission 184277) | Arabidopsis root microbial communities from North Carolina, USA - plate scrape MF_Cvi_mCL_r2 (SPAdes) (version 2) | ecosystem: Host-associated > Plants > Roots > Endosphere | place: USA...
AAACCGCTTCTGCCGATCCAATCGACCAGCCCATAATATGCGGGGGCGAGCACGGGTTCGCGTCGCAGCCGTCGCCGCGGCCGGCGTCATATCCTTCGGTGTCTCTCGAATGGGAGAAAAGAGCGGCATTAACCGGCGAGCAACGTCTGCAGGCGGCCGATGCAGTTTTAGCAGCTCATTACGTAGATATTCCGTATCGGTGAAAACACCGCTCAAATTTGCCGCTGTCGCAGTATAGAAATCGGAAGGATACCCTACGCGGTGCCCATGTACGTCTCGATCCCAGCAGAATAGATAGGAGTAAAGGCCTACCAATCGGCTCAAACGGGCGCCGTACCGCGCAAATGTTCGCCAGCAAAGGTTGCTGTTTACGTTGAAAACCTGTTTGGGTGATAGCCCAAGCAATAGGGAATAAAAGTATTCCTCAGCCTGGGGGCGCGGAAGCTTCTTCATAATGTCAGAAATATCGACGGTATCGATTTGCTCTGGCACCCAATCGGGCCGCTCAAAATTTTCGTCGTCTGTTCGTAACAAAAGCACTCGCCGCTGAGAATTTTTCGAGAGTGCCTCTGCAAGCAAGCATGCGACCAAATCAGCGCCTCCCGTTCGCAGAAATGGCGCGCAGACAATCGCGTCGTACGAAAGATGTCGAAATCTTCCAAGAAGCTCAACTCGAGCGGCTTCTCGCATGTCATAAACCGGAGGCAAAACCAATGCGTAGTCGGGAACGTTACCCAACGACGGCTCCAGTGCGCAAGCCAGCTCAATTGATTGTTGGAAAGTCGCGGAAGCAATAATGTCGCGCATACGCGCCTCACCTCGAGCGACGGATTGCGGCGCCGCGCTAAACACTTCCTGCGGATGATTTTGGGCCCAGAAACGTTGCCAATTGCCTAGGGAATGGTTTGCAAGATCACCGCTCAACCTGGCCATATATGCCCTCGGAGAACCAGTGGATCGCCCTTCAAAGAGTCCGTGCATTACAAAGTGGCGGAACGTCCAGTAATTCGGGTCGCGCAAATCTGCGTTGGCGGAGCGGTAAGCTCCATCGTCATACAGACGCGTGGGGGCCTTGTGCCTGAATCCCTTTTGAAGAAAGTGAACAAGCCTCTCTCCCCCGTGGACGGGAATTTCTCCCGCTTCGTCGTACAATGCCCCTTCAAAGAGCGGCCCCGGATCCAGGCCCTTTTCCAAGCCATCGGTCAAAAAGTGCACTAAGCGATCCACGCCGTCGGCTCGTGAATCGAGGGTTCCACCACCATCGTAGGTGTGCGAATAAAACAGTCCCACCAGAAACTGGAGTGCCTCAAGGCCAAGCCGTTCGCTTAATGGCTTTACCGCGGCTGTGACACGTCCGAGACGTTCAAGTACTGTTCCACTTTCGGGTGTGTGATGATCAAATAGCGGCAAAAGCCACCTTGCTGGGGCTTGACAACGCTGGTCACCATAAGTGGCAAATCGGCGGAACGGCGATAGCCATCCTTCTTCACGACGTCTCTCATAGCTCGCTTCATACCATGAGGGATCGAAGAAAGGGTTAGGATTTCTGTTTTCAGAGATACCCCACCGCACAAAATGCTCGAAAGGAGGAATAACAGAGCGGCTGAGATCGGGATTTGATTTACGGTAATATTCAGCGTCGAACCAACCGCTGGAAGGTCCGTTCATTCGCGCGGACAGGAAATAGTCGCGCAACCTCTTTCCGCTTAGCCCTGTCTTCGCGGGAAAGAAGCTTGAGGGAGAGAGACCTTCAGTAATCCCCTTACTGAGGAAATGCCGTGCCGCGTCCTCATCCGTGTGGAACGTCAAGTTGGTGGCATCTGAATAGTAAGCCGAGTCAACCAAGGACGATAGGTAAGCATTTTCTTCGAAGTTGTCGCTCCACGCCAATCGCGCGCGACGGCGCACGTTCTGCAAATAGTTCTTATACATCTTTAATCCACATATCTTTGATTACAGAAGCTAGATCGCCCTCGGCATGCCAATCTAGATCAGTGGCTATACGCGTGGAATCAAGCACAATCTTGGGCACGTCGACGGAGCGCGAAGCTGCAAACTCAAATGGAACATCATGGCCTATGGCATTACCGATAAGGGTTATCATTTCAAGTATTGACCGGCCACGGCCAGAGCCCACGTTCCAAACAGCTCTCGTGAACTTTGAAGCGGCCGCAGCCTTGGCTATCGCTATACCAACGTCGATTGCGCTAAGATAGTCTCTGCGGGCTTCACCATCTCCAAAGATCTTTAGCGAATGTCCGGATCGAACCGCACGTAGTGCCGCCGGAACCAGCCCCTGCTGCCGGGAATGGACATAGCAACCAACGGGATTTGCTACTCGTAATATCGCGTACGGGCGATTATGAGATCTTCCCGCGAAGTGGATCAATTCCTCAATCAGGACCTTACCCAGCCCGTAATGCGAGATTGGAGCGAGGGCGTGATCTTCTGTCACCGGATCCTCTCGCAAATCAGATCCATACACGGTTCCGCCGGACGATACATATATGAACCGCGCTCCACTATCGACAGACACTAGACGACTCAATAGATCCGCCACTGGTGCCACATTCAATGTCAGCTCTCTGCTCATGTCGACCGACGAGTCTCCGGGAACGGACGCGCTGGAAAGATAAATAACGGCGTCAGCACGCTTCAGCACATCGTCGCCCGGCCCGCCGCCGAATTCACTCCTGCTCATCCATCGTTCGCAGGTTTCGAGCGGGGGGGTTAGTGGGGGGGCTTGCGACACCAAAACCCTTTGGGAATTTCCAAGGGCAATTCTAGTGTGTGCAGCGAGAAAACCGCGGCCGCCGACGATTACAATCATAATTAACTTCTTCGCCTTTAATTATACTTTGAACGCAGTACCAAGAAAAACAGAAAGATGCCCCCTAGACCACGCTCGCGCCAATCGCCGGTTGCCGTCATTCAATGGCTAATACAGAAAACGCGCCAATCATTCGAAGACGGACCCGGGCTGTTTAGAGCGAAGAGACACAGCCGTCGGCGGGAACTTGTATACGCAGCCGGATAGGCGATTCAAATAGCTTTGTCTACTGAAACGCAGGTGGCATGGCAATCCTCACGTTTTTTAGCGGGGCTATTCCTGGATTATGCGAGGTTCAAGTTTCCTCCGATGTCGCGTCAAGATCTAAAGCGTGCGCAGAAAGCGCATCACAGCATCAACGTCAGTCGACCACCTCTTTTGAACTGTCGGATCATTTTGGTCCGCCCCACCCAGTACCAATGCGTAGTTGTGCCCCATGCTGGAAAACAAGTTAGTATGAAGCTGAAGCCACGTTAACAACGGCTCAAGGGACACAACGGTAGTTCCCGGTCGGCAAAAAATCGTATTGAACATTCCGGCACCGCTTGGCCCTACGACTATTCTGGCGCTGTTAAAAGTTGCAACTTGTTCTTCAAAGCAGTGATCTTCTGGTGCAAAAATATGAAAACCATCTGCTCTCAATCTCTCGATAAGCGCCGCTTCGTTCTGAAATAGGCGGTAATCTGGTCGCGCTAGTCCTTGTTTAATGCGAGATACATATAGTTTTTCATAGCGAAAATCGGTCCGTCGCCCGAATGAAACTCGTTCAGAAATGTCAGAAAAGAATACCCTTGTGCTATCATCCAGAAAAAACTCAGATGTACGCATGCTAGGTAGTACAAAGTTATCGGCAGAATAGGTTCTGTTCCGATCATATCCCACGAATCTTGACATGTCGCAGCCGACAGAGGCGAAGATTTGGCTCTGCCAAGTATTCATTGGTGCGACAAAACTAGCATCTCTAATGCCCAATTCTTTGATCGAGATTACCTTGGGAAGAGCTCTCAAAAGAAAGGCACCGTAGTTATCATGCTCCATTGCTGTTAATGCGACGGCCGTTCCTCCAATTTCCATCGGAGGCTGAGCCTCGGGACGATAACCGTAGGCTCCATTGATGGGGAGGAGCTGTAAGCTCTCGAAATCCCGGCGCTCTGCGGCGGAGAATACGCGATACGTATGATTGCTGTGATTGGTATCGTTGATCAGATATTGCCCGTGCCCGGTCACGAGTGATCTCTGCCCAACCAAAATCCCTTTTGGCGCAGAAACTGTAAAGACATTAATCTTCTCTACATCAAAGTGACCAAGAATATGCTTAGCTTGGGCTATCTCGTCGAAATCAGATGCAAACAATACATCGATGGGTGGCCGTTTTTGGATCTGTCCAAACTCGTTAGTATGCCCAGTCGATTTGAATGATTCGTTGAATAGAACTTCAACTGAGGACGGCTCTGGGATATCTAGAACATCACATCCTGTGATTACGCCACTATTTTCCAACATGCCAAAGCCCTCTAAAACGTCGATCACTACCGTATCGTGCTAGCGTTTACAATTGCTCCAAACGCCGCTCGATAGTCCACTAAGGCAAATTGGATCCTGCTTGCTTTGCCTAGGCTGCATGTTGAAGAGCAAGCAGAATACCCTCGATCCGAAATCAGAACCGATATTAGTTCAGTCACAACCACAGACTAGCATCGGCGTTGCCGCGAGCGCAAAGTGCGCTAGTGCCGTCGGCAACAAGGATCCCTAGCCCTGACAGGGTTGTAAAACGCATATCATTTGTCCGTGTTTCTAAGCCGATGAAGCGATACCTTCTGCGCGCTACTCCATAGAGCGCAGCAGCAAAAACATCTTGCAAATCATCCAGCCATGAGATGAACAGGCCCGATCACGCTAGCCGTTCGACGCCGGATCGTCCCATTTAAGGACATTCCGAAGATATCTGCCGTAGTTACTCTTCCCAAGTGCATCTGCAAGGCTCAGCAACTGTTCCTGGGAGATCAACTTCTTGTGATAAGCGATCTCTTCCGGGCAGCAGATCTTGACGCCTTGGCGGCGTTCAAGCGTCGCAACGAACTCAGCAGCATCAAGCAAGCTGTCGGGGGTTCCAGTATCAAACCAAGCATACCCACGGCCAAGAATTTCCACATTTAGTAGGCCCTTTTCTAGATAGGCTCGGTTTACGTCGGTGATCTCGAGCTCGCCGCGTGGTGACGGCTTTAGGCCCTGCGCGATTTCAACGACGTTGTGGTCGTAAAAATAGAGTCCGGTGACCGCATGGCTGGATTTTGGCTTTTCAGGTTTTTCTTCAATCGAGAGCGCATTGAAGTTTTTGTCAAACTCCACCACGCCATACCGCTCAGGGTCAGCGACTTGGTAGGCAAAGACGGTGGCTCCTCGAAGATTGTTGACCGCATGTTCGAACGTGTCGGTTATGCCGTGGCCGTAGAAGATGTTGTCGCCAAGGATAAGGCAGGAGGAACTGTCGCCGATGAAGTCTGCTCCGATTATATAGGCCTGCGCCAAGCCCCCTGGTTCCGGCTGTACAGCGTATTTTAGCGTAATTCCCCATTGCGAACCGTCACCGAGAAGGCGCTCGAATAGCGGCATGTCAAGTGGAGTCGATATGATTAAGATCTCGCGGATTCCAGCCAGCATCAACGTCGAAAGCGGATAGTAGATCATGGGCTTGTCGTAGACGGGCATCAATTGCTTGGAGATCACCTTGGTCATCGGGTGAAGCCGAGTGCCGCTGCCGCCGGCCAGAATTATGCCCTTCATATCGCTAATCCTTCGTTCAATTTGTATTGCTGGCGACCCTCTGACTATTGGTCGTTTTGCCGCCGACGGGCCTGTATCTTTTCTTCGTTCACACAAGCCTTGCGACAACATCCGTTGTCGACTGTTGCCAATTTGGTAACCGCACGCCGTGAACGTTCTCAAGTTTTGTGCAGTCGAGCCTGGAATTTGCCGGGCGTTTCGCCGGTGTCGGATAGGCGCTCGATGGAATTCGGTTGACGGAAGCGCTAGGGCCGCCACGGGCTTTTGACTGCATAAAGATCTCTGTGGCAAAATCTGCCCAGGTTGCCTCCCCTGATCCGGTCATGTGGAAGAGGCCGCGCAGGTTTTCCGCGTCATTGTCGAGCAAATTGCCGGCGATTGTCAGAACTGCATCGGCGATGTCGAGGGCCGAAGTGGGATTGCCGATTTGGTCGGCAACAACATTCAGAGTGTCGTGCGTCGCAGCCAGCCTCAGCATGGTCCTTACAAAATTCTTGCCGAACGGACTATAAACCCACGCGGTACGCAATATCGCATGGTTGATCGTCGCTCGTGCGACGGCCTGTTCGCCTATGAGTTTCGAACGGCCATATGCGCCGATCGGCGCCACAGGGTCGGTCTCGAGGTAGGGCGAAGCCTTGGTGCCATCAAAAACGTAGTCAGTGGAGAGTTGCACAACCGGCACGCCAAGAACTGCGGCTGCCGCGGCGATCGCGCCGGCGGCTGCGCCGTTGACGATCGTCGCAGTTTCCTCGTCCGCCTCCGCCTGATCAACCGCCGTGTAAGCTGCGGCCGAGATGATCACATCTGGGTGAGCATCTTGAAGTGCTGCATTGATCTTCGCGGGCTGCGACAGGTCGAGCATCGGCCGTCCAATGGCGATCACCTCGAAGCGGCTATTGAGATTGCTGCGTTCGATCAGTGCGCTGACCACCTGCCCCTCGCGGCCCGTGACGACCATGCGTTGCTTCATTATATTCACCGTGCCTCTTGTTTGTTTGCAGCGGGTTCGTTCGCATCAAGCAGGCCGAGACGCGCGCCAGCGTAACCGCTGCGCAGCGGCTGCCACCACCATTCATTGTCGAGATACCAGCAAACGGTTTTCTCGATGCCGCTTTCGAAATTCTCTTGTGCCTTCCAACGCAATTCCGTCTCGAGCTTCGTCGCATTGATCGCATAGCGGGCGTCGTGCCCCGGACGGTCAGCCACGTAGCTGATCAGTTTCGAATGCGGCGCTTTACTTGGTCGGAATTGGTCCATCAGTTCGCAGACGCGGGTAACGACCTCGATATTGCGCCGCTCGTTGCGTCCGCCCACGTTATAGGTCTCACCGATGCGACCGCGCTCGGCGATAATGTCCAACGCTCTGGCATGGTCTTCCACGTAGAGCCAGTCGCGGATGTTGGCGCCATTTCCATAGACAGGTAGTGGTTTGCTTTCCATCGCGTTAAGTATCATCAGCGGGATGAGCTTCTCTGGAAAATGGAAAGGGCCGTAATTGTTCGAGCAGTTCGACACGATGACTGGGAAATCATAGGTGCGTGCCCAGGCCTTTGCCAAATGGTCAGAAGCTGCTTTCGATGCGGAATACGGCGAGCTCGGATCGTAGGGGGTCTCTTCGGTGAACAGCCCGTGCGCTCCAAGCGAGCCATAAACCTCATCCGTAGAGACGTGAAGGAAGCGGAATGCCTGCCTCTCCGCAGGCCCGAGCCCCAACCAGTACTGCCGGGCACTTTCCAACATAGTGAAGGTGCCAACGATGTTAGTTTCCACAAAATCCTTTGCGCCGGTAATCGAGCGGTCCACATGGCTTTCAGCGGCCAAATGCATAATCCGGCTCGGCTGGAAGCTGGCGAGAGCCTCGGATATAGCAGCGCGGTCGCAGATATCGGCGTTAAGAAAGCGGTAACTCTTGTGATTGCCCACAGACACCAACGATGTCTCGGTCCCAGCATAGGTCAACTTATCAACGTTCAAAACCTCGTAGCCCTTGTCAAGGACCAGGTGCCGAACGACGGCTGAGCCGATGAAGCCTGCTCCGCCGGTAACCATGATGCGCATCTCAAATCTCTCCGTCAATCTGCTAGGTTCGGGCGTTTCTGCTCGCACGGGCTTGCTCGTTCTCAGCGAGTAAAGCGCTAGCCTGTGCGGACAAACACGTAAATATTCAAACTTAATACGTGAAGGAGCCGTCGAGGTCTACCAGCAGTGGCTGCTTACGGTCCTTGTCAGACAAGATGGCCTTTTCCCTATCGACCGGCCAGTCGATCTTGAGTGCAGGGTCGCTCCAGAGAATGCCGCGATCGTGCTCGGGACTATAGTACTCAGTCACCTTGTAACTTATTTCAGTATTCGGAAGAAGCGTGCAAAAGCCGTGCGCAAAGCCAGGAGGCACCCATAGCTGCCGCCCATTTTCGGCAGTCAGTTCAACGGCAACGTATTCACCGAAACTTGGCGAGCCCTTTCGAATATCAACCGTGACGTCGAGCAGAGCACCAGCTATGCATCGAACCAATTTACCTTGCGCTTTCGGTTCCAGTTGAAAGTGCAAGCCACGAATGGTGCCGGCTTCAGCCGATAGTGACTGGTTATCTTGAACGAATTCGGTTGGCCCGATGTGCTCTGCAAAAAGTGACTGCCGGAAGGTCTCCATGAAATAACCGCGGGCATCACCGAACTTTTTCGGCTCGATCACAACCACATCCGCAATCTTCGTCCGTTCAAAATGCATTTCAAAGCACTCGCAAAATTACCTACGTCAAGCCGGATTATGCCTAGCCGCGTCAGCAGGTCGTGTAAAGTATGGGTCAAGAAATAAAAAGTTGGTTAGGTTAGACGATCGTCGCGCTCGTGGAGAAGATCAGGCGACCACGGCGACTTTCTCATCTAAAGAATTTATCAACTCTGCTATCGCCGACGTGAGGTGTTTTTTCGTTGGTCTGACAGCGGTCTCCCGCATGCGACTACGTTTTTGGTGGCATGGGTTGGTCCGATGCACGAGAAGAATCGACATGAGGGACCTAGCTGCTTGACTTCCTCGCCGGGGAACAGCCGCCCTTTCGCAAACTTCTCATGCTACCTAACGATCGTGCATTCGGGCCTTCACCATTCCTCAGAGACAGGTCACCCATCCCTGGACACACGCTCCCCTGGCAGCCTTCGGAAGGAGTATTGGCATGACGCGCTATAAAGACCGGCGGCCCTCAAGCGGGCGGGCGAAGATTCAAACGGCGCTCTTGGCATTGTTCATCCGACAGCAATTGCAGATCTTATCACGAATCGAGTGGGAAATGTCTCGCGTGCCTTACGGCACGGGTTCCTTCGCGCTATCTCGGAAGCTTGGTTCTTATTTGCCAGGCGCTTCGGAGCGGCGACATGACCATGGATGACAACCGATTCGCCAACGCCGGAAGTTTTTTCAGTACGTAGACGTCTTGGTTCGCCTGGTTTTCGGCTGGGCCGAATTGAACGATCTCCCATTTCCCTGAGAGATTTCGCTCAACCCAAGACCGACGGAAATACGCGTTGCCGTATCCACTGGCCGAAAGACCCTCCGGCGACTCGCCGAGATAAACTTCCTCAAAAACGAAATCGCTGTTCATTAGCCCCTCAAGTAGAGCGAGGATTCTGCGCGTGCTGTGGGCCGGATCTCGGTTGAAAAAGCTAATTGAGGTATCGCCATGCGTGGTGAAGAATAGCCATCCGCCGTCCTCAATCACGCGATGCATTTCATCAAACCAGGCAAGGGCTTCTCTCTCGCCAAGGTGGGACCAAATCGAAATGGCTGTCACGCCCTGGAAGGTACCAGCCTTATGTTTCAAAGGCGGCAGTGTGTCCGATACGGCGAAGTGTGATCCTGGAATGTTCTGCTGCGCCCACTCGATAGACGAGGCAATCGGATCAACGCCGTGGAAAACACTTTCGGGAGAAAAGGCTTTGAGTACGCGGACGAGCGATCCAGATGAGCACCCGAAGTCGAGGTAGTTTCCATTGGCCGCAAATGACATGTCCAGGTTGGCAAGTGTGGATGCAACCATGTCCCCGCTGTAAAGGTCGCCGACATACCATTGCTCTCGCTGCATCCTGTGGATGTGGTCGGGCGGATTGATGGTTGACGTTCGCATTTTTTCGCGAATTTCTGGGAAATGGTGGGAGCCAATCATAATGAGGCTGTAGGGTGTCTCCATGCGGCCCAGCTCCGCAATTTTCTCTCGCACTTTTATGATGTCGGCTTCAGAGAGGGCGGAGAGAATCTTGCTCGAAAGAACGGGCGAATGATCTCCGGGGTGCGGCGCCACCGCCAGACGAGATCTTACCAACTTGTCGACAAAGTCTCTGTCATCGATCAGATCAACAATGTTCAGGTAGTTTTTTTCGGTTTTGGGAAGCCAGACATGTTGGTCGAACGAAATCTCATGCCTGTATGGGTTGCGTGGATTCAATGATTTGTCCCCTCACTTCAGGGTTGGAAGCAAACCAGTTTACAATCGCTGCTGCAATAGCGATTGCGACGCGGAAGCAACTTTACCGTGCTCAGGGGGCGCATTTCGCCGGCGCACTAGCTCGATTAATCGTATTAGTCGCGGGCGTAGATCGCTTCCTGCCGGTAGAGCAGCAGACCATCGGCATATTTGGAGACAGGACCTGCGCCAGAAGCGCTTCCGTCGGAATGCCGCTCTCGATGATGTGTGCCGGCGCCGGCGCCTGGATGGCGCCGTCCTCATTTTTGAAGCATACTTCGAGGGCCGGGTGACGATGCGCGGAACTTCGCCGGCACGACATCCAGCCGCTCCAGCACGTCCTCGCCGATCAGCACCTCCTGCTTGCCGGTACGCGCGGGTATCCCCCGATGCCGTCTCAGCCAAGTCTAGCAACAATTTGGGCCTGGTGAAGGTCCACACCTGGCAGCTCATGTGTCGACGGCGCCACCGCCCCGTATTCCACCAGGAAACCAATGAACCGGCGTGCGCGATTGACATATCTGGCCGACAGACGATCGGTTTGCCGGCTGCCAGGGCACGGCATCGGTACTGCGCAAAGCGGCGAACGACATCGTCGTCAATCTCCGTGATGGCAATCTTCATGCTCTGTAGCCACTGTCCGAAATGACGGGCCGAAGCTTCGTAGCCTGACTCGTTAGGCGGTATGCCCAAGTTCAACAATCCGTCGATTTTGGCACGGGTGGTCTCCTCTCGATGACAAGAAGAACGTCTCGATACGACAACAATTAGGCCGAGTGGGGAAGGCCCATGACCGATCTAAGCTATTGGGAAGCAGTTCGAGCCGCGGCGGACTCCACATAACCGCACGCTGGTGCGCTCGGTGGCGAGATGGATCGCCTCGCGGAGCATTTTTTCACGCTTGGTTACGAACGAGCGTCGGCCAAGATTTATCTGAGCCGAATTGCGCGCTTTAGCCGGTTTGCCGGGACGCGGCGCTCACAGTGCCTCTGCTGCGGCCGAAAAACTAAAGAGCAAGCACAGGGTGAAAGGACCGAATAGCGACCGTACTGCTCATCGACGAGGGCGGTACACGCTACGAGGAGGTAAGCGGCATTGGATTTCGAATTCTTGGGGCGGCCCGAGAACATGAAGCAACTAAGTGGTTCAGATTTATCCATTGTTCACACGTCTGGTGACGGTCCTTTGGCGGTTCCGGCCCAGTTTCTCTTGATATAGGCTAACTTAGGCGAGTTTACTTCGCCTTTTAGGCGCCGGCGGCCGACGCCCGCTTCTGAGCGGCTCGATTTCAGTTGTACCTTCTGGAACTCTTTCAAATAGCTCGGCGATCTCACACTCCATCGCAAGGGCAAGTTTTTCGAGTGTGACTATGGTTGGGTTCTTGGTGCCGCGCTCCAAGTGACCCGCGTACGAGCGCTCAATGCCTGCCGCCAACGCCAGATCATCCTGCGATATCTGCCGCGCAACCCGCAATCGTCGAAGATTCAGAGCGACTACCTGCCGTACGTCCATAGCTGCAAAACAGCATTTGACAATCTATGAAACCACGTATTATAGAACTATGAAAGCGACCGTTACATGTGGCGTCGCGAAGCTGCACCTTCAAAGGAGGTTGCTATGGAACTTCGCCAACTTTCGCTCTTCGTTGCGGTGGCCGAGGAGCTGCACTTCAATCGGGCGGCTGCGCGGATGTGCATTGCCCAACCGGCGTTGAGTTCGCACATCCAGGCACTGGAAAAGGAGCTCGGGGTTCGGCTCCTTGAGCGCTCGACGCGACGAGTCGAGCTGACGCGTGCAGGGGAGGTGTTCTACGATCGTGCAGTCCGGATCATCGGCGATATCGGGCTGTCGATGGAGGTGGCGCGCTCGGTTGCCGGCAAAACGGCACGCACGATCAAGATCGGAACCGTCTATCCGGCGACGACCGGCGTGCTGCCGGCGTTTCTTTCTCGTATTGGCCGGAAGTTTCCGGATGTGGCCCTGCACGTGAGAAGCGGCTCGACCAGCGACATCATCCGCGGACTTGAAAACGGCCAGATCAATCTCGGCTTTATCCGTCCGGTCGAAAACATCGGATCCTTGCGCTTCTTCTCGATCGCCCATGAGCGCTATCTGCTGGCCGTCGAAAAGACGAGCGCGCTCGCGCTTCGAAGCGAGATCGACATCGAGGACCTGCGCTCCGAGAAGATCATCGCCTTTTCCCGTCAGAACCTCTCATATAGCGAGCGCTATTTCT
>Ga0209257_1003844_pt1 | contig 12300 bp, 13 predicted proteins | sample AraplaCvi_mCL_r2_FD_184277 | JGI IMG/M metagenome (GOLD analysis project Ga0209257, IMG submission 184277) | Arabidopsis root microbial communities from North Carolina, USA - plate scrape MF_Cvi_mCL_r2 (SPAdes) (version 2) | ecosystem: Host-associated > Plants > Roots > Endosphere | place: USA...
TTCGACCCGCTTGACCGTGCCGTTGACGATCTCGCCCACGCGGTCCTTGTACTCTTCGTACTGGCGCTCGCGCTCGGCGTCGCGGACCTTACCCATCACCACCTGGCGGGCCATCTGGGTCTGCACGCGGCCGAACTCGAACGGCGGCAGCAGCTCCTCGTAGGTCTTGCCGATCTCGGCGTCCTTGTCGCGGCGCTTGGCGTCGGTGAGGCGCAGGATGCCCGGGGGCTCCTCGACGGGCAGCTCGTTGCCCTCCTCGTCGAAGCCGCCGCCGAACACGGCGTCATCGGCCACCACGGTGACCACGCGCTTGATCGTGGTCTCGCCGGTCTTGGGATCGATGTGGACCCGGATGTCGTGCTCGGCGCCGTAGCGCGAGCGCGCGCCCTTCTGGATCGCCTCTTCGATCGCCTCGATGACGATCTCCTTGTCGATCGACTTCTCGCGGGCCACGGCCTCGGCGATCTGCAGGAGTTCAAGCCGGTTGGCGGAAATGCCGGTCAGGCTCATGGGATCTTCCCTCTACTCGGTCGTCTGTTGTTCGGATGCGAGGCGGGCGGCGCGGCTCTCCGCGCCCCGCTTCATGAGTTCGTCGTTCAGCACCAGCTTGGCTTCGATGATCCAGGCGAAGGGGATCATGGCGGTCGCCTCCTCCCCTTCCAGGTCGATGCCGATCTGGTCGCCTTCCACGCCGGCCAGCACGCCGCGGAAGCGCTTGCGCCCCTCGGCCAGGCGGTCCAGCTCCAGCTTCACCTCGAAGCCCTCGTGGCTCTCGAAGTCGGCCAGGCGGGTCAGCGGCCGGTCGATCCCCGGCGAGGAGACCTCCAGCAGATATTCCCCGCTGATCGGGTCGGCGGCGTCCATGATCTCGGAGACCGCCCGGCTGAGCCGCGCGCAGTCCTCGACGTTCATGTCGCCGTCGGACGGGCGCTCGGCCATGATCTGCAGCTTGCGGCGCTCGTTCCCACCCATCAGGCGAAGGCGCACGATGGCGTAGCCGGCCGCCTCCGCCACGGGGTCGAGCAGCTCCAGCAGCTTCAGGTCCTCTGCGGTCTTCCCGCGCATGCTTGGCCTTGGCCCTAGAAAAGAAAAAAGCGGCCGGGCCGGAGCCCGCCGCTCGTAGGCGCCATACAGCGCTAACGGACGATGTTGTGATCTATATAGCGGTCGACGAGGCGCTTGTCAGCCCCGATGTCATCCCGGTTTCGCGGAACGCGAAGACCGGGATGACACATTGGATGTGGCCCGCAGGTGTAAGGGCTTCCCTCTCCGCTCGCGATAGGCCACACACCGCGCCTCCCGTTTGTGTGTCTCTCGCAGGACCCCCTCCCAATGGACCTCTCCAAGATTTCCGTCGGCAAGAACCCGCCGTACGACGTCAACGCCCTCATCGAGATCCCGCAAGGCGGCGAGCCGGTGAAGTATGAGATCGACAAGGAAAGCGGCGCGATCTTCGTCGACCGCTTCCTGCACACGGCGATGTTCTATCCCGGCAACTACGGCTTCATCCCGCACACTCTGGCCGACGACGGCGACCCGATGGACATCATCGTCGTGGGCCCGACCCCCGTGGTGCCGGGCGCGATCATCCGCGCGCGGCCGGTGGGCGCCCTGATCATGCGCGACGAGGCCGGCGGCGACGAAAAGATCCTGGCCGTGCCGGTGGACGCGCTGCACCCGTTCTATGCCGGCGTGGACAGCTGGCGCTCGCTGCCGGCCATCCTGACCGAGCAGATCGCCCACTTCTTCAAGCACTACAAGGACCTGGAGAAGGGCAAGAGCGTCGACATCATCCGCTGGGCCGACCCCGAAGAGGCCGGCGAGCTGATCCGTCAGTCGATCGAGGCCTACCGGGTCGCGAACGAGGGCTAAATCCTCACGAAGTCCAGGAAGACCGGGGCACAGTCGCCCAGGCGCTTCTCCTCGTAGCGGGTCGTGATGTGGTCGGCCGGCGGAACCCGCCAGTCGTCCGCACGCGCCGCCTGCCACGCGAAGGCGGAGTTGGCGGTGAACCGCTCCAGCGCCTGGTCCACATAGCTCGCCACGTCGCTGGCGAAGCGCAGCCGGCCGCCGGGCCGCAGCGTGCGCGCCAGTTCGGCCACCAGCTCGGGCTGCACCAGCCGCCGCTTCTGCTGGCGGGTCTTGGGCCAGGGGTCGGGGAACAGGATGAACACCCGGGCCAGGCTGGCGTCGGGCAGGCGGGCGATCAGTTCGCGCACGTCGCCGTCGTGCAGGCGCACATTCTGCAGACCTTGCTCGTCGATATGCCGTACGGCGCTGGCGACGCCGTTCACGAAGGGCTCAGCGCCCAGGATCAGGACGTCGGGCGCACGAGCCGCCTGGGCTGCCATGTGCTCGCCGCCACCGAAGCCGATTTCCAGCCAGACTTCGCGGGCCGTTGGCGCCAGGACGTCCGGCGCGACGGGTCCGCCGGGGATGCGCAGCGCCGGCAGCCGCGCGTCCATCAGCGCGGCCTGGCGCGGCTTGATCGGCCGCGACTTCAGGCGTCCGAACGAGCGGAGCGGCGGGTGGTGGTCGGACATGTCGGTTCTCTAGCACCCCAAACGGCCGTCATCCCACGGCCAGCCGAAGGCTGGTCCGGGGGACCCAAGCTGAATTCAGATCGGCGAGGCCGCTTGGGTCCCCCGGATCGCGCCTGTGCGCGACCGTGGGATGACGTGATGGGACGGGCTACGCCAGCGCCTTCAGGTCGCCGACCAGGTCGGTCTTCTCCCAGGAGAAGCCGCCCTCGTTGTCGGGCTGGCGGCCGAAGTGGCCGTAGGCCGCGGTGCGGGCGTAGATCGGGCGGTTGAGCTGCAGGTGTTCGCGGATCGCGCGCGGCGTGGCGCCGCCGATCATCTGCGGCAGGGCCAGTTCCAGCTTGGCCGGATCGACTTCGCCGGTGCCGTGCAGGTCGACGTAGAAACTGAGCGGATTGGCCACGCCGATGGCGTAGCTGATCTGGATCGTGCACTTCCGCGCCAGGCCGGCGGCCACGACGTTCTTGGCCAGGTAGCGGCAGGCGTAGGCGGCCGAGCGGTCCACCTTCGTCGGGTCCTTGCCCGAGAACGCGCCGCCGCCGTGCGGGCTGGCGCCGCCGTAGGTGTCGACGATGATCTTGCGGCCGGTGAGGCCCGCGTCGCCGTCCGGCCCGCCGATCTCGAAGCGGCCGGTCGGGTTGATGTGCCACTTGGTCTTCTTGGTGATCAGGCCCGCCGGAATCACGCCCTCGACGTACGGCTTGATCACGCCTTCCAGGCGCTTTGGCGTGGCGATGTGCAGGCCCAGGCGCTTCTTGTGCTGGGTCGAGACGACGATCTGCAGGATCTCGACCGGACGGCCGTCCTCGTAGCGCACCGTCACCTGGCTCTTGGCGTCAGGCTCCAGCACCGGGCACTCGCCCGAGTGGCGGACCTCGGCCAGCTTCTTCAGGATGTCGTGGCTGTACTGCAGGGTCGCCGGCATCAGCGAGGCGGTCTCGTCGCAGGCGTAGCCGAACATGATGCCCTGGTCGCCGGCGCCCTCGTCCTTCTTGTCGGAGGCGTCGACGCCCTGGGCGATGTGGGCCGACTGTTCGTGCAGGTGGCAGGCGTACTTCGCCTTGTTCCAGTGGAAACCCTTCTGCTCGTAGCCGATGTCCTTGATCGCGGCGCGGACCTTGGGCTCCAGCGACTTCACGATGTCCTTGGTCATGGCCTTGTTCTCGGCCTTCGACGCGCCCGGCTTGCCGGCGCGGACTTCGCCCGCCAGCACGATCCGGTTGGTGGTCACCAGGGTCTCGCAGGCGACGCGCGCCTCGGGTTCGACGCTGAGGAAGGCGTCGACGACGGTGTCCGAGATGCGGTCGGCGACCTTGTCCGGATGGCCCTCGGACACGCTTTCGCTGGTGAAGATGTAGCTGGAACGGCTCAAAGGGCTAGGCTCCGAGATGGAAACGGCGCGGGCGCGGCCGGCAAGTAGGTCGCACGCCTATAAAGAAATCCTTATGTGATGCCAAGGCTCGCGGCGACCCTATTCGGAAGCCAGCCTGGGTCGCCGCCTGCGGCCAGCAAGCCAGGCCGCAGCCGACAGGACGAGGAGGCCCGCGAACGGGATGTCGCCCAGCCGGCTGTACGGCGTGGGCGGCGCAGGGGCGGGTAGGCGCGCGTCGATCACGCCATAGCCGCCCAGGCCCAGCATCTTGCCCGCGACGATCCGCCCCTCCGGGTCGATCACCGCCGATACCCCGGTGGGCGTCGAGCGGACGATCGGCAGCCCCTGCTCGATGGCGCGGTAGCTGGCGATGTTGAGGTGCTGCCATGGCCCGCTGGTGCGGCCGAACCAAGCGTCGTTCGAGATGTTCAGGATCCAGGCCGGCCGCTTGCCCCCTGCCGCCAGGCCCGGGAACAGCGCCTCGTAGCAGATCAGCGGCTGCACGGCAGGCACACCCGACAGGACCAGCGGGCGCGGCGGCGGGCCCGCGGTGAAGTCGTCGGGCATGTGCACCAGGGCGCGGATGCCGAGCCGACCCGCGAGGTCGCCCAGCGGCATGAACTCGCCGAACGGCACCAGCCGGAACTTGTCGTAGTAGCCGCCGACCCGCAGCGCGGTGTCGTCGCGACGGAAGGCCAGCAGGGTGTTGAAGTAGCGATAGCCGCCGCGACCGTCGGGCTCGGCCCGGTTGGCGCCCATCAGCAGCGTCTGGCCCGGCTGGACGACGTCACGCAGCCGCGGCGCATAGGGTGAGCCCGCCGCGACCAGGTCGTCGATCACCGCCGGCAGCGCGCCCTCGGGCCAGATCACGATGTCGGGACGCTGCGTCGCCGTCCGCCGGCTCAGCCCCTCGTAGGCCGAGAACACCAGGTCCAGGTTCTCGGGCTTCCATTTGTCCTTCTGGTCGATGTTGGCCTGGACGACCCGGATCATCGGCGCATCGGCGCCATAGAGGGTGCGCGGGGCCGCGGCCAGCCGTCCGGCGCCGCCGGCGTAGAGCGCGGTGAGACCGACACCGGCCGCCACCATGATCGCGGCCTGCGCCGTGCGGCGGACCGACAGCATCAACACCGCCGGCGCCGCGGCCAGCGCCAGGGTGATCCAGGTCAGGCCATAGGCGCCGACCATGGCGGCGGCCTGGGACGGCGCGCTTCCGGCCCGCCAGGCCTCGCCGACCAGGTTCCAGGGAAAGCCCGTCAGGACATGGCCGCGCAGCCACTCGGCGGCGGCGAAGACCCCGGCGAACACCAGCACCTTCCAGGCGCTGCGCGGCCGGAGCGCCCGGTAGGCCAGGCCCGCCACCCCCCAGAACAGCGCCAACCCGCCGCCCATCAGCACGACCGCGAAGGGCGCCATCCAGCCGTAGACCGCAGCGTCCACCAGGAACGGCTCGCCGATCCACCAGGTCGAGACGCCGAAATAGCCGAGGCCCGCCAGCCAGCCCATCAGGAAGGCCTGCCGCAACGGATGGCGGCCGTTGACCGTCTCCAGCCGCAGCAGGATCAGCGCGAAGCCCAGCAGGCCCGGCAGCACGCCGAACGGCGGATGCGCCAGCGCCGCCGTCACGCCGCCCAGCAGGACGGTCAGCGGCGCATACCAGCGGGGCCGCGCCACTCAGGCCTCGGCTGAGGTTTCGGCGGCGGACATGCGGCGCACGCGCACCCGCTTCACCCGCCGGGGATCGGCCGCGAGGACTTCCAGCTGATAGCCGTCGGGGTGGGTGATCCGCTCGCGCTTCTGCGGCACGCGGCCGGCCAGCGCGTTGACCAGGCCGGCGACCGTCTCGATCTCCTCGTCCAGATCCTCGGGCGCCAGGTCGGTGCCGTCGCCGATCGCGTGCTCCAGCTCTTCCAGCGGCGCGCGGCCGTCGACGATCCAGCCCTCGTCGTCCGCGACGATCGGCAGGTAGGCCTGGTCGCTTTCCTCGTCGTGCTCGTCGGCGATCTCGCCCACCAGGGTCTCGAGCAGGTCCTCCAGCGTCACCAGGCCGTCCACGCCGCCGAACTCGTCGATGACCAGGGCCATGTGGATGCGCTTGGCGCGCATGGTCGCCAGCAGCCGCTCGGCCAGCATCGACGGCGGCACATAGAGCACCTCGCGCACCAGGTGGTGGCGGCCGGAGAGGATGCGGTCCTCGGGTTTCGGCTGGCGGGTCTTGCGGGCCAGCAGCTTGAAGACGTCCTTCACGTGCACCACGCCCACGGGCTCGTCCAACGTCTCCTTGTAGACCGGCATCCGCGAATGCTCGGCCTCCACGAAGCGGGCGACGATCTCGGCGAAGGTGCTGCCGCGCTCGATGCCGACGATGTCGGTGCGGGGCTTCATCACGTCCTCGACCCGCAGGTCCTGGAACGCGCGCGCCTGGCTCACCAGTTCGCCGCCGGATTCGCTTAGGGGTTCGGGCGCCTCGTCGGCGGCCGCTTCGGCTGTGCGCCGGAAGAAGTCGAGCAGTCCGAGGAGCCCACGCTTCTGCCGGCGCGGGCTCGGTCGACTAGAAGAGTCGGGGTCGTTCATGCTCTCCCTCGCCGGCCGCATAGGGGTCTGGAACACCCAGCCCGGCCAGCACCGCACGCTCGAGGCCTTCCATGACCTCGGCCTCATCATCGCCGATGTGATCGTATCCGAGAAGATGCAGAACGCCGTGGATCGTCAGGTGCTGCAAATGATGGCTCAGCGGCTTGCCCTGCTCGGCCGCCTCGCGCGCGCAGACGCCATAGGCCAGGGCCACGTCGCCCAGGTGGTCCTCCGGATTCGGCGGGGCGGGGAACGACAGGACGTTGGTGGCGGAGTCCTTGCCGCGGAACTGGGCATTGAGCTCGCGGACGCTGTCGTCGTCGGTGAGCAGGATGGTGACGTTCCAGGTCCTCCCCTGTCGCGGAGACGACGGGGGAGGTGGCGGCGAAGCCGACGGAGGGGGCGCGAAGCCGGAAGCGTTGAGCCTGAGGCCTTGCGCCCCCTCCACCACTTCGTGGTCCCCCTCCCCCGTCGTCTGCGCGACAGGGGAGGAACGAAAAACCGCCTCGGCCGCCACGCGCACGAATTCCTCCGCCTCGGGCAGAGCGGCGGTCCAGGCGGCGTCCTCGACTTCGATGTCGATCAAACCGTGCGTCCGCGCTTGGCCGCATCGGCGTCGTAGGCCCGCACGATCCGCTCCACCAGCGGGTGGCGCACGACATCCTCCGCCGAGAAGCGGGTCACCCCGATCCCCTTCACGCCCTCCAGCAGGCCCACGGCATGGGCCAGGCCGCTGTCGCCGGGGTTCGGCAGGTCGATCTGGGTCGGGTCGCCGGTGACGGCCATGCGCGCGCCCTCGCCCAGGCGGGTCAGCACCATCTTCATCTGCGCCCGGCTGGCGTTCTGGGCCTCATCGACGATGACGAAGGCGTGGCTGAGCGTGCGGCCGCGGAGGAAGGCGATGGGCGCGACCTCGATCTCGCCCTTCTCGCGCCGGCGGCGGAGCTGTTCGGCGCCCAGGATGTCGGTCAGCGCCTCCCAGACGGGCGCCATGTAGGGGTCGACCTTCTCGTTCATGTCGCCCGGCAGGAACCCCAGGCGCTCGCCGGCCTCCACGGCCGGACGCGCCACGATCAGCCGATCGACCGCCCCGCGCAGCAGCATGCCCGAGCCGTGGGCCACGGCCAGGAAGGTCTTGCCGGTGCCGGCCGGCCCCAGCCCGAACACCAGGTCGCATTGGCTCAGTGCGTCCAGGTACTTCGCCTGGGTCGCGGTCTTGGGCGCCACCTGGCCGCGGCGGCCCACCGGCAGGTTCGCGGCGCCGGGCTGGCCGGGGCCCGAGCGCGCCTGGCCGATGGCCACGCGGACGTCGGCCTCCTCGATCTCCAGGCCTTGGTCGGCGCGCTGGGCGATGGCCTGGACGGCCTTTTTCGCCTGGCCGCGCGACTTGGCGTCGCCCGAAAGCGAGACGCCGCCGCCGGGGGTTTCGACCAGCACCCCGAACGCGTCCTCGATCAGGGCGGCGTGGCGGCTGTTGGCCCCGGCCACCGCGCGGACGGCGGCGTCGGAGAGGGCGATGAACTCGGGTGCGCGGCTCAAGCGGTTTCCAATTCGAGCACGCCGCCCAGGCTGTTCTGGGCGGTGCTTTCCACCTTCACCGGAACGATCTGACCCAGCATCCGATCCGGGGCGGTGACGAAGACGGCCTGGAGATAGGGGCTCTTGCCGATGAGCTGACCGGGATGGCGGCCCGCCTTCTCGAACAGCACCGGCAGGGTGCGGCCCGCCTGGGCGCGGTTGAAGGCCAGGCGCTGTTCGTCCAGCAGGGCGTTCAGGCGCGCCAGCCGCTCGTCCTTCACCTCTTCGGCCACCTGGCCCGGCATGGCGGCGGCGGGCGTGCCCGGGCGGCGGGAATATTTGAACGAGAAGCAACTGGCGTAGTCCACTTCGCGGACCAGCTGCAGGGTCGCCTCGAAGTCGGCGTCGCGCTCGCCGGGGAAGCCCACGATGAAGTCGCCTGAGATGGCGATGTCCGGGCGTGCGGCGCGGACCTTCTCGATCACCCGCAGGTAGCTCTCGGCCGTGTGCGCCCGGTTCATGGCCTTGAGGATCTTGTCCGACCCCGCCTGCACCGGCAGGTGCAGGTAGGGCATCAGGGCCTCGACCTCGGCGTGGGCGGCGATCAGGGCGTCGTCCATGTCGCGCGGGTGGCTGGTGGTGTAGCGGATGCGGTCCAGGCCCTCGATCGCGGCCAGGCGCCGGACCAGGCCGGCCAGGCCGCCCTCGCCGTCGTAGGCGTTGACGTTCTGGCCCAGCAGCGTGACCTCGCGGACGCCCTGGGCGGCCAGGCTGCGCGCCTCGGCCTCGATGTCGGCGGCGGGCCGCGACCACTCGCCGCCGCGCGTGTAGGGCACTACGCAGAAGGTGCAGAACTTGTCGCAGCCCTCCTGCACGGTGAGGAAGGCCGAGACGCCGGTCGGCCGCCGCGCGGCGGTCAGGGCGTCGAACTTCTCGTCGGGCGCGAAGTCGGCGGACAGCCGCTCGCCGCGCGCGCGGTGCGTGCGGGCGATCAGCTCCGGAAGCTGATGATAGGCCTGCGGGCCGACGACCAGGTCCACGGCCGGCTGCCGGCGCATGATCTCCTCGCCCTCGGCCTGGGCGACGCAGCCGGCGACGGCGATGGTCATCCGCGAGCCGCCGTCGGCCAGGCGCTCGTCGCGCATCTCCCGCAGCTTGCCCAGCTCGGAATAGACCTTCTCGGTGGCCTTCTCGCGGATGTGGCAGGTGTTCAGCACCACCAGGTCGGCGGCGGCCGGATCGTCCGTCATCCCATAGCCCAGCGGGCTGAGGACATCAGCCATCCGCTCGCTGTCGTAGACGTTCATCTGACAGCCGTAGGTCTTGATGTAGAGGCGCTTCTTGGGCGCGGGCTCGGACATGGCCGGGGTTATGGGGTTGCGGACGCGAGCGTGCAACACCCCCGCCCGTCATCCCACGGTCAGCCAACGGCTGATCCGGGGGACCCAAGCCGAATCCAAAGGACCTGGCGAGGCCCTCTGGGTCCCCCGGACCGCGCTCCGCGCGACCGTGGGATGACGACCTGATTTGCCGGTCACTCCTCGATCGGCATCCCGTATAGCTCCAGCCGGTGATCCACGAGCTTGTAGCCGAGCTTCTTGGCGATCGCGATCTGCAGGGCCTCGATGTCGTCGTCGACGAACTCCACGACCTTGCCCGTCTTCATGTCGATCAGGTGATCGTGGTGGTCCTCGCTGTGCTCCTCGTAGCGCGAGCGGCCGTCGCGGAAGTCGAGGCGGTCGATGATGCCGGCCTCCTCGAACAGGCGCACGGTGCGATAGACGGTGGCGATGGAGATGTGCGGGTCCACGGCGTGGGCGCGCCGGTGCAGCTCTTCCACGTCCGGGTGGTCGGTGGCGGCCGACAGGACGCGCGCGATGACGCGGCGCTGCTCCGTCATGCGCATGTTCTTCTCGAGGCAAAGTCTCTCGATGCGATCCGACACGTGGTCCTCTCCGTCTGACCTAAGGATAGGTCTAGAGGGCTCCGGATGTAAGGTCGAGACGCATGACGAGGGCGTCCGCGCGTCCGTTGGCGCCGCGGTCATAGTAGGCCTTGCGCAGCCCCGCCTGGACAAAGCCCAGGCCCTCGTAGAGCGCCACGGCCGGGGCGTTGTCGACGTCGACCTCGAGGAACATCGCCTGCGCCCCCATCTCCCGCGCCACGCCGATGGCCGCCGTCATCAGCGCCTGGCCGACGCCCTGGCGACGCGCCCAGGCGGCCACGCCCACCGTCAGGATCTCAGCCTCGTCGGCCACGGTCCGGCAGACGAGAACCCCGGCCGGGTCCTCGCCGCGGACCACGAAAGCGAACACGCCCGGGCCGTCCAGCAGGTCCTCGAAATCGGCCTCGTCCCAGGGGGTGTCGAAGGCCTGGGCGTGGGCCGAGGCCATGGCGGGCGCGTCGTTCGGCGTCGCAGGCGTGAGCTTCATGGGCTGACGCCGCCCGGCAGCTTGGCGTCGGGCGCGCGCAGATAGAGTGGGCGGATGGGCGTCGGGGCCTTCGCCGCGGCCAGGCGCGCCACGGCCCGCGCGTCGCAGCCCTCGGGCGTCAGGACGTCGGCGCCCGGCGCAGCCTCGGCCAGCAGCGGCGCGCCGGAACCCACCAGGGTCAGCGCCCGCCCCATGGCCAGCTCGGCCAGTCGCGCCGCCGCTGTGCCCAGCGGCAGGACGTCGGGCGCCATCAGCGCCTGGCCGTCCTCGAAGACCTGCAGGTAGAGCTGGTCGCGCCGAGCGTCGATCACGGCGGCGACCAGGCCGGAGGCCTCGGCCGCCAGGGCCTCCAGTGAGCCCACGCCCACGGCGGGAACGCCCAGCGCCGAGCCCAGGCCCTTGGCGAAGGCCACGCCGACGCGCAGACCGGTGAACGAGCCCGGGCCGACGGTCGCGCCGATACGCTGCAGGCTGGCGAAGGGGATACCCGCCTGCGCCATCACCGCCTGGGCCATGGGCGCCAGCCGCTCCTGGTGGCCGCGGGCCATGACCTCGGAGGCGTGCGCCAGCACGGTCTCGCCGTCGAGCACGGCCACCGAACAGGCGGAAAGGCAGGTGTCGAGCCCCAGGACGATCATCGCCCTCTCGGGTAGCCGCTTCGCGCTGAAGCTGAAAGAGGCTGGACCCTAAAGGGCCTGCTCGACCGCGGTGACTTCCGGGACATAGTGCTTGAGCATGTTCTCCACCCCGGCCTTCAGGGTCGCGGAGGAGGACGGGCAGCCCGAGCAGGCGCCGCGCATGTTCAGCCACACCACGCCGGTCTCGACGTCGAAGCGGTTGAACAGGATGTCGCCGCCGTCCTGGGCCACGGCCGGGCGGATGCGGGTGTCGAGCAGATCCTTGATCTCGGCGACGATCTGGGCGGTCTCGCCCTCGTAGACGCCCTCGTCATGACCGCCGGCCTCGCTGTCGCCCGCGTCGGCGAACAGCGGCCGGCCCGAGGTGAAGTGATCCATGATCGCGGCCAGGATCGGCGCCTTCAGCAGCGGCCAGTCCACCGACTCGTGCTTGCCCACGGTGATGAAATCGGGGCCGAAGAACACCCGGGTCACGCCGGTGACCTCGAACAGCTCGGCGGCCAGCGGCGAGGCGGCGGCCTCCTCCGGGCTGCGGAAGTCGCGCGTACCTTCGCCCAGCACGGCCTTACCGGGCAGGAACTTCAGAACCTCGGGGTTCGGCGTGGCTTCGGTCTGGATAAACATGCGCAAGATGTGGCGTCGCCGCCTTCCCGAAGCAAGAGCGACATAGTCTCCGTCATCCCACGGGTGGCCGAAGGCCGAACCGGGGGACCTAAGCAGCGCCTCAATTCCTGCAAGTCAGCTTGGGTCCCCCGGATCGCTTCGCGACCGTGGCATGACGATTAGATCACGCCAGATCCGCGATCTCGTCGTCGGTGAGGTCCCCGGGGACGATGGTGATCGGGACCTTGCGGCTGCCGAACTTGACGCCGTCCTTGGCGATGGCGTTGACCAGCGGCCCCGGGCCGCGGCCGCCGACCGCGGCGGCCAGCACCATGATCTTGATGTCCGGGTCGTCGGAGAGGACCTGCTTCAGGGCGGCGCGGGTGGAATCGGCCTCCTTGATCAGGAATTCGGGCGGGAGGCCCGTCTCGGCCTGGACGTATTCCGCGCTCGCCTGCAGCGAGGCCTCGGCCTCCTGCCGCTGCTGGCGGGCGATCTCCTCGCGCACGCCCGACCAGTGTTCGAACACCGCCGGCTCGATCACCTTCAGGAGGGCCACGTAGCCGCCAGTGGACCGCGCGCGACGGCAGGCGAAGCGCAGGGCCGCCTGGAACTCCTGCGTC
>Ga0209257_1003845_pt1 | contig 12296 bp, 11 predicted proteins | sample AraplaCvi_mCL_r2_FD_184277 | JGI IMG/M metagenome (GOLD analysis project Ga0209257, IMG submission 184277) | Arabidopsis root microbial communities from North Carolina, USA - plate scrape MF_Cvi_mCL_r2 (SPAdes) (version 2) | ecosystem: Host-associated > Plants > Roots > Endosphere | place: USA...
CGCATCCGCATGGCCCACGTCAGCAACTCAATCGACAACAACATCAAGGGGCACCGAGCCGCCATCGCCGTCGTCCAGCGCCTGCAGGAGCAAGGTGTCGAGGCAACGCTGACCTGCATCGGTGACGGCAGCGCCGTCGAGGAATTGAAGGCCCTGTGCACGGAGCTTGGTGTGCAGGAGCGGGTGCGTTTCATCGGCCGCATCCATGACCGCGCCATGCTGCTGGCGCAACTACGCGAGGCCGACCTGTTCCTCTACCCGACCCGCCTGGAAGGACTGCCGCGAGCGGTCATCGAGGCCATGGCCGTGGGCCTGCCCGCGCTGTCGACGCCGATCGCCGGCATCCCGGAACTGCTCGCCCCCGCCTACATGTTCGATCCGGACGACATCGCCGGCTTTACCGAGGCCGTCCGCCGCCTCAAGGATGCGCCAGAGGAACTCAGCCGCATGAGCCGCGACAATGTGGCGACCTCCCGGAAGTTCGCCAAGGACTTGCTCGACGCGCGCCGCTCCGACTTCTACACCCGGCTGCGGGTCCTGGCCCGCACCGCCACCGCCTGAAGCACGACGCATGCGAGTCCTCTACCTCACCGGCCGCGAGAACGCGCTCTACAACCAGCATCGGAATCTGGTGGCCGGGGTGCAGGCGACCGAGTTCTTTGCCAGCGACGCGCGCTGGGCCAAGCTGGGTCGGCGAGTCATGCGCTCAGTCCCATTCGGCTCGGTCGGCCCCTTCTTCGCCGATTGGATCGGCCGGGCGCACGAGTTTGACGTGATCCTGCTGACAGGCACCCTGCACAGCCAGCCGATCGGTGACGCGCTCATCCGGCGCGGCCTGCGCGACCGGCTCGTTCACTGGTTTATGAACCCGATCACACCGGCCGATCGCATCGAACGGCTGCTCGCACAGGACGTGCCCATCGTCACCTTCGATCCGCGCGATGCCAAGCAGTACGGCCTGCGCCTGGAAACGACTTACTACTTCTCGACCCTGGCGCCCGAGTCCGCCACGACGCCGAGGCCGGCAGGTGCCGACGTGTTCTTCGTTGGCGGTGATAAAGGCAGACTGGGTCAGCTGATCCAGCTCCGCCAGCAGTTCGATGCGCTGGGCCTGAACTCGGACTTCCACATCACCGACACGGGGCACGCCCGGAGCTCGCCCTCGCATGCCTTCTCGCCGCCCATTCCCTACGCGGAGGTGGCTAGGCGCATTCAGGACTCGCGCTGCCTGCTCGACATCGTCCAGGCCGGCCAGAGCGGCCTCACGCAAAGGCCCATGGAAGCACTCTTCCATGACCGCAAGCTGATCACCAACGAGACCACGCTGGCCGCTCAGGACTTCTACCGCAAGGAAAACGTCTTCATCCTCGGGCGCGACGACCCGGCCGGGCTGCCGGCCTTCGTCCGCTCGCCCTACCAGCCGGTGGATCCCGCCCTGCGCGCACGCTACGACTTCCGCAACTGGATGGCGCGCGTCGCCGCCGCAGTCGCACCATCCGGGGAGCCCCGTCCATGATCCCCGCCCTACTGCTGGTGGCGGCGATCACTGCGCTGGCCGCGCCGCGTGGCCGGATCGGCTTCGCGTTCCTGATGCTGGCGGTTTTTGCCACCGTGGCAGGCAATATCGACAACCCGGACCGCATCCCCTACGTGGACAACTTCGAAGGCATCAGGGTCGACGGCGCGAACGCAAGCTTCGAGCCCGGCTACCAGTTGCTGGCGTACTCGGCCTCCATCCTGGGCTTGGACTACGGCGCCTTCCATTTCGTCATGACCGCCGTCGCACTGCTGCTGATCGCCCGGACCATCCTGGACCTCTGCGATCAGCCAGGCCTGGCGATGTTCGCCTATTTGTGTTTCCCCTTCATCTGGGATGTGACACAGGTGCGCAATTTCTACGCGATGGCGCTGATCCTGTTCAGCATGCGCTACCTGCTTGTCGAACAACGCGCCTCGCCAGCCAGGTACGCGCTGACCATCCTGCTGGCCACGATGTTCCACGTCACCTCGGCCTTCTATCTGCTGTTCCTGCTGGCTCGCATCCGCAACAGGTTCGTTCTGTGGGGCATGCTCACGCTCGGCGCGAGCGCCTATTTCACGCTGTTCAGTGAATTGGTCGCCTCGCCGCTGCTCGCCTTCATCGGCGACAAGATCGACGTCTACACGACGACCGAGACCAGCATGGTGACCAAGCTCTCGGTTGGAACCTTCTATGCCACCAGCTTGGTGATGGTCTGGTGGGCGGGTCGTAGAATTGAACGCCGTGGCGCCGCGGCGCGTGGCACCGCCGTCATGGGCGCATGGGCGATATCCGGTCCATTGATCCTGAACATGAACCTGATCGCCGGGCTGTCGATATTGCCGGCCTTGGACAACCTCGATTTCATACGTCTCTTTCGCAACATCTTTCTCATCAATTGCATCTTCGTGATCAACGCGATCCGGAGCAGGCGGAGCGGCCGGATGACCTTGACCTTGAGCTTCCTGCTCTATCTGGTGGTGACGTTCACGGGCTTCGTCGTGATGACGTCCACCTCCGACATCATCGGCGACGCGATGCAGAACAACGCGATCAATTCGTGGTGACGCCACTTCCGACATCGTCGGCGACGCGATGCAGAACAACGCGATCAATGGCTGAGGCCAGCAACACACAAGGACCGCAGGTCTCACGCGCATGAAGAACTACCGCATCTGCGCCAACTGCATCATGGACACGTCCGACTCCGGCATCGTGTTCGACGAGCGCGGCTGGTGCGACTATTGCAACAACTACCACCGCAACATCCTGCCGAACTGGCACACCGACGAGCGCGGCGAGCGCGAGATCATGGCCCAGGTCGAGCAGATCAAGCGCGACGGCAAGGGCAAGGATCACGACTGCCTGATCGGCCTCTCCGGCGGCGTGGACAGCTCCTACGTGACCTACCTGGCCAAGGAGAAGTTCGGCCTGCGGCCCTTGCTGTACCACGTCGACGCCGGCTGGAACTCGCAGCAGGCGGTCAACAACATCGAGAAGCTGGTGGACGGCCTGGGGCTGGATCTCTTCACCGAGGTGGTGGACTGGCCCGAGATGCGCGACCTGCAGCTCGCCTTCTTCAAGGCGCAGGTGCCGCACCTGGACACGCCGCAGGACCACGCCTTCTTCGCCGGCCTGTACAACTTCGCGGCCAGGCACAACGCCAAGTACATCCTGACCGGCGCCAACTACTCGACCGAATGCGTGCGCGAGCCGCTGGAGTGGCACTACCACGCGTCCGACGTGCGCCAGCTGAAGGACATCCACCGGCGCTTCGGCACCCGCCCCCTGAAGAAGTTTCCGCTCGCCGGCATCTTCCGCTTCAAGATCTACTACCGCTTCTTCAAGGGTGTGCAGGTCGTCAAGCCGCTGAACTGCGTGCCGTTCTTCAAGGAAGCGGCCATGGACGAGCTGGTGGCCAAGTACGGCTGGCAGAAGTACGCCCACAAGCACTACGAGTCGCGCTTCACGCGCTTCTACGAAGGCTACTGGCTGCCCAGCAAGTTCGGCTACGACAAGCGCCGCGCCCACTTCTCCAGCCTGATCCTGACCGGCCAGTTGAGCCGCGACGAAGCACTCAGGAAGATTGCCATCCCCGCCTACGACGAGGAGACGCTGGCGCATGATTTCGAGTACATCGCGACCAAGCTGGGGCTCACCGTCGCGCAGTTGCAGGAGTTGCACCGCGGCGAACCCAAGACCTACCGCGACTACAGCAACGACATGGCCTTGATCGAGCTCGGCACCAAGGTGCTGCGCGCGCTGGGCATCCAACGCGCCATCATCCGATGATCACCATCGTCAGCTACGGCGTCGGCAACATCGGTGCGCTGGCCACCATGTACAAGCGCATGAGCATCCCCGCGCGCTTCGCGACGACGGCCGCCGAGATCGAGGACGCCACGCACGTCATCCTGCCCGGCGTGGGCGGCTTCGACGACGCGATGACGCGGCTCAACGACTCCGGCCTGCGCGAACCGCTGGACCGGCTCGTCGCCCGCGGCGGCGTGCCGGTGCTGGGCATCTGCGTGGGCATGCAGATGCTGGGCGAATCCAGCGACGAGGGCCGGTGCCTGGGCCTGGGATGGGTGCCGGGCAAGGTCAGGCATTTCGACAGCGCTGGCAAGACGCAAGGCCTGCCGCTGCCGCACATGGGCTGGAACGACGTGCGGCCCGTGCCCGGTGCACCGCTCTTCAAGGGCCTGGAGACCGACGCGCGCTTCTACTTCCTGCACTCCTACTACTTCGAGTGCAGCGACCCGGCCCACGAGGCCGCCCACGCCGAATACGGCTCGTCGTTCGCGGCCTCGGTGCGCAACGGTTGCATCTACGGCATGCAAGGCCACCCGGAGAAGAGCCACCACTGGGGCGCCGCCATGCTGAAGAACTTCGCGGAGCTCGAATGCTGACCGCCATGCCCCCACATTCACTTCGTTCACTGCCCCCCGAGGGGGCGCTCAATGCCCTTCGGGCGGCCGGGCGGGTATTGACATGCTGAGGCCCCGCATCACCCCCTGCCTGCTGGTGCACGAGGGCGGCCTCGTCAAGACCGTGGGCTTCAAGGACCCGAAGTACGTCGGCGACCCCATCAACGCCGTCAAGATCTTCAACGAGAAGGAATCCGACGAGCTCGTCGTGCTGGACATCGACGCAACCCGCAACGGCGCCGAGCCCGACTACAAGCTGATCCAGGACCTGGCGGCCGAATGCCGCATGCCGCTGGCCTATGGCGGCGGCGTGCGCACGCCCGAGCAGGCCAAGCGCATCATCGAGCTGGGCGTCGAGAAGGTCTGCATCAGCAGCGCCGCGATCGAAGATCCGAGTTGCATCCGCCGCATCGCTGACGCGGTGGGCGGCCAGAGTGTGGTCGTGGTGCTGGACGTGCGCAAGAAAAGCGGCTTCTTTTCCAGTGGCTACGAGCTCTGCACCCACAACGCAACGAAGGCCCACAAGCTGGACCCCATCGCCTTCGCGCGCGAATGCCAGGCCCAGGGCGCCGGTGAGATCGTGCTGAATTCGGTCGACCGCGACGGCACCATGAAGGGCTACGACGTCGAACTGGCCCGGCAGATGCGCGCCGCCCTGCGCATTCCCATGAGCGTGCTGGGCGGTGCCGGGTCGCTGGCCGACATGGAGGCGCTGATCAAGGCCTGCGGCGTCATCGGCTGCGCCGCGGGCAGCCTCTTCGTGTTCAAGGGCCAGTACCGGGCCGTGCTCATCAACTATCCGCAGCCGGCCCAGAAGGAAGCCCTCTTCGCCGCAGCGCTGCCCCGTTAATCATGTTCGACGACAAGACCCTGCTCATCACCGGCGGCACCGGCTCCTTCGGCAACGCGGTGCTGCGCCGCTTTCTCGACTCCGGCCTGCGCGAGATCCGCATCCTCAGCCGCGACGAGAAGAAGCAGGACGACATGCGCAAGAAGTACGCGTCGCCCAAGCTGAAGTTCTACATCGGTGACGTTCGCGACCCGCGGGCCGTCGCCGGCGCGATGCGCGGCGTGGACTACTGCTTCCACGCGGCCGCGCTCAAGCAGGTGCCTTCGTGCGAATTCCACCCGATGGAAGCCGTGCGCACCAACGTGCTCGGCACTGAGAACGTGCTGGAGGCCGCCATCCAGGCCCGCGTGCAACGCGTGGTGTGCCTGTCCACCGACAAGGCGGTGTACCCGATCAACGCGATGGGCATCTCCAAGGCCATGATGGAGAAGGTCATGGTCGCGGCCTCGCGCAACCTGGAGGGCACGGGCACGGTCATCTGCGGCACGCGCTACGGCAACGTGATGGCCTCGCGCGGCTCGGTGATTCCGCTGTTCGTCGACCAGGTGCGGGCGGGCAAGCCCATCACGCTGACCGACCCGGCCATGACCCGCTTCATGATGACGCTGGACGATGCGGTGGAGCTGGTGCTGTATGCCTTCGAGCATGGCCGCAACGGCGACATCTTCGTGCAGAAGGCGCCGGCCGCGACCATCCGCGTGCTGGCCGAGGCTGTGCTCGGCATGATGGGCAAGCCCGGCCACCCGGTGCGCGAGATCGGCACCCGCCACGGCGAAAAGCTCTACGAAGCGCTGCTCAGCCGCGAGGAACGCGCCGGCGCCGAGGACCTGGGCGGCTATTACCGCATCCCGCCTGACGGCCGGGACCTCAACTACACCAAGTTCGTCGAGCAAGGCGAAGCCCGCATCCAGGCCGCCGAGGACTACACCTCCCACAACACCGAGCGCCTGGACGTGCCCGGCATGACGGCACTGCTGCAGAAGCTGGACTTCATGCGCCGCATTGCCGCTGGCGAGCCAAACGTCGCTGCGGAGGATTGAAGTGACGAAGCCCCTCGCCCAATCTCGCCTCGCTAAACGCGGGCGAGCCTGGTCGGTCCCCCGCGGGGACGGCGATGCTTGCGGCATTGAGCCGCAAGCACATCGCCCAAGCGGGCCGGCTCGGCGAGGTGGAGTCGGGCACAAGCAGCCCCTGCGGGCTGCTTGTGCCTACGGAACGCCCGGGCCTCTGGCCCGCGGCAGGCCCAGCGCTCGGCCCGGAATGCTTCCGCTTCTTGCAACGTGGGTGCCACGAATGCGCAATGGACAAATGAAATGAAGATCGGCATCACCGGCGCATCCGGCTTCGTCGGCCGCAACCTGCAGTGGCGGCTGCGCGAGGCCGGGTACACGGACGTCCACCTCGTCTCGCACCGGGCGCAGGACGCCGAGCTCATCGAACAGCTCACGGGGCTGGATTTCGTCTTTCACCTCGCCGGCGTGAACCGACCGCAAGACCCGATCGAGTTCGACGACGGCAACGCGGACTTCAGCCTGCGCCTGATCTCTATCCTGGGCAGCCTGCAGCGCCACCCGCCTATCGTCTTCGCATCCTCCACGCAGGCCACGCTGGACAACGTCTACGGCCGCAGCAAGCGCGACGCCGAGGACGCACTGCTGCACTACCAGCGGCAGTGCCGCGTGCCGGTCCACATCTTCCGGCTCACCAATGTGTTCGGCAAATGGTGCCGGCCCAACTACAACTCGGTCGTGGCGACCTTTTGCTACAACATCGCCCGCGACCTCCCGGTCACGATCAACGATCCGGCCGCGCCCCTGCGCCTGGCCTACATCGACGACGTCATCGATCAGATGCTGGCGTCGCTCGGCCCGGCTGCGCCCGCATCCGGCTTCGTCGAGGTCGCACCCACCTATGAGACCACCGTGGGCGAACTCGCCCGGGTGCTGAACGGCTTCAGGGCGACGCGCGACGGCCTGATGACCGCTCGCGTGGGAACAGGCCTGACCCGCGCGCTCTACGCGACCTACGTCAGCTACCTGCCGCCCGAGGCCTTCGCGTACACCGTGCCACGGCATGCCGATCCGCGCGGCGTCTTCGTCGAGATGCTGAAGACGCCGGACTGCGGCCAGTTCAGCTACTTCACGGCCGGCCCGGGCATCACGCGCGGCGAGCACTACCACCACACCAAGACCGAGAAGTTCCTGGTCATCAAGGGCACGGCGCATTTCGGTTTCCGCCACATCGACAGCGGCGAGACGCACGAGCTCGTCACGCGCGGCGGCGAGGCCCAGATCGTCGAGACCATCCCGGGCTGGACGCACAACATCACCAACATCGGCGAGGACGAGCTCATCGTCATGCTCTGGGCCAACGAGGTCTTCGACCGCGCACGTCCCGACACGACCGCCATGAAAGTCAAGCCATGAAGAAGCTCAAGGTGCTGACCGTCGTCGGCACGCGCCCCGAGATCATCCGCCTGTCGCGCACGATGGCTGCGTTGGACGAACACTGCGACCACGTGCTCGTCCACACCGGCCAGAACTACGACTACGAGCTCAACCAGGTCTTCTTCGACGACCTGGGCGTGCGCAAGCCCCGGCACTTCCTGAATGCGGCGCAAGGCGGGGCGGCGCAGACCATCGGCAACATCATCGCCGGCATCGACAAGGTTCTGGAGGACGAGCAGCCGGAGGCCATGCTGGTGCTGGGCGACACGAACAGCTGCCTGTCGGTGATCGCGGCCAAGCGCCGCAAGATCCCCATCTTCCACATGGAGGCCGGCAACCGCTGCTTCGACATGCGGGTGCCCGAGGAGACCAACCGCCGCATCGTCGACCATACGGCCGACATCAACCTGACCTACAGCACCATTGCGCGCGACTACCTGCTGCGCGAAGGCCTGCCGCCGGACCAGGTCGTCAAGACCGGCAGCCCGATGTTCGAGGTGCTGAACCACTACCGCGACGGCATTGCCGCCTCCGACGTGCTGGCCCGCCTGGGCCTGGCGGAAGAAGGCTATTTCGTCGTCAGCGCGCACCGCGAGGAGAACATCGAGTCGCCGCGCACCTTCAGCAAGCTGGTCGGCGTGCTCAACGCCGTTGCCGAGGACCACGGCCTGCCGGTCATCGTGTCCACGCACCCGCGCACGCAAAAGCGCATCGATGCCGAGGGCATCAAGTTCCATGCCGGCGTGCGGCTGATGAAGCCGCTGGGCTTCCTGGACTACGTGCGCCTGCAGGCCTCGGCCAAGGCCGTGCTGTCGGACAGCGGCACGATCACCGAGGAATCCTCCATCCTCAACTTCCCGGCACTCAACCTGCGCGAAGCCCATGAGCGGCCCGAAGGCATGGAGGAAGGCGCCGTGATGATGACAGGCCTGTCCGTCGACCGCGTGCGCCAGGGCCTGGCCCTGCTGCAAAGTCAGCCGCGGGGCAGTGATCGCAGCGATGGGCGCAGCCTGCGCCTGGTGGCCGACTACAGCATGCCGAACGTGTCCGACAAGGTCGTGCGCATCATCCACAGCTACACGGACTACGTGAAACGCGTCGTCTGGCGCCAGTACGACTGATGCGGCTGCTCGTCGTCAGCCAGTATTTCTGGCCCGAGGTCTTTCGCGTCAACGAAATCGTCTCCGAGCTGCGTGCCCGCGGGCACGAGGTGACGGTGCTGACCGGCCGGCCGAACTACCCGGGTGGCGAGGTCTTCGAGGACTACGCGGACGATCCCGGCGCCTTTGCGGCGTATCACGGGGCGGAGGTCATCCGCCTGCCGCTGCGCCCGCGCGGCAAGGGGTCGCTGCGCCTGCTGCTGAACTACTGGAGCTTTGTCTTCTGGGGTTGCCTGCTGGGGCCTTGGCTGCTGCGCGGCCGAAAGTTCGACGCGATCTTCTGCTTCGAGACCTCGCCCATCACTTCAGCGCTGCCCGCGGTGCTGCTGCGCCGGCTCAAGCGTGCGCCGCTGTTGCTGTGGGTGCTGGATCTCTGGCCCGACACGCTGGCCGCCGTCGGCATGGTGCGCTCGGAGCGAGGCCTGAACACGGTCGGCGCACTGGTGCGCTTCATCTACAAGCGCTGCGACCTCATCCTCGCCCAGTCACGCAGCTTCTTTCCCGCCATCGAGCGCTGGTCGAAAGCCCCCGCCAAGACCCGATATTTCCCGCAGTGGGCCGAGGCCATCTTCGACGGCGACATGAGCACGGTCGTTCCCGCGCCGGAACTGGCTGCGCATGCGGACACCTTCAACGTCATGTTCGCCGGCAACATCGGCGATGCCCAGGACTTTCCCGCCCTGCTGGCCGCGGCCGAAGCGACGCGCGCGCGACCGGACATCCACTGGCTCATCGTCGGCGACGGCCGCCAGGCCGACTGGGTGCGTGCCGAGATCGTGCGCCGCGGCCTGCAATCCACTGTCTTCATGCTGGGGCGGCATCCGATCGAGCGCATGCCCGAGTTCTTCAAGGCGGCCGACGCGCTGCTGGTCTCGCTGAAGGCCGAGCCCATCTTCGCGATGACGATCCCGGGCAAGGTGGCGGCCTACCTGGCCGCCGGCCGGCCGCTGCTGGCCATGCTGAACGGCGAAGGCGCACAGGTCATTGCCGAGGCGGGCGCGGGCCTCGTGGCTCCGGCCGGCGAGGGCCAGCGGCTGGCGGAGCTGGCCCAACAGCTGCAGGCCATGAACGCGGCGCAACGCGAAGCGATGGGGCAGCGGGCGCGCGCCTATTGCCGTGAGCATTTCGACCGCGTCGCGCTGATCGACCAGCTGGAGCGCTGGCTGTCAGCCGCTCAAGTCAGCTGAACTCGTGCATGCGGCGCACCAGCTCCGGCCACGCGGGAGGCCGGTAGCCGCTGGCCTGGTTGAAGCGGTCGGACATCAGCGAGCGATCCATGACGAGGTCCGAGTCGGGCTGCAGCACGGCCCGGCTGCCGTATTCACGCGCCACCAGGCTCAACACTTCGTACTTGCTGATCGCCTCGGCGCCCACGTGGTAGGTGCCGTGCAGTTCCGGACGCGGGATGACGTGCTGCTGGATCACGCGCGCCAGCTCCACCGTGGGCAGCGCCGAGAAGATGGCGCGGCTGAACCCCTTGACCACGCCGGTCTGCGCAGAGAACCAGCCCACCAGCCCATGGCCCGATTGCAGCTCGTGGCCGATGATGGAAGTCCTGAGCGTCACCGCATGCGGCTGGCTGACCTCACCCATCAGCTTGCTGCGGCCATACAGGTCGTTCGCATCGGGTTCGTCGTCCTCCGTGTAGGCGCCCCGGTCGCCCGAGAACACGCAGTCCGTGCTGATGTGGATCAACCTGGCCCCGCAGGCCTGGCAGAGCCGGGCCAGCCGGTGCGGCAGCATGGCATTGATGGGGATCGCAATGGCGGGATCGTCTGCCCCGGCCAGTTGCTTGACGACGCCGATGCAATTGATGACCACCTGCGGCTTCACCTCGTCGAACAGCCTGCGCAGGCTGGACATGTTGCTCGCATCGACGTTCTCGAGCAGTTCGACATGCGGCAGCCTGGCTCGCAACGCCATGGCGGCCTCGGGCCGGCGCACCGAACCGAAAACCTCGAACGTGGGATCTGCGGCCAGCCAGCGCAACACGGCATTGCCCAGCATGCCGTTGGCGCCCATGACCAGCAGCCGCAACGGGCGCTGGCCCGGTACGCTGTCTTGTATCGTCGTCATCGCGCGATTGTCCTTCACCGGTGCATCGGCTGTATCAGGGGCCCGCACCATCGCGGCGATGATCTCCACGCCATGCCGCGGGGCGGCCGCACACCGACCACGCGCGTTGCCAAGCAGCCGATAGAACAAATCATGGAATATTCAATCGTCGACCTCAGGGCTGTTCCATTCGACAAACTCGTTGCCTTCTACGAAGAAAATACCGCCGTCCCGGCCCACTGGCACAGGCGAAAACTTGAAAGCCACTACGCCACCGGCAAGCTTCTGGGGTCCCTGTGCATGGACTCGTCCGGAAGACTGCTGGGCGCCTATCTCGGCCTGGACCAGCCCCTGCTTTGCAATCCCGCGCTCAAGGCCGTTCAATCGATCGACACCCTGATATCGCCGCAGGCCCGCGGTGGATCGCTGCTCCGGCAAATTGGCGAATCGTTCTATCGTGGCCTGTCGGAGCGTGGCTTTGATTGCGTCTATGGGTTGCCAACCCGCAGAAGCGAGCCGCTTCGAGAGCGCGCGCTGGGGTGGAACAAGTCCCGCGCGGCCTACCGCTATGTCGTCCCGATCCCGATCTTTCTGCTGAAGATCGCGCACCTTGGCTTCCAGTCGCTGCGCCCCAGAGATCAATCGCCCCACAGGAAACGGCCGGAGCTGGAATCCTTGATGAGGCATTTCAGCGAACACCCCAAATACGCCTGCCACGATCAACGCGAACTGTTCAGCATTTCTTATCGCAGCGGGGCCTTTACCAAGGTAGGGCTTGTCAGAGCCCGCCGCAACATGGGGCTGCGGCATCGGCTGGAGACCTTGTGCAGCCTGGCCGCACGGTCCAGCGGATGGTTCCTGCTGACCTATGCCACCGAAGACTCGGAAACCGCAAGGCTGTTCAGTTCATTCAGCCTGAAGAAACACACGCTGAATTTTTCGGGCCGCTTGATCAGCCCAGGCCCGAAGTTCTCATTCGGTGAGACATCCTTCGAGTTTGCCGAATTCGACACCTTTGGATTGACATGATCCTCAACGGTCACACGCTGGCCCACTCCAGCCCGGGCCTGATGAAACTGGCATCGCACGCCTTCAAATCGGCCACCAACGACAACGAAGATCGTTTCTGCGATGCCTGGCTGCCGCTGCTGTGGACATTCGACGATTGCCATCAGGACTTGACGGCCATCGGCCAGCAGCTGTTGGGCGACTTCGGCGTCAGCTTCCGCTTCTTCATATGCCCGGACCTGATCGACCGGTACGCCGCCGGACAAACCTACTTCGTACGCAGGCAGCTCAAGAACCCCCATGCCGAACTGCTGTCATGGGACCAGATCG
>Ga0209257_1003847_pt1 | contig 12291 bp, 11 predicted proteins | sample AraplaCvi_mCL_r2_FD_184277 | JGI IMG/M metagenome (GOLD analysis project Ga0209257, IMG submission 184277) | Arabidopsis root microbial communities from North Carolina, USA - plate scrape MF_Cvi_mCL_r2 (SPAdes) (version 2) | ecosystem: Host-associated > Plants > Roots > Endosphere | place: USA...
GCGGCGCCGGCTGGCAGCAGGAACATGACGATCGCCATTTGATAGCTCGTGACGACCCAGACCGCGGCGCCCGGTGCGATGCGCAGCGTCTGGGCGATGGTCGGGAGCGCGAGGTTGGCGATCGCGATATCCAGCACCACCAGCACGAAGGCGGTGAGGATGGCGACCATCGCCCAGTAGCGGCTCGGGACGGGGAGCCCGTCCTCGTCGGTCTGGACGGCGGCTGGGGCGGCGATCACGGTTTCGGCGGTGGTCTCGATGCTGCTGGGCGCGATCATGGTGTCCGAGGCTTCAAAGTTGCGATGGATTGAACATACGGTCCGGATTGCACCGCGGAAGGCGCGGCGGGCGCAGTTCATCCCTGCATGAAACGCCAGCTATCGACCATGGAGACCGGCGTCAAACGCATGCTAGGCTGGGCCATGCCCGAGATCGATTTCAACCTGCTGACCGCCCTGGAAGCCGTATTGGCCGAGGGCACGGTCGCCGGGGCAGCGCGCCGCCTGGGCTTGAGCGAATCCGCGATGAGCCGGACGCTCGCGCGACTTCGGGCCGCGACCGGAGACCCGATCCTGGTCCGGGCCGGCCGCGACATGGTGCCGACGCCCCGCGCGCAGGCTTTGCGCGGGGAGGTGGGTGCGCTGACCCAGGCGGTGCGCAACGTGCTGGGGCCGGACGGTGCCGCCTTCGATCCGGCCGGGCTCGACCGCATCTTCACCATCCGCGCCAATGAGAGCTTCGCTGAGACCTTCGCGGCGTGCCTGGTGGCAGCCGTCGCGAAGTCGGCGCCGAAGCTCAGACTGCATTTCGTGCCGAAGCCCGACAAGGACGCCACGCCGTTGCGCGAAGGGCGGATCGATCTCGACATCGGCGTCATGGGTACCGAGGCCGGGCCGGAGCTCCGCGTGCAGGCGCTCTACCGCGACCGTTTCCTCGGCGTGGCGCGGGAAGGCCATCCGCTGTTCGAAACCGCGATCACGCCCGCGCGTTATGCGGCTTTCGGTCATGTGCTCAGCGCACGCCGTGCGAACAAGGTGAGCCCGGTCGATGCCGGCCTCGCCGCGCTCGGCCTCGAGCAGCGCATCGATGCCGTGGTGCAAAGCTTCCCGGCGGCGCTCGCGGTGGTCAGCCGCTCCGATCTCTTGTCGCTGGCGCCCGAGAGCTATCTCAACGCCGTGGCCGAGTTCCGCAGCGGCCTGCGGACATTCGCACTGCCGGTCAAGACCGCCCCGATCACCGTCTCGCAGATGTGGCACCCGCGCGTGGACGCGGATCCGGGGCACCGCTGGCTGCGTGGGGTGATCCTGGAGACCTGCGGAACGCCGCGGCCTTAGTCCTTGCAAGGCATGATTGCAGCCAGCGATGGTCTCTGCGAGATTGCGGCATGAAGCGCCTGATTTTCGTTGCGGTGTATGTGAGCCTGATTGCGTTTCTCGGCGGCGCTCTTGCCGAGCGGCACGGCTACCTCGACAGATTCACGAAAACTACCGCCATGGCGGGAGAAGAGTCCGGGCTGGTGCGGCTGGTTCGTTACCGCGCCGTGCTCGTGGCTGGCGACGCCTCAATCCCGAATTTCGACAACGCAGTGGACACTTTGGCGCACCGCCTCGATCGCTCCGATGCAGAGACAACCATGCTGACGTCGGACGGCAGCTTGGTCACCCACCAGCGCTCGTACGCGACGGCGCAAGTGATCGATGAATCTCTTCGTGATGTCCCCGAGTCCGACGGCTGCCTGATCTTCGTCACATCACACGGCAACGAGATCGGTCTGGTGATGGGGATGGACAATGCCGAAGGCTACTATCTCACGCCCTGGCGCCTTACGGAGATTCTGGAGCGGGACTGCGGCCGGCGGCCGACGATCGCCATCCTTTCCGGCTGCCACAGCGGGACTTTCCTGACCGCGCCGTTGATGACCGAGAACCGCATCATCCTTACGGCTGCACGCCGTGATCGCACTTCCTTCGGCTGCTCGACGGACACCGAATTTACCTATTTCGATGAATGCCTGCTGGAAGCCATGGGCTATGCCGGATTGTGGCGATCGGTCTTCGATCGCACGAAAGCCTGCGTTGAGCAGAAGGAGCGCGGGCAGGGCGCCGAGCCGTCATTCCCGCAGGCATTCTTCGGAGCTGCGGTGCAGGATTTAGGCATCGAGTGAGACGATTCCGCATGGTTGCATGGCGTGATACGTCGCTTACGGCGTTCGCAGAGCATCAGGTTTAGCGGCGTCGACGATTCGTTTCCGCCCAATTGATCCAGTCGAGGTTCTTGATTCTGGAAAACTCCGCGTGATTGGCCGTCACCAGCGTTAGGCGTCGCCGCAACGCTTGTCCGGCGATGAGGATATCGTAAGGCCCGATCGGACGTCCCTTTGATTCCAACTCGGCTCGTATGGAGCCTGCAACCTCGGCGTCTTCGGAATCAAGCGGCAGTACTTCAAGTGGGCCTCTGAAGAAAGTGCGCAATCTGTCGGCGTTGCGTTCGCGCCGCGCGCTCTTGCTCACGCCGTACCAGAGTTCAAATTCCGCAATCGACGAGACGCCGATGGGTTCATTCGCGGCGCAGGCATCATTGAAGCGATCGCGCACAGCTTTCTCAGTGCCGTTTATGAGCGCAATACAGGCATTGGTGTCGAGGAGAAACGGCATGGCTGATGCGACAGCCGTCAGAAGATTCTGCGATTCGGGGTCTTAGGCTGATTCCGTCCTTCCGGCATGAAGGGCTCATCGCAGAACTTGTCGAGTTCCTCGAACCACTGCGCGGTATCTACAGGTAGAGGCTCGAGCAGAACGCCGCTCCCATGCCGCTTGATCCGGACGCGGTCACCCGGAAAACGATACTCTTTGGGAAGGCGCACAGCCTGGCTGCGGCCGTTGCTGAACAGCTTCGCAATGTCTTCCTTGGGCATCGTCGGTCACATTTTGATATATATCGAAAGTATATATCAATAAAAAGCGGACCTCAAGAGGCCGATCCCTGGGCATTCACCCGCACTTCGAATAGCCGCAGCTGGTGCAGAGGTCGCAGCCTTCCTGGCGGATGAGCGAGGGCGAGCCGCATTTCGGGCAGTGCGGCAGTTTCCTTCCGCCGGCATCGCCGTTGCCCTGGCCGTCGGCGAGGTTCGCGACCTTGCGCGCGACCATGCGGTCGAGCTCGGCCCGGTCCTTGGCGGGATCGGGCAGGAAGCCGATGTTGATCATATGGCGCTCGATCACATTGCCGATCGCGGCCAAGAGCGACGGCACGTAGCGGCCTTCCATCCAGCTCCCGCCGCGCGGATCGAACACGGCTTTCAGCTCATCGGCCACGAAGGAGACGTCGCCGCCGCGGCGGAACACCGCGCTGATCATGCGTGTCAGGCCCACGGTCCAGGCGTAGTGCTCCATGTTCTTCGAGTTGATGAACACCTCGAACGGCCTGCGCCGGCCGTCCTGGATGATGTCGTTGATCGTCACGTAGATCGCGTGGTCGCTCTCCGGCCAGCGGATCTTGTAGGTCGAGCCCGGCAAAGCCTCCGGCCGGTCCAAGGGCTGGGTCATATAGACCACACCGCCCGCCTCGTAGACGTCCTCCGGCTTGTGCTCGGTGCGCTGCTTCGGCAGAGGCAGCTCAGCCTGTGCGGGGACCAGCTCGGTCTTCGGCTTCGCTTCCAGCACGGCGCCGGTGATCTCGTTCGGACGATAGGTGGTGCAGCCCTTGCAGCCGCTCTCATAGGCGAGGGTATAGATATCCTTGAAATCCTCGAACGGCAGCTCGACCGGAACGTTGATGGTCTTCGAGATCGCGCTGTCCACGAACTTCTGCACCGCCGCCTGCATGATCACGTGATCGGCTGGCGTCAGCGACTGCGCATCGACGAAGGCCTCGGGCAGCGGCGTGCTCTCACCCTTCAAACGACGGAACAGCCGGTAGGCGTGATCGGAAACTTCCTCGGCCTGGCGGCTGCCATCCGGGAGGAGGATGTTGCGGGTGTAGCTGAAGCTGAACACCGGCTCCAGACCCGACGAGACGTTGTCGGCGAAGAGCGAAATGGTGCCGGTGGGCGCGATCGAGGTGAGCAGCCCGTTGCGCATGCCGTGCTTGGCGATCGCTTCACGCACGTCATCGTCGAGGCCTTGGATGTTCTCGCCGGCGAGGAACTTCTCCTTGTCGAACAGCGGGAAGGGGCCCTTCTCGGCGGCAAGCTCGGTCGAAGCGAGATAGGCCGCGCGCTCGATCGCCTTCATCCATTGGCCGGTCAGCTGCACTGCCTGCTTGCTGCCATAGCGCGCATTGCACATGATCAGCGCATCGGCGAGGCCGGTGACGCCAAGCCCGATGCGGCGCTTCGCCTTCGCTTCTGCGAGCTGCTGCGGCAGCGGAAAGTTGGAGACGTCGATCGCATCGTCCAGCATGCGGATCGCGACCCGCACCAGCTCGTCGAGCGCCGCGAGGTCGACCTCGGCATCGTCTTCGAATGCACGCTGCACCAGCATCGCGAGATTGACCGAGCCGAGGAGACACGCACCATATGGCGGGAGCGGTTGCTCGCCGCAGGGGTTCGTGGCCTGGATCGACTCGCAATAATAGAGATTGTTCCTGCTGTTGATGCGGTCGATGAAGATCACTCCGGGCTCGGCCGAGGCATAGGTCGAGCGCATGATCTTGTCCCAGAGCTCGCGGGCCTGCACCACCTTGTAGGTGACGCCGTTGAACTTCAGCTCCCAGGGACGGTCTTCCTTGATCGCCTGCATGAAGTCGTCGGTCGCGAGGACCGAGAGGTTGAACATGCGCAAGCGCCCGGGCGTGTGCTTCGCCTCGATGAAAGCTTCGATGTCCGGATGGTCGCAGCGCAGTGTCGCCATCATGGCACCGCGGCGGTGTCCTGCGGACATAATGGTCCGGCACATCGCATCCCAGACATCCATGAAGGAGAGCGGCCCCGAGGCATCCGCGCCGACGCCCTTCACCGGCGCGCCCTTGGGCCGGAGGGTGGAGAAATCGTAACCGATGCCGCCGCCCTGCTGCATGGTGAGGGCGGCCTCGCGCAGGTGCTCGAAGATCCCGCTCATGTCGTCCGGGACCGTGCCCATGACGAAGCAGTTGAACAGGGTGACGTTCCGCTTGGCCCCGGCTCCGGCGATGATCCGGCCGGCAGGCAGGAACTTGAAATCCGCCATGGCGGCAGCGAAGCGGTCCGCCATCTCGGCCCGCCGCGACTCGGGCTCGGCCTGCGCCAGGGCCTCAGCCACCCGCCGCCAGGTGTCCTCGATCGTCTTATCGACCGGGGCGCCGTCTTGCCCTTTCAGGCGGTATTTCATGTCCCAGATCTGCTGGGAGATGGCGGCCACTTGCGGCATGGGATGCTCGTCGCTCGGTGTTCAAAGGGGCAAGAGTTTAGCGCAGAGGAGGCTCCCGCGCTAAGGTTAAAGTTCCCGGAGTGTTCGCCTTGATTTCCGCTGAATCATCCACAGAGTTCAGCGCTCTAGCATATTGAATCTAAGTCATGTTTCGATGAACGCAAGCTCTGTCCACAGGCTGCGGATAGAGTTATCTCCCGCCGCCTTGCGCCAGGGCGGCGGCGGCGGGCTCGATCCGATCGGCGAGCTCCTTCATCACAGCCTTGCGGTCGAGCCCGGGTTCGATCGCCGGGAGGATCTGGACCACGATCGTGCCCGGTCGTTTGATGAAGGCTCGGCGCCCCCAATAGAGGCCGGAATTGAGAGCCACCGGCACCACCGGCACCTTGAGCTGGGTGTAGAGCGCGGCGACGCCGGGCTGATAGGGCTTGGTCTGGCCGGGGGCGACCCGGGTGCCTTCGGGGAAGATCAAGATTGACCGGCCGCTGCCGAGCGTCTCTGTCGCCTGGCGGGCCATGCCGCGGAGGGCGCTGGCACCGGCCTTGCGATCGACAGCGATCATTCCAGCCTTCTTCAGGAACCACCCGAACAGCGGTATCGAAAGCAGCTCTTTCTTCAGGATGAAGGCTGGAAAGTTCAGATAGCGGGAGAGGAACAGGGTTTCCCAGGCCGATTGATGCTTGGCGGCGTAGATCGCCGGGGCCGCCGGCAGATTCTCAGTGCCGATGATGCGATAATCGATCCCGGCGACATGCTTCAGCAGCCAGAGCACACCGTCGATCCAGATCCCGCCGGCCGTCTGCACCGCGTGGCGCGAGGCGAAGAGCAGCGGCAGGCAGAGGATGTGCATTCCGGCGGTCCAGATGCCGTAGAGCAGATTGAACAGGAGCGAGCGTAGCACCGCGCCCGGTCCGGCCGCCGGCCGCGGCGCTAGATCGACCATTGCGCCGACCAGCGTTGGACCATTTCCGGCAGGCTCCGCCCGAGCGCCACCAGGTATTTGTGATACTCGTTGACGAGCAGGAGCAGAGTGCGGGGCTTCACGAACCAGTGCGGGTCGCGCACCTCGCCGGGAAAGACCGGGTTGGGCACGACCGCGAGACCCGGCACCTTGCGCCGGAACTCCAGCAGGCTCCTGAGCATGTGATAGTTCGCCGTGACCAGCCGCACCGATTTCGCACCGTTGCGGCGGAGCCATTCCGCGCTTTCATCGGCGTTGCCGACTGTGCTTTCGGCCTCGTAGCCCAGGGTCACACAGCAGGCGAGTTCCTCGGCGCTCGGCACCGTGTCGCGCTGATCGCCCAGGCGGTCGATGAGCTGCGGCAGGGTCACGCCGGTCGCGACGCCGGAGACCAGCAGTCGCTTTGCGAGGCCACGGTCGAGCAGGCGAAAGCCCTCGGCCAGGCGATCGCCGCCGCCGGTCAGGACGATGATCGCATCGGTCTTGCTTTCGGAATCGATTTTCGAGTCCGGGCCGGGAATAACGGCGATGAAGGCCAGGAGGCCGATCAGCCAGAGCGTCACCAGGCCGAGGACGGCATGGACCAGGCGCGAGCCCCAGCCACGGCGGCGCTGGCTCGGTGCATCGCGGAAGTTGATGCGGGAAGAGCTGCGGGTCACCGCCATTGTCCTAGAGCCCTACAGCATCTTCGCCAGCGAGCGCATGACGGTGCGCCGCGCCGTCAGCATCGCGATCAAGGCGACGATAAGCGGCAAGGCGGCAAGGACGACCCATTGCCAGGGCAGCAGCCGAAAGTCGAAGCTGAGACCGGGATTGGCCGCATCCAGGCTATAGGCGATGAAGCGGCCGATGCCGAGCACCGTCAGCGCGCCGAAGCCAAGACCCACGCCGCCGCCGAGGACGCCGAGCTTCAGCGCCTGCGCCTGGAACTGGCGCGCGATGTAGCGGTCGGGCGCGCCGATGAGGTGCACCACCTCGATCACGCCCTTATGGGTCGCAAGGCCCGTGCGGGTCACGAAGATCACCGTGAGCGCCGCCGCGGCCAAGGCGAGCGCGCTCAACGCGGCGGCCAAGGCCTGCAGCGAGCGCAGAAAGCCGAGTGCATCCGCAACCCAGTCGCCGTGATCATCGACCGCGGCGCCGGGCACGATCTGCTGTAGCTTGGCCCTGAGGTCCGCGAGGTCGAGCGCGGCGTCGGTGCGCCGGGTCACCGCGATCATGGTGGGCAGAGGCACGTCGAGCTGCGTCGCGTCGGGACCGAGCCAGGGCTCGAGCAGGGCCGCGATCTGACTATCCTCCAGCACGGTCGCGCCGGTGACGCCAGGCGTATCGGTGACCAGTTCCATCGCCTGGTCGAGCTGCTCCGCGCGTTTCTCGGTCTCGAGGTCGGACGGGAAGGGGAGCTCCACGGTCAGATTGCCGGCGAGACCCTCGCGCCAGCGCTCGGCGACGCGATCGACGGTGAGCGCCGCGGCGACGGCGATGACGCAGAGATAGGTCATGAAGCCGATGATCCAGGGCAGGAAGCGCGCCGAAGCGTCCCGGTTCAAGGGCAGATCGCTGTGGCCGAACATCAGGCAACACCCGGGCGACGCGCCGGGCTCGACGCGGGTCCGCCGGGCGTCGCCGCCGGTGGAAACGCCGTCATCGGCCGGGGATCGAAGACCCGGATCGAGCCGTCCTCGATCCGGAGCTGACGATGGCTGAAGCGGCTGACCAGGGTGTCATTGTGAGTGGCGATCACGACCGTCGTGCCGAGGCGATTCAACTCCTCGAAGAGATACATGAGACGGAGCCCGATCACATCATCGACGTTGCCGGTCGGCTCATCGGCCAGCAGGAGACTGGGGCGCGCGATCACCGCACGGGCGATGGAGACACGCTGCTGTTGCCCACCGGAGAGCGTCGGCGGCAGGGCGTCCAGGTGATCCTTCAGCCCGACCCAGGAGAGGAGCTCGGTCACGTGCTTCTTGATCTCGGCCTCGCGCACGCCGGCGACACGCAGGGGCAGCGCCACGTTGTCGAAGGTCGACAGATGCTCGATCAGTCGAAAGTCCTGGAACACGACACCGATACGCCGCCTGAGGGCGGGCATCTCCGCGCGGTTGAGGCTGGCAACATCGCGGCCGAACAGGCTGACGGTGCCACGCGCGGGGCGCAGGCCGAGATACATCACCCTCAGCATGGACGATTTGCCGGCGCCGCTTCGACCCACCAGGAAGTGGAAGGAGCCGGGCGCCAGGGTGAAGGTCACGTCGTGGAGGATCGGCGGGCCGGCACTGTATTGCACCGCGACCCCATCGAACAGAATCACGGTCGTCCGTCCCGTGCGGGCCTGTGGAAAACGAAGTTTGTCAAAATGGCACAGGCCGTTTCGGCTCGTCCAGTCCTGCCTATATGCCGGCGAGTCGCGCGGCTTCCGGCGCGGTCCCTGCCTTGCAGGAGCCAGATCGAGGTCCTATAACGGCCTGTCATCATAAAATCATGCGAGTCGAGTCGTGATCGTCAGTTGTCCCGCCTGCGCGACCCGCTTCTCGTTGGATGCTTCGCTGCTGGGACCGAGCGGGCGCAATGTGCGGTGCGCGAAATGCGGGCATCGTTGGCGCCAGGAACCCCCGCCGCCCATCGAGCCGCTGCCGCCGGTCGAACTCGACAGCCCGGCCGAACCGCCGCAGATGGCGCCGGGCCTTGCCGCCTTGCTCAGCGGACGCGAGCAGCCGAAGCCGGCACCCCAGGTCGTGGTGCCACCGAAGCTCAAGCCCGCACAGCCGAAGCGCAAGGTCGGAGTCTGGCCCTGGTTCCTGCTGCTCGGGATCCTCTGCGGCCTCGCGGTCGCGGCCTATATCTATCAGGGACCGATCGCACGCATGTTCCCGCTGGCGCAGGATATCTATGCGCTGTTCGGCGTCGGTGAGAGCGATGCAACGCGGGTGCTGCAGATCGGCAATCTCAAATCCGAACAGCGCTCGGGGTTTCTCTCGGTGCGCGGAGACGTCTTCAATCCATCGGAGTATCCTCTGAAGGTGCCGCCACTGCGGCTGACGGCACTGGACGTCAATGACGTGCCGATCGGCGAAGCCTACATGTTCCGCACACAGGAATCCGAGATCGCACCAGGTGAGACGATCACCTTTCGCGTTCCTTTCGAAAATCGTCCGAAGGGTATGAAGGGATTCCGCGTGACCTTCGGGACCGTCACGCCGAAGGGCGAGTGAGCACAGGCCTTTTGGATGATGCGCGTGGAACCACACGAGCTTGTGTGCGTTGAGGGGTGCGCTCACCAAATTTTAACGGCTCGAGGCTACATTTTCGGGGTGCAACGCGAGGCTGCGAGTCGCGCGGAGTCGACGGCTAAATTCAACCGCTTAGGGTTCGTTTACCATAAGGCGGTTGGGGAACCGGCGCGATGCCTCGGAATGACAAATGAGAGTGACGACACGGTGATGAAATTCGGTGGTGGCCAGGCCGGCGGACGGTCGGCGATGGCTTCGATCTTGGTGGCTGAGGATGACCAGGCGGTCCGGGACTTTGTGTCGCGGGCGCTGGCCTATTACGGCCACAGCGTGACTTCGGTGCCGGACGGCAGCGCCGCGCTCGCGGCTCTCGCCGAGCGGCGCTTCGATCTCATGCTGACCGATATCGTCATGCCCGGCCTTGATGGTGTGGCACTGGCGGCCCAGGCCACCAAGCGCGATCCGGCCATGCCGGTGCTGATGATGACCGGTTTCGCCAGCGAGGGGCAGCGGGCGCAAAGCGCCGCCGGTCCGGTCGAGCGCGTCATCTCGAAACCATTCTCGCTGAAAGAAATCTGCGCCGCGGTGGAAGAAGCGCTCGCCGCGCGACGATCGCGCGTGCACTGAGCTTCGCGGTCAATCTGAAATACGAACGCCGCGGGCTGGATCAGCCCGCGGCGTTCGTATTTCGGAAAACGCGCTGAAGGGGTGCGGCGCGCAGCCCTCGCGCCAACTTAGAACTGCTTCAACAAGCGGTCCAAATAATCGCGCTCGTCGCGCGGCCGGTCGGGATCATTGCGGCGCAGGCGAAGCTCTTCGAAGATCTGGCGCGCACGCTCCATTTCGGACTGATCGGGCACTTTGACGGTATCCGTGTTGACCGTATTCCCTCCGGCCGAGTCCTCGCGCGGCGTGGTGCGGCCGAAAGGATCCATCGGGTCGCGTTGGCCGGGGCCGCGATTCATCCCGGCCTGTTGCTGCAATTGCTGCTGCATCTGCTGCATGCTCTGCTGCATCTGGCTCAGGGCCTGGTTCTGTGCCTCGCCGGCGCCGTCGAAGTCACCCTTGTTCAGGGCATCGACCGCGCGCCGCATCGACTGCTCGGCTTGGCCCATGCTTTGCGGCATGTCGCCCATCATGTTGCCGAAATCGCGCATCAGCTGACCGAAATCCTGGCGCAGCCCTTCCTGCTGTCCGGCCTGTGGCTGGCCGTTCTGCTGGCTGTCACCCTGCTGACCTTGCTGGCCTTGCTGTCCGCGCTGCTTCTGGAAGCTCTGCTGCAGCAGATCGTCCTGGCGCTGCATCATGCGGCCGAGGTTGTTCATCATCTGCTGGGCCTGGTTGCCCTGCTGGCCCATCGGCATCGGGATGCCAGCCTGCAGGTTCTCCAGCATCTGCTGCAGCCGATCGAGCATCTGCTTCGCCGATTCGCGCGAGCCGCTCTGGGCCATGCGCCGCGCGTCGTTCAGCATCTGATTCAGGTCCTGCTGCGAGAGCTTCAGGCCGTTGGGCGAGAGGCGCTGCATCGGCATGCCGTTCTTCATCGCCTCCTGGAGCTGCTGGCGCATGTTCTCCAGGTACTTGTTCATCGCCTCCTGCACCTGATTCATCAAGCGCTCGATCTCTTCCTGGCTGGCACCGTTGTTGAGCGCCTCTTCGAGCCGGCGCTGCATCTCGCGGAGCTCGCGCATCGCCAGCGAGACGCCGCCATCCTCCAGGGCGAGGGCGGTGTCCCAGAGCTGCTGCTCGATCTGCCCCAGGTCCTTCTTGGACAGCGTGTCGGCCGAGAGGCGCCGCCAGGCGAGATTCAGCGAAAGGAAGACCGCGATATTGCCGTCGAAGGCTTCGGGCTGGGAATCGAGCCCGCGCAGCGCTTCGGCGACGGCGTCCTTGGAATCCGGATCGCGCGCCAGCTTCTTGCGCTGCTCGATGATCGCGCGGGCGACCGGGTGATAGAACTTCCGCTCCGGCAGGGTCATGGTGACTGGCGCCGAAGCGCCGATCTGGCCCAAAGCATCGCGCGCGACCAGACGGATCTCGACCTCCAGCCCTGACCAGGGATGCGCGGTTAAATCCTGATAGGAATAAGCCTTGAGCTCGCGCGCATCGAGCTGTGGGATCGGCAGGGCGAGCTCCAGATTCTCCTTGGTGCTGGGAAGCTGGATCACCGCCTTCACGCTGTTGACGCCGTAATCATCCTTCGCCGTGTAATCGAGGCGCAGGACACCGCGCTCCGTGGCGCTGGGATCGGTCGCGAAGGCGACGGTCGGCGCCAGATCCGGCACCACCGTGATCGGCCAATGGGCGAGCGTGTCGCCATCGGCCTCGATCGCGATCTCGTTGCCGGACTGGATCTTGCCTTCGATCCGCTGGGTGACCGCATCCAGCATCTCGAAATCCTTGGTCTCGCCGTTGGTCAGCAGCGTCGCCTTGGCGCCGATGCCTTCGGCCTGGGCCAGGATTTTGCTGCCGGCGGGCACGGTGAGCGGCTTCGCCTCGCCGCTATCGAGCTGCACGGTGCTGGAAAGGCTGATCGGTGCCATGCGGGTGTAGTCGGGCGGGGTCAGCCAGGCCTCGACCTTGCTGGTCTCGCTCTGCGCAAAGGCCGAGAAATTGGGATGCGTCGCCTGGATCAGCCGCTTCTGCCAGCTGTCGCCGGCGACGAAGATGCTGATGACCAGCACCAGCAGGACCAGGGCGCGCAGGCCGTAGGGATCCTTTGCCGCTACCGTGCCGCGCGGGAAACTCAGGA